>Ga0134126_10000042_pt1 | contig 160709 bp, 203 predicted proteins | sample KB31752_FD_96881 | JGI IMG/M metagenome (GOLD analysis project Ga0134126, IMG submission 96881) | Terrestrial soil microbial communities with excess Nitrogen fertilizer from Kellogg Biological Station, Michigan, USA - KB3-175-2 | ecosystem: Environmental > Terrestrial > Soil > Unclassified ... | reverse complement strand
GTTGATCAGGATCCGGGCCGAGGGCAGCTCGTGCAGGTCGGTCATCGCGACCGCGCTGTAGAGCGAGCCGGGGGTCAGGTAGCCCGACGCCTCGGTGATGTTGTGGTTGGGGGTGACCACGTGATCGGGCCGGGTGGCGTAGTCGGTGACCGCGGCCTGCAGGATGACCAGCAGCCGGGCGTCCTCCTGCTTGAGGATCGCCTGCTTGGTCTCGTCCTGCGCCTGCTCGACCGCGTTGATCCGCAGGTAGAACAGGTCTTCCTTGCGCAGCGCCGGGCGGGCCGCGATGCGGAAGAAGCGCACCGGGATCCGCTTGCCCTCGAAGGGAGTGACCCGGACCTCGCCCTCAGTCCCGGACAGGATGTAGGCCTGGCCGAGGTCGTCCCAGACGTCGTACTCCACCGGGGTGCCCGGCGTGACCGGGTCCTCGACCAGGACGTTGCGCACGATGCCCTGGTAGCGGAGCTTGAGCTGGATCGGGCCGACCATGCCGACGCCCAGGCGCCGGAAGCCGTGCATCTCGTCCGAGAGGACGAGCGCCATCTTGCGCAGCTTGGCCTCGCGGGTAAGCGGGGCCGTCCGCGACCGGCGCGCCTCGATCTGCGCCACGTAGTCGTCGGACTTGCGGGCGGTCGCACGCCGCAGCCCCTCGGCCGGCGCATAGGCCGGCGCGGGCGCCAGGTGGCCTGCCGTGACCGGCGCCAGTGCTGTTGACATCTGGGTGTCCTTCCGCGTGCGTGCGAGCTGCCGTGTCCGTCCCGGGCGGGCCGGGCTAGTTGGTGGTCGCCAGGTTGGCGTTGCTGGCCAGGTCGGTGAAGCTGAGGCCGCCGATGGTGATCTTGGTCGAGGAGTTCACCTTCAGCAGCCGGGCGACCGGCGAGGAGACGCCGGTGCCGTTGCTCCACGGCACCAGCTGGCCCTGCAGGGTGCCGGTCTGCAGGCCGGTGCCCGTGCCGCCGCCGTTCTGCGTGGCGACGCCGATCAGCTGCGAGCCGGGGTAGTTGGTGGCACCGGTGCCCATCGCGGGCGGGTCGGTCCACGTGGAGGTGGGGTCGAACGCCGGGGCGAGGATCTCGAACTCGGCATCCGGGCCGAGGACCCACACCGCGAAGGCGTTGATGCCGGCGTAGAGCAGCTCGTCCACGCCGTCGCCGCCGACGTACAGGGCGCCCAGGCCGTAGACCGGGTAGGGCTCGTTGGCGCTCAGCACGACGCCGTTGTTGCCGCTGCCCGCGGTGCCGTACATGGTCTTGGCGCTGCCCATCTGGACGCTGTTGGCGCCCGCGAGCGTGACCAGGTCGCCGCCGGTGCGGATGAAGCCCATGCCGGGCCAGATCGGCACGGCCCGGGTCCACGCCGGGTCCAGGAAGCATGGCTTTGGCGTCGCCTGGGTCCACGAGTACAGCGGGCGGATCGTCCGCTTGATGTAGTCGTTGGCCAGATAGGTCCGGATCATTCCGGTATCTCCTTCTGCATCCGGCTCAGGCTCGCTGCCATCTGCCTGCTGACTCTTCCGGGCGTCATCCTTCTGGCGCCGTTTCCGGGGGCGTCAGGGAGACGCGGCTCCCGGAATTTCCGAACTCGACCCACTGCAGCGCCGGCACCGGCGCAGCGCCCGCGGGCGGCAGCGAGAACGTCATCCAGCCGGGCCCCATCGCGGGGTAATAGACCGGCGGTATGACGCCCGCGCATGCGGTCAGCGGGAACGGCTGACAGGTAATTGCCTGGCTGACTGCCCGGGACTGCAGCTGCGCCACGGTCTCGCGCAGCCGGGCTATTTCCGCTTCCAGCGCCGTGACGCGCGCCGCGTCAGTCACTGAACAGGTCCGAGAGGTCGTCGCTGTCCCCGGCCGCGGAGGCCGAGGCATAGACCGGCGCCATCGTCGGCGCGAGGGAGGGCGCGCTGCGGGCGGCCTGGCGGGCCATCGGCCGCGGGCGCTCCGGCGGGCGCACGGCGGCCACCTGCTGCAGGATGCCGATCTCGTGCTCGATCGCCGGCGTGGACAGTGAGGCGTCACGCTCGATCTGCGTGCCGAGGACCAGCTCGTCGCCGCGGGCCAGGCCCGCGTGCACCCGCAGCCGGGCCAGCCGGATAGAGGCCATCGTGCGCGCCCCGGAGACGTCCTCAGCCGAGGCGGGCGGCTGCAGGGCCGCTGCCTTCTGCTGGCCGCCCTGTTGGCCGGGCTCGCGGGCATCCAGCATCCACGGGAACGCGGCCCCGTTGCCGCCGATGCCGCCGATACCGGGGCCCCCGGCCTTGAGCGGATCCGGGTCGATGCGCACGTCGGTCTCGATGCGGCGCTGCTGGATCGGCACCCCGCCGTCCTGGTCGGGGTTGGTGCCCTGGACCGGGGCCGTCACCGAGACCAGGTTGGACGCCGGGGGAGTCTGGATCTCCACGCCGGGGGTCATCGACGTGGTCATCTGCTCGGCCGGGACGCGGGTCAGCGAGCCGGGCTCGGCACCGGGCCGCGAGGCGTCCCCGTTGGCGTCCGGCGCCAGGGTCTCCTCGGTGGTCTCGCTCGGAGGCTCCTCCGGCGGGTCCGGAACCGGGGACGCCGGGTTGTTCATGTCCGCCTGGCGGCGGATCTGCTCCAGCTCCGGGCGCACGCCGGCCAGGTCGGCCACGAAATGCAGCTGAGCGCGCAGGATCTGGTTCTCGCGGATCAGGGCAGCAACATGCTGCGCCTGCATCTCGCGAGCAGCTGACTTGGCGCCACCCATCGAGTCCCCTTCCGGCGGTGCTACTGCACCTTCCGGGGCCGATAGGATTCAGCGCGGGGATGGCCCGTGCAGGCCTGATCCAGGGATCGCAGCCGTCACCCCACCAGGCAGCGCGCGGAGCGTGCCGGTGCACGCCGGGGCGGACCGGGGTTGCAGCCGCATTCTGCCCGGCTGCGATCCCGTGGCATTTACTCCGCCGCGGGCTCCTCAGGCGGCGCATAGGCCTTCCAGCTGACCTTGCCGCCGGTGAACGTGAACCGCAGCCCGCAGACTCGCGAGACGGTTTCCCGCACCTCGTCGCCGATCGCAGGATCGGCCAGGTGAACCGAGTAGAACTTCGCGTGATGGGTCTTGTCGGAGCCGAATCCCACCCAGGCGTAACGGCCATCCTCCAGGCGCCAGCCGGAGGCGTCATAGCCGTCCGGGATATCGCTGGCGCGATGCCACTCATAGGCGTCCTGGCGGACGGGCCAGTCCTTTCCGGCCAGCATCGCCTGGTACTGATCCTCGCTCAGCGCGGTGACAATGCGCTTGATCTCAGGATGGCGGTTGACCAGGCCCTTGACGTAGAACTTGTGCGGCCAGCCGTACTTCTGGTCGGCCCAGCTGGCGCGCCAGCCCGTGTTCAGGAACGGATGGCCCGCGCTGGTCTGCAGCTCCGTGTTCCAGTAGGCCTCCGGGCCAGGAAAGTGGACGTTGCTCAGCTCGCTGTGCGGCTCGGGACAGCCGGGGAACCCGCAGCCCGTGCCCGCAGGCTCGGCGGCCAGGTCCTGCGGGCTGATGCTGCCGCAGAACGAGCAGGTCCGGTAGTGCTGCGCCCCGCGGGGCTCGCGCCAGTCCCAGCCGCCCCAGCGGGCCGCGGAGTTCCAGCCGCTCCCGTGAACCGGGTCCTGCGCCGGGTCGTAACCCTCGCTCATGTTCCCACCAGCTCCGCGGTATCGCTGCCGTCGTTGTCCATCCAGGTGAACTCGCCGTGCTGGCCGACCGGCCGGTGCATGCGGCAGCCGGTGCAGTAGGTCGCCCCGTAGAAGGCCGGGTTGGCGGCGTAGGTCTCGGCCAGCGGCAGCGCCATCGTCGTCACCACGCCGCACTCGGGGTCCTGGTGCCGGTAGGAGCGCCGGACCGGCCGCACGAAGCCGCGGGCCCGCTCGTGGTCGGACAGGATCAGGTACATCTCCTGCATCGGCTGCGGGGACTTATCCTCGCCGTGGCCGAGCCGGGGGTCAGCCGGGTCGCTCGTCAGTCCCATCTCGATCGCCTTGTCTGCCGCTCGCGTCCGCTGCGCCGCACGATGGCGCCAGCGCTCGTCCACCCAGCCGCCCCGGCGCCACCTTGGCGGCTTCACCAGAGCGGACCCACGATAGTTGGGGTACCCGCACTATTGTTGGTGCTCACTTGCGCTTCTTCTCCCTGGGGTCAGGCTCGTCATCCTCGCCCTCATCCTCCTCCTCGGGCGGCTCTTCCTCATCCTCAGGCAGCTCCTCGCCCGGCGGCAGCTCCTCGCCCTCTTCCGCCATCTCCTCGTCCGGCGGCAGCTCGCCCTCGTCCCCGGCGAAGTCGGCGGCCACCAGCTGGCCCTGGCCGCACTCGGGGCACGGGTCACCCTCGGCCAGGCCGTCCTCGGGCCCGAACTGAGCGCCGCACTCGGGGCAGGCCAGGGCCCCCTCCCCGCCCTCCTGGGGCAGCTGGCCGTCACCGGGATCCTGGACGGTGGCATCCGGGCCGGGCACGCCGTTGGGCGCGATCTGGTCGGGGTGGTAGAGCTGGGCGTCGGCATCAGGCCAGGAGCCCTGGCCCTCCGGCGGGATGTCCACGTCGCCGCTGTCGAGCTGCTCGCGGACCTGCATGGCCCGGCTGGTGTCCGGGTCCCGGAACAGGTCCGGCGGGCTGACGTATCCGCACACGGGGCAGCGCTGGCCGGTCCACACCTGGTCCTCGCCGCAGACCGGGCACTCCTCGGCCCGCAGCGTGTCAATCTGCGGCGGCACGCGAGTCTCCCCGTAGGCCATGCGCTGGGCTCCCTGGCGGTGCATGTTCTCCGGCCCCAGTTCGGGGTGGTGCTCCTGGGCGTGCTGGTTCCAGCGGGTCCAGGCGTTCTCCGTGCGCTTGTTACGACCTCGGCCACCCCAGGGCTGCCCGGCGTCCTCAGCAGCGTTCAGGCGCAGCTGACGCTTCCAGACGGTGGCCTGGAGCCGGTGGGAGGGGATGTGGAGGCCGAGATCAGCCGACAGGTCCCGTGCCGCGGCACGGTAGGTACTGGCCACGTGCTCGTAGAAGCGCGGATGGTCGAGCGGGACCCGGCTGAGGTCGTCGTCAGTAACCCGGCGGCCGATGGCGGCGGACAGGGCATGCCGGTCGATGACAACGTGCTCGCGGTCGGTGCCGACGTCCTCGGGAAGATCGCCGCCGTGCTCGATCAGGTGAGCAAAGGCCCGGATCTTGGGCGCGGAGCGGGAGAAGGCCTCGGAGTGGTGGACTCCGGCGATAATCGGGGCGGCCAGGTTGCGGTGCATGCCCATGGCGCCCTCGCCGGGGCCGCCGAAGGCCCGGTTCTCCCGATGAGCCTTCGAGGCGTTAAACAGGTTGGATGGCCACGCGGTGCGCGGAGAGTAAGCGGCTACCAGGCCGGCTCCACGGGCAGAGTCGCCCCCGGCGATAGCCGTAGCCACGTGGTGGGCATCGGGGTACCAGCGGCTGCCCTGCTCGTGCTCGTCCGGCGTCGAGTCGTAAAAGGCGTGCTTGAGGTGCTCCTTGCTGACCGGGTTGGCCTGAAAGAACGGGTGGTCGGCCGGGCTCTCGTAGCGGGCGCCCTCGTGCTGCTGCGGGCGGGGAGGGCGCCCGTTGGGGTAGCGCCGCTTCCAGCGGATGATCCGGGCGTCCCCGACCGGATGACCGCCATAGCCGGGGCTCGCGTCCTCCCAGTGCCGGCGTGCCCCGGCCTCGGTGTCGTCGTGCCAGTCCTTCAGCGCCTTGCCCATGCTGATGTCGTCGAAGTCCGGGTGAATCCGCGGCGCCATTGAGTTCTCGTCATCAGGATGCTCGGGGAATCGGATCATGTCATGACCCGATTCATCACCCGTGGCGTGATGATAAATGTCCGCGTGAGCGCCGCCGTAATGCTTTACGTACCAGCCGGACTCATTCCCGTTCGGCAGGTAGTGCTCGCGGTGATAGTAGGGCGCGCCGCCATCTTCATCCGGGTCGAATTTCACGCGCCCGCGCCCGCCCGCATAGCGGGTCATCAGCTCCTGACCCTCGGCCAGGTTCCTGTCGGACTGCCGGCTGTCGGGGGTCGAGCCGGGGTCGAAGACCTGCTGCATGCCCTCCCACATGGCGCCGGCGATGCCCTTGGCCCGGTCCTTGGACTGCTGGCGGCGGTCAGTGTAATCGCGAGAGCGCTCTGCTCCCATCTGCGTCGGGTGTCCCTGCCACCCATGGGGGGCAACGCGCCCGGCGTTGTCCACCACGTGGAACCTGCTGGTCTCCGGGTGCCTCACGACCTCATAGGGCCCGTGCCACTCATCCTCCGGACTGTGCCCTTCCGGCTTGTGCACGCGGGCGTCCGGGCGCTCGGCCCGGCGCAGGTCCTCGGGATCGATGCGCGAGTGCGGGAAGGCTGGGGTGCGCTCCTTCTGCAGGGCGTACGAGGGATCCTCGTGAGTGCCGGTCCGGGCGTGGTCGGGGCCGACTGACTCCAGGCCGCGCCAGTGGTCCTCGGCGGCGCTCTCGCCCCAGTTGCCGTCGCGCTCCCAGTTGCCGTAGCCGCCGGGGCTGCCGGGCCGGGTGTCCCGGCCGCGGGCGTCCACCACGTGGGTGGACCGGGTCTCGGGGTGCCGGATGATGTGGTACGGCCCGTGATAGGCCGTGCCCTTGTACCAGCCCTCGCCGTGCTCGCCCGGATCGCGGGTGTGCATGTTCTGGTAGACCTCGTCGGCGGCCGGGCTCTCGCCGTTCGGGACGGCCCAGATGCTGTGGCCAGGCTCCGCCTCCTCGCCCGTGATCGCCTCGCGGCGCAGCGAGTTCATGCGGTAGGGCAGCCGCTGGTCGATTCCCGAATGGTAATCAAACTTCGGGTTGTGCGGGTCGTAGGGGCTCAAGTCGTGCTGACCTTCTCCTAGCTGGCGCAGCATCTCCGGCAGGTGACGCTGAGAATAAGGATAAGTGCCGCCGCCCTCGCGGCTCGGCACGTCCAGGTTCTGGGGATTGCCGATGATGCCCTCGGGGCCGCGCCCGCAGTAAACGCAGGTTCCCCGGCGCGGGTTCTCCGGGTGAATCCGCGCCTCGCCTTCCGGCAGCGACATTACTGAGGGAAGGTGATCGCGGCAGACGTCGTGAGTATGCGGGCTGCCCATCGGGAACTCATAGGGCTCTGACGAGTCGCCGCTGAATGTCACGGGAACGACATGCTGCAGGCCGGTGACGGCGTCCCAGTTGACGTGCGGCGGCAGTGCCGCGTGACGGTGCGGGCGCCGGACGGGCCCGGCATGCTGGGCGTCATGCATGGCTGCGACGGCCTCAGGATCTGAGGCCCGGATCCGGCTGGCCGAGTCGTAGAACCCGTGGTCGCTGATCATGTGCTCGGCCATGTCGGTCGCGGCCGGGTCGATCAGCTCGGGCCGGATGTCGCGGGTCTGGTTGCCCCGCTGGCGGGGGATCATCGGCTCCTGGCCGTGCACGTAGCCGGGGTTAGGAGCGTGCCGGGCCCACTGGGCGCCCTCCGGGGTCTGGACGCCCGGTGCGTCTCCGGGCTCGCTGCCGGTGTGCCGGGGAAACGGGAAGCCGCGCTCGGCCGAGATCTCGTGAGCCCGGTTCCACAGGTGGGTGGCCAGCCCGCGGCCCTGATAAGAGGGATGGGTGCCGACAAGGTCCACGGCGCCGCTGGCGGGGTGCCACTTGATCTCGCCGACCGGCTTGTCCCGGCCGGGCACGTGCGCAGTCAGCTCGTGGGACCCGGACATGGTCTCGCTGGCGTGCATGAACCGGAACCGCAGGCTCTTCGGCAGGGCCGCCGCGGTCATCTTCAGGCCGCGGTCATCAGGGGTGCCGAGCACGTAGGCCGTCGGGTCAGCGGGCTCCTCGACCAGCAGGCTGTTCTCGAAGAAGGACAGGCCCCGGCAGATCTCGCGGATGATCTCCTCGCGGAGCTTGCCGTCGCTGCCGCGCCTGCGGATCTTCTGGCCCTTCAGGGCGGGCAGGTGACGGCAGTACTGAGCCGGGTCGGTGGCCTTGTTGCCGCAGGCAGTGCACTGCGACTCCTCGACGTCCACGCCCATGGAGGTGCGGTCCACCCGGCCGGCCAGAATGGCCTGGGCCAGCTTGGGGAAGCGGCGCGCGTCGATCTCCTGCAGGACCTCGGCCCAGGTGTCGGGAGTGCCGTCCGGGTTGCGGTCACGGTGCAGGGCGACCGCGACGATCACGCCGCGGGCCCGGCGGTGGTTGGCGTTGTGGTGGTTGACGAAGACCGGCTTGCCGAGGAAGGTCTTGTAGGACTTCTCGATCTCGGCGGCCGGGAACTCGTCGTGGTTGTCGTTGGCCCGGCTGGAGATCGCCCGCGAGCGCACGTACAGGTAGCCCGGCCGCGGGGTGTACTCGAAGTCCACCCGGTGAGCGGTCTTGCGCAGCGAGGCAGGCCCCGGCCGCGCCGGGACCTGCCAGGCATCCAGGACAGCAAGACTGGCGTACTTCCGCAGCATCCGGGCCTCCTCTAGGCTTCCCTGCATGCCGCGAGAGGATCAGCCTGCTGGCGGGTGCTCCGCTGCCCAGACCTGGCGGCTCAGCTGCGCCGCCTCGTCGATCCGCAGCTGCTGGTCAGCCTCGGCACGCTCGTAAGCGGCCCTGATCCGGGCGGCCACTGAGTCCGGGTCGTAATCACCCAGGAGATCGATCTCCGGGATGGCGGGCGGCGGCGGCAGCTCGATCCGGACCTGCTCGCCGGGGCGCACCCGGACAGGGGGCCGGGGCTCAGGAGGCTGCTTCATGTCCGGAATCGTATCCTCGGCGCCAGGAGGCGCCGGGCGGCCGAGCGCCTTCTCGAAGGCGATCGAGCCGGGCTGGACACCGCGCTTGCGCAGCGCCCGGGCCAGGAGGCTCTTCTCGCAGTCGCCGACGTGGTCCTCGCCGCAGTACTCGCAGTCGGCGCGAAGAGACGCCAGCTGCTCCGTGCGGGCCTCGTCCGACAGCAGGGTGGGCTTGCCGGTCGGCTGCGATGGCATCAGCAGGGGCTCGTGACCGGGGACCGCCGGGGCGGCAGGAGGCAGCACGTAACCGGGCCCCGGCAGGATCCGGACCGCCGGGGGCTCCGGGGCAGGCTCAGCATCCGTTTCGTGGATAACGACCAGGCGTTCCTGAGAATGATGCAGGTGCTGCAGGCGGCTGGTGATCTCCTGCCGGATGCTGACCGGGCCGAGGCGCTCCAGGAGCACCAGGACCAGGAACAGCCCGGCGATCACGGCATACAGCCAGGGCTCGTTGTAGTTCATGGTTGCCTTCCCGCATGACAGCGGGGCAGCGCTCCGGCTGCCCCGCGGTGGTCGTTACTTGTTCCTGCAGTAGGGCCCCATGCCCGCCAGTCGCGACTCCTCATCGGTCAGGTGGCGCCCGCACTCCTTGCACAGCCCCAGCTCCTGAGCGGCCCGCAGCCTGGACTCATCGAACCCCGCGCGCACGATGGCCTGCAGTGCCCGCCGGGCGGCAATGCCGCGGACCGGCGCGTTGTCATGGCCGCCGATGATCCGCTCGACGAAGGTGTAGCCCGCCCACTTGCCCTCCTCGGGCCGGCGCACCTCGAAGAAGTCCAGGTCGTTGTTCCCGGTCCGGCTCTCGACGGCGTACCGGCCAGGCGGCACGTGCCGGAAGGCCGTGACGGGAGGAAGAGAACCGTCGGCCGGGGCACTGCGCACCGGAGCCGGGGCAGGTTCCTGGGCAGGGTGGCGGGCCGGGCGCCCCTGCAGGTGGGACCGCACGCTCAGCGCGCTGGCCAGGGTCAGGCGCCTCGATCCGGTCATGTCGGCAGTCAGCACGTGCTGCCGCTCGGCAGCCAGCTGGCTGATCTCGGTCATCAGGTCATCGCTAGCCATCCGCTGATTCATGACCGCCCCTGCCTGTCCGCTGCTCATGCCAAAACACTATCAAGGTTTCTTGCATAACGTCAACCGGAAACCCTGCATGCTGCCTTCGGTAATCAGAAGCAGAGGAGGGTCACGTGGCGATCGCCGTAGTGCAGTCGGGGTCGATCCCCAATGCCTTCTCCGGCAGCCTCTCGCAGGCAACCGGCGCAGGCAACACGCTGTTCCTGCTGCCCACCAGCTTCTCTACCTCCAATGTCGCGATCAGCTCCTCCGGTCCGTCCCTGGGCGGCGTGACCACCGGCTGGACGAACCCGGCTGCCGAGCTGTCGGGCTACAGCAGCAACGAGGTCTACGGCGCAGCCTGGATGAAGCCGTCCATCGCGGGCGGCCAGAGCGCCGTGTCGATCTCCGTGCCCAACGGGTCCCTGGCTGCGGTCGTCGGCCTGATGTATGCCGAGGTATCGGGCCTGGGCAGCTCGCCCTTCCTGGACGGCACCGCGGGCATCGCCACCGGCAACAGCACCGCGGTCTCCTCCGGGCCCACTTCCCTCACCACTCAGCTGGCCGAGTTCATCCTCGGGCTGCTGGTCCAGTTCAACGGCCTGCCCACGCTCCCGGGCGCTCCCTGGACCAGCCAGGGACTCAGCGCCGCCAACAACAGCGTCCTGGGCTACCAGATCAGCTCGTCCACGGGCACGTTCACCTTCTCGGGAACACAGGGAAGCGCCGGCGAGTGGATAGGCCTGTGCATGGCCATCGCGCCGGGAAACGCCACGGTGACGCTCGTCCCGCAGGCGCAGCGGCCTCGCACGGCATCGGCTGTCTCCAGGATCCGCAGGCCGCAGCTGCAGGGCTCCCTGGTGGTCCCCGTGCTGCCCCAGGCGCGGCGGCTGCCGCTGCGCACCGCGGACCTGCGGCGCACGCGAGAGCCCGGGCGCCCGCCGGTGCTTGCCGTGCCCGCGGCCGTCATCCTGCGCGCCCCAGTGTCCCGGCGCCGGCCCGCGTCCTCCCCGGTCCGCAGCCGGACGCAGCAGGCGGTGCCCGCGGCCGTCATCCTGCCGGCAGCGGTTTCCCATGGCGTGACCGGGCGCCGGGCATCCCGGCTGGCTGCGAAGGGGGAGCGCCGGGTCCTGCGGCGCGTCCCGCCACCGGCAGCACTCCCGCCCGGCATGCGGCGCGCCGGGCGCCCGCAGGTCATATCGTCACGCTCGCGGCTTTACCGGGGACTCCTCGCCCGGATCACCCTGCTGGCGCCGAAGCGGCGCCCGTCGCTGGCCTTCAGGAAGACCCGGCCGGCGCAGCTTCCCCCGCCGCCTCCGGCGGGCCCGGCCACGGTCTTCGGCTCGGCTGCCCTGAGCGCCTCGTCGGTGCTGACGGCGAGCGCCGTGTGCGCTGCCCTGGCGCAGGCCGCCCTGTCGGCTCCCTCGGTGCTGACCGCGACTGCAGCGCCAGCCCAGACCAACCTGGCGACTCTGTGGATCGCTTACCTGGCGGCAGCTGAGCGCCATGCGCAGCTGGAGCGCAACTGGCGCATGATCGCCTCGGCCGCCCGGACCGACGGGACGGCCGGCTCGATCTACGCGCAGCTGTATACCGCGGATCAGGCTAAGGACGCAGCCTGGAAGGCCTGGGATGACGCCAGAAAGGCGCTGTACCCGGCGCCTCCGACGAACTGATTACTCTTCCCATTCCACCGCGATGGTGAAGTAGTGCGAGCCGGGCAGTGCGGCGCCGCTGCGGTTCACGAAGGCGATGCCGCCATTGGCGGCCAGGCCCGCTCCCGAGAACCAGAACTCCTCCAGCAGCTCCCAGGGCAGGTCGCCCATCAGCTGGTCATTGAAGGTGATCGTGTAGGCGTCGGTGGTCTGCGCACCCAGCGTCGGCGCCGTGGTCCAGGCGCTGATCAGCTTGTTCGTCGAGGCTACTGGCGTGCCGCCGAACGGCGCCATGTTGTTCGAGGTGACGTTCACCGGAGTGGCCGGACTGCCGGTGGTGGCAAGGTTCAGGCCCACCTGGCACTGCATGCTGGTGATCGTGCCGCCGGAGTTCGCGACGCCGATCGTGCACCGGCGTAGCCGGGCGGGGACCACGGTGAAGCCCATCCAGGCCAGCACGCTGTTACTCGCCAGGGCGGCAGCCGTCTGCCACTGGGCGTTATACCTGGGCACTGGCACTCCCTCGGGCCTCGGCAAGCTGGCGTTCCAGTTCGGCGATGCGCTCCTGCGCAGCGGTGTCGGCCTCGCTCATGCCCCGGCTGCGGCGTACCAGCTGGTCGTGCGTGACGCCGGAGGCATAAACCGCGTGCAGCTCGCTGATGTTCTGCGCCACCGTCTTGAGGTGGAACAGCCGGGATACGAGGTCGGTCTTGTTGGCGTCCTGGCCCGGCTGCGGATTGTCGCCGATCAGGGCGAGGAGGTACTCGCCCAGCGAGTCCAGCTCAGCCAGGACATCCCGGCCGCCTGCCGGCTGCTCTGTCATCGGGGCCCTCCCCAGGACGTGGTGGTCTCGCCTCTTCCAGGGAAGCCATGCGCTCCCGGGAGAAACTCATGGCCCAGCTGACAGACGCTGATCTCGGCACCCTGTGGGCTGCCTACCAGCAGGCTCAGGCCACCGCGAGCCAGCTGAGCCGCAAGTGGGAAGAGCACATGACGACGCTCGGCGGCCATTCCTGGCGCAGCGCCTCGGCCTTCTCGGCGGCTTACCAGGCGCAGATCGCAGCCGGAGACGCCTATGACGCCTGGATGACGTTTTACCAGCAGATCTACAATGCGCCGCCGAGCTGAGAGAGCACGCGATGGCCGAGATCGACGCCCTGTGGAGCGCTTACACCGCAGCGGAGGCGCAAGCCCGGCAGCTTTTCGTCACCTGGGCGCAGATCATGCAGGCCGGCGGCTTCGCCCCGGCCGCGGGACGGGCCTACGGGGCGGCGTTCCGGGCAAGGGCCGTGGCCGACACGGCTTACCAGGCGTGGCTTGATGCGCGCCGGCAGCTTTATCAGGCGCCGCCGTCCGGCTGACGGCCCGATATCCGCTCCTGGCGGTAAACGCGCAGCCAGACCAGGATGCGCCAGACCAGGATGAGCACCGCCCCGGTAACGCCGCCGACGTAAATCCATGCAGGCAGCGGGGTATCAATCAGGCCATGGTTAAACAGCTGGGCCCAGGCCAGGACGATATTCGAGGTGATGATGGCAACGTCCTTCATCACGATCGTGGTGCCGAGGTCATTCGTCCACCACTTGGCTGATCCCCGGAATCCCATCACCGTGTATTCCAGGCTGAACAGCAGGGCTGCTGCCGGAAGCGCTACAATGGAAACATTATACAGGTCCGGCCCGAACTGCGTGCGGTCAAGGAAAAACCCGCACACGATCCAGGCGACGATAAGAACACCGATAATGACCCAGGACCGGTTCATTCCCGGAGCCCAGGCCACGCGCCAAATTGCGCGAGCACGTCCGCGCGGCTTTGCAGAGTTCTCCATCATCACGACCCCTCCCTGATACTTCCCGGGAAGATCGTACCGGGCGGTAGAGACAGTCAGTGAGAATTGTGCCGGGGATGCTGTATGCCCAGTGAATCCGCGATCAGCGCAGCGAACCGGTTCTCATTGATATAGGTGCGCGCCTGACGGGCTTCCCTCTTGGCCGCCTCCAGCCGGTCAGCAGCCTCGGCGACTTCCTGGTGTGCTGTCTCGATCCGCTCATCCAGGCCGCCTGCTGCGGGATGATGGCCGGTAATGGTCGCAAGCATGTTACGGATCTTTCCGTGATGCCGTGACATCCGGAATCCCTCCGGTGCGGGCAGCAGCGATCGTGCGCAGCTCGCCGACCAGCCGGTTCGCCATCTCCAGCTCCCCGACTGCTCGCTTAGCCGCCTCGCGCTCCAGGTCTAGCGCCTGCTGCTTCAGGTCTAGCTCCTTCTGCTGCTTGACAACGTACCAGTAGGTAACCAGGACGGGCACTCCTGCGCCGGGCACTGGCACCAGCAGCATGAGAACCAGTGCGCCCAGCGGCCCGTAAGTCAGCAGGAGCTGGGACAATCCCGTCATGTTGTCCTTCCAGGATCTCGTGCCACTGCTTCCGGGCCTCACTGGCATCGAATTCCTGATCGGACAAGTCTGCCCAGGCGCAGCCGGGGAAAACGACGCATGGCGTGCCGAGCATCCCGAGCACCAGCTCAGCGACTGCGGCAAGATCCTGAGAATCATGCTCCAGGCGCACGCCATTTCCGCAAAATGGATCCTGAGCAGCTATTTCCTCGGGCGTCAGCGTCTCTGCACGGTAGGCGAGCTGGCTCATATCAGCACCAGGTCGTCATCGAAATTGTCCAGGGACAGGCCGCGGCGCTTCATTGCCTCGTCCTCCGCCTCGTAATGGGTGCCTTCCAGGTCAAGCAGGTCGAGGTTGCGGGCGCGGGTCCCGCGGCCCTCGGCGATCAGCTCGCCTGCCTCCTCGTCGGACAGTACCTTGCCGGTCCTCAGGAAGTGGCGGGCTGCTGCAGCGATGCCGCCGCCAGAGTCAGCGCCAGGACTGGCAGCCCCGCCCGTGCCGAGGCTGCGTGCCGCCGCGCTGGCCTGGAACTGCGCGATGATCTCGCGCTCGCCGGCCGAGGCCATGGCATCCAGGCCGCCGCCGTCGATCGCCGGGCCCTGCGGCTGGCCGGCCGGGACGGCCCCCTCATCGGAGTCGGCACCGCCGCCGGACCACTGCTGCTGCCCCATGGTCTGGATCGATGGCTCGTCCCAGCCGAGCGAGTCCTCGTCGTGCTGGCTCATGCCGGGGCCGCCGCCGGTGGTGTCCGCATCGAGCGCGTACCCGCCCGGAGCCCCGTCGTGGAAGTCGCCGGCAATCCGGGCCCGGATGCCCGCGCGCCGGCTGGCGCCCCACTCGCCCATCCCGGCCGTGGCTGCCGGAGAGGGGGCGTCGGCGCCGGTGCCCGCGTCTCCGCCCCCGACCGGGGTATCGCCCCCGGTGAGGCCATGCGGGTCGAGCGCGGCGTCGGGCTCGTCCTTCAGGTCGGCGCCCAGGCCGCCGGACAGCTGAGGCGCCTCGGCGTCCGAGGGAGAGGCAGTCGCCCAGACCGGGCGCCCGTGCTTGGAGTGGTAGCGGCTGTACTCGCATTCCGTGCACGTGCAGTCGTGCGGGTGATCGGGCTCGTCCGGGGGCTCATTGCCCTTGGGCGCGAGCTTCGGCATGGGCTTCACCCCGGCTGCCGTCACCTCGGCCAGGGCGCGCTGCAGGGCCTCTTCCATCCTGATGCCCTGCGGATCGCGCGGGGTGATCGAGGTGCTCGGGCCCGCGGCATTCGCCTGGTCAGCGTAGGGGAAGCTCTCCTGGCGCTCGTGGAAGTCGCCGACGTCGGGATAGTTCAGGTCCGGTGGCAGCGGGCTGGGCGCGGTCGGCACCAGCAGGCTGCGGGTCTCGTCCGCGGTGTGCCGGACGGCCTCGTTGCCCAGCGGCATCTGCACGGCGCTGTTGTCCTGGATCTCGCCCCAGTTCTCCGGGTCCGGCCCGGCCAGGAACCCGTAGCTGCCGGGGTCCATGTCCTTCTGCGGGGGCTCGGTGGCGCCGTAGGGCTTCGTCGGGGAGTGCGGGGCCGTGTTGTCCGAGCCCCACGGCGCGTTGGCCTGGTCCGCCTCGGCCTGGAGCATGCTGAGGTGGCGCGGCTCGGGGGTGCGCCAGGGCTCAGTGTGGTCGAGCAGCTCGCCGGGGTTCTCGAACTGGTTCTGGTAGGTGCCCTTGTCGTGGTAGACGCCGCCCCACTCGTCGATCTTGTAGTGATCCGGGTCGAACCCGGCTCCGTAGGGATTCTCCTCGTGAGCGAACTCCACTCCCTCGACCAGGCGCAGCGGGCCGGGACTGCCGGGCTCCTGCTCATGACGATGAGGGATCTTGCTCGCTGACCCGGCGGCGTGCGAACGGTCGTGGAAGTAGTCCAGCGGCTCATCGCCCTCGCGCAGGCCGTCCAGGTAGTCAGCTGGCCAGCCGTGTGCCGTCTCCAGGTGCCGGGCCATCAGCCTGTCGGAGCCCGCCACCCCGGCCAGCGTCATCAGGGCCCTGACGGCGCCCGGGGAAGTACCGCCGTCAAGCAGCAGGCGCGCGGCCTCATGCGCGGGGGCGGACTCCGCTGACCGGAGCGAGGCATAGAACGGCCGGGCGGTCGCCGGGGCCGTCCAGGTCTCCGCCCAGCCGCCCTGCCCCCACGGAGGCAGCGACTTGACGACGACGTTCTGGGTGAGCCAGCCCGGCAGCTCGGGATCGGCTGTCATCGGGCGCCCATTCATCCGCCGGGACAGGCTCTCCAGGTGCACGGCATAGGCGTGCGAGCACGGACGGCCGTTCAGCCGACCGGGGTAGCTCTTGTCCTGGTGGAAGCTGGCCCACGGGCATCCGCAGGCAAACGCCAGGATCGAGTTCGGGTGACCGGGGCGGCGCTGGACCGAAGATTCGTAGACGTCATGATCGCCGCCGACCTCGCCGATCACGTACCCGGCGGCCACCGCGGTGATCCGCACCCGGCCGGCCGTGCGCAACCGCTTCGCCTTGGCGACCACGTCCCGCCAGCTGGCGATGAACTCGAAGCCGAACGCGGGCGAGCGCGCCGCCTCGCGGAACAGCCGCAGGGCAGCCTTCTTCTCTTTCTTGGACGGCGGCGTGCTCTCGTCGCTGTCGCTGTCGCTGTCGCTGTCGCTGTCGCTGTTGTCGTCGCCCAGCTCTTCTAGCTGGGCCTTCTTCTCGGCCTCGGCCTGGGCGTCCTGCGGGGTCTGCAGGATCAGGCCCTTCTGGCGCTCACGGCGCCCGTCTGAGCTACCCTGGGTCATCGGCGCCCCGTAGGTCACCGGAGGCGAACCGGGCGGCCCCGCCGGATTCACACCCGAGGGACTGCCGGGAGGTCCGGGCAGGCTGTCACCCGCCGAGCCTCCGGGCTCCTGTCCGGCCTGCGGGGCGTCATCATCCTCGGCAGCGAAGTCCAGGCTGTCGCCGAGCCCGTCCTCCTCATCGCTGCCAGCAGACGGCAGGGTAGCCACGCGCCCCTCGACGTCGCGGTGCAGCTGCTCGCGGTCCTCCGGGCTGCCGTCGGGACCGCGCTCGGCAGCATTAGGACTGCCGCCTTCCTGCTCAGTGAACTGCTGATCGTGCATGGTGTCCCAGGGACCCCCGGCGTCCGGGACCTGAGCGGTGTAGCTGTGCAGCGCGCGGCCGTCCAGGAGGGCGCCGAGAGCCCGGTGGTGGCCGTCGCTGATGCGGGAGCGGCGGTCCCCGGCCGGGCGCATGAGGATGGCCGGCTTGGGGTCCTCGCCCCGGTCGATCTTCTTGTTCGCCTTCTTGCTGACCCTGGCGATGCGCTCGGGCTGGTTGTAGGCCGCCCAGGACCGCCGGTCATCCCAGTCGATGTCGTGCAGCGCCGTGGTGCCGGGACCCTCCCACGGGACGTCGTGCACCCAGCTGATGGCGTGATGCGGGTAGTCCTTCGCCAGCTGGCCGTAGACGTCGTCAGCGATCTTGCGCTGGAGGGCGGTCCGCGGGTCCAGCGCGTTCAGCCGGGACAAGGGGAAAGTGCCCGCGTGGAAGTCGCGGACGTCCTCGGGCACGATATTCTGCGCGCGCTCCATCGCGCTTGCCGGATCGCGGTGCGAATGGCCGCCGTGACCCGGCGACATGGCACGGGAGAACGGGTGCGAGGGCGCCCCGAACTGCTCGCTCACCTGGTGCTCGCGACGCGCGTCAGCTGCCGGGTCATGATCATGATCGGCCGTCCCCGCGTCATGCGCCGCGGCGTGATTGTCCGCGAAGCTCTCCCCGTACTGGCGGACTCGGGCAAGCCGGTCCGGAGTCCAGCCGTGCTGGCCGCTCAGGTGCCGGGCCCAGTGGCTCTCGGCCTTGCGCCTGGCAGCGTCTGCCTCAGTATCAGCGGCATCGGCGTGGATGCCGATCGAGGCGCGGTGCTCATGGTGACCGCGCACCTGGCCGGCGCGCGAGGACAGCGTGTGCATGACCCGGGTGCGAGTGGAGGGGTCAGCGTGCTGCTCCGGGGTGGCGACGTCCTCGGGGAGGGCCTTCCAGGCCGTGCCGACGTCGCCGGGCGTCCCGGAGCGGCCGGGGTGCTCCGCCTCGTCCGGGTGGAAGTGCTCGTAGGAGATGCCGGACTGCCGGTAGGCGCCGGGGTCGTGGTGGTGCTCGAAGACCGGGTGGTGCTCGTCGTCCCTGTGCAGGCGCTGGTGATAGCGCTGCATTTCCTCATGGCTGTCGCCGTGCATTTCCATGCTCCACGGCTCAGCGCCGTGATGATAATCCAGGTGCTGATGCAGCTCGCGGGGATCCTCGTATTCCGGGTACCCGGCCAGCCCGGCGGTGACCTCCATCGGCTCAGCCTCCGGCTCGGGCTCAGTGACCGGCCCCGTCACTGGCACGTGATTGGTGAAATTGTAGGACGGCACGAAATCACCTTCTGTCACGGTGGGCACGACCTGCCAGGAATGCAGCAGGGTGCGCTGGTGATCCGTCCAGGGCACGCGGGCCTCGTGCCGCATGGGGCGCGCGAAATCGTGGTGCTCGTAGGGCTGCATCGGGTACTCAGGCTCGTGTTGCCGCCAGCTGATGCCGGTGAGCCGGGCCGGGGAGCCGGGCTTCAGGGGCATCTCGGCCTCGTCGGGCGAGAACTGCCAGCCGATGCCGTGCTCGTGCAGCAGCCGGGGACTGCGAACGACGTTGCGCTCGCCGGGGCGCCGGATGTGGAGCATGACATCGGTCTTCGGGGCGCCCTCGTCACCGGGCTCGTCCCAGTCGCTGAGGGAGTCCTCGTCGTCCCAGCCTGACCCGCCGCGGGCCTTGTCGGCGGCGTTGCTGATGGCGCGCTGGGCGATGTCCAGGTGCGGGGTCCAGTGCATGCCCAGGCCCTGGCGGCTGAAGTGATCCGACAGGACCTCTGCCCGGTCGGCCCGCGGCAGGCCCGGGTCGTGGACGATGTCGTGGATGTGGGCGGGCAGCTCGACGTGGATGCCGCGGTGCAGAGCATCAGGATGGGAGCGGTTGCGGAACTCGTGCCAGGAATCGCCGATGTCGGCGCGCGAGCCGGTGAAGCCATGCGTGCCAGTCGCATCCCCGAGATAAGCCCAGTCGTCTTCCGGGTCATGCTCCGGCCAGTCATGATCATGCAGGTCCTCGGAGTGAGCCCATTCCTGCCAGTGTGACCCCGGCGCGTGGTCGTCCTCGTGAGCCTGCCGGGCCTGGCCGAGGGATTCCACGTCCTCGGGCCGGTAGCCGTGATCCTCGATCAGGTGCCGTCGCGGGTCATCGAGCAGGCTGGCCATCGCGGGAATCCCGCCGTCGCCGGGGCCCATGCCGTCAGGCGGGCCGCCGGTGCCATCGGGCCCCTCGTTGCCGGTGCTCGGCGACGGGGCATCCTTTGACTTCTGGCGGTAGGGATCCTCATTCCAGGTCGGGTCAGGCTGGCCCTCAGTGGACCGCGTGTCGTAGGAATCCGGGTCGGCAGCGCGCGGGATCAGACCATGGTCGGGAGCATCGCCGTGGTCGTCGATGTGGTCGGTGACGACTCCAGCGGCGTGCGCCCGGATGCCCTCGCCCCCGAACTCGTGATGGGTCCAGGCCGGGTCCTGGTCAAAGCGATGCGGGCCTGGCTCATGCCACTTCGGGTCCGAGTAGTGCGGCCCCTCGGGCCTGTGCCCGGGCGCAGCCCAGGAGATGCCCTTGATCCTGAGGGGCGCCTGATTCTGGATGGGTACCTCACGGTTACCGGCCCGGTGATAGGAGAACACGCCCCAGTGCTGCAGGGTATCCGGGTCGGTCTCGATGTGCTCCATCGGCGGGGTGTGCACGTGCAGCATGACCGGAGTGCTCGGCTCATGCTGGCCGTAACGACGGTCAGACGTCTCGGCGTACACCTTGGACACGTCCGGGTCGGAGGACCAGAAGTTGCCGAGACCGCCGTGCGGGCTGCCCTCGGCCTGATTGCGCAGGACGTGCTTCGCCAGCGCGTGAGCGCGCTCGGCCACAGGGCGGGACTGGTCGTGCACGTGCTGGTGCAGGCCGCTGGGCAGGCTGACGCCGATACCGCGGTGCAGGGTGTCGCCGGGGCCCTCGGCGTCCCAGTCGGTGTACCAGTCCTGGTCGGCGAGCCACTGCTGATGGTGATCCTCGTGCTCGTCGCGGTCGTTCAGGTCGCCGCCGCAGTGCTCGCACTCGCGGGGCTCGTACTCGCCGCGCTCCTGCATCGTGTGCTTGTAGTGCGAGAACTGGTACTCCTGGTCGTCCCCGCGCTGGTAACCGCAGGTAGGACACGAAGGATTCTCGTGCGGCATGGTGAACATCTTGAGCTGGGAGTGGGGCAGCGGGGCCGCGGTGTGCCGGGAGCCGATCATCGTGATCTGCCGGGCCGGGTCGGGCCGGTCGTGCAGGATGGTGCCCATCTCGGGGTAATCGAGGTTCGCGGTGTGGAAGGCCTCGTCCTGGTCGGCGCAGGCCCGGGCGAGATGCTCCTCCGCGGTCAGCCCTGCCTTCGCCGCGGGAGAGTCGAGCCACGCCTGGCGCGCCTCATCCTGGGTGAGGTAGCGGGCGGTCACCCCGGCGGGCAGGTTCGAGGTGCCGGGCGCCGCCTGCAGGCTGTCGGGGACTGGCTGCAGCTGGCTGGTCAGGTAGGTGCCGCCGCCCATGCCACTGTCGAGCACCACCTGGTACTCGGTGTTGCCGGGAGAGAATGACTCGGTGACCAGAAGGATGCGGCCGGTGAGGCCCTCGGGGGTGACCACCCGCTGATTCACGTGAAACACGGCGTCGAGAGCAGCCTCGTGAGCTGCTGACAGCCGGGTGGCATGCCTGGTGATCCTGCGCTGCGCCATGAATCCTCCCGAGGCTTCCGGGCGGCTGCCGAATCGCTTGACGACTGCAAGGAACCTTGATAGGTTCGCGGCAACATCGACGGCCCGGAGGAAAGATCATGACGAGTCGCGGCGCTGCCGGCGCCCGCAGGTCCGCCCAGCGGATGGATGTCGCCGTCAGGGACGGCGAGCGCCTCGGCGACCGCTTCCGCCCGCTTGGTGACCTCAGGAAAGGCTGCCCTCTCTGCGGGGCGCTGCCGCATTACCGGTGCCGCATGATGGGCATGCCGCACTTCTTCGCCGAGGAAACGCACCCGGAAAGGATCACGAGCAATGGCTGACGAGCCTGGGGACGTCCTGACCGATCAGGAGGTCTACGACAAGCTCCTGGAGCACCAGGACGCCGGGATCATCAAGTACGTGCTGCCCAGCATCCCTCTCGGCGAGAAGTGGGTGCTCGGCATCGGCGACACCATCCGCACGATCACCGGCAAGGGCGAGGCCGTGGCCTTCCTGGCGGGGATCAACGAGGTGCTGCGCTGGTACCAGAGGATCATGGGCATGAACGACATCGAGCGCATCCAGTACCAGAATGTCCTGAAGCGGCGCAAGATGGAGCGCCTGGCCTCGCAGCCCCTGCCCAGCCTCGTGCCAGCTGCAGACGGCGACAGGTACATGGACGCCGACGGGCACTACCACTCGCCGGTCACTGCGGCCATGCATGCCGTCGAGGTCCAGGGCGGCTTCACCACCCCCGAGCGCGAGGCCTACCGGATGCTGGCTGATGGCGGCATCGGCGCCGACCGGGCCCGGACGTGGCTGACCGAGAACGACCTGCCGCTGACCGCCCCGGATTACATCCGGTGAATCCCAGGGACATGGTCCTCGCCGGCCAGCGCGTGACCGAGGAAGAGCAGGCCGGCTACGGAGTCCGCTGGACGGTCGAGCAGCTGCCCGCGCCGTACTTCTGGCCCGGTCCCGGCGGGGGCCTGTTCCTGATCACCCACGGCGGGATGAGCATTCCCGCCGACAGCGGCCGGTATCCCGACCGGAAGACAGCCCGCAGCGCCCTGGAGCGCCTGCTGGCCAGGGTCCCGCAGGAGGAGTAGATGGGCAGGCACGCCCGGCAGACCCTGCCGAAGACGCCGTCTCAGCTGACCCTGGAGGTCGCGAGGAACGTTTCCGTCGCGACCATCTGGGCCAGGGCGGCCAGCATCGTCGCCGCCGTTGCGGGAACCCCGCAGCAGCAGGCCGAGGCCGGGGTGGCCCTGGAATTCGCCCTGGTAATCGAGCCATGCGCCTGGAGGGCCTACCTGGAGGCCGCAGCGGCCGAGGGCCTCCCGTCCTGGTGGCAGCGGGAGCTGTACACCGAGCGCGCCCGCGCGCTCACGAATGCGTTCCCGCTGCCCTGGCCGCCACTGGGGCCGGAGCCCTCCGGTGGATAAGATCCTCGGCATCGGCAAGGTCCGCAAGGGCGATGACTACCTGCACAACGGCGTGCTGTACCCGGTCGAGGGGGTCCAGCGCAGCGAGCCCGGGGGTGTCATGATCACCCTGAGAGACTTCGGGGTGATCATCCTCTCGGACCAGCTGCAGGGAGCCGTGCGCCGGATCATGCACTCGCGTCCTCCCTCGACGCACCGGATCTCGGTGGGGCTCGGGCAGACAGAGCGCGACTGGCTCCTGGGCGAGGCGTCCGAGCAGGACTGCACGGCGGCCGAGATCATCCGGCGCTCCCTGTTCCTCTACCGGACAGTCAATAACGAGAGAAAGCGAGCAGAGGAGCGTCCCTGGTGGCGCAGCCTGTTCTCGCGGAAAGGCCGGATCAGGGTATGACTGGCTCTAAGAAGCCCCGGACCGAGGAAGAGGTCCTGCAGGAGGCTCTTGTATATGCCATGAAAGAACCGCAGAAGCTGGACCTGCATCATGCCGCTTTCGGCCGGTATGCCGACGGCAGCGGCTGCTACTGGCTCCTGCAGTTCATCAAGCGGGTGGACAATGGCAATATTGAGGCACCGGTCGGCGGCATAGAGCGACGGCTGGCCGCCATCGTGCGCGCCTGGGTTCAGGGTTTCGGCTCTGTCACCGCCTCACCGCCGGATAGCGATCCCTGTCCGCCAGGTCATCAGTGATAGTCAGCTCGCGCCGGGCGCCGACGTGGGGCGGCGTGGCGTAGCAGGGCACCTCGGGCCCGGATACCCAGTCCTTGGCCTCGGGATGCTCCTTGGCATGGACCTGCATCTCCCAGCTCACCTCGCGGCCATCCAGCAGTGCCTCGCGTGCGGCCTCGGCCTGCAGGGTCGCCTCCTCGATCCGGCGGGTGGCGATGATATCCCGGACGCGGGCGGTGCGGCGGAACAGCGCCGCCTGCGACGGCAGCCCGCGCCCCCTGTAGTCCTTCATCCTGGCGCCCTTCTTCGGCATGTCGGCCCGCTGCTCATCGGACTCGTCAGGCCGCTGGTCCTGGTCCTCGCCCCCTTCCTCGTACATCCCCTCGTCCGGAGGGGCCTCGGAGCCCATCTCGGCGTCGGGCGGCACCTCCTCGGCCATGTCCTCGGGGGTGGGGGCGATGTCGGGGATGTCGGTCGGGTCGGTGCCGAAGCGCTCCTGCATCAGCATCTCGGCGGCGATGCCCGGCGGCATGTTCTCGACCTGGGCCTGGGGAGCGAAGTCGGCGACCAGGTCCGGGGCGAGCGGCAGGCCGGCATCCTTCAGCGCCACGTAGGCGCGCTTGCGGACCTCCTGCTCATCGACGATCTGGGAGACTGCCTCGTCCTTGGACCGCTCGGTCTCCTCGTCCAGGTCGATGCCGAGGTCACGGGTGCGGGTGCGCTGGCTGATCGGCACGCCGGTAGCGCGCAGGCCCTCAATGAACTGGCGCCGGGTGTCCTCGTCATGGAAGTTGAGGGTCTTGAACCGCAGGTCAGGAACCAGCAGCCGGGGCTGCTCGACGATGTGCTTCTCGCCGGTCTCCTCGTCGGTCTCCAGGACCTCTTCCATGATCACGTACCGGCGCCCGTTGCGCTCCTCGAAGTCGTAGTGCTCCTGGGCCTCGGCAACGATCATGGCGCGCTGGCGGAAGTGCCGGGTCAGGAATCGCTGGTAGCGCGTCATCAGCATGGTGACCAGGTCGCGGTTCAGCGCGTCCGCGGCGTAGGTCTGGCCCGTTCCGGCGCCGACCAGCAGGGAGCGGGACAGGCCGAAGACCATCAGCACCCGGTCCTCGATCCGCTCGAAGTCCGGGGTCAGGTCGGGCATGTTCTCCCGGCCGAGCACCGGGGCCATCTCGACGCCGAAGTTGTACACCAGGGCCCTGAAGTCCGCGGCCAGCGCGGCATCCAGGGCCAGCTCGAAGTTCTCCAGGTCGTCGTCGGTCGGGATCCACGGGACCGAGGTGCCGAGGTCGGAGGCGCTGGCGCCCAGCTTGCACAGGATCAGCGGGGTGTACAGCCGGTCGGCGATGGCGTCCATCGCGGTGTTCAGCATCTCCTGCTGCAGCATGGAGCGCATGGCCCTGGTCAGCAGCGGCAGGCCGCGGATATTAAAGGTATCGCCCTTGAACTTCAGCTGCTTCAGCAGGACATTGCTGACCGGCATGAAGGAATTCTCGGAGGTATAGGCGGCCAGCTCGGGGTATTCCTTGATGAGCTTGTTGTACTCCCAGGCGGGCTGCCGCGTCTGGAGGATCTGCCGGATCGTCCACGGCAGCCTGATGAAATACCTGGGCTCCTTCAGGAACGGCGACCGCTCGACCTTGATGTCATCGGGGTTGAGCAGTTCCTCGTCTGACCAGATTCCGAGGTCCTCGTCGAAGGTGGCGAAAGGCCATGCCTCTCCGGCGATAAAGTACTCGCGGCCGATATCGACGAGAAACTCGTCATAGTCGAGGGAGTTGTCCCCATCGTCGAAGAACAGCTCGCCGTAGAAGTCCTCCAGCTTGCTGTCCTTGCATTCCAGCTCCCAGCCCATGACCGGGAACTTGGAGAAGATGTCGATGCACGCGCCGATGATCGGATCGGTCTGGTAGAGCAGGCGGCAGAATGCGCGGACCTTGGCCAGCTCCTCGTTCTGGCTGAAGTCGTAAGGCAGGTTGTTCTGCCGCCAGTAGAACAGCGGGTCCCGCGGCCGGCCGGTGGCGAACTGGATGTCGGAGAAGCCCGATCCCGCGCCCGAGCCGCCGCCGGAGGCCGTCCGGCTCCCCAGGGACGCCGTGCGGGCCAGTCGGCTGGAGACGCGCCGGTTCTTGCGCATCTCGGTGACCTGCGGGTCTTCCTCGCGCAGGTCCCTCGCGCCGTGCGCGATAACCCGGCTCATGTCGCCGAACACGCGCCGGTCCGAGATGCTGGCCGCACGGGGTGAGTAGCTGATCTTCACGTTTTGCCTCCAGAGCTTCCGTGCATGCTCCGGACTTGTTGACTAAATACAATGTTCCTTGCTAGGCTCGTGGCGTAAGCACAACGAGAGGGACCGACATGACGACCACGCTGATCGAGACCATCATCGCGATTGCCTGCGGCCACTGCCGCTTCACCCACGCCAGCCTGGCCGAGGTCCGCCAGTGCGCGGCCGAGCACCACTCCGGCAAGCGCTGCGCCCCCTGGAAGTGCAGCTGGCTGGTCGAGCGCCCGTTCTGCCGCCAGCCCGAGTGCGGGATGTGCGAGGACGGCGGCCACCCGCCGACAGAGTGCGGCGCCTGGTCGCGCCAGCTGTTCAATGCCGCGGGCCGCGAGATCGGCTACGAGTGCACCGTCGGCCATGACCACATCGACGCGCAGGCCCGGATGGAGGAGGGCTGGGACTACGCTGCCGACCCGGGCGAGGCTGCTCTCCTGGCCAAGTACGGCACCGAGCCCCGGCACATGGACGGTCACGTCTGGGTAGAGCCCCTGCCGGCCGTCTGACCCCGCAAGACGTCAGCGCCCCTGAGGAACAGGTCGCAAGAGTCCCTCGCGGAATTGGCACCCGCGGATAGTACGGCCCGAAAGGCCGTGGGACGCTTCTCCTCAGGGGCGCTGGCCTGCGCTCCGGAGAATCTCGGTCCCGCCGTGCAGCACGGCCAGGTGCCGCATGTAAGCCGCCTCGGGCAGCACGTCCCCGGCGATGGTGCGGTACCGGCGCCCCTCGTGCTGTGCTCCGGGCGCAGACCACCATGCCTGAGCCTCATGCTGCTCGTCCAGTGCGGGATCCTGATGCCGATACGGGCCCTTGCTCTGGTCCTGGATGATCAGCTCTCCGCAGGTCTTACCGTCAGCGGAAGGGAACTTGCACCGGCGGACCTTGCTCGCGGCAATACGACGCGAGGCCTCGATGCCGTTCTGGTGCATCCAGTCCCGGTCGCCCAGGTGGAGATCCAGGTCATGCTCGTGCTCCAGGTCCGGATGCACATGATCATGCTTGTAGTCGGCGTGCTCGTCCTTGTGCGTCTGGTCGATCACCGCGTCCGGGTCATCCGGCGAGTCCCAGTAGCCGTGCTGCTGCCGCATGTGAGCGCGCAGCTCAGCTTCGGACATATCCTCGTGGCTGTCCTCGACCCGCGCGGTCTTCCGGCGCCCCTCAGCGGTGCGTGCGCCCTTCTTGCTCTTGGAGGGCTTCTTCTTCGTATCGCTGCCCTTGGGCGGGGGCGCCCCGCTATCGTCGTCTGCGGCCGGGGGCGGTCCCGCCGCATCATCCGGTGCCTCGTCGTCAGGCGGGCCCTCCCCGGCCTCCTCGTCACCGAAGGGGGGCGCATCCTCGCCTGGCGGCGGCTCGCCCATCTCCTCGCCCATCGGCATGCCGTCCGGGCCGACCATCGCGGGATCCATGAGGTCCGGAGCCATGCTGGTCTCGCCGCCGAAGCCGGGGGCCGGGTTGCCGGGCATGCCGGTGAACATCGGCTGGATGCGGACCAGGTAGGTCATGCCGCAGAACGAGCACTCGATGTTGCCGTCCGAGCGGCCGACGACCTGGCCGCTACCGCAGAACGGGCAGTGACTAGTGATCTGCGCGTCGCCCGGATCGTGGGCGGTCCGGCGGAAGGCGGCGGTTGTCATGCCGTCACCGCGGGGTCGAGCTGGCCGCAGGAGCCCTCGGGAAGCTGAGCCCCGTCCTCGTGCCCGACGACGTAGCTGAGCGATCCGTCAACGGCCACAAGCTCGCCGACGGGCCACATGCCCGGCCGCGGGTCCTGGCCGGCGGGAACGGCGATCAGCTCCAGGTTGTAGTCGTTCAGCACGGCCCCGCACCAGGCACATCGCTGGCGCAGCTGAGGACCGACCTGGATGTCAGGCCCGGCGATGTGGATGACGGCGCTCACGTAGCTTCCGGGGACCTCAGGCGATGCTGCGGTAGACCGGCTTCATCTCGCAGCCGTGCTCGCACCAGGGGGGCAGCAGCCGGGTGCCGATGATGGAGACATGAGCACACTGCCACCCGGCGATCTCCCTGGTCGGGGAGCGCTGCTCGCGCACGGCGTCGGTCAGCGCGCTGCGGATCCAGTCACTGACGTCAATGCCCAGCGCGTCCGCGCACTCGCGGATGCCCTGATCGAGGGACGTCGGCAGCCGGAAGGACAGCGCCTTCGCCCGGCCCGACGGCGGCCCTCCGGCCAGCTTCCTGCTCACGGCCCTGTCTTACCACAGGGCTCCGGGGCGCGCAGGACCCTGCACCGGCGCTCAGTGTGCTTGCGGCCCGTCTCCGGCTCCCACAGGGCGCGGTGCCAGATCCGGTCCGGGTCGGCAACGTTGCGCTCGGGCACCGCATGGATCGGGGTACTGCAGTACTGGCATGCCAGCGGGGCACTGGCCTCGCCGGTCATGATGACGAAAGGCATTGACTCGCGAAGAGAGCGGATGTCCTCGGCGAAAACCGGGTCCTGGGCTACCAGCTCACGTACTTTCTCAATGCTGAATGCCAAGGACTGGTGCCAGCTCCACTGCTGAGGGAAAATACGGGGAATAATCCAGACGTCAATCACTAAATGGCTCCCGCGAGAGGAATCGAACCTGTAACCTGCGCCTTAACAGGGCGCTGCTCTGCCAATTGAGCTACGCGGGATCGCCCGCTCGGTACTTGCTATGCCGCCCCGAAGCGCCGGGCGGTTCGTAGCGGGGGCCAGATTTGAACTGACGACCTACGGATTATGAGCCCGTCGAGCTACCGAACTGCTCCACCCCGCCTAGGTCCCTAGGGTACCGCAGGAACGTCAAAGCCGCCCGTCAGCTTCAGCACGATCAGGCTGCGGGCGCTGAAGCCGACGGCGACCTGCTGGAGGGGCAGCTGGCCGAACGGAGTATCGAGGAAGACCAGCTTGGAGCCGCCGAGGTCAGAGCCGAGGACGCCGCCCTCGTGCAGGAAGCACCGCAGGGAGGCTTCCAGCTCCTCCGCCGTGTACTGCTGCGAGGGATCCCGGTCAGGGGACAGCGCGCCCGCGATCAGCAGCCGCAGCTGCTCGTCAGGGATACGCGGCCAGGTCTCGTCCTCGGGCTCGCACGCTGAGGCAATAGCACGGGCCCTGTTCAGGGCACTGAGGGGAACGGCGCTCGGGAGCATGCCGGGATCCTAGCGCGGGCTGGCCAGGTTGGCGAGGTCCTCAGGATCGACGTAGCCGGGCCAGCGGCCGTCGGTGAACAGGTGCCAGCCCAGGTCCAGGCAGCACTGATCAGTGAGCTGGGAGCAGATCTGGTGCCCGGTGTCGGCGATGTAGTGCTTCAGCCCCGGCGCCGGGATGTGCAGCCGGTGCGCGGCAATCGCGTCATAGTCCAGGAATGAGTAGGGAATGCCCTCGTAGTGCCGGGCGACGTCCATGGCCATGGCACGCTGCTCATCAGTCAGGACGTCCGCCAGCTCCGGGTTATCGCACGACCACAGGACCTGATCAGCCGGGTAATGATAAGGCCGCAGTTTCGCGCCGCCGGGCTCGGCCTCAAGAATGAGATCATCATCGCCGCCCGCGTAAAAACAGGCGTGCTCCCAGTCACGGAAGCCCGATCCGTTCAGCCACTGGCCGACGCGGATGAACCTGCCGGCGAAGCCGTTCACGCGAGTCACGGCCCAGTCGGCGGGCCGGACCTTGATCCCCTTCAGGGTGTACAGGGTCATGGCACACCTCCGTGCTAGGGTCGGCCACGGAGAAACGTCGCATCTGCGGCACGAGGGCCGTCCGTGGCGGGACGGCCCTCGCTCATGTCAGAGAGCAGCCAGCGGCAGCAGCTCGGCTGCCTCGGCGGCTCCTCCCGCCTCACCCGCGGCCCCGGCGCCGCCCCCCATGCCGGGCAGCATCGAGCGCAGGCCCTGGCCCTCCAGCATGTGCTCCAGCGGGTTGCCGCCCCCGCCGCCGCTGCCCTTGTCGGAGGTCTGAGTCGGCGGCCCGTCGTGCACGGCGTTGTTGGTCCAGTCGGTCACCGCGGTGAGGTACCGGGCCACCGTCTGGCGGGCGATACGACGGCACTCGGCCTGCGGCAGCCAGGGGTTGGAGGCCCGGACCGAGGCGGCCACGGCGATGATCTGCTGGTGCACCGGGTCCCGGCTGGAGGTGACCTGGCCGATCGACGGGGGCGCGAACGGCACCCCGGCCGGAAGGTTGCCGCCCCCGGCGCCCCCGCCCGCGGCCACCGACGGCGGCCCGGCCGCCTGCATGGGCGACATGTCCTGCGAGCCCGCGCCCGTCCCGGTGTCCGGCGGCGTCTGGGACAGGTAGTCGCCTGATCCCTGGGCCAGCCGCTGGTGCTGGGCATGGTGGCGCCGGCGTCCCTCGATCAGGATCTCCTGCCGGCGAGTCCGCTTCGCGGCCTTGCGGCCCGTCCTGGGGCTCGACGACTCGCGCCCCTCCTCGCCCGAGCCCAGGTCGTCGCCGGGTCCGGGGAAATCGGGGGTGACGACCCGCGGGTCCGGGCCGCCGGGCACGCCCTGCGGGACCTCGCTGTAGCCTCCGCTGTAGTCGGGGCCGGTGGTGTGAGAATCCGGGCGCTCGGGCCCGGTGCCGTAGCCGCGGGTCGAGGACACCATCTCCTCGACCGGGTCCTGGCCCTCCATAAGGGCCTCGCGGTAGAGCGCGAAGTGCCGGTCGGCCATCTCCAGGACGTGCTCCGGGCTGATGCCGTGGCGCAGGGCGATGGCCTCCAGCCTGGTCTCGGCCAGGGCGCGCCGGTGCCCGTACTCCTGCGGGCCGCGGGCGGCCAGCAGGAAGGGCATCACCGCATTCAGCTCGGCAGTGACCCGGTCCAGGGCTGCCTCGCGGGCCAGCTGCTCATGATCGAGGCTCGCCTCGTCCCAGAGTGTCGTCACCGCGGGCTCCTTTTCTCCTCCTGTCTTCCGAGCACGGAGCATCTCTTTGACCGACTGCAAGGTATGTTGATAGCCTCATGACATCGAGAGAGGAAACCGCAGGGCAGCGGCCCGGCGGCTCTCGCAGAGTCAGGTACATGGCATCCTCGATCACGGAGGCAGGAGTCACATGGCACGGATTGAGACCTACAAGGTCCGCTATCACGCGAAGGGACCGCACACGCGCCGCTTCGACGAGACAAAGAAGGCGCTGGCATTCGTCGCGAGGCTCGACAGGAAAGACTTCCTCGGGCTGACGCACAACGTGATCCGCCCGGTCCAGGTGCCGGGCATGGACGCCGAGATCACCAATGGCGAGGAGTTCATCGTCCACTACCTGGCTCTCGGCCTGCGCACGCGCACTTTCGACCTGGCCACGGCCGCGGTCAAGTTCATCGGCGAGCTGCCCACCGGCAGCTTCCTGACGCTGACCAACGTCGTGGAGACCGACATGAGCCCGCGCAACGTCCGCCTGTTCGAGCGCGGCGAGGGCCCGAAGGCCAGGCGCCCGCCGGTCGAGCCGGATGCGCCCGTCGTCGCCGACCGGGTGCTGCTCCCCGGCCAGCTGGCCTGACAATGCGCGAGATCTCGGTCCTCGTCTGGGATGACCTGGAGACAGGGAAAGTCCCGGCCACCCATCACGGCGTCCGGTTCAGCTTCGACGGCACCACCGTCGAGCTGGACCTGGGCGAGCGCAGCTACAACGAGCTGGCCCGCATCTCCGAGCGGTACCTGAAGCTCGGCCGCAAGGTGGACGAGCCCAGGTCCTCGGCACTGGCCAGCCCGGCCGCCCGCCGGGCCCAGCTGCAGATCATCCGTGACTGGGCGGCAGCCCAGGGTTTCGAGGTCAAGGCGCTGCCCGGCGGCGGCCACCGGATCCCGCGCCCGGTTCATGACGCCTTCGAGGACGCGCACGACCTGCCGCGGGGCAGCACCAGGGCACCCGGCATGCGCACGGGAGGAAAGCGCAGGCGCCGTAGCACGGCCCCGCAGGTCTACTAGGCCCGCGCTCCCTCGCGCATCCGCTGCAGGTTCATCCCCACCGTGGTGCGGAAGGCCTGCATCCGGGCGACCTTGTCGCTGCCCCGCGGGCTGCCCTGGTAGGCGCCCGGATTGGAGTAGCCGGGCCCGGCGGCAGCATCCGGGGCGGCCGGGGCCAGGTCCTGCGCATGGCTGACCGTCGGCGGGACCTGGTCCTGGTTGCCGTAGCCGGGGCCGGGCCCGCTGAAGCCCTGCCCGAGCGGGCCGGAGGGCTGCGGCCCCTGCTGGGCCGGGCCCATCTCGTCGTCGCCCACGACCGGGCCCTGGCTGGCCGGCTGGGCGCCGTTCTGCGGCGGCGGCCCGCCGGGCCGGGCCGGATCACTCCGGCCGCCTGAGGGCGGCGGGGTGCCGGGCCCGTTCAGCGGCGTCGAGCCCATCGGGTCCGGGCTCGTGCCGGGCCCGTCGGAGATCAGGTCCGTGGTCGTGCCGGCCGTCTTCGGCAGGCGCCCGTAGAAGCCGTTGGCGCGCAGCGCATAGCCCGAGCCGGTCAGCTGGGCGGTGAAGCTGCGGTGGCGCTCCAGGCGGCGGGACAGCTCGGGATGGGCCACCGCCAGCGTGGCATGGGCCGCGATCCACTCGTTCTGCGCTCGCGGGTGGTCGGTCATCCCCGCGTACAGCCCGGCCTCGAACTCCGGCCGCCCCTGGCCGACGAGCCGGTCTCCCGGCTGCCAGCGCCGGGCGAACCGGTAGCCCTTCGCGAACTCCGGGCTGCGGGCGGCGGTCCTGGTGACGAACCGGGCCGAGGTGCCCAGGCTGGCGCGGGCGACCTGGAACTTCTGCTTGGCCTCCTCGGCGTTGCGCGCCTGGCCGGAGTCGCCGCCCATTGAGCCGGGCACGTCAGGGTTCTGCGGTGGCGCGCCGGGATGACCGCCCGTGTCAGGCCGGGCGTCGGGCTGCACGTGGGAGTAGCCCTTGGTGTAGCCGGTGACGTAGCCCGAGACGCCGCTGGAGTTGTCCATGAACGTCGGCCTGCGGCCGGCGAGGGCATCCTCCTGCCCGTCGTGGAAGCCCGCCTGCTCGTCGGCCGCCTGCGGGCTGGCATTCTGCGAGGCCGGCTGCGGCGTGGTGTCAGCGCTGTTGAACGGCGGCTGCTGGTCGTCGGTGCTCTGGTGCGGCTGGCTCATGAAGTCCGCCCGGCGCCGGACGGCCTTGCGGGCCGGGACGCATGTGCAGTCGGCTGAGGGCCGCTTGCAGCCGCCGCAGTCGCCGCTGACCATCGGGCGCCCGCAGGTGCGGCACTGGCCGGCAACGCGGCGGGCGGCGATCCGGTCGGACTTGTCCTCGCTGCCGTTGTCGGCGCCGTAGTCCCACCGGTCGTGGTCCTGGTCGCCGACGTGCTCGCCGGTGGGCATCTCCTCGGCCGGGCGGCAGTCGTCGTCAGGCAGGTGGTACTGGTCGGCGGTCCGGCGCGTGCCCGTGTGGCCCGGATTGCGCGAGGCATCCTGCCCCTGATCCCAGCCGGAGTCCTCGGGCGTCCGGCCGCCGGCGTCGTAGAACGAGCCCAGGTAGTGGTTGTGCAGGTCCGGGCGCCCGGTCATCGGGCCGTACTCGCTGTAGGGGATCGGCCTGCGCTGGGCCAGGGCATCGATCCCGCCCCGGGTGCCGTTCCAGGCGCGCAGGTAGGTGCCGTGCGCGTTGGCGCCGAACGGGTAACCGTCCTTGTGGTGGGGCTTCTTGCCCTCCATGGCGTCCATGCGGCCGAACAGCTTGAGCGCACTGCGGGACGGGGTCGTGCTGCGCCGGGCCGCCTGCTTCTGCTGCTCGCTGCCCGGCGTGCCGTCGCCGGTGCCGCCGAAGCCGGGGGTCAGCGGGAACATGACGCCCTCGGGCAGCACGTCGGTACCCGGCGTGGGCAGCCCGTCGGGCCCCAGCACCTGCTGGATCTCGGGCAGCTGGCTGACTCCCTCGACCTGGTGCTTGATGGACCCGCAGTAGGCCTCGGGGTTGTTCTTGTCACTGTTGCGCGCGACGCAGTCGGCGAAGTCCCGGTACCCGGCGAAGGGGGCGCCCTTACTGAGAGCGGCCTCCCGGCCCCGGGGAAAATCCAGGCGGCTCGCAGCCTTGCGGTCAGAGCCGACGGGTGCCTCCCCGTACTCCCTCGCCATCTCGTCGATGTAGCGCACGACCTTGCCATGGGGCTCGTCCGTGCGGCCGATGTCGTGCTTGGCGTTCTCGACGTCAGCGCCGCTGCCGATCGGGAACTTGTCAGTACCGGGCAGGTGGTGCGGAGCGTCCCGGCGCTCCTTCTCGCTCACTCCGCCCGCTGCGTAGCCGCCCGCCGCGGTCCGGCTCATGGCCGGGTGCGAGCAGGTGCAGCCGTCGCCCTTGCACTTCTTGCAGCTGCCGCTGGCGCACTTCTTGCAGATCTTCGAGTCCTTCGCGGCCGTGCGGCGCCCGGAATGAGCGCAGGTGCAGCTGCCGCCTGAGCAGCGCTTGCAGTCGCCGTCCTCGCATGCGGAGCACTGCTGGTAGCCGCCTCCCGGCGAATTGCCCTCGGCCAGGACGGGCCGCACGACGGCCTGGAATCCGCGCAGCACCGCGGTGTCCTCGGCACTGCGGTCCGAGCCGCCCCAGGCCTGCGCCAGGCGGTTGTGATGGGCCGCCAGCGTGCGCAGGAACTCGCCCGAGGTCCTGGCCCCGGCAATTGCCCGCAGGCCCTCCTGGGCGCCCGTGCGCTCGCAGGAGGCGATTCTCCAGGCACCTTCCAGGGTCATGGAGTGGTCGATGGCCACCGACGCCACATGCGGCATGGCCGGGGTGCAGTCCTCATCCGGCCAGTGCGACGCGGCGCACTTCTCATGGAACGGGTGGTAGACCTCCGACGGGCTGGCCAGCCAGCGGTAGCCGAGGCGGTCCGGCGGCGTGTAGTGCGCGCCGGTGACCCGGCTGCCGCGGGCCTGCTCCTCATCCTCCCCCGCATGCGTGCCCGGCGTCGCCGCGTTCTCGACGCCCGAGGGGGTGCTGCGCACTGAGGTGCCCTGGCCAGGGCCGGCCGAGGGAATGGTACCGGGCGGCCCGAGGGGCACCTCGGCGTAGGAATTGCTCGTGTCGAAGCCGGTGGTGTGGCTGTCGGGCTTCTCCGGGCCGGAGCCGAATCCCGAGCCCGAGCCGTCCATCTGCTCGACCTGCTGGATCATCGGGGCATTCTGGCTGGAGACCTGGCTGTCGTGGTTGTCGCCCTCGACCCCGCCGTTGTACTCATTGGTCTCGGGCCCGAAGGTATCGAAGACCTCGGTGGGATAAGGGGTCTGCGAGGGCTGGTTGTTCGGGTCGGTCAGCTGGTCGATCTGCGGCAGGCCCGAGGCCGCGCCCTTCTGCAGGGCGCTGGACTGGTAGGCCACGTGAGTCAGGAACTCGTTATAGGCGTCCTGCATCTGCGAGCCGTAGGCCGAGGCCGCGGTCCGGGCCCGGCCGAGGGCCTGCTCGCTGAACTCGTGCTGGTCGGCCAGCACCTCGCGGGGCAGCTGGCGCACCCACCCGGCCGCCTCGGCCGCCATGGCCGTGCGGTAGTCCAGCCGCGGGTCGGCGACGTCGGCCAGCCAGTCGGTCGCCGCGGTGTGCCGGTCCCCGTTCATCGGGCCGGAGGCCATCACGCGGGCAACGTGCTGCCCGGCGAGGTCCAGCTCGCGGTCCTGGGCGGCCTGAGCGCGCAGCCCGCGGTCGTGCGCATCGAGCGCGGCCACCGCGGCGGCAAGGGAGCGCCCGTCAGTCCTGGCGGCCTCCTGCACGGCCCGGACAAGAGCGGAACGGTCGGTCATGACGCCTCCAGGAGCGGTTCCTGAGGCTTCCGGGGCCGGGAAAGCGCCCCGTTATCAGGTCGTGACCTGAGCCGAGCCGATGCTGGCCAGCACCGTTCCCAGATCGCAATGCCGCACGGGCGGGATCTTGCCGACGTCGAGGAAGTCGAGCCACAGGCCCGCGACCTCGGCGGCGCTCAGCTCGCCGGCCACGCGCGCCGCCGACCAGCCGGGCATCCGGGCATACCAGACGAGCTTCTGGCCGTGGTCGGGCTTGCGGACCGGCTCGACGCCGGACAGGCGCACCAGCTCGCGCAGCTGGCGGCCGGTAAAGGTCAGGCGCCCGGAGGCGGCAAGCTTGCCGCGGGCGATCTGCAGGGTGTCCGGCTCGGCGTGACGCTCATCAGCCTTGACCTTGGCGCAGTCCAGGCAGCGCCCGTACAGCGCTTCCTCGCCATAGGTGAACTCGCGCTCGCAGCCCTTGCACAGCGTGCCCGGCTCCCAGATGTTCTGCAGCATGCCCCGGCCTCCCAGGACTTCCGTGGAAGGGATCCGGGAGCCGCTACGATAGGCGTGGCACCATTCCAGGAAAAGGAAGGACCCCATGAGAAAGATCATTACCATGCTCGCCGTCGCGGCGAGTGCCCTCGGCCTGGCCGGAGGCACCTTCGCCTCCGCGGCCAGCGCCAGCCCGCGAGCAGGCGCGGCATCCGCGCACGCCGCCGGCTCGTGCATCCGGAAGACCTCGAAGAACGGGCCGGGGATCACGCGGTACGGCCTCACGGTCTACCGGGATTCCTGCGGTCAGCAGATGCGGGCGGCGGCTAGATGCCAGGGCGGCATCTTCCCCCATGACTGGTGGGCCTACGGCAGCATCGTCCGCGGCCCGGTCAGCCCGCATGGCAAGGCGACCAAGTCGGTCGCGGACTGCACCTTCAATGTCGGCAGCTGGCGCCTGTGGGGCTACCAGTACAAGATCCGGAAGAACGGCAAGTGGATCTGGCACGAGATCGGCCACAACAATGTTCCCGTAGCGACCCGGTCAGCCCGGTCGGGCCCTGACAGCCAGGCACTGTGCATCAGCAGCTCCCATCAGCGGAACTGCATGCACATCCGTCACGTCGGCATGCGGGTCACGATCCACTCGTTCTCCGATCATGCCGCGTGCATGCAGTTCCAGAACAACGGCGTCTTCGGCAACGTGTCAGTCCATCCTCCGGCGCCCTGGAACCAGCGGCACGTCGCGCTGGACCGGAAGTGGCGGGGCAAGCCCTACGGGCGGCTGAACATCGTCTCGTGCAATCCCGACTCGCCCGGCAAGATCGGCGCGATGGAGTGGGCGAACAACAACCTGTACGAGGGCCAGACCAGCGACACCGGCACGGCGTTCGTCAAGACGAGCAAGCACAACTGGGTGACGGTCACCGGGTCCGCTTCCGCCAATCGTTCGGTGTACGTGTGCCAGGGCGAGTTCCCGGTCAACGGCGTGCGCTACGTGACCGGCCGGTTCAGCGGGAGCCTGTCCGACTGCCAGTGGAACATCGTCGGGACGCCCTGCTGCGTGGCCACGCACCGTCACGTCGCGACGACAACGGCGTTCGTCCGTAGGTTCACCTGCGGCTACCTGAACCTGTGCTTCTTCCAGAACAACGACTACACCGGTAACGTGAAGGACTACACGGCCAGCGACGTGTCCGGAAACTACGGTACCTGGATCGAGATCCCGCAGGGAGAACGCGGATCGGTACACAACCTCAACAACGAGAACGTGCAGGTGTACTCGGCGGCAAGCCAGGCGCATCAGACCGTGTTCTCGAATACCAAAGCCGTGCTGAATGGCTGGCCCGGCTGGTGGTGCGCCGGTCCGTGGTCCGTGTGCGATCACGACCTGCCCGCCATTCGAATCGCAAGGATTCTGCGACCCAGTCATAAGTCCAGCGAGAGCACCAATGGTAAGAAGTACGCTCTCGCTAACGTGTACCTTGGCCGAGTCGATGAGCATATTATCGTGCTCAAGAACGCTTCGCATGCGCCGTCGCGGGCGTGGATTCGCTGCCAGTTCGACTTCGGTCACGGTATCGAGCGATTCAAGAACTACAACGCGGCGCGCTACGTTACGGGTACCGGCAAGAAGCACGGCTACAGCTACGTGAAGTGCGGAAAGGAGAAACTGGGTCTCGAAACGGTGGGCGGTCAGGTCTACCAGTGGGGCTGGCAGATCCGCTGGTTCCCCGGAACGAAGCACCCGTGGAAGACGGTGGTCGCGTACACCTTCGGGGCGGGTCCGATCGCCCATGCGCGGCTCGGTCTGCACCTGGTACATCCGCGGACGGCCCGCACCATCGTCAAGAAGGACCATGTCCTCGGAGGCGCCGGCAGCTGACCAGTCCTGGCACCTGAGCGTCCGGCCGGGCGGCTGCAGCAGAAAAGCTCCGCGAGCACCGACTGCAGTGCAGGGCGAAAGCCCGCGCCCGGCCGGGCCCTGAGGTGATCAGGCGGCCCGCCGCGGATCAAGGCGCTCCGAGGGCACCACGCCGCACAGGGGGCACATGCGGGCCCGGCCGCCCTGCTTCTTCAGCTGGGCCTCACGGGCGCGGGTGGTATCAGGCCAGGTGCGGGCCAGCTGCCAGGTGATGCCGCGCTCGATGCAGACAGCCAGCATCCGGGCTCCGGTGCCTGCGGCGTGATGGTCGAGCCGGCGCTTCAGGTTCTTGGCCCAGCCGAGATAGTGCCGGGCATGCCCGAGCGGCTGATCGAGGTGAATCAAGTAGGTCGTGCCCTTACCCGCCACGAAGCGGACTTCCCTTCAGCAGCAGCGAGACGGCCTGCTTGCTTATCCCGATGCGGGCGGCTATCCAGGTCTGCGACCGGCCCCGCCTGCGCAGGGCCTCGACGGCGGCGCGCCGCCGCTGCGCGACCACAACCATCTCGGCAAGCACGCGCTGCTGATCGGCGTGAGCTGCCTGAAGCTCCCGGACGAGCTGCTCTTCGCTGTCATCCGACAAGGCACGCCCCCATGCCGTGAGCGAAGGACAGCGCCATGTAGATCTCGGGGATGCGGGCGTCCGGATCGGCGGGCGGCCGGTCACCTGCAGTCAGCGCCCAGGTGACCGGGTGCTCTTCATAGACGTGCCAGGTCGCCTGGCAGCCCGCGATGTGCCGGACGACCTCGGGGGTCCTCCAGTCGCACTCATAGCAGCCCGCTGCCATTACTCCTCCTGGCCGCCGTGCAGCCTCACGATGGCAGTGGCCAGCTCCTCGCGGCGCCCGTTCAGGCCTGCCTCCAGGATACGGCGGGCCTGGCCCACCGCCGGGGTGTCCAGGGCGTTCTTCAGCCGCAGCTGGACGCGCTGGATCTCCTCGATGTCCTCGATCGCCTCCAGGGCCTCGGCCGGCCAGCGGGCCACCGGCACCCAGTCGGCCTCGACGCTCTCTTCCTCCTCGGGCGCATCCGGGCGCAGCGCATCCGGCGGCGGCACGACGCTGCGGCTCTTCGGGCCTAGGGGATCATTCATGCGGCTTCCCGGTTCATGACGGTAATCAGGTGCTTTGCCAGCTCCTGCTCGGCCGTGCGGTCGCGGAGGGCAGCGGCCGGATGCCAGGTCACCAGCAGGTCACAGTGGTGATCGCCGGTGTTGAGGGCATGCCACTTCCCGCGCAGCTCGGTCACGGGGACGTTACGCGGGCCGATGGCCCTGGCCGCGGTACTGCCGAGCGCGATGACGATCTCGGGCCGGACGATCATGATCTCCTGCTGCAGGCGCGGCGCCGAGACCTGGATCTCGAACGGGTACGGCGTGCGGTTGCCCGGCGGCCGGTACAGCACGGTATTAGTCACGTAGGCGTAACGGCGGATGATCCCGGCGCGCTCCAGCAGGTGATCGAGCAGCGTGCCCGCGGCCCCGACGAACGGCGCGCCCTGGATGACCTCGTCGCGGCCGGGGGCCTCGCCGACGAGCATGAGCGGCGCATTCAGCGGCCCGGACGGCCGCACGAGCGGGCTCCGGGCGGCCAGCTCCTGCAGCATGGGGGCAGCAGCGTAGGTCTCCAGGACCTTGTCCAGGGCCAGCTGGCGGCCGTCTGTCATGGTCAGGGTCCTTCCCAGGTACCGCCGCATGCCGGGCAGCGGTGAGGCGGCTCGTGGTCCTTGCGACCGCCGCACAGGCAGGTGCGCCGGTAATTGGTACGGCTGCCGTCGGCAGTCAGGGGCACGAAGACGCGCGTGCAGCGGCCCTTGTCGGCCCTGGTCTTGCGCTGAGCATTCTCCAGGCCGTGGTCCCCCGGCGCGGCCATCAGCGCTCCTTCCGCCGCCGGACGCTGGCCACGTAATCCGGGTCCGGCGGAGGGGTATTCCATCTCCAGCCGTGCTCATCGACGAGCTGCTGATGCTCTTCAATGGTCTCGGGATTATCAGTCTTGATCGTCCTGAGCTTTACGTCTGCTGGCTCATCAGGATCAGCGCAGAAAGTCGTGTAATCCACGACGGCTGAGGACCATCCGGGCGCCAGCTCGACAAAGTCCCCGGAGCGCGGCACAGCCGGGAGGTACCGCCTGACCTCCTGGCCATAAACGTAGGCAATCTCCGGGATGCTGCACACGATGTCCTGGCGGATGCGGACGGGGACCATCATGTGCACCCCGTGGCGCCGTAGGCCTGCGTGGCCGCGGTCGGCGTGCGGTAGCGGTCGATCTCGGCGGCGAGCAGGGCCCCGGCCTTGGCGTAGGAATGCACGGGGCCCTTGTCACAGGCGCGAGCGCCTTCAATGGCGTCGACGGCCCGGTCCACAAGAGGCGAGTTCTCGTCCCGGTCATGCTCGGGGGTATAACCGCGGTCGAGCTGGAGACGGCGCTGGCGGATGATCTCGCTTATGCCGCAGGCCGCTTCATGATCGAGCAGGAAGAGCAGGTCCTTCAGCAGGCCCGGGAACTCGTCCTTGCTCATGATGGCTTCGGCCCCCCGAACGGATCGTCGTACTTCATCTGCTTCTCCCATTCCGGGTTGGCCTTCTCGAATGCCTCGCGGGCGGTCACGCTGCGGGCGACTGAGCGAGTGGCGCAGGGACCGGGGTGATACTCGCGCACCTCGCACGGGTAATCCTGCCAGTCGCCTGCGACATTAATGCGGCACTTGCGCTGCGGATACTCCGCGATCTTCATCCGGGAATACCCTTCTTGTGACTGCGGGGATTAAACCAGTGCCCGGCGCTTACCGGGAAAGGGTCACCCTCAACCGTGATCTGAATTCCCGGCGGCAGGATTCCCTCCGGGATGCGCCACTGTGCCCGGTCCCCGGTGCTCTCGCAGTAGAGGGCGGGCACCGGGATATCCGCCATGAAAGCATCCGCGGCGATAACCAGGCGCATGCCGACGTGCCGGTGCGCCCGTGCTGCCCTCCGCAGGCCCGTCAGCCTCACCGCGTGCGCCTTCCGCCGCGCCGGCCGCCCAGCAGAGACCGGGCCGGACTGCGCCAGGCCGCCGCCTTGTCGATGAAGGCGGGAACGTCAGGGGCGCCCAGGGGCTGGCATACCGTGCAGCGCAGCCCTTTCAGGTGCTCGTGCGTCTTTCCCGCGCTCGTGCGGTTCTCTTTCTTGCGGGCGCGCCGGTCCGCGTTCACCGGTCCTCCTTATGATCGCGGTCATGATAAGCGCTGATGAAGGCGCGGAACATGACCCGCGGATCGCCTCCGGTCTCGATGGCGGTGGGAGAAGCCATGGAACGGACCCTAGCAGTCAGCGGGCACTGGCGACACCGGCACCGAGGAGGCCGGGAGGCCCTGGTTGAGAGCGGCCCGCACCTCGCGGCGCAGGCAGCCGCATGAGCGCGTGTCCCCGGCAGCGAGCGCGCTCACCAGGACGGAAACAGAGCGGGCGCCGCATGAGCAGCTGCAGATGCCGATCCGGCGCCGCTTGCCGTTCTGGTAGACCGCGGACTCCGCGGTCACGGTCAGCCGGCCGAAGACATCACCTGGCCGGATGACCTGCGTGACCCGGCCGGCCATCAGGCCGGGGTGCGGGTGACGGTCATGCGCCGTTCTCCATCCAGGCGCGGCTGCTCTCGCTGTTGGGCACCCGGGAGTGGTGCTCGTCCTGCCAGGCGACGATCTCGTCATGCCGCTCGCTCACGAGGCGGAGGTGACGCATGGGCGAGCCCGCGTTCAGGCAGAGCATGAGGTAGTAAGCAATCAGCGGCGGCAGCAGCTTATCCTGCGCCCGGAACACCATGACCGGCTCGTCCTCGCCGATGTTCCCGTGCTCCAGCGTGACCCTGCCGTACTTCTTGTCAACAGCCATAGCGGGGATCCTAGCCCACCAGGGGGCGCAGCTGCCGGCGCAGTGAGTCCGCGGCATCGCGCATGTCCTCATGCAGCTTGCAGGTCTCCACGATCGCGGCCGGGACCAGGCCGCCGAGCCCCTCGGACTCCTCCATGGTCAGGACCTCTCCGTAGAACCGCTCGACGAGCCGGGCGGCCTGGTCGTCGCCGGCGAGGCCGAAGTGCTCGCGCAGGTCCAGGCGGCCGGGCCGGTCCACGGCGTCGTCGAGCACGCCGGGCTTGTTGGTCGTGGCCACGGTCAGCAGCCCGTGCGGGGTGGCGATGCCGTCCAGGGCGTTCAGCAGCCCGGACAGCGTCAGGCCGCCCTCCTCGTCGGTGCGCTTGGTAGCGGCGTGGAAGACGTCGATGTCCTCCAGCAGCAGCATGGAGCGCGGGCCGATCGAGCGCAGCATGCCGATCAGCTCGCTGTCCTTCTTGACGTCGGCCAGCGGCAGGTACCACAGGTCGAGCCCGAAGTGGCTGGCCAGGGCGCGGGCGACCGAGGTCTTGCCGGTGCCGGGCGGTCCCTCGTACAGGTGCCCCCGGTGCCAGGGCAGGGAGCGCCGGACGTACACCTCCTCAGAGTCCAGGAACCGCTGGACATCAGCGGCCAGGCGCTCCAGCTGGCCCTTCGGCAGCACGACGCTGTCCAGGGCCCGCGGCGGCAGGTCGTCGAGCTTGGCCCAGTCGCCCCAGGTGTCCAGCATCCGGAACGCGGGCTTGCGCTCAGCCTCGTGGTGGTGGCGCAGCAGGTCAGCCAGCATCGTCAGGAAGGCGTCACGGGCGCCGGCCGAGCGCATCGTGAAGATGATCTCCGGTGGCTTCTCCCGCTGGGCGGACGTGGTGACGTCGTACTCGGTCACCGAGACCCGGATCTTGTACTGGCCCAGCATGACGACCTGCTCGCGCGAGCCGTCGTAGCGCAGCCGCAGCGACGGGATGGGGGCGCGGGTGCGCGAGCTGTCGGGGGCGATGAGCCCGTACATATGGCCTGACCAGGCGACCAGGGCGCGCTGGCGGCTGGTCTCCAGCCGGGAGAGCACCCACTCGTGCAGGATGTCGTACAGGACGTCGGTGCCGGGGATCTTCACGGTGTAGGTGAAGCGGTCCTTCACCTGCTCGCGGGCCCACTGCACGGCCGGCCAGGCAGCCTGTCCCGCGGCCAGGCTGAGCGCGATCCGGGGCGCCCGCTCCCTCAGCAGGGTGATCAGGTCAGAGACCGGGGGCGCGTCGTCATCGGGGTCGAAGATGGTATGCGAGGTCACGGCGGGCAAGCCTAGCCCCCGACGGCCGCTCCCGCTATCGGGATGGCGCCCCCGAGGCGGGGCTCGCCGCCGTGCAGCAGGCCCGCGGCCCGGTAGTCAGGCTTCTTCTCGGAGACGCTGCGCTGCAGGAGCGCCGTGCCGGGATCCAGCTCGGTGACCAGGGCGCTCAGGCGCCGGTCGGCCTCGTCAATCGCAGCGTCATCGGGCAGGCTCAGGGTGACGGCATAGACAACGATCATGGCGCGAGCCTATCCGCCGAGCGGGAAGCGCGCAGTGTCATCGCCGCGGTGCACCGACAGGTGCGTGAACCGGATGCCAGCCGGGCGCCGCTCCGGCGGCAGCTGCTCGCCCGGCTCCAGGTAGGCCAGGGTGACGTGCGGCTTCCAGTCCTTGTGCTCGGAGGCCGACAGGTCCGCCAGCTGGTCACGCAGCATGCTCATGTGCGGGACGAGCGCGTGCACGTTCATGTAGAGCGGCACCTTGCCGTCCGAGGAGTCCGACGGCGGGAAGGTGCCCAGGCCGTGCAGCACGGCGCCGAACGGGCCCGGCACCGAGGCGGCAGCCTCGCGGGCGCGGTGGCAGGCCTTCGAGTAGGCCTCATCGTCCAGGCCCTTGCCGAGGTACGCCACGGTGATGTGGTGATCATCGACGCCGCCGGGATGGGGCTCGATCGTGCCGGGCGGGATGTCGAGGCTGATCATGCCCGAGCCGGGGCTGAGGTCGTAGCCCGAGGCAGCGGTGTGGTGAGCTGGCGGCGCTTCCTCGGGCGGCTCGTAGTCCTCGTCGTGCGGGCTGCGAGCCAGCCGGTGGGGCTTCGCACCGGGGATGAACAGGTGCCGGTGATCAATCCAGTCGCCAACCCGGCGCACGTTACGCAGGATCGGCTCGGCGTCGTGGCCCAGGCCCGCCAAGTCGCCGCGAACCAGGTGCGCGGTCTCGCCCTTGATATCGCGGCCCTCATACCGGTTGCGCTCGGCCCGGCGCACCCGGCCCTCCATTTCCTCGCGGGTGTCGTTTCCGTAATCCTCATTGTCCAGGTCAAAGTCACAGTCCGGCGCGCAGCTCTCATCGTGGAAATGGCCGCGCTCGGCGCCGGGATCAGGGTCCTTCGGGTGGCCCTCATGATCAAGGTCGTAAGTGCTGACGCCCTCCTCGCGGAAGCCGGTCACGTTGTTGCGCGAGTGCTCGTCCTCAGGCCAGTGCCCGAACCGGAGGTAGACACCGCCCGCGGTCTTGTCATCCCAGTGCCGGATGGCTTCCTTATCGACTCGCGACCGGCGCACGGTGTCCCAGGACTTCGCGAAGCCGGGGTGCAGCCGCAGGCTCTGCATCTCCTCGTGGGTGAACCAGCCCGAGCCCGCGGTCTCGCCGTCGTCTCCGCCGCGGGTGGTGAAGCGCCCGGGCGAGTCCATGACCACGGTGTGGTACTTCCAGCCGCCATGATCATCAGTCACGGTGTGGTGGTGGGTCAGGTCACGGGGCAGCGGGCCCAGCTCCTCGCGGGCCTCGCGCATCGCCCCGGCCTCGGGGGTCTCGTGCTGGCCGATCGCCCCGCCCGGCGTGGACCAGGTGCTGCCGTGCTGGACCCACGGGGAGCGCTTCTGCAGCAGGTAGCGCTGGCGGCCGTCGCGGGGATCCTTGTGGCGGACCAGCAGGCCGGCCGCGCCATAGGCGCCCCAGTGGTCGTGGCCCTGATCGCAGGTGACGAACCGGTCGCCGTCGGAGGAGCCGAAGTGTGCCATGAGGCCGATCCTGCCAGCCGTGTGCCCCTCGCGGTGCTCCCACGGCGGGCAGGACTCGTGCTCGCAGGCCAGAGGCTTGCCGGTGGCGCGCTCCCACAGGCGCCGTACCCGCTTGCGGCCGTAGCCGCGGCGGCGCTCGAACTGCTCGCGTGTCGCATCGTCGGGCCAGCTGCCGCCCTCGATGTGCTTCATCAGCGGCGCCTCGGCCATGTGCCAGGACGACCGCAGGTGCACCTCGCTCCCGTAGCCGCGGGGCTGGAGGGGCACGCCGCTGGCCTGGCTGGTGTCATAGCCCGTGCCGTGCTCGCGCTCGCGCTCCTCGGCGCTGTGCTCGGCGCCGCCCTTGTCGAGGGCCTCGGCCAGCGGGTTATCGCCCTTCAGGTGCTCGCCCATCTCGCGGCGCATGTTGCGCTCGTTGCGGCCGCGGATCCTCGGCTCCAGGTCCCGGATGCGCTCCTCGTCGTGACCGCGGACGGGGCGGACGGGCTCCATCGGCTCGTCTTTCCCGACGCCCTTCATCAGGCGATTGAGGAACTCCTGGCTGGCGTCCTCGTGGCGCCAGGTGCGGGGCAGGTGAGCCTTCGGGAACTGGCTGGCCGGGATGACGGGCTGCTGCGCGCCCTCGCCATACGTGGCGAAATGCTCCAGCAGGGCATCCTTGCGGAAGTACGGTGCGAGGACCAGCTCGGTGGTGTTGTGCAGCTGGTCTTCCAGCAGCCGCGCCCCGGCCTCATCAAGATCGACGGCCATGGGCAGCGTGGTGCGCGTGCTCACCTGGAGGTGGCCGTCGCCGTCCTCGCCGATATCGGTGGAGTACATGGTGCCCGGCGTCTGGCACGGGGTGGAGACGGCGCCGAAGTGCTCCAGCAGGCCCTCGCGCGGGAATCCGGCGTCGGTGTAGTCAATCATGGAGTGCTCGCCGGGCCGGTTGCTGACCGGGACGTGGCGGCCGACCGGGTGCCACTTCCAGCCTGGCGGGTTGCGCTCGGGGTGAAGCGGGTGCACCGTGCTGTCCTGCCCGGAGGGACCGACCCAGGCGCCCTCGACGTGGACGGAGGAGCCGGGGCGCAGCCGCACCTCGGCCTCGGAGTCCATGGACTGGTGGATGCCCCGCCAGACGGGGTGCGAGCGCGGGATGGCCTGGGAGTCCGGGTGCTCCAGCCGGGCCTGCCAGACCACCGGGCGCGTGTCGTCGCCGCGGTCGCGGGCGGTGATCACGGCCTCGGGCTTGGCGCTCCAGTGCATGCCGACCGAGGACGCGCCGGGGACGTCATCGGCGGCGGGCCGGCGCTCGCCGCGCCACAGCCGCAGGCCGGGCTGCGGGTCACGGGCAACGTCCAGCATCCGGCGGCTGTAGTCGCGGGAATCCCACGCCGCAAGGCCCTCGCGCTGGGCGGGGATCATCGGGGGCAGGTGGCTCAGGTCCGGGGGCATGTCGGGGCTCAGGCCGCTGCCGGGGAAGTCGCGGGACAGGCCGCGGGCGTGGCGCTCATGGGCCACCTGCACCTGGGCCTCGGGGTAATGATGGCGGGCAGTGTCGGCCGCGTCCGGGTGCCCGGCGCCGTCGAGGGCCAGGGCATAGTGCCAGGTGAAGTCCTTGCCGTGGCGGCGCTCGTCAGGATCCTTCTCGCTCGGGCGCACGCGCCGGTCCCAGGCCTCGCGGGGCTGCGCTTCCTCCCGCGCCTGGCGCCTGCCCGTCATCACGTGGGCGGCGTGGTGGGCCAGCTCCTGAGTGGTCTGCCCGTGCTCGGGCCCGGCGGTGGCAGAGTCGATCTCCTCGCGGGGCATGAAGAAGCTGGCCCGGCCGAGCATCGCCCGCAGCGTGGCGGTGTGATCGGTGACGGGCTCATTCACCTCGGGGTGCTGCTGGCTGACCCTGTGCTCAACCAGCGCATGAACGGCCCGGTTGGGCTCGTCGTCCTCGGCCGCGCCGAAGTGGGCAAGCAGGCCCCCGCTCTTACTCGCCTTATCCTGCGGATACCACTTATCGCAGGTATCGCTTGCCTTAATCGCTCCCTTCACCAGGGTGCAGCCGCCTGACTCGAAGTCCGGGGAATGCAGCCGGAACATCACGCAGTTGCCGCACCGGTGCTTTCCCGTGGCATGCCGGTAATTAACGCTGGCCTTCGAGCGCGTCGGCTTCTCGCTTTTAGCGGTCTTCTGGCCGCGATCTCCCAGGACCTTGTTCTCTCGGATATGGCGGTGTGCAGCCGGGAGCATCTTGTGCTCTTCTTCACTCAGCTCGCCGATCCGCAGGGCCGGGTCCTTCTGGGTCAGGGCATAGGCATAGACGCCGCAGTCGCGGTGCTGCCAGTGCGATACCGCCGTAGTCCTGCGCGCGGCCTCATGCGGCGGGTGAATGCGCTCCAGGTGCGCAGCCGAGGGAACAACCGCAGAGATAGATCCCTCGTCCTCGCTGACATTTGTATAGAAGTACCCCGACTTTGCTCTCCCGCGCTTAATCTGCCCGTGCATGTAACCATTGGCATGAAAGTCCGGGTGCGGATTATCAGGGGTATTTGTCATCGGGCCCTTGATATGCACCGGGAAGACACTCGGGCGCGCATCCATGGGAATGCGCTCGCCGCCCGAATATGACGGGCCTCCTTCCGGATCTGGATAAGACGGCGGATGATGATCGACATGATCGGTCATCTTGCCGTCTTTCCATTCCCAGCGGCGCTGATCCCGGTTCAGCAGTGTCTTGCCGTACTCACGGGTGCCATCCCACTCGCCCTCAGCCGGCTTGCCAATGCGGGCATGCAGCGCCTGGCGTGCAGCATCCTCGGTACCGATGTGAATGCCATATCCGGCGCCGTGCTCCCAGGTCCGCTCGTCAGGCGTGCCGTGGTACCAGACGCGGCCAGCCGCTGCAGTGTGCGGGTGCAGCCGGGCGATACCGGCCCGGTTGTGGTAAGGCGAGGCGTGATACATGACCGGGGAGCGGGCAGCCGTCCGGTGATGATCATTCACGTGCCGGGCCCACTCGTCCTTGCGGACGTCGCGGCTGCACTGGGCGCACCAGTTATGGGTGCGCAGGTGCTCGTCAATGCGCTGGCGGCTGTGCCGGGACAGGCCCCTGGACTCCACGGTGCCCGCGCGCTCGGCATGGCCGAAGTAGGTGATCTCGGCCGGCACGTGGCTGTGGCCCAGCTCGACCGCGGCGTCCCGCCGGTGATTGCCCTCGCTGATCTTCGGCTCCTCGCCGTGATCAACGGTGATGAAGACCGGGTGCCTGATGCCGTTACTCGCGATGTCCTGCTTGAACTCGTCCCACTTCGCGCCCTGCCGGTTACGGTGCTCGCCGGGCCGCTCGCCCTTGACCCCGTGCAGCCCGGCGATGGCGTCGGTGCGGATCATGCCCAGCTCGGTGCGCGTGATGTGGCTCGGGTTGCCCTCGGTGCCCTCGTAGTCACGGCCTTCCAGCTGGCTCCCGGAGGCGGCCATGCGGGCGGCAGTGCGCTCCTGGCGGGGGTAGGCGCCGCCGTGCTCGCGGTGCCAGGCCAGGACCCGGTCGCGCATCTCGTCGGGCTCGTCGGCGTCGCTGACGGCCTCCCAGGTGCGCTCGTGCGGCTCAGGCTCCTTGCGCCAGGGCGAGATGTGCTCGGCATGAGTGATCTCGATGTCACCCGGATGCACGATCGCCGAGATCGAGACCGGGCTGCCGCCCATGCCCTCGCGCTTGCGGATGGCCTTCATGCCCGCCTCGCCGCCGCGGGTGGCATCGGTCTCGTACGGGCCCTCGACGTTGTTGCCGTAGGTGATGCCGCGGTGGCCCTGCTCGCGCAGGTGCTGCCGGAAGCCGTGCAGGATCTCGGGCAGGTGCGGGTGCCACTGGAGGACGTCCTGAGCCTTGTCGTGAGCGTACTTCCGGTCCGGTACCGAGGAGAAGTCGCGGTGCGTGCCCTCGCGGTCGGAGTAGTTCCAGCCCAGGTGATCATTGACCTTCTGGTCATGCCAGTGCGGGTAATGCTGGCTGGCCCAGTGCGCGACTGCGTAGTTGAGGTGCATCTCCGAGGGGTAGTGCGCCGGGTTGCTCATGTGCAGCCGGGCGTGGACGATCGCCGACGGAGTGGAGGAGACCGAGCCCGCGAACTTGTGGGCCACCTCATGCAGCGGGCTGAAGTGCACGCCCATCATCTGGTTGGGCTGCGGCCAGCCGCTGCCCTTCATGCGCTCCCCGAACGGGAGGCGCGTCCGGGCGACGTCGTCGCCGTGCCCGCGGCGCTCGCCGAACTCCGGGACGCCCCTCGTGCCGTGGAACCACGTGCGAGACCACTCGGGACGGCCGCCGAACTGCGCGGTGCCGTGGTAGGGATTGGGGAAGCCCGCGTCGGCGGCGCCCTCGATCACGCGCAGCGGGTGAGCTGACCGGTAGGACTCCAGGCCCTCAGTGGCGTCGTCATCGCGGCCGAACTCCGGGTCGTCCTCATGCGGGCCGGTGGGCTCGACGGTGTAGACGCGAGGGCTGCCGTGCTCCTTCATGGCGGCAGCCGTCTCAGCGTACATGTGCGCCAGGTCGTGGTCGGGGGTCATGTAGACGTGATGCGGAGACGACCCCTCCCAGACCTGCTCATGCCCCGGCTCGATCATGTCGCCGGGCTTCAGGTCCCGGTTAGTGCCGTGATAGTAGTAGGCCCCGAAGTGCTCCATGAGGTCAGGCGCGGCGAAGTGGTCGAGCAGGTCAGTCACATGGCTTCCGGGCACCCCTGGCCGGTGGTGGCGGGCCCCTGCTCAGGCAGCGGCCAGCTCAGGATGATGCGCGCCTTGTCCGGCTCGGGATCGGCGCCGATCTCTATCATCACCTCGGCCTTTCCCTCCGGCTCGAAGCCGATGGCGGCGAGCAGGAAGCTGCCGACGGCAGCCACGTAGCCGCCTGCAGCAAGGGGATCGGCATGGTCGGCAGTCTCGATCAAGCGGGTCCGGCGGCGCCATGAGCCAGCTCCTTGATCCTGCCGAGGATATTGCGGGGGCTGTAGGCCAGCCACTTCTCGGCCAGGTTACCGGGATCCTGCCAGCCCGCGCCCTCGTCGGAGAAGGCCCGCGAGCGGGCGGCGTGCAGCCGGTCCCACAGGTCCCTCGCCTGCTGGTGACGGAACGGCTCGGGCAGCTGCAGGATGGCACGGGCCTCGGTGGCCATGGCCCGTGCATGACGGATCACGGCCGGGTCGAAGTCAGCCACCGAGTGGTGCGGCAGATGCGGCGGCTTCACGGCCCACCGGCTGTTCGTCAGGTCCCAGGCCGCATACGGATGGATCGCGGTAATGTCGCCGGCATGCGGATTGTAATAGCCAGTCAGGGACCAGGACCCGCCAAAACCGGGGAGCCAGTGCTCATCATTGAAGTGAGCCCGCAGGACGCGGTTGATGACCTGAGCTACCTGCTCGCCTTCACCCACGGCGTGCGGACCGCTCCCGGCCACGCCGTCGTGGCCAGTCTCCCGGGCGAGACCCTGCGGGTCCTGCGGGCCGATGAGGACGTCGAGATCACGAGCCCCCTGCTCACCTGGGCGGGCGCCAGCCCACTCGCTGGCGCTCCCCCCCGCGAGGTAGACCCGGACGAGGGACTGCCACCCCTCGCCAAGCAGCTGATGCAGGCTTACCGCCAGGCGCTCCAGGATCGCCTCGCGGACCTGCGGGCGCAGCTGCTGCGCCTCAGTGAAGAGCTGCGGGTCGAGGCCGGTAGTGGGACCGAAGACACCTGAGCTGGGCACCCAGGCGCCGAAATGCCTTGCGCCTACCTCAGCCGTGGCATGCTCCGTCGCGTCTCTGATCACGCGCACCGGATGCACCGAGCGCCGGAAAGCACCATTACCGAGATACTCCGGATCAGGCTCGTGCGGACCAGTGAATTCCACTTCATAAACATGCGGGCCATACATCTTGGCATTGGCAGCATGAGAGGTGGCATAGACGTGAGTGCTATCTTGAGGCGAGATCAGGTCACCTGGCTGATATTCCTGCCGGCCGCCCCGGTAAAAAGATGCGCCTGAGGACGGCACCCGCGCTCCCTCGTGAGTGAACGGGTCAGGGGGCAGCTGGTCGTCACCGCGGCGGGGGAGCGGCCGGCCGCCGTACTCCTCCAGCTGGCGGTGGAAGGTGTCAGCCACCTCGGCGCGAACCTGGTCCCTGCTGGCCAGCTGGCCGGGGATCGAGTCGATCACGCCCTGCGGGTCGGCGGGGACGGCCGGGTGGTCGCGCTTGATGCTGTCGTGGTGATGCCAGCCGCCGTTGACCTCGGTCTTGTGCAGGTTGATCTTCACCGGCTCGTGGCAGACCGCGCAGTGGGTGCCGCCGTAGGTGCAGTACTCCCTGCAGGAGCCGCCCTGCAGGCGGCCCGGGTGCGGAGCTGAGGAGGCCGCGATCTTGCGGGAGGCTGCCTCGTGCTGCCAGTGGTGCGGGTAGACCGCCTTGCCGGTGGTGATCCGGTACTCGTCCTCGGCGGGCAGGTGGTAGCCCTGGGCGCCGGGGTGCGGATGCAGGTGCACGATGCCGAAGTTCGAGGGATCGAGCTTGCTGAACGCCTTCGGGTCGTTGCCCATGAACGTCGGGTTCTCCGGGCCGCCCGCCCAGCCGCGGTAGGCCACGAAGTGCTTGAACAGGTCCGAGCGCTGGTGCAGCTTCTCCTCGTCGGTGGCCGGGCGCTCCCAGCCGAAGTGGTAGTGCCCCCTCGGCGTCTTCATGCCCTCGTCGAGCGGGGTCCAGCCTGGCTTCTCCTCGCGCGTGGCCATGCCGTGCTCATGCCGGGTGCCGTTCAGCTGGTCGCTCAGCTCGCGGGGCAGCTCCTGGCCGGGCTCCCAGTCGCGGTCATGGTAGCGGGCCAGGTCACGATGGAAGGGCTCCGAGCCCTGGTCGCCCCTCTGCGCCCGCTCCCACAGCTCATGCGGGTCAGAGTGCAGCGCGTGGTGATACTCGCGCATCGCCCGCAGGATGCCGCGGGCCCGCTCGTGGCTGGAGGTCAGCGAGACCGAGTCGTCCTCGCTGCCGCCGAGGCCAGTGGGCCGGAAGTTCTCACGCTCATCGGGAGCCAGCAGGCCATGGCGGCGGACGCCCTCCATGTCGGTGGTGACGTGGTAGAGGTCATGCGGCAACGGCTTCCAGGCCGGGCCGGCGTGGTAGGAGGACTGATCATGACCGCGGCCGTGGTAGCCCAGGCCCAGGGCCTGCTCGTTGGTGAGGTGGCCCATTGACAGGCCGTTGCGCATGCTGCGCCGCCAGGCACGCTCGGCTCCGAACTGCTGCTCGTGATAGGCCGAGCGGCGCTCATCGTCCCAGTCCTCGGGAGCCATCCGGAACTCAGGCCGGAGGCCGTACTCAGGCACCGCAGCAGTGCGCAGGCTGGCCTCGTGAACGTGATCGTAGAGATTCCCGCTGCGCTTGCGGTTGCCGTAGCCATACCAGGTGATGCCCTTGATGCGCACCGGTGCCCCGGCCTTCACCGGGATCTCGTACTCGCTGCTGCCCATGGCCCCGTAGCCGAGCACGCCGCCCTCGGCGAGCTTCTCCCGGTCCGTCTCGATGTGATCAACCTCGGGCAGGGCTGCGTGCAGGATGACCTTGGTCGAGCCGGGCAGGCTCTTCTTCTTCTCGAAGTCAGCGAAATGGCGGGGCGTCTTCTCGCCGGCCGACCAGTGCATGCCGAGAGGACGGCCGCGCAGGTGCTCGGCGATGGCACGGGCCTGGCGGTCCCGGTCCTGGAACTGATCATGAACGAAGCTGTGCACCTCCGGCGGCAGCTCGACCGCGATCCCCCGGTGCATGAGGGGCTCACTGCGCTTGCGATGACGCAGCAGCCGCAGGTTCTCCTCCCAGTTGTGGCCACCTTCGAGAGGCACCTTGATACGGGGGGCGCCCGTAACCGGAGGATGACCACTCCCGGATCGATGCTCACTGCCGGCTGACCCTGAAACCCGTCCCTGGTCATGGCGCTGCGGGCTAAGCGGAGGGTGATCATCGGAGCGACTAGATAGCCGGGGGGCTGGATGGGTCACCACCGGGCGCGCCCACGCGGGCAGGCTCGCCAGGCTGCTCCTCGCATGCTCGAACGTCTCCTCCAGCCAGTCAGGCAGCCTGCGGCCCTCATGCTGCTGCGTGACGCGCCAGGCGCTCAGGTCCTGCGGCCATTCCCCGCGGGGCACTTCCCTGATCACGTGCAGCGGCGAGGTCGCCTGCCAGGAATCACGGTTGCGCACGATCGGGGCGGCGATCTCATCAGGGGACAGGGAGCCGGACGGCCTCACTTCATACATGCGGCCGGGCACCCTGCGGCCGGACTGGCGCTCCCGCAGGTCGGCGATGTGGGCGGCCAGGGACGGGTTCCCGGTCACGTACAGCGGGCTGTGCTGGCGGAAATCAGGCCGGTCCGGGTACTTCTTCCAGTAGTGGTGCTCGATCTGGTCGCCGGGCGCGTACTCATCAGTGGTGCCGTGGTACCAGGGTCCTTCAGCTGACCCGGTGCGCGCTGATCCGGGACGCTGCTCCTCATTCTCGATGCGCTGCTGGTAGTGCGCGCGGGCCCGGTCCGGGTCAGGCCCGTGGAACCGCACCGGCACGTGCGAGCGCCCGGCCTGGGCCGCTGCCCAGTACCGGTGAGTGCCGTCCAGCACGATGCCGCGGTCCCCGTCGGAGGTTGTCTCGACGTCCAGCGCCTTCCGGACGCCGCCCCGGCGCACGCTCTCAGTCATGGCCCGCAGATCAGCTGGCGCGTAGCGCTCATCCGCCATCCGCTCGGGAGAGTACTTCCCGATGTCAGCCATGGTGATCCGGCGGCCGTGCTCATCCTGGCCGTACTCGGAGCCCATCTCGCTCACCATGTGCAGCGGGAGGTGCAGGATGCGAGCCGCCTCGTGCTGCCCGGCCCACCGACCCTCGCGCTCCAGGTCGAAGGCATCGTTAAACTCCTGCTCGCTGGCCGCCCGGCGCCCGGTCATGGGCGGGGGCTGGCCGGGCAGGTGCTTGACGACCACCGGCACGTCGGCGACCCCGGCGCGGCGGGCGGCGTCCAGGCGGTGCATGCCGTTGAACGAGGTCGGGCCGCCGTGCGCGGGCAGGTGCTCGACGGCAACGGGCTGCTGCACGCCGTTGCGCCGGATGTCGGCGGCCAGCTCGCGCTGGGTGTAGGGGCGCTCGGACAGCCGTCCCTCGCCGGGGATCCTGATGTCGGCCACCAGCATGCGCCCGGCGGAATACTCCCGCGGCGGCGCATCGTAAGCGGCGGTGTGCACCTGAGCCACCCAGCTGGCGGGCAGCTGGCGGCGCAGCTCGTGCGCGGTGCCCTCGGGCCCGTCCTGGCCAGCGCCGAGGTAGGCGTCGCGCTCGGCATGCGGGACGTGGATCTCGACCACCCGCGGGTCGGTCCAGTCGCGCATGTGAGCGATCAGCGAGGCCCCCTCGCGGCTGTCGGTGACCGTGGCGCCGCGGATGCCGGGACGCAGGCCCTCGCGCAGGATCGAGGGCACGTCGTCATGGTGGGCCCCGTGGTAGACCACATAGGGCTGGCGGGCGCCCTGCGACCGGGTGCGGTACCGCGGCAGGCCCTGCGCCTCGCGCTCGTCGCCCCGGCGCTTGACGCGCTCGTTCGTGATCCGGCCGTAGTGCTCCTGCATCTCCTGCGGCTCGTGCTCATGGCACATGGCGTCGGTCTTGCCGCGGGGCACGCCGCCCTGCTGGTTCCTGCCGCCCCTGAAGTGCACCAGGCCCCGCTTCACCGGGGGACCGTGGTAGCCCCACTCCTCCATGTCGCCGACGCTGGACAGCTGATCAGCGCGGGCCTGGAACTTGATCACCGGCCAGTCGTCGGCAGCGCTGGACTCGCGGCCGTGCTGGCGGGCATACTCGGCGGCCGTGGCCACCCAGTCGCCGGTGTTGATCTCCCGGTGCGGCGAGGGCATCGAGCGATAGACCCAGACCTTGTGATCGGGCTTCCCGCTGGCCCGCCGCACCTTGTCGGCGGTCTCGGAGTGGAAGGCCCCGTAGTCATGCGGGCGCTTCAGGGCATCGGGCGGGTAGATGCCGCCGCCGGGCTTCGTGCCCACCTCGTGCAGCCGGTCGCCGTAGTCGTCATCGCCCGGCGCCTCGTGCGACTGGCGGTAGCCGGTGTCCGAGGCGGTGCGCTCGCTCTCCCGCCAGTGCCGGCGGCGGGGCCGGGGCGCCTCCGACTCCTCGCACCAGGGCTCAGCCGAGCCCTCCTTCACGTGGCCCAGCCCGCGGCAGCGGCGGCACTTGTCGCGGCCGTGGCTGCCGCTGCCCTCGCAGCAGTCGCAGCGTGACTGGCCGCGGGGGTAGCGCTCGCGGGCGCCGAAGTGAGCGGCCAGGTCAGGGGGGTCGCTGAAGGCAGCAATCAGGGGATCAGGCACCGGTACCTCCTGAAGGCTTCCGGGCAGCACCTCAGGCGCGCAGCGACGCCAGCCATGCTGCTGCCGCGGCAAGGTGGATATCCTGCAGCCCCTCGAACGAGTCGGTCTGCACCACCAGGTGCGGGGCCGGGTAGGAGCTGAACTCGGCGGGCGCGTCCGGCTCGTCCTCCAGCCAGCACACCGGGCGCCCCGCGGCATAGACGGCCATGGCCCGTGCCTTGACGGCGCCTACCGGGATGGCCTGGCTGAACTTGATGCGCCGCTCGGCGATCACGGCGGCCATGGACTCGTCCATCGTGACCCAGGGCAGCTGCGGCAGGCCGACCAGCGGGGCGATGTGCTCGTTGGCCAGGTCCTCCCAGATGGTGCACCAGACCAGCTCGGCGCCGCCGTCGGAGGCGATCTTCTGCAGCTGCTCGCCGTGGCGGGGGTTATAGCAGATCGGCAGGTTGCCGCGAACCGTGGTGAACTCCCACCCGGGCGGCGTGGCGCCCTGATTAAGGGCATTAAGGACGCCGTCTACATCAAGTCCTAGAATTGGCCGCTCATCATCCATGCGGAGAGCCTAGTACGGATTGACAATACAAGGAACATTGATAGGCTACTGTCATGAGGCACAGCTGGGTCACCGAGGACGAGACAGAGCAGCGCAGCCCGCGCACGAAGCGCTGTCAGCGGCCTGAGTGCAAGATCCTGGCTCACCGCTTCGGCAACGGCACTACCAGCTACTGGTGCTACGGCCTGGACGACGGCGAGGGCGAGATCGACTTCCGCAAGGTGCCGGACTGCGGGCCGCAGGGACGCGCCAAGATCACAGTGGCCCTGCAGGCCCGCCGCCCGAAGCCTGATGACGCGGAGCGCGGCCTCGCGCTCCTGGAGGAGATCGGCCGCCAGGCGCGGCTGTAAGGAGAGACGACCATGAGCACGGCGGAGAACCCCACCAGCCACCGGCGCGAGGAGCTGATGAGCAGCTCTCACCTGATCACTCCTGCTCAGCTCAGGATCCTGGCCCTGCTGGATAAGCACGGCCCGCTGCAGGTGAGCAGCCGCACCGACGAGGCCTCGCGCAGAGTCCACCGGGCCGCCGCGGACGCGCTGGTGCGAGCCGGCATCTGCTCGGTCCGCATCTGGACAGGCGTGCAGCTGCTGCAGCGCCTGCCCGAGTTCGATGCCCACCAGGGCGACGGGCACTCTGTCAGTTACACCGGCGAGGCCCGTGGCTATGACGAGGGCCCTAAGCGCCTGCGCGATTTCCGCAATGGCGAGTGCCAGCGCTGCCACGTGACCTGGACGGAGTACAGGAACTGACATGGACGAGAACCCCTGGACGCTGAACGCGCTGGGCGCGCCGGTGACCGACCTGATCACGCGCCTCGGCCCGTGCCACGTGATCTTCACCAGCGGCGAGCACGCGCACGTGGTCATCGGGCGCTCGCAGACCGCCCGTGATCCGGGCCCGCTGGACGTGCTGACCTGGCGCAGCATCCGCTACGCCGGCACCCTCAACCTGTATGCCGCCACCGGCTGGGGCGAAGACAATGCCGACGTCACTAGGGCCTACGGCCTGCGGCATGTCCGCGAGGGGAACATCGGCCTGCGCGCGTCCGCCCGGCCGTTCCTGGTCGATGCGATCCTCGACGCCGTGCGCGAGTTCGTGCGCGCCAATCCGGTCATCCTGCTGGAGGCCCAGCGCAACCGCTGCGAGCGCGACCTGGGCAGCCTGGCCGCCGAGTGCGACGAGGCCAGGGACCTGTACCTGCGGCTGCAGGAGGACTACCGGGGCGCGGCTCAGCGCCTGCAGGCGGCCCGCAACGCCTATGCCGACGCCACCGGAGCCACGCGAGCAGGGGAGCAGCCGGCATGAGCGCCCGCGAGCTGAATGCCGAGCGCCTGCTGGAGGCCCTTGGCGGCGGCCAGCAGCTGGAAGGCGACTATGAGTGCCGCCAGGAGCTAGCCGATGCCATCGACCTGGCCAGTGACCAGGGACAGCACACCTGGCTGACCGACGGCGACGGCAAGCGCATCGCGGCCATCGTGCCTGCGGACGTTGCCGAGCGTGAGGAGCAGTTGTCATGAGCACCACCGAGAACTTCCCCACCATTGAGTCGGCGCTGGAGTACCGCACCGCTCATGACGACCGGGCCAAGGTACTCGCCCGCAAGACGGCGCCGAGCCTGCGCGACCGCTACCGCGACCACGTGCGCAGGCAGGGCAGCGAGCTGATCTCAGGCGGCCCGGTCACCAGGCAGGAGCTGATGACCGAGATCCTGGCCATCGAATTTCCTATCGCGCTGCTCAACGAGGCCTCCCACGTGATCTACCACAAGGCAGGCGAGACCTGGAGGGCGTGCGCATGGTGCTCGGCCGGCCGCCGCCATGCCGAGGTCAGGGCAGCCATGGCTGACCACGGCTACAACATCGACCACATGTCCACTGAGGACTGGGAGCGGCTGCTCCGGGACCTGGACAGCGACGTGCTGTGATGGAGCTGATCGAGGCACGGGCCATCGCCTCAGATGCCGAGCGGCTCGCAGGGCTGATCGGGGTGCCCTACAGCAAGTGGGCCGGCAAGTGCCACCAGATTGCGCTGGCCATCCTGCGCACCGGCGAGTTCGGCCCGGGCCGGATAGCCCGCGGGAGGGCGCCGGGCGTGCGCAGCCAGCACTCCTGGATCGTGCTCGGTGACGACGTCTATGACGGCCAGGCGATCATCGTCGATCCGACGATCACGCCCTCGATGGCCCGCGAGCACGGCGGCGACAGCCCGCTGCTGGCCGATGCCGACCCGATCGTGGTGAGCATGGCTCACCGGCTGCCGCACCGGCCGCACGGCGCAGGCTCAATCTGGGCCTATGGCAGGCCGGAGAATGCCAGGGGAGCGGTCATCGAGCTGACCCCCGCTCAGCCCCTGTCCGGGCTGGCGCAGTCCTTCCTGGACATGCTGGGGCCGCTGGACATCAGGGGCTGGGGCTTCCTGGCCCACTGCCCCGTGCGGGACTGGCCGGCGGGCGAGATCATCGCGGCCATGGATGACACCCCTGAGCTGAAGGCACTCGTGCCCATCGACATCCTCGGCATGGTTACCGACCGCAATCCCGGAGGGCTGTACCGGTGAACAGCGAGATCGAGCACGAGGAGAAGTGGACGCTGCGGATCCGCCGCGACCCGGATGACGACTGGCCTGACGTGGCCTGGCACGGGCGCGCCCGCCGCCTGCTGCGGCCGTCCATGATCTTCGTCGCCATGCGCCGCGGGGATAACGAGCCGAGGATCAGCGTGCGCGGGAAATGGCACCTGCAGGACGGCACTCCCACCGGGCACGACGCCTCCATGGCCATCTTCGGCGACCGGGCGCCCTGGGTGGCCCCGATCGTCGAGCTGGTGCGCTCCCGTAACAGCCTCGGGCCCGGCGAAACGGGAGTGGGACTGGTGAAGAAGATCTATGCCGTCACGAGCCAGCACGAGACGGGAACGCGCTACCAGGTGAATGGCAACAGCACGGCAGGCTGCGCGCCGGGCGAGATCGAGATTGTCGCCATCCCACCGTGGAATGGCGAGGGAGTAAAAGAAGACGAGTTCGGGCGCTCGGCTCTCGTGCTCCGCGGCATCAGCCGCCTGAAGGCCGAGGCGATCTGCCTGATCCTGAATGCCCCGGAGGAATAATCATGTTCATCGATCAAGTCGTGTCCACGATCCTGAAGATCACCGACTCTGCTGACCTGAATGTCGGGGGAGAGCTGAACAGCTACCTCAGTCCGCTGCTCCGCCCCCCGGATATCCCCCTGACTGCGATCTGGGCTGCCTGCAGCTACAAGACCCCGGAGCCCGATCCTGATGACGGCACGCGCTGGCCAGGGGATCCCACGGACTCCCTCTGGACCACGCAGCTCGACGCCCAGGCGGCAGCTGAGGAAAAATTCCTGGCCTGGGCCCGCAGCGAGACAGAGAGCACCACCATCATCCCCGGCTATTTCCTGTGGGCGCCGAGCCATAACTACCCTGAGTCCGGGCAGCTGGTCATCTGGGTGGCTTACCGGGCAGCCGCTCCCTCAGGCGACGACAAGAACCGCACCTTCTATCCCCAGATGCGCGAGACGAGCTTCTGGGTCGAGAAGATCGAGGTCAGCAATCCCGCCGGCCGCCAGGAGGCCGACTTCACCTGGCAGCCCGGCGGCACGCACGAACTGCGGATCATGGCCGAGGGCTGGGCAGAAGGCGGCAACAATCCGGAACTGCTGGGGCCAGCGGCGCGCTCAATGCTGGCAAACTGCGGACGGGAGGTACTGGCGTGGCTGGACTCCCGCCAGGCGCGGCAAGACAAGACGGCATGAACAAGGGCGCCATCATCTCGCACGAGCGCAAGCTCAGCCGCCAGGAGGACTACTTCCTCATCGGCGGGGACCGGCTCACGGTCCGCGAGGCCGCCCGGCGGGTCGGAGTCAATCAGCGCACCATCTGCCGCTGGCGCCGGACCTGGCGCGAGGAGGCAGCCGCCGGGCAGGAGCGCAGGTGAGCCACGACCGCGAGATGCAGCTGCTGGCCGAGCTGCGGGCCCTGCACCGGGCAAACGATCATGTGCTGCTGACTCGCGGCCAGGTCACGGAGACACGTCATACGCTCCTGTATGCCAGCCAGTCGGCTATGCAGCTGCGGGAGTACGTGGCCACCGAGCAGATGCGCTGGACGACTGCGCGGGCCGGGCTGGACAATATCATCGGCAGCCTGGAGGCCCTGGCGGCCTACCTGGAGCCCGGCTGGCGAGGAGTCAGGATGAACCGGAATGAGGCGGGAGGGGCAGCTGCTCCTCCGGCGGGGACGTGCTGGGCCCAGCTGCGGGCGATGCGCCAGGAGCCCTGAGATCATGCCGGCCCGGCGAGCTGAACGCCCCGTCCAGCTCGGCACGCAGCCGCTGCGTCAGCTCATCAGGCACGGGGCCCGTCCAGGGCTGGACGGGGCTCGGCAGGTCCGCGGCGGCCGACAGCACGCGCTGAAGCGGCTGGCTGGGCTGCAGGGTGGGCAGCGGGCCCGAGGTCAGCTCCATAGCGGCCTTCTGGCCCGGCGTGAGCACGACCTTGAGCCACCCGGCCATGTAGGTCGTCCCGGCGCCGATCAGCGTCTCAGTAGCGCCCTGGACCTCCAGGGGAGCATGGTGCCAGGCGGGCCACAGGCTAAGGAGCCAGAAGGAGATCGTGGCCACGGCCGCGCCCGCGGCGGCCGAGCCGACCGGCGTGGTGATCCTGGGAGCCGCCAACTAAGCTCCCCTCCAGCTGCTGCTCGGGCACGGCGCCAACAAAGTGCGGGCACGGGGCGCCGTCCGGCGACACGCTGCACCCGGTGGCCCGGCAGGCTGTCCTCCCGTTCGAGTGCAGTGCTTTCGGATGACCGCAGACAGTGCATCCGTAGGATGATGCCGACATTTGCCTCTCCTCCCCGGAATGCAGGAAACACGAGGGCCCCGGGTCAGCAGCGCCTAACCCGGGGCCCGTGCTCATCGTCAGCTGACTGACAATGATGATAGCAGCGTGACGCCAGAGAACCAGCTCAGCCCTTGACGGCCACCAGGCCGGAACCTGACCCGACGCAGTTGAGCGTGGCCGGCAGGCCGCCGTACCCGGACTTCTCTGCATTCTGCACAATCTGCAGGCACAGGTAAGTCAGGTCCGCCTGGCTGAGCGACCTGGTGATGGCAGCATTGGCCGCTGCCTGCGCCTCGTTGGTCTTCTTCAGCTGCTCGGCAATGGCCGTCTCGGCATACTGCGCCTGAATGGAATTCAGGCGCGCCTGCGTCGCCTCGTCGTACCGCAGCAGCGGCATGTACAGGCTCAGCACCTTGATCCGGCCAGCCAGGTCCTTGCGCATCTGCGCGAGGACCTTCGGGCCGAACTTGGAGAACTGGCTGTTCCCGCTGGTCGCGTTCGCGGCCACGTCCTGGATCGGGTTATAGTCGCCCATCTGCGCGTTGACCACGGACTTCAGCTCGCGGACCACCACGGCGTTGGTGATGTCGCTGATCACGCTGCCGTTGCCCGAGGAGCCGTAGTTGTTGTACAGGCCGGGGCCGCCGGAATCGAGAATGCGCCACTGGATGGTGACGTCCAGGCAGGCGGTCTGCTGGCCGCCGATCCGGACTTCCAGGCAGTTCCCGTGCGTGGGATGGCTGCCCGTGCAGAATGCGCCCTGGCAGCCCTCGAAGGTCGTCGTCTGAACGGTCTCGGGAAGAATGTTCACCCGCGTCCACGGCGCCGTATGGTGCAGGCCGGGCCGCATGACGGTACCCACCTTGCCAATCGAGGTCGGGACGCCGATGCTCTTATTCGGCACTTCCCTGATGCCGCTGATGAAGAACAGGATAAGAGCAACGATCAGGCAGATAACTGCCGCGCCGCCAGCCGCCATCCTCTTATCCTGGGAAGCCAAAGCGCCCACTACGCAGCCGAGGCATCCCAGGAATACAACTACCGCCAGAAAGAACCAGAACATGAATCACTCCTTACTGTCTTCGTTACCTATCTCGTCAGTCGCCCGGTCCAGCTCGGCCCAGTCACCGGTCCGGATGAAGTTGTCCACATGCTGCTCGTAGGCACTCAGCACGGGCGGCTTCCTCCGGGCCCGGAGGATGATCACGGTCACGGGCACGCCGGCGACCACGGCCATGAGAGCCACGAGCAGGATAATGATCTCCGGCACCTCGTCCTCCTTCCGTCATGAGGCTGGCAAGGATGCTAGCACCCGGATGTTGCCTAATGGCTTGCGCGGCTCACATCCCTCAGGTACGTTGACTCCTGCAGGTCCTCCCGGACTGCTATGGCAACGGTTACTTCTTTGCTCGAAGGCCAAGACCGCCGCCGACTCGTTATCGGGAGGGCTCAAGGCTTAGCGGGTGCCGGACTGACAGGCAGGGGTTACTTCACCTGATAAGTGAGAGGTGCGGGTTCGAGCCCCGTCGCCCTGGGGTACCGGGGCGTAGCTCAATTGGCAGAGCGCTACGTTTCCTCAGCCGACTCGTTATCGGCACCCACCCCGAACTGGATAGCGGTGCAGCGGACTGCATGGCAACGGCTACTTCTTTGGGAGAGGCGCATGCCGCCGCCGAATCGTTTTCGCTGCGCTCCTATCCCGTTCCGGGGCCCCATAACTGGATAGCGATGTGACCGGACTGCAGGTGAGAGTTACTTCATCCCACCGTGGGTCGCAGGTTCAAGTCCTGTCGTCCCGGGAAACCGGGACGTAGCTCAGCTTGGCAGAGCAATGGTCTAGCAGGTTCTTTCGCCGACTCGTTCTCGGTCATGTCGCTGTCCCGTTATGAGGGAAAGCCAGGGCCCTCCCCCTTGCTGCAGGAGGAGCACATGCCCGGCAAGTTCAACAAGCAGAAGGTCCAGGCCGCCGTCCGCGGCCCGCTGGCCGCCGAGGCCGATCCCTCGGGGCGCACCGCGCTCGGCCATCCCGGCTATGCCCGCGACGAGAAGAGCGCCCTGTTCATGCTGGGCGTCTCGAACTTCGTCGGCGAGGACACCCACCACGAGAACGCCATGACCCGCGACGGCCGCTTCCGCGACCTGATCCGGCAGGTCGGCCTGGCTGACTATGACTGGATGCGCGGCTTCCTGCCCTGGCTGCGGCTGGAGGGCAACATGCGCTCGGCCCCGGTCCTGGCCGCCGCCGAGGTCGTCCGCGCCCGCAGCGTCGCCAGGCAGGCGCCCTACGGGCGCTTCCTGCTCGACGGCGTGCTGCAGCGCGGGGATGAGCCCGGCGAGGCCTGGGCCTACTGGCTGGCCAATTACGGCCGCAAGGCCCCGCATGCGTTCCAGCGCGGGATCGCCGACGGCGTCTTCCGCCTGTACACCGAGCGGGCCCTGCTGCGTGACGACTCGGCCGAGGCGGCGCTGCGATTCGGAGACGTCATCGAGCTGTCGCGGCCCCGGTACAATCGCGAGGCCTACGGCACCTGGCGCGATCACCTGTACCGCTACGCGATCATGACCCGGCACGGGCGCGACATCACCGACCGGGTGCACTCCAGCCCGGACGCGGCCATGCTGGAGCACCTGCCGGTCATCGCGGCGGCCCGGCGCATCTTCGCGATGCCGCGGGAGGAGCGGCGCGCGTTCCTGGTCTCGCCCGGCGGCGCCCAGCGCATCGCCGACGCGGGCATCAAGTGGGAGGCGGTCTCCGGCTGGCTGCAGGGCCCGATGGACGCAGCGGCGTGGCAGGCCTGCATCCCGTCGATGGGCTACATGGCCCTGCTGCGCAACCTGCGCAACTTCGACCAGGCGGGAGTGCCCGACGAGGTGGCGGAGCAGGTGGCCATGCGCCTGTCGGCCCCCGAGGCGGTCGCGAACTCGCGGCAGTTCCCGTTCCGCTTCCTGGCGGCCTACCGGGCCGCAGCGTCACTGCGGTGGGCCTATCCCCTGGAGCGGGCGCTGAACCAGTCCCTGTCGCATGTCCCGGCCCTGAGCGGGTACACGCTCATCCTGGTGGACCGCTCGCTGTCCATGTGGGAAAAGAACATGAGCAAGCGCTCGAAGATGAACTGGGCCGATGGCGCGGCCATCTTCGGCGCGGCGCTGGCCGTCCGGGCGCAGCATGCCGACCTGGTCGAGTTCAGCGGGCGCTCCGGCGCCGTGCCCTTCAGCAGGGGCGAGTCCGTGCTGAAGGTCGTTGAGCGGTTCGGCAAGGGCGACGGGTCTGGCCGGCTGGAGTCGGGCACCGACATCCCCTCGGCCGTGGTCAGTCACCTGCACGGGCATGACCGGGTCGTCATCATCACCGACGAGCAGACCCGGGCGGGCCTGCTGCCCTCGAACATGCACGGCTACGGCCGGGGCGGCCGGGCACCGACGGAGATCGACAAGCTCATCCCGAAGGACACCCCGGTCTACATGTGGAACCTGGCCGGGTACACCTACGGGGCGATCCCGACGGGGCCAACCCGCCACCTGCTGGCCGGACTGGGTGACGGCGCCTTCACCCAGATGAGCCTGCTGGAGCGCGGCCGTGACGCGCCCTGGCCGTTCGAGGTCCCGGCCCCGGACCAGCCGGTGCGCCCGGTGGTCCGCACGGCCCGGCCCGCGCAGGACCTGCGGGCCTGATAAAGTCAGCCACGGCGAGCCTTGACCACCGCGGCCCCGGCAGGTAATCCTGCCGGGGCTGCGGCGGTCCTAGGAGCGATGCCGTCCCCGGCGGGCCAGGGCGCCGCGCTGGGGTACCGAGGAGCGCGGCATGCCACCCGAGCCCGGCCGCATCCCGCGGGCCAGTGCCCCGCGGCCCTGCATGGACATGGCCACCGCCATGGGGTTGCTGAGGGCATCAGCGGGATCGAAGCGGCGGAAGGGGTCCGTGGCTCCGGGCGACATGGCGGTCCCCGGCCGCAGGCTGCGCAGCTCAGCACTCAGGTAGACGTTCATCTGCTCGGCCAGCAGCGAGAAGACCACGTGCGTGAAGGCATCAGCGATGTCGATGGTGACGCACGGCCCGGAGTCCGGGGGAACAACCTTGTTGATGCCCTCGGGCTTGCGGGCGAATTTCAGCTCGGAGGCCAGCTCCGGGTAAGAGTAAGAATGCACGTAGCCCATGTTTATGGCCGCCTTGCTGCATTCCCACCGAGCCCAGTTGATGAGCTGCGTAGCCTTGGACTCGTACACCATGATGCTTTTCTGAAGCGGCTCGTCGTGAATCTTCTTCCGCAGGGCATGCACGGTGGACACGACATTGAACTGGTCAAATGACAGCTCATTCGGCTGGAACATCTTCACGACACTCTCGAAGATCCACCCGATGACCAGGTCATAGTCAATCGTGTGATCGGGAAAGTCGGCCGGGTCCCAGTGGTTGACCAGGTCGATGACCGCGTGCTGCATGCCGTCGGTGCCGGTCTCGGCGTGACCGAGGCAGAACCCGAACCGGTGGTTGACGGTGGCCGGGTCGCCGTGAGCGATGTAGGCGATCGAGAGCGGCCCGCGGGCCTGCTCGGTCAGCTCGGGGCGCCCGTTCTGCTCCAGCCGGGCAGTGAACGGGGTGAAGATCTCCTTGACCTTGGCCGGGTTGAGGTAAGCATCCAGCGCGGTGGCCCAGGCCGAGCGGCGCTCCACGGCGAAGGTGTCAGGGTTAGCGCGCTCCTCCTTCTCCATTTCCTCGTCGAAGGCCTGGATGGCGCCTTTCAGCGGCGGCAGCACGGGCAGGTCCTGCCCGGCGTACTCACCGAGGTCTCCCTCGTAGCCGGGCGGGAACAGCGGGAGCAGATGGGCGCGGTCCCAGTCCTCGTAGGGGTGCCAGCTGGACAGCTGCAGCATGAGCTTGTTGGGGAACAGGGGCTCGCCGGGCTGCCGCGGGTCATCCTGGAGGGACTGTACCCACAGCTCGTAGAACTGGCCGGTCATCTCCCAGGTGGAGCTGGGGAAGCAGCTGAACGAGTCCCGGCCGAACTGGTCGAGGGCGGGCTTGGCGGCCTTGTACACCTCGCCGAACTCGCGCGTCATGCCGGTGGTCTTGACGTGGGCGGCCTCGTCGAAGCCGAAGATGAAGCCGGCGCCCCCGCGGGCAGCCAGCGGGTTGGACTCCTTGGGCATGATCTGGAAGGTGGCCATGTCCTGGCCGCCGTAAATCCCCTTGGCGGCCTGCCGCTGCATGCGCACCCAGTCGAACGGGGCATACAGGCTGAGCAGGAGCACGTCGTCCTTGGACAGGAAATTGCGGCCCATCGAGCCGGTGAAGCACTCGCTTTCCACGATGACGTCGTGGAGGTCGCGCCACAGGTGGGCTTTCGCCTGATCTCGCTTCCCCGCGAAGATCATGACTTCCATCTGCTTGGACTGGGCGATCCCGTAATGCTCCTGCGGATTACCGAGGGCGAGGTAATTCCACAGGACATACGACATCGCCAGGGCACTTACGTAGCCCTTCGACCCGCGGCGCCCGATGGCGAGGATCAGCTCGCGGAACCACTTGTACCCGCGTTCCTGGCACCAGGCGATGCGCTCGTAGATATCCGGCTGGATGCCCAGGGTGTGGGCGTCGAACTGGTCCTCGCGCTCCTCGTCATCAGGGTTGGAGTCCCGGAACATCTGAATCCACTCGGCAATGACCTCGTGATCATAATCCGTCAGGAGATCAGTGCGGAGGAAAAGGATCTTCAGGAATGTTGCCTGGCGCGGGTACAGGTTGGGCTTATTCAGCCACCTCTCCCCGATCACGAAGGTGATCGGGTCAGGAATCGGCAGTTCCCCGAATGATGACATCATCGCCAGGGGGTCAAAAGCAGGCTGCAGTCCCCCGATGGCCATCAGGCCTCCCCGGCGAGAACTCCGCTGCTCATCAGCTTCCTGTTCTCGAACAGCTGCCAGGCACCGGGAGGCATCGATGCCTCTACGCGAATCTCCCCGTGCCCGTGGGTGCCGTTGTAAAAAGGAGGAGTGAGCGACAGGTAGCTCCGCGCATCCTCATCCGCCGCCTGCAGGAGCCTGCGATATACCAGCGGATGGCAGTACAGCAGGAAATGATGCCCGCCCGGCTCGATGCCCTCGACGAACTGGCTGATGATCTCGTCTACTTTAAGCATGAGGAGGCCCGTGCCCGTCGCCCGCACGGAGCCTCTTGAAGGCCTCCCCGTCATCGGTCCTGATGACGCCCTCCTCGCCGGGCAGCCCAAGCACGTTGCTGGTCACCTCATGCACCTGCTGATCGGGATCGAAGACGAATTTCGGGTCGCAGCGGCCGGTGATCTCTACCTCGGGCATCGCGGAGCCGGCCTGCACGATCCCGTGGAGGGCATAATTGCGCCAGTTCACTGCTACGGTGAAGCCTATATCCTCGAAGCGCTCCTTTATCTCGCGCTCGAAGTCGTTGTAATTGCGCGGACGGTCGCGGGCGCGCTCCTGCAGTTTCGCCTGGACTCCGAGAATCTTGTCGATCTCGGAATCGTAGATGTCAATCACCGAACGGATCCCCGCCTTCCATCATCCACCAGGCAGGGCCGCCGTCGGCCATGGGCGGCGATGTCTTAGTCGGCGGCTTGCCCTCGAAGAGCATGCGGCCGAGCAGGCGGCTCTTGCCCAGGTTGGCCTGAGCCTGCACGCTGCCATCCTGCCAGAATGACTCCCCCGTCTCCTTCTCGCGCACGGCATCCGCGACCCTGATGGCATGCCAGATGGCGCGCGACTGCTCCACGGTGATCGTCACCGGCCGCCCGTGCTCATCGCGGTAGACATCCCACTCGGCCACCCACTCGGGATTCTCCTGCCACGGGTTCACGCCTCGGGGATCTTCCTCGCTCATCAGCAGCCCGCTTCCTCGGAAATGCGCTTCTGAGCTTCCGCGTGAATCCGCTGCTGGCGCGTCCAGGCCTCCGGCAGCACGCCGCCCGAGCACAGCCAGCTGTTGAGCTGGTTGAACTTGTGCGCGATCAGGGCGCCGTCACCCGGCTGGAGCGGGCGGTGGTGCGTCAGCCCGGTCAGCTCGGCCAGCAGGCGGTCGATGTCCATCACGTGCCGGCTGCGGGAGACGGGGGCGCGGCCATGCTGACGGCCAGGATCTCGGGACTGGAGTAGCACTCGGCCTGGAATGCCTGCCACTCCGCCGGCGGCAGGTAGCGGCGCACGATCTCGAAGAAGGCCATGAAGGCGTCCTGCCAGGCCTGGGCCGAGGCAACGCGCTCGTCAGCCTGGTCGATCCTGGACTGCAGTGCCAGGGCCCGGATCCAGTCCGAGGCGCTGACTTCCATCTGCCCGGCCGCCAGCTGGCGGTAGCCGCGCTGGATGACCTCGCGGACGGCCTCGGGAACGCCGACCAGGGAGCGCTCGGGCGTCTCCAGCTGCTCGCGCATCTCGCGCTGCGCCGGGGGCAGGTGCGCGATGTGCCCGCGCAGGATGCCCTCGTTAGGGCAGGCCGGGCGACGGCCGCCCAGGGAGCCGCGGATGGCTGAAGGCGCCAGGCCCTCAGCCAGGCCGCGGTCGATCTCAATGATCCACGGCGAGCGGCAGGCCCCGCAGGCAGCGTCATACAGGGCCTCGGTCGTGCTGCCGTCGGGCAGCACGATGACGCGGGTGTTTAGCTCATTCCTCGCTGTCATAAGCGGAGACCGTCTCATCCAGCCCGTCGGTGACGAATCTCCGGACGGGGTAATGACCGTCACGCGAGTTGAGATGGGAATGCTTCGGGTTCCAGGTCCGCTTGAACATTCCCTTGCGCACTGCCGGGTCAGCCACGCCGGTGGACGTGAGGATCTCCCGGTTCATCCGGTCCTCCAGCTTCCACGGCGTAAGAATATCGGACTTTGCCTCCCGCGACGTGCATCCCTTCAGGGACTCGGCGATAAGCCGGTCTGCCTCTTCCTCCAGCTGGTGGCACACGCCGTGACGCAGCCGCATCCGCTGGCGCTCGGGAATTACCTCAGTCATGTCACGCTCCCCAGGAATGTCATGGATCCCCCCCGTCCGAGGAACTGCGGCGCAGGATCCTGGTAATCGGTGCCGGTAAGAATGCACAGCTGGCGAAGAATCGAGATGATATGCGGGTCGTCGGGCAGGTAGCCGTTGGCGGAATGATAAAGCGATACCTCCAGGATTACCGCGTCATCACGCGGGAGGAGATACCGCTGGTCATATAGTTTCCGGACGTCATGCAGGCAGATGCGCTCGCCGTCCGGGGCCGTGATCGTGTCGGTGCCCTCATCCTCGAACAGCGCCTCGAACTGCTGAAGATGAGATAGCACCGCCGCCAGGGCCCCGAGGTCCATGTCAGACCGCGCCCGCGCCGGCGGGGACCAGCTCCAGCAGCTTGCCGCGCCAGGAGACCGCATCCTCGGCCAGGGCCGTCAGCGCCCCGGCGAGCAGCGCGCGGCACTCCGGCGAGACCACGACCTTGTTGACGGTGGCCTGCATGAGGATGGCGGCGATGTCGCTTTCCTTGAGCATCCGCTGCAGGATCTGGGCGGCCTTCGTCGCGTCCTCGTCCAGCGGGTAGGGCGGCGGCGACAGCGGCGCGCCACTGGGCGGCGGCGGAGGAGGCTGCCGGGTCACCTCGCGGACCGAGGCGCCCCCGCGCATCTGGTCCCCGGCGCTGCGAGCGGCCTGGGCGGCCCTGGACGAGGCCTCAGCACGCTCCCTGGCTGCCGCCTGGGTGGCGCCCTCGGCCTTGCTCTCGTGCAGCTCCCGCTGGGCCCTGGCCTCCTCCCAGGCTTCCTTCGCCTTGCGCTCGACCTCCTGGGCGTGACGGCGCATCTGCTCGTCGCGCTCCTCCATCGCCCGCTGGCGGGCAGCTTCCTGCTCGCGCCGGGCCTCTTCCTCTGCGGCCCGGGCGGCGGCGGCGGCCTGGCGCGACTCCTCGCTCTCTGCCTCGTGCTCGCGGACCCGCGAGCGTGCCTCGTCGCGGACCTGCCGGGCCCGCTGGGTCATGGCCAGGGCCTGCGAGGTGGACAGGTCGGCGTAGTCCGCATCAGACAGAACGCCGCCCTCGATCATCTCCAGGGCGGCGAGCGTGTCCTTGACCTTGTCGGTCGTCCAGCCGATGAACGGGGCGATCGTCGAGGCAGTATAGGGATAACCGGGAGACGTCTCCCCGTTGCCCAGCTGGAACGACGGAGCATGGCGGACGGCGCTGGTATTCGAGGTCTCCGGAGCCGGAAGGCTGATCTTGCCCTCGGCGTAGGCGCTGACCACGGCCCGGACGGTCTCGATCTCTATGGTGGCGCTGGTGCCCCATTCCTGCATGTTCTCGCGCGCCATGATCTGCAGCATGTCGGCGTCGCTGAGCATGCGGATGTTGAGCCCGATCTCGGCCGGGGGCTGCTCACTGCCCGCGGGGCGCTCGGCGATCTCCAGCCGCATGGCCTCCCAGCGGTGGTGGCCGTAGGCGATCTCGTAGGCCAGGCCGCCCTGGCCGTCAGGCACCCGCCGGCCGAGCAGGTTGTCCCAGAATCCCGTCTTCCGGATCGACTCCCGCAGCTTCTCGATCTTGACCGGACTGTAGGGATACCGCTCGATGTTGCGGAACGGATTGGGCCGGATCGCTGAGAGAGGGACTTGCATGCCACCGCCCGGAATATAGACGCATCGCTTAGCTGCATGATAGGGCAAGATCCCTGCCATGCAAGCAAGGCGCTAATGGCGTCAGATTCCTGCAATGAGAATTGCTAGCGCCAGGTCTTTTCCAGGATCTGGACGACTCGCGTCATAGACCGGACCAGGGCATCAGAGCGGCGCGACAGTGAGGCCTCGAAGATGCCGAAATAGCGCTCGTTAGCGCTCTGCAGATGGCCCATCTGAGTCCGGTCGTCGATGGTATAGCGGCCGTTCGGGGCCGTGTACCCGTTAGCGAAAGCCTGCTCCCACCGGACCTTGGCATACATGGCCTCAGTCCACAATTCGGCTGCTTCCTGCTCCCACTCGAACAGGTGCGTGGTGATCTCGTGGATGAAGTCCTCGCGCTGGCGGTCGGTCAGCTGGCTCCAGTCCTCTACCGGCGAGCCGTTCGGGTGCGTCTCCCACTGCGGGCGCCCGTTGGCTCCGGGTACCGGGCTGCCGCCGGGCCCGATCAGGGGCGAGCGCACGCACAGCCACAGGCGGTCCAGGACGTCGTAGGCCACGGCGAAGCGGGCTTCCATGACGCGGCGGGCCAGGTGGTGGATGTCCTCGATCTGGACCTTGTCCTCGGGGCCCCACTCGGTGCGCATCCGGGAGAAGTTGGTGTACCGGAACTGGCGGGTGCGATCGGGCGGGGGGTCAGGCTCCAGCGGCTGCTCCTGCGTCCGGTCGTCAGGGACCTCCGAGTCGCTCAGCACGCGGGCGATCTGAGCCTGATGACGCTCGCTGTCGCCGGTGCTAACTGCCATCGCCGGGTTCCTCCTCATGCGCGAGGTCGTCATGCAGGAGCGTCAGGCCGACGGCCGCCGCGTCGCGCTGGTGCTCGGACCAGCTGCGGCTCCCGGACTCCGGGATGTAGCGCAGGACGGCTGCCGCGATCTCCTTCTTGTCGTGGCGGACGTTACCGCACAGCACTGACGAAACGTGGCTGGCGGAGACAGCGTGAATCCGGGAGACCGGGCAGACCCGGCGGGCTACGTCCCATACCTGAAGGCCGGCAATGAGTGCCGACTCCGTACGCTGCCCGGATCCGATATAAGGAGATTCTATTGCGGTATGGCAGAAGGGGCCGGATCTCTGGACATATACCTGGCTGATCTCATCGTGCAGATGAGTGGCAAGATCCCACGTCTTGCGGTAGCCGATTATCTCTGCCGACTGCATGTTGAAGGTACGGTGCGCCAGGACCTCGAATGAGCTGCCATAGCAGGTAAGGTCCACGAATCCGGTATGCAGCAGCGACGGGTCCCAGCACAGCACCCGGACTCCGGTGGCGAATTCCGTGATATCAGGAGGCGCCCAGGAAGATTTCGGCGGCTTTACCTGACGGCGCAGCCGCTGGCGGATGAGATCGTCGGAGACGATGGTCACGCCGCTCTCCGCAGCGCTTTCTTGTAGCGCGTCTCGATGCCGAGGGCGAAGGCCGGGTCAAAGTCGAAGTGATACTCCCGCATCTCCCACGGGTTCCCGAGCGCCATGAAAAAGACAATGAACTGGCGCAGCCCGGTCATGCGCATGTAGTCCTGACCCTGAGCATAATATTTCGGCCAGTTCTCCCGGAAGAAATCCAGGTCCATGTCCGGGGCATCCTTGATTCCGTACTTGCCCCACATCTTGATTGTCTTGACGTCAAGGCCCCGGACGCCGTCCTGGCCGAGGCTGACGATGCCGTCCAGGTGGCCGCGGGAATGCGTGGCCATGTCGATCGCGCCGTGCTCCTTGCAGCGGACTTTACCGCGGCGGGGCAGCCCGCAGGCCACGCAGTTACCGGGCGGCAGCGGCACCATGATGCCCATGTGAGCCAGGGCGGCCTGGATGACATCTCCCACCACGGTGCCGAACAGCCGTGACATGGTGCCGACGTAAGTCGTCTCCTCAGGCTGAGGTGGCATGCTGAGATAGGCCACCAGCTGGTCCTCGGTCATGCTCGGATGCGAGGACGAATGAAACCAGCCGTCCGGCGGGCGGTCTTTCGACTGAGTGATATCCAGGGTAAAGCTGAAGTCAATTCCCTGGTCCTGGAAGAAACGCAGGAGCAATGGCTTGATCAGGCACCCGTCGGCGGCAAAGGCGGCTGCCGTGCGCAGGGCCATTACCGGTACCGTCTCGGAATACGGGGGTGCCGGACGGAATCCGGCACCTTATTCCAGTCGATGGCAATACTGACGACATCACGAGCAGGACCTGATCGCGGGTAAGCCTCGCTCTCACTTGAGTGGGAAATACTGACTGCCTCATCCGGCAGCTCAGAGAGAATCCAGTCCAGGACCGCGCTCAGGGCGATTCGCCTGCTCCCCGCCTGGGTGATTCCGGTCTCGCCGCGCCCAAGTTTACGGTAAGTGGTAATGCGAAATGAGACGCTCTCGGCCATCACGACACGCCGACGCGGGTATGCAGCTGTCCCTCGATGTACAGCTCGCCCTGCCGCACCAGAGTCTCATTGACGATCAGGCGGGGCATGTTGTCGATCTCGCGCTCGACGCGGACAGTGCTGATGCTGATGCTCTCGATCTGGCCGGTGGCGTCGTAGAAGATGCCGGTGTGCCGGGCACGGCCGTCCACTCCGCGGAGCTGGAAGACCGACAGCCACGGGAAGACCGGCGGCGGTGAGGACATGGCAGCCTGCAGCGTGCTCCGGCCGCCGGATTGCAGCTGGTCCCGCAGCCCGGCGATGATGCGCGTCTTGAACTCGCCGTCCTCCTGCAGGCGCCTCAGTTCCGCCATGACCTCCGCAGGGGGTGGTGCGGCGGCACCGGACTGCGCCTGCTGGGCCACGGCCCTGGCCTGCTCCAGGGCGGTCGTGGCCTGGTTGGCCGCCTCGCGAGTCTCCTGATTCAGCCCGCGGAGCGCGATGACCTCAGCGCGCAGCTGGAGCACTTCATCAGAAGCAGGCTCAGCCTCAGCAGGGCGGCCCGCCCTTTCCAGCAGCTCGCCGAAATCAGCCAGCTGCACGGCCACCCAGTCCTCGTCTATCTCGCGCAGGTCCTCCGACCCGTAAAAGCGCAGGCCGATCAGGGGGCGCTCACCCCCGGCCTGCTCGCGGGCCTTGGTGATCAGGGCGCGGGAGAATGAGATCGAGGCACCGAGAGTTGACTTGCCCTCGGCGGCGAAAGCGAACTCAGTGTCCAGGTGATTGGCGCGGGCGTCGATCGGGTCTTTCCACTGATTGCCCGATCCTGGTGTCACCCGGCCGCCGATCAGCCCGGCGAGCGCCTTAACGTGCAGCTCACCCATCTTGACAGTCTCAATGGCCATCTCTGCTCAGGCTCCCGTCCCGTGCTTCCTGGTGCCAGCGCTGAAAGAGCGCCAGCTTTTCCAGCGTCCGGTAATCCATCCGCTGAATATCCACGCTGTTCGCTGTACTGAAGAACTTCATGGCAGCCAGGACATCGGCGATCTCGTCTTCCAGCCGGGTCATCAGGTTGCTGCCGTCCCAGTGCGCCACTGCCCCGTCAGCGGCGATGATCTTCCCGATGACCTGGATTACCTCACCGCATTCCTCGGCCAGCTTAGCCAGGCCCGGCAGCTTACCTGATCCGATGCTGTAGTCTCCGGCCGTCATGAGGCGTCCCCGGCGAATATGGCGGTCCGTACCTCGGCCATCACTTTCTTGTCCCCCTGCATGGCGGCGACTACTTTCTCGCGGCCCTGGACCTTGAGGCCGCCGGGAAATGTGTACCATGCGCCTCCCAGCTTGATCACGCCCAGGCGGATGCCCAGCTCGGCGTACTCGTCAATCACGTAAATGCCCGGAGGGCCCATCTGCTCGGTCGGCCGGTTGCAGATCCAGTACTCGGCGACACGTCCTGGCGGCACGATCTTCGAGCGGTCCACCCTGGCGCGCATCTGGGTGGCGACGGGCTCCAGCGGGCCGCCGGTCTCGAAGCGCAGCTTGCGCTGCTCCTCGTTCGTCCGGCTCATCGTGACCTTGGTCGTCGTGGCGTGCTTCATGGCCATGGGGCCGGCGGAGGTGTTGCCGCCGAACCGGCCGACGACCTGGCGGTGCTGGTTGACCAGCAGCAAGGTGGTGCGGCCGGTGCGCGCCAGGGAGGCGAGGTGCTTGACCATCCGCGTGATGACCTGGGCGTTCTTGCCGACCAGGTCGTCTTCGGCATCCCTTTCCAGGGCCTTCTTCGACTCCATGCCGCCGATCGAGTCCACCGCGACCATCGAGTACAGCCCGCTGCGGGTGCACTGGCGGGCCATGTCACTGGCCTCCTCGCTGGTGCCGGCATACAGGTGCACCCAGCGGCCCGCGGCAGTCGCCTCGTCCGAGCAGTCCAGGCCGAGCCCCTCGGCCCAGTCGTAATCGAAGGTGCCCTCGACGTCGATATAGGCCACGCCGCGCTCGGGGTCCGCGAGCTGCTGCTCGCGCAGGGAGCTGATCGCGACGGTGGACTTCCCGACATCCGGCGGCCCGACGATCTCGTGAATCCGGCCCTGCACCCAGCCGCCTGAGCGCAGGGCGTAGTCGAGCGTCAGCGAGCCGGTGGAGACCACGGCGTACGGAGCTGAGGGCCGGGTGCCGACCCGGCTGCCGTAGGTCTTAGCCAGCTGCTGAGCGTGCAGGGCCAACGGGTTCACGCGGGGAGGCATAGTGGCGTCACGCTATCCCGTCTGAACTGCGCCGGCAACCGCTTCATCCCATGCGTCGGTGGTGACTTTCTGCCTGAACGTAGGCCCGTGGGAGACGATGCCGACAGGTACCCCGGTGATCTTCTGCAGCCGGTCTCCCCAGCCGTGCTGGGGCAGGCGCATATAGACCGGCCGAGCGCCTATCAGGGTCTTCGTGAGGCCTTCAGGATCATCGGGAGCGTGACTGATCTCCCGGATAACGGGGCCCTCTCTGCTCAGGTAGGCCGGGCATATCTTCAGCGCGGGACCACCGTAAACATTATCCAGGTGCGCATCGTAATGGGTGACCGCAAGGAAATCAGTTCCGCCGCAGACCTTAACTGCATAGCGAAGCACCACTCCGTCCAGGTGCCCCAGTCGTGCTGTTCCCTGCCAGTCGTTCGGGGGATTGTGCGGCTCAGGAATGCCGAGCATCTCGTCCTCGGTGGGGAACGGACCCGGCCCGTGCCGGGTCATGTAGGTGCGGATTACCCCGATGCGCAGGCCCTTGATGCCAGAAGGAGCAAGCAGTCGTTCCGCATTGCGGAATGTGGTCGTGCTCCAGGTGGTGTACGGCTGGAATCCGTAGGTCTCGTCGAGCAGGACGCCCTGCGCTCCCTCGAATACCGCCGACTCGCTTTCCAGCTGGTGCGTCAGGTAATTCCCGCTCGTCAGCCGGACGCAGTCGGCGAAGGCAGCGTAGGCACGAGTTAGCTCGCTGACCTCCGGCACGTCCTGCAGCGGCCCGAGTTCCTCTTCCAGCTGCCGCCGCAGCGCATCCAGGTAACGAGCCATGTTCCTGGGCGCAAGCGCATGCACGGCCCTGGGAGCCCGCAGCGGATGCTGCTCGGCATAGCGGGCAGTCTCGCCGATGCCCTTGCCGCAGGAGCCGTGCCGGTCCTCATCGCGGGCCAGCTCGCGGGCCCGGTTAGCCGCGATGTGATAGGGCGTGGTCAGCAGGGCATCCCGGTCCACGGTCAGCAGCGAGTACGGGCTGGCGATGCCGAGCCCGGTCAGGTGCTCGGCCTCGGCCGTCAGGGCGAGCGGGTCCACCATCATGTACCGGGACAGGTGGGTGCGCGCACCCTGCAGGGTGCCGGAGCCGAACTGGCTGAAGCAGTGGTGACGGCCGTCCGGCAGCACGACGTTGTGGCCGGCCTGGGCACCGCCGTTATAGCGGACCACGAGACGGGCCGGCTCCGCGTCGCGTGAGCAGAGCCAGTCCGTCACCGTGCCCTTCCCGCTGTCCCCGTAGCCGAGGTCAGCCACGATGTAATGGCGGGGAGTTTTCATGTCAGAGGCGCTCGCTGCCGCTGGGAGCGTCAAGAGCACCGGGCGGCGGCGCTGCCACCACGCCGCCCCGGCCGGTCGCCGACCCGATCGTGGCCAGCGCCCTGGAGACGACATCGCCGGAGGAGGAGCCGACGTCCTTCAGGTCGGACAGCCCCGTGGTCAGGTCGGTGGTGCCCTCGGCGAGCCCGATGGTCAGCGCGATCGTCTCGCAGACCGCGTCCAGGCTGCCCAGCTCGATCACGTTCTGCCCGAGCAGCCCGCGCCAGAAGGCCAGGTGCTCGGCATCGCCGACGTAAGAGGCTCCCTCGGGCAGGATGTAGTAGATGTCCCACTTCTGCCGGACCTCGTCGAGGATCTCCTGGAGCGGGATGTTGTCCTGCAGGGTGTCGCCGATGTGCTCGGCGACCTCAGCGCGCTTGACGAACGGGTAGGCCATCTCATCGCCGATGATGAAGGCGTAGCCGCGATGGCCGCGCTTCTCCCAGCTGTCGGTGGCCGTGTGGCGGGCGAGGAAGTACAGCGCCAGCTCATAGGACTCCTGCCGGCCGCCGCCCCCGCCGCCTTCGAGCAGGAGGTTGGTGAGGTCGCTGTCCATCCGGTTGTCGGACTCGAACTGGCCGACCTGCAGCGGGGCGCTGTCCACCGTGGCGTCGCCGATGGCGGCGAACATGATCTGCGGGTCGGTGGCGTAGCCCTTGCGCTGCAGCAGGCCCTGCAGCTGGGGCAGCTTGTCCAGCAGCAGCCGCGGGACGCTGGCCATCGAGCCGGTCACGTCCTCGAAGATCGCGATCGGCAGCGAGAGCGGATGCTCGGCGCTGTCGCGGCTCTCGCGGGTGGCGCCCTTGCCGTCGAGGCCCTTGCCCTTGACGTCCAGGGACTCGTGCGTCGTGGTGGCGCCGCTGGCGGCATAGACGAAGTCGTCGATCCCGTGCGTGGAGTTATACGAGCGCACGGCATCGTAAGTGGAAGCTGAGTAGCTGCCGCCTCCCATGGCGGTCTCCTTTTCCCTAGTTGCTGACGTTCGCGGGCATCGCGAACGGATGGAACCGGGGCGGCCCGAATATCCGCTCCAGCAGCTCATCTAGCTCTTTCAGCAGTCTCCACGCCTGCTGAGGCCGCCATGTCGGGCGCTGATGCATGCAGCCCTTGGCAAAAGCCAGCAGCTGGTAATATCCCGGCTTGCCGGGATCCCCGAGAAGAGCGGCCATGACTTTCGCGGCCATGTAGATATCAGCGGCCGGAGAGGGAACTTCCTTATTAAGGATCTCAGGGGCATAGCAGTACTTGTATTTCCGGACGACAGCGGGAATTCGCATGTTCTTCTGCGAGGACGAGTAGCACCAGTCAACGAGCACGAGCCCGTGATCGGCCGGGTGAATCATGATGTGCGGCAGAAGAACCGCCCCGTGAATGATGCCCGCGGAGTGAGCGGCGCCGAGCGCAGTCAGGACGCGCCGCCATATCCATGCGATGTCCCGCGGTTCCAGGCCCGCCGGGTAGGCTCGCTGGACTTCCTCCAGCGTGAAGAATCCCTCTAGCCTGCGCAGGGTGTTTACGTGCCGGATATTGCCCGTGGCAGGATCGCGCTGGCGCCCGGCGGAGATCAGCTCGGGGAAGAATGCCTGGTACTTCTCCAGGTCACTGAAATGCAGCCGGGTAAGTGCTTCTGCCTCCCGTGCCATCAGGTCATTATCAGCAGGCTGGCGCGTTATCTTGAGCAGGCCCTCCGGGACGGGAAACAGGTCAGCGATATCCCCGTGAATGACGGAGGGAGCAGGATTCTGGTACTCATTCCACAAGGTGGTGAGCTTGGCGAAGACGTCCTCGGTGGCCGGGTTCCGGTCAGGATGCAGCAGCCCGGCCAGCTGGCGGTAGCGCTTCCTGGCCTGATCCGGGTCATCCGGAAAGACGTCAGCAGGATAACGAGCCGTGCTGAGCAGCCTCACTGCCTCCCGGATCTCAGTCCCGCTGCTCATGGCGCAGTATCCTCGGGCACTGCCGGGACTCTTTCGTAAGAGAGCCGTGCGACCTCATATACCTGCTTCAGGTCTCCCAGCGAAAACCGCGGCGGAGCTTTATCCGCCGGGAGAGCGTACGGATAGGTAATCGGCGTCTCATCACCTCCGCGAGAAGCGGCGGCCCATGCAAGAAACAGGCCGATATTCTCAAGGGCCCTCCGGGTAGCCGTCATGGTGCAGTTCCCCGCGTCTTGCTCATGTCCTTCCAGGACCCGTTCGCCATCCAGTCGTGGGCCCAGTCCTGCTGGTAGCCGCAGTTCATCGGGCATACCCAGCCGGGCACGCGGGCGATGAGCACCGAGGGCCGGTCCCTGATCCGGGGGCAGTCAGGGTTCCCGCAGGTGAACGGATGGAACTTGCCTGACTCCTGATAGCCATTCAGGCTCGCTACCTGGTCTGATGTCCAGGGCGCCACGACCTTCGATGTCGTCATGACAATGAACCTTTCAGCGGAGCGACGCTCTCCAGCCGCCACGATACACGAGGCTGGCCTGAGGGGGTGACGTATGAGTCCTTCACGACCTCGGCCAGCACCACGGTGCCCCGCTGCAGGTAGCGGACCGCTGAGGGCAGGTCAGGGTCATCCTCGCGGCGCGGCGAGAAGACGGCAACCGACAGCACGGAGACCTCGGTGACCAGGCGCTGCCACCACATCACCGAGCCCCGCCGGGTGATGGCCGAGCGCAGTCCGTCGTGCACTGCGATGACCGGGTAGCTGCCGCGGGGAGCGCCGGGCAGCAGCCGGGCGGCATTGCGCGAGTGCATGCGCAGCCCCGGCTGGATGGCGTCGATCTCCTCGAACGCGGCCGGGGTCATCCAGGTGCCGTAGATGTCGGTCTCCAGCCGCCATAGCTCCCCGGCTGAGTACTCCGGAACCCCGGCGAACGACAGGGCCGGCGGGGAGTAGTGGCGGCACGCGCGGGTGCATCTCGCCGGGATCTTCAGCGGGATGACCTTGAGTGGCTGACCTTTCCTGCCATACCTCGGCTCAGGTTCGGGCTCTGAGGCCCAGTCGAAGGTACAGGGCAGCTCATTGGGCCCGTGCACGCTCTCGTCCTTGAAGGTGCACCGGGTGGCGTCCCCCGACCGGTCGGCCTGCAGCCGCATCACCAGGGCCCGGCGCGAGGCGACCAGCGGGTCCAGGGCCCCGGCCTGGGCCAGGGCGTAGATCACTCCCGCGTCCGCCTTCGAGCGGGCGACGAAGTCATCCATGGACTGGTAGGGCTGCGCCGCGGTGATGGAGGTCAGGGCCGCGGGCCCGAGTCCCTTGATTGATGACAGCCCGTAGCGGATGGACAGGGCCTCGGCAGTAAAGCCCGCGCCGGAAATCCGGACATCAGGCGGCAGCACGGTAATGCCCATGCGCCGTGCTTCCACCGCGAAAGCAGGCATGCGGTCCTTGTCGCTCAGCGTGGACAGGATCGCGGTAATCGTCTCGACGGGATAGTGTGCCTTCAGCCAGGCCGTCCAGTAGGAGAGCGTCGCATAGGAGTAGGCGTGGGAAAGATTGAATCCGTACTTTCCGAACTCCGCTATCTGCGCGAATATCTTCTCCCCGTCCTCCGGCTTGATCCCGCTGTGCTCGAAGCAGCGGCGGACGAACTTCTCTCCTGCCGCCGGGATCTTCTCTTTCTTTTTCTTTCCGAGGATGCTGCGGACTTCATCGGCTTCAGCGTCGTCATATCCGGCGAGAACGCGGCAGGCGCTGAGAATGTCTTCCTGGTAGATCATCAGCCCGTAGCTGCGCCCGAGGTAGGGCTCCAGCAGGGGATGAGGATAGGTCACCTCCTCCAGTCCGGCCCGGCGCCGCAGGTAGGCCTCGGCCACCCCCGAGTTGCGGGGACCGGGGCGGACCAGGGCGATCAGGGCGCCCAGGTCGGGCAGTGACCGGGGCTTCATCCGGCGGCAGAAGTCCATCCCCAGGCTGGTCTCGATCCGGAACATGCCGAGGGTGTTGCCCGCGCAGATCTCGTCCCAGGCCTGCGGGTCGTCGTGCTCGGCCTCCCAGCTCAGCGGGTCGGGCGGCTGCTGGGTGCGGACGCTGACGAGCCTGATGGCCTGCTGGATGGAGTCCAGGGTGCGCAGGGTCAGGAAGTCGAGCTTGAGCAGCCCGAGGGTGTCGAGGGTGCGGAAGTCCCACTGGCTGATCTGCTGGCCCTTGTCCCCGGTGCGCATCGGCAGCGAGGAGGCCAGGTCCTGGCTCGTGGAGATCACCAGCCCGGCCGGGTGCTGGCCGTAGGAGTTGAGGTGGCCGACCAGGCGGCTGGCGGCCTCGAAGACGCCCGCGTAGCGCTCGATGAAGGCCTCCAGCGGCGAGGCAGCCTCTTCCATCAGGTCGTCCCACGGCAGGCCCAGGCCCGCGGTATGGCTCTCGGCCTCGTCGATGATCGAGGCAATCCGCGGCGGGTCGTCAGTGACGTCCGGCCGCAGGATGGAGAACAGCTTGTTGAGCACGGCCTTGGACCGGTAGCGCATGTGGGTGCCGACCCGGACCACGCGCTCGGCGCCGTACTTGCTGATGACGTAGTCCTGGATGTGGGTGCGCGCAGAGCTGGCGAAGTCCATGTCGAAGTCCGGCAGGCTGGTGCGGCCCGGCGTCACGAAGCGCTCGAACATCAGGCCGGTGCGGACCGGGTCCATGGAGGTAATGGCGAGCAGGTAGGACATCAGCGAGCCTGCGGCACTCCCCCGCCCAGGGCCGGGCAGCTCGCCCCTGGACCTGGCATACCTGATCACGTCGTGAACGATCAGGTAGCAGCCGGCCAGGTGCTTTCTGGACACCAGCTGCCACTCACGCTCCAGCCGGTCGCGGTACTCCTGCTTGCGGCCGGGCACGCGAATCCGGTCCCAGGCAGCAATGCAGAGATCCAGCAGCAGGCTGGCGTCTTCCTCATGAGAAGCAGTAAAGTGCGGCGGATCAGCTATCCCGCCTATTCTGGCATTACATTGCTCGGCTATCTCGAAGCTATTATGAATAGCACTATCAACGCAACGAGGATCGAGGTAACCAAGTAGATCACGAACTTCACTCTCATCCTGCATGTGAATGTAATTCCAGTACGCATCATTCGCAGGACTAGTCTGGCAGCTCATCCACAGCCGGTGCAATTCCGATTCGGCCGCGGAGGGGTAGTGAGCGTCAGATGCAGCTACCAGCGGAATATCCAGGATGTCGCCCATCTGGGCGAGCAGCATGTTAAGGCGACGCTGCTCGGGCAGGGCATTTCCCTGGATCTCCAGGTAGAACCGGCCGGGGAACATGTCGCGCCAGCGGGCCAGGCGCTGGCCGGCCGCATCCAGGCTGCCGTCCAGCAGGTCACGGGAGACCAGGCCGCCCAGGCAGGAAGTAGTCACGATCAGGTCGCTGCCGTAGCGCTCCAGCAGCTCGTCATCACAGCGGGGCCGGTAGTAGAAGCCGCTCGCGTAAGCCTCGGTGGACAGCGCCCACAAGTCGCGCAGGCCCTTGTCCGAGGCGGCCAGCAGGATCAGGTGCCGGTTGGCCCGCAGGCGCTGCTGGGCTTCCTTGTCCCCGGCCGCGGGCCGCTCCAGCCGGTCGGGGACCCAGTAGCCCTCCATGCCGAAAATCGGCTTGATGCCCTCGTCGTCGCAGGCCTTCTGGTGGGCCGGGTGGCCGGAGCACACGCCATGATCGGTAATCGCCAGGGCTGACTGCCCCAGGGACGCAGCGCGCCCGGCAGCCTCAGCGGGGAACGTGAGGCCGTCGAGCGCGCTGTAGTCCGTGTGGTTATGCAGGTGGGCGAACGTCATCAGCCGCTGGAGATCGGGTGCCCGGGGCAGGTCTTGCACATGTAGCCGCAGCACCGCCAGTCGCTCATGTGGACCACGTTGTGGCCGCGGTGGCGCCACAGGAAGAACCAGGCCAGCAGGCCGTGGCCCTGGCTGCTGACGCCAAGCAGCGTGAAGCCGGGCTCCTTGCGGGACCGGCGCTGCTCGCTGTGCGCGAGCTGGTGAATGAGCGTCACGACGACGCCCGGCTGCTCTTCAGCCGCTCGCGGTAGGCAGCGAGCTGGGCCTGCTCATCCTCGTTCAGGTCGCTGTCGGCGGTCACCGCGGTGCCCGCCCCGGTGCTCTCGGCGTCGGGCTTCCTGTCGTCCCACGGGCCGGGGATGTACCAGCGCTGGTACCACTCCGTGCTGGCCTGGTAGTTGATCATGCCGATGAGGTCGGCGGCGTCACCGAGCTTATCGATCGCAGCCTCGTAGGCCGCCCAGCTCTCGGCGCCGGGCCGGTGGCTGTCGGCCGAGCCGGGCGCCACCACCATGTCGCGGCCGGACTTGTTGATGCGGAAGTCCATGTTGCAGACGGTGTTGCTCTGCCAGGCCGAGGCCTTGACCGGCGCGAAGATGCTGGAGTAGGACGCGGCGATGACCCGGATCTTCGGCAGCATCAGCTTGGTGCCGTCGGGCAGCTCGCGTTCTTCCATCTGGTCCACGATCTCGTCGCCGACCTTCTTGCGCAGGATGACGCGGGCGTGGGTGGTGGTACGGGCCCTGGACTGCGGCTTGCCGAAGTTGTCCTTCTTGTCGCCGTAGTTGGCGTGGATGTAGCAGGCGCCCTTCTCCGGCTCCCACTCGTCGGTGGGCTGGCCGTCTTTCTCGATGCGGTACCCGCGGTCGTTCTGGCAGGTGCACGTCATCGACTTGGGCCAGTTCTGGTTCTCGGCCCGGTTGGCGGGGCGCGGCTTCGTGGAGACGAGAATGTGAATGTCGGCGACCGGCCATGCCTTGTGGTCGTCGAAGAACCGCACGATCTGCGGTTCCTCGTTCTCCTTGAAGGAAAGGAAGGTGAGGCGGTCTGAGCTGAAGGACTGAGAATCTTGCTCCGCGACTTCGGCGCCAGTGCGCAGTGGCATTTACTATTCTCCCTGTGGACGATTATTACGAGGGGACTTGTGACGCGGGGACGAAAGAGACGAGAAAGACAGGTAATCAGCCACGGCCTGCATGGCCAGGACCTCGTCAGGCACTGCGTCGAGGCCGAGGAAGACTATACCGGTGCCCTCCCGCGGGCGCCAGGCATACCAGCGGAAGCCGGGGCAGAAGCCCACGGCGAAGCTGATGGTGATCTCGCGGGCGGCCAGCTCGCGGCGCAGCAGCCGCTGCCATTCCTCCAGCCGGCTGACCGGGGCCAGCCAGCCGATGCTCTTGCCGCGGGCGAACCAGGACCACTGGCGCTCCCACGGTGATATCGACGAGCCCAGCGGCAGGCCGTCCAGGGGGCGGTCATCCTCGGGCAGCTCCTGCGGCGGCCGTCCCTCGCGCATCGCATCGCGCAGGCTCTCCCGGCGCTGGCGGATGCCGCGCTCTTCCAGGACCTCCTCTACCGTCGCCGGGATACCCTGCTCGGCGGTGCGCCGGGCCGCCTCCAGCGCCGCTGCGCGCTTGACGGCCTCCTGGGTATCGGCATCCAGGAAGAACGGCCGCAGCGGAGTGGCAGCATCGTAGGCCGCCCGGACGACGGGATCGAGCAGCTGCTTAAAGGCGTAGGTCAGCCGGGGGCTGAACGGGCCGCCACGGCGGATGTAGGCCAGGCGCAGCTGGCGCCGGGTAGCCCAGAACGGCACGTGCAGCCGCCGGTAGTAGCTGCACACGTCCCAGACGAACTGCGGCTGGACGGCCAGCGCGAACGAGCTGGAGCAGGTGTCAGGGCCCCAGCCGCGGCGCTCGACCTGATTGGTGTCGGCGGGGGCACTCTCCACGGTGACGTAGCGGTCCGAGTGCGGGGCAGACGGGGCCACGTAGAAGTCACGGGCCCCGCTGTCAATGAACCGCAGGTAGTGCCGGACGTGCGCCTCGCCGAGCAGCTCGTCGAGGTTAAAGGGCGGACGGCCCGTCATCGCTCTCCCGTGCCAGGTCCTGCTCGTCCTGAGCGGTCCACGGGGGCTCGGCCTTCGAGCCCTCGCGGCGCAGGAACGAGTCCTCGACCGGAGGGCCGAGCACCTCCCTGTCCACGGTCATCGGCTCGACGCCAGTGACCTGGCCTCCCGAGGCGGTCTTCCTGATGGTCATGATGCCTCCCGTCTAGGGTGCCGCCAGCCTATCCGGCGGCACGAGGGTGGTCTAGCTTCCCTCGGGGCACGCGAAAGTGCCCCGGTGCCCCCGAAAGTGCCCCCAGTGATAATGGTCTATATTCCCACGTCAGATAGCTGTTGATCATGGTCGGGGGCACGGGGGCACATGGGGGCAGCATTTTCGCGGTTAGCTCAGATTTTTCCGCCAGGTCCTGTCGCACACTCTTAGTGACTGAGTCGCTACAAGATCATTTAGCAAAATCAAAACTGACCGCAAAACTGCTGCCCCCATGTGCCCCCGTGCCCCCGTTTCTCGAAATCTCTCCTTGAGCTGGGCTTTCTACCCCTATTAGGAGGGGGCACTTGGACTTTCAACAATCCACTTGCTCCTGCCCCCGGAGGGTCTATGTGCCCCCGCGGCGCTCCTGCCCCCGGTTACGGGGTTATACGGAAAACTATACTTCCAGTACAGCATCTCTAGAGTGACGAGATGTACCTTTGAGTAACCAGGCGGGGGCACAAGAGAGGCCCGGCCGGAGACTGCCCGGCCGGGCCTCGTGGCTGAGCTAGCTCTGGGCGTCCATCCGCACGCTGATGCCGAGGTAGCCCCGGCGCCCGTGGCTCTTGGACTCCCTGAAGCCCTTGGTCTTCATCTCGCTGTGGAAGTTCCGGTTGTTGACCGGCTGGAAGCCGTTGGTCTGCATCCACATCTTGTAGTGGGCATACAGGACGCCCCTCTCGCCCCCGCTGGCCAGGCGCGTGTCATCGGTCACCTCGAAGACGTTGCAGGCCTCCTCGATCCAGCGGCCGAGAGTCTGCTCGTCGCGCTCGTACTCCTCCTTCGCCTCGATCGACGTGCTCGGGGCCGACAGGCCGATGGCGAACCACTGGGTAGCGCCCTCGACGATCCAGCGCAGGATCCCCTCGGACTCCTCGCGGATCAGCCGCTCGGCCAGCAGGCCGTCGCGCTCGGACTCCGGGATGACCTCGCCCCAGGGGATGAGGTGGATCCGGCGCCAGGTAGCCGAGTCCTCCGACAGCCTGGGCAGCTGGTTAGTGATCAGGTGGATCTTGCCGACCGGCTTGAACTCGAAGTACTCCCCCCGCATGAACCGGGCGGAGATAGTGTCGCCGCCGGTGAGCTGCTTCAGCCGCGCCTCATCCAGGAAACGGCCTGCCTTGGTCTCCGAGGCGGTCAGGTACCGGCGCCCGACCATGCGGGCGATGTCGTTAGGGATGCGGTCGGCGCCCGAGGCCATCAGCGCCTCGACCGGGACGGACTGGACGTAGCTGCCGAGCACGTGCATGACCACGTCGTGGAAGACGGACTTGCCGTTGGCGCCGGTGCCGTGGTGCAGGAAGAACACCTGCTCGCGGATCGAGCCGGTCGCCGAGTAGCCGGTGATCCGCTGCAGGTAGGAGCGGATCTCCGGGTCGGGCTGCACCCGGGCGAGGAAGGCCTCCCAGCGGGGGCACACGGCCCGCGGGTTGAAGTCCGCGGCGGCCTTGAGCGTGAGCATGGACTCCGGCGAGTGCGGGGCGATCGTGCCGCCCTCCAGGCTGACGATGCCGTTGGTCACGTTCAGCATGGCCGGCTGGCCGTCGAACTGGTCCGGGCTGGCCCGCAGCGACGGCCGGTGCCGGGCCAGCTTGACGGTGGAGGCCACCTTGGCGTGGGTGCTGGACCTGGTGAGCCATGCTTCGAACTTCTGCCGGGGCGAGTTCTCGTTGTCCCCGTCACCGTCACCGGCGTACAGGGGCTTCTCGGTGACCCGCAGCAGCCGCATCATGGTCTCGGCCAGGCGCTCGGCCTCGGTGACGAACTGCCGGGACCAGGATCCGGCCCGGTAGGTCATCCAGGTCTGCCAGTCCTCTACCCACCTCATCTGATCGCCGTAGTAGACAACCATGCGGTCGGACAGGCCGAAGTCGTCCCAGGGCAGGATGGGCCATTCCTGCTCGGTCAGGCCCCCGATGCCGGCCAGGTCCCGCGGCCGGGCCAGGCCCGCCTTCCAGCCTGAGCGGAAAGTGGCCTCGAACGCCCCGATGCCCTTCCAGTGGATGTAGCCGTTCTGCACGCAGGCATCACGCAGCACGTTGCGGGCCTCGTCCTCGCTGATCAGGCCGTGCGCGCCGAGCGAGCCGAGCTTGAGCGCGGCATTGTTCAGCGAGTTGTTCATGTCGCCGTCGGGGGCGCCGGCCACCGCGAAGGCCTCGCCCTTCAGGGCGCTCTCGGTGTACCGGCTGAGCAGCCGGGTCGGGAGTGCCTCGGCGTTGCCGGTGCGCTCGCCGTGCTGGGCGGCGTTGGCGCTGCGCAGGGGCTCCAGGATCCACTCGGGCGCGACCAGCACCTCGGCCTCGGCCATGACCGCCGAGACGGTGTACTCCCCCTTGTAGCTGCGGCTGGGCGGCAGGACGATGTACCCGCGGTCGCCCTTGACGTCCAGCCCGGCGTCCTTACCCCAGGGCTTGAGGTTGTGCACCCGGAACCCCGGATGGCGCCACAGGTAATGCTCGCCGCCGCTGCCCGTCTGGTGCACGCGGGTCGGAGGCAGCGGCCCGTGCCGCTGCTGCAGGGCCTCCAGGCGCTCCAGGCCGCCGTGCTCGGGATCGACGTCCAGGGCGAAGACGCCGGAGTCCTCACCGAGAACCAGGCCGATGCTGGCCAGGGGGTACCATTCCTCGGTGTCGAGCGGGGCCGAGGGCTGGCGCCACCACTGGGCGGCGATCACCGGGTCGCTGGTCGCCCGGTTCGGCCAGTCGTCCAGAATTGCGCGCTTGCCCGCGCTCGTGCACTTCTCGCGCTTGTTGTGGCCGCTGTAGCCGCAGGACCCGTCGTCCTCGGTCCAGCACAGCGGGATGATCCGCCAGCCCATCTGGGCATAGCCGACCGCGGCATCCAGCAGCTCCAGGCGGCGCTGCTCGTGAGCGCGGGGCAGGCTGCCGAAAGCTACATTCCGCGGCTCTTGTTGCGGCTCATCTGTTCTCTCGCTATTGTTAGCGGCAGAAGAAGAAGTGATCTCGCTCGGGACTCCCGCGTCATCTGGCCATGGCGCGGGAGTTCCGCTGTCTGAGGGCATGGCAATCCCATCGTCTGGCGGAACCTGGGGAAACTAGAACTGAGCGCGGGCGATGCCCAGGTCCTTCAGGACGGGCAGCGAGAAGAAATCGTCATGCCCGGAACTGAAACGGCGCACCGTTACTGGCGCGCCCATGTACATTCCGTTCATTGCCTCGAACGCCGCCCTCGCGATGAGGACGCCATCTGACCCGAACCGCTGCCAGAATTCCCGGAGAATGCGGTCCTCTCCCGGGCACGGCAGCTGAGGGCCGTGGAGCCTGCCGATTTCCTCGCGAATGTAAAAGGCGAGGTCGTCCTCATTCCAGTCCCCGGGGCCTGCGCTGCCGAGCGCCGCCAGCCGCGCCGAGACCTCCGTGACGGAGACTGCGCAGATGGTGACCGGGCTGGTCGCGACGGGCAGGGCTGAGACAGGCATGGGGGTACCCCTCACGAAGCAGAAGAAGATCTCACGAGGGCGCCCGGGGAGCACCCGTACCGAGGATCGTACGACCCCGGGCAGCCGGGGTCAAGCTACCAGAGACGGCCGTTGTCAAGGGCTCTGACCAGGGATTCCATGTCGTATTTCTCGAAAATCCGGCGAGCGCGCAGCACGGCCTCGCCCGGCTTCCACTGGCAGGCCCGGGCGATGCTGTAGGGGCTGGCCCCGTCGCGGTTGATACAGCGATCCAGATCTTCCCGGCGCTCGCTCAGGTCGAGGATGCGCCGGTAGGTAGCAAGAGCCTGCCGCAGGTGATCATCACCGTCAAGCGACTTGTGCGAGATCCCTTCCAGCTGCCATTGCGCCCGCTGCAGCAGCTTTACCGCGGTCTTCGGCCCGATACCTGGCATTCCGGGGATATTGTCACTGCGGTCCCCGGCAATTGCGCGGAATTTCGGCAGGGCCGGGGCGGTCACCCCGTAGCTCGCAATAATGTCTCCTCCGGTCATGGGCATGCTGTTCCCGCCGAGGCCGAACTGGATGGTGCCGAAACCGAGCAGCTGGTGCAGGTCAGCATCATCCGAGCGGATGAGGATATCCCCTGTCTCCTCGTGGCTCGCCCGCCAGCAGGCCCAGGAGATAAGATCATCTCCCTCGAATCCCCGGATGCGCATCTGAGCTATCCCGAGAGCGTCCAGGAATCGCCAGGTAGTCCGGGCATATGCGCTGTCATGATCAGGAGGCGGCGGCCGGTTCGCCTTGTACAGCGGGTACTGCCCGCGGCGCCACCCGGCTGCATCCGGGCCGTCCCAGGCGGCAAGAGCATAATCGGGCTTGTGCTCGCGCAGGTAGCCGCAGACGCTCCTGATGAACAGGAACAGCGGCCCGGTCAAGATCGTCTCGTCATCGACCTCGGCGGTCATGCCGCTGTCGCGCCCGGCGCGCTCGGAGCGGACCAGCAGTCCGGTCGCGTCGATCAGCAGCAGGCTCATGTGCCGTCCTCCGCGCCGAACTTCCACCAGCCGGTCTCGCCCTCATGAGTGTGGCCATCGGTGGCAGTCCATGGCACCTTCACGCACTCACCGTGAGCGATCGGGCCCGGGAAGCAGCTGCCGCGGTGCGGCCGGTGGTCATACTCGCAGCCGTGCGCGTGGACCTGATCCGGTGCGGCAGCAGCCGCGGAAACCGGAGCCCCGGGTGGCCGGACCACGCTCGATCCCTGCCAGGCATGCACGACTGTCATCGCGTCCTCGATCCAGGTGATCTGGGCGCGGGGAGTGCACCGCTCCCAGGTCAGCGGCGAGCACAGGACCGGCGGGGGCGCCCGCCGGGCCTCGGCCGCCTCGAACAGCGCCCGGCCCGCGGCTACCTCGGCCGGGGTGAACTCGTGCAGGAACTTGCTCATCTCGGGTCCTTCCGTAGGCGGCGGCAGGCACGTGCCGTCGTGCTCGGTGCCGCAGACGGCATCGTGCGGCGTGGCGAGTGCGCTGATCGCCTCGTCCGGGGTGAGGTCATAGGGTGCCCGGTCGATCGGCCAGTCGCTTACGCCTACGGTCCAGGTCGGCAGGCGGGGCCCGGCGGCAGCGGCCCGGCGCGGGATCTCAGGCACGAGGCGCCTCGTCCGGGATCAGGCCGTACAGCCGGGCCTCCCACTTGACCAGCTCGATGGCGATTACCAGGTGGCGGACGGAGTCGGCCGCGCGCTCCCGGTAGCGCAGGGCCCGGTGCTCGCCGCGCTTGCCGGTCTTCGGGTTCTCCTGGTACCAGGCGACCAGGTCCTCGATCTCGTGCCGGTAGGCCGACCAGGCCATCCGCTCGATGGTGGCCAGGTCGAACCGGCGGAACGAGTAAGAGGCGTCAGCGCCCTGGCGCCGCTGGATGTCCAGCGGGTAGCCGTCCTCGTCAGTGAACCATCCATGAGGGTGGCGGGGGGTGGGCTGCATGCGCATCCGCAGCCAGGAGCCGGACTTGCGGAAGAAGATCTTCCCGGCTTCCTTGACGGAGAAGTCCGGGCCGCCGGCCATTCCCTCGGGAATCCACCAGCGGGTGCCGGGCGCCTCGACCCAGCTGGGGTAGTCAGGCGGGATCGCGAGATCTTCAGGCATGAGGCTCCTCCGCGGCAGCAGGGTCAGCCGGGGGTCCGAGGGGATCCCCGTAGATCATCCGGTTCAGGACGCGCAGGCCGGCCTCAGGATCGCTGCCCTCGGCCCACATGGCGACCTCCAGGGTATTGAGGAAGGTCACGAGCGGGGATCTCACGGCTCGCCTGGGCAGCGGGTCCGAGCGCGTGCCGGCCATGGGGTTGTAGCCCGCCTGGGCGACCAGCGTGCGGGCCTGCTCCCCGCTCAGCTTCCGGCCGTGGCTGATGATGATGCCAGGACCGTCATAGAAGAAGACCTTCGCGGCAGCCAGCTGGTCGATGAGTGCCGCGTCCTGCGGGCACAGCTCGCGCAGGGCCTCCAGGTCCAGTCCTGCTTTCACTTGCTCGGGCCGTACAGCGAGGAGTTGGCCTGGGTACGGCGGGTGATCGCCCGCATGATCTGCAGGCCGCGGACGGGGTGACGGCGGCTGAAGGCCTGCACCCTGGCCTCGTCCAGGACCCGCGTCTCGCGGGTGAAGCCCAGGTACTCCTCGCGGTTGATCTGCCCGGTGGCCCGCAGGTCCTCCAGTGCGTCCTGGGACAGGGACGGGCTGCCGGAGACGAAGCGCTGCTCCCAGCCCTTCTTCCATCCGGCTACCAGGACCTTGAACGGCTTCTTCGGCTGGGCCAGCAGGTAGTGGCCCTTCCGGTCGCGGGGAGTGGCCTCGCGGGTGACCGCGCCGGAGCGGCCGGTCTGCGGCCTCGGGATGGCCAGGCCCTGCAGCTCGGCGGTGACGTCGAGGTGGTGGCGGATGATCTCGCTGATCTCGTCCTTGCGCGGGCTCAGCACGTCGAGCAGGATCTTGATCTGCTCCTGCTCCCCGGCCAGCACCTGCAGCTCGTCGGTGGTCAGGGCCCGGCGCTCGGACGGGTGCACCACGCCGAAGACCTTCGAGATGTTGCGGAGCGCGGAGCGCTGCTCGTCGGTCAGCTCGATAATGGGGGGCAGCGGCGGGAACGGCTGCTCGTCCGGAGGCGCCGGAGCGTCGGCCTCAGCCAGCTTCTCGATGACGCCGGGCACGGTCCAGGGCTTGCTGTCGCTGATCAGCTCCAGCATGCCGGGGGCCAGCGGCTCCAGCGCGGTGCTGTCGGTACTCGCTGTCATGATCTTCTCCTTCTCCGGTTGACTCGCAAGAGGCTAGCAAGATACCTTACATTCGTCAAGCAACGCCAGGAGGGGACAGCAGCCATGGCAATCCAGATCGGCGACGCCGAGCTTCGCAGGCAGACCCGCGTCTGCACCCGGTCGGCCGAACTCAGCGCCGACAACCTCGCCCGCGACATCGAGTGGTACGAAGAGCGGCAGCGCAAGGCAGGCAACGGGCTGCTCGAACAGCGGCTCAGCGAGGCCCTCGCCCACCTGCGCCAGGCTCGCTCCATCCTCGGCGAGATCGCCGACGAGTGCACCGAGGGGAATGATCAGTAATGGCACAGCTCATGGTCACCGTAAAGGGAATCCAGCTCCCGGTCGATGTCAGCGGCGACGGGACTTTCTCCACTCGTTATCAGAGTGAGTATCTCCGCGACAAGACGCTGGAAGGACTGAAGATCCAGCTGAGGAAAGCCGTCCAGAACAGCGGCGTCACCGTTCCTTTTACTATCGTGAAGGGCAGCGATATCCTGCACGGCGATGCCACCGGAATTCACGCCAGCAGCGGCCAGACCCTAGTGCGCTACCTCAGCGGCGGGACCGAGCAGCTTCGCGAGTACACCTCCGGGATCCTGCACCGGCTCAGCGACGGGGAAACCAGTGAGCTGACCGCGCTGATCGAGGCTCGTAACCGGGCCGCCCAGGCAGTCGAGGAATTCCAGAAGAGCCGCGTCATGTTTCTCGCGAAGGCGGTCAAGGAAGCCCTTGCCAGCGCTGCGGGTGACGATAAGTCATGACCTGGCGCCTGGAGGGCTATGACACCTTCTCCGACGAGCCTTACCCGCTTGACGGCAAGTACGGAGACGGGTGCCAGCCTTCCTACCCCGGCCGGGATGCTGCCCTGGCCGATGCATTCAAGCGCCTCCGGGAGCTGGAGAGAACCCAGCCGTCGTCTTCTTCCGGAGGTCAGTCGGGGATCCAGGACCGCGTCTATCTCATTCACCCGGACGGTCACCGGGAGCGCGTCTACCCCTGGCACGACCGGCCGGTCAGGAGCTACGAGGAAGATGCCGAGGTGACGAGCCTGCTGCGCCAGTATGACCAGATTGTTGCCCGGCTGGCCGAGCTGCGCATTGACCTGGGCAAGCTGCGCCCGCATGGTAAGGACATGAGCATGGGGGCGCTGGAAAGAGAGAAGACATGAGGACGCTCGCCGTTCTGTGGACCGGGATAGCCATCGTGATGCTAACGGCCGGGATCAGCTGGAAGATAGTGCTCCTGAGCCTGGTAATTTCACTCGTGCTGATTATCTTCCTGCGCCGTTTTCTCCGGGACAATGACGGATTCTTCTGGGTCGCGAGCGTGGAGCGGCCTGACCTGAGGAAGAAGAAGTGCCTGGAATGTGACGGCTGCGGCCTGCTCTGGCTGGACCCGGCCCGGCGCCAGTGGGTGATCATCCCGAATCACCTGCGCCGGGTGGATGCCAGCGCGCCGTACATCCGGCCGCCGCTGGCGAACGTGCGCGCCTGCAGCTGCTGCAGCGGGCGCGGATTCCACCTGGTCCCGCGGTTCGTGGACTACTCCCGGCCGACACTGGCCGAGCTGGCTGACCTGCCCGTGCCGGAGGCGAGGAAGCCGTATCCCCGGGATGAGGACTGGCCGAGCCCGGATACCTACGATCCGGCGTCGTAGATCCCGTCCTCGACCTGGGCGGTCACCGTGGAGCCGGTCACCGGGACAGAGGAGAAGTCACCGGTGCCCGGCGCCTCGTTCACTCCGGGGATCGCGTTCGGCGTGATGGTGATCTCCCGGCCGCGGGGGCCTGCTGTCGCGGTCACGGTCAGCACGCTGGGGGCGCTCAGGGCCGCCGAGGCCAGCTGGGTGGCCACCGCGGCCACGGCCATCCTGCTGGGCGCCAGCAGGCTTGCCGAGGAGCCGAGGAAAGCCGTCGCGGTCATCGTGCTCGGGGCCGACAGTGCCGCTGAGCCATTGCGGGCCAGGGCGGCATGCGCGGTCATCGTGCTCGGGGCCGACAGTGCCGCGGTGGCGATGCGCAGTGCCTGTGCGCGCACGGTCATGGTGCTCGGGGCGGTGAGCGCGGCCGAGGCCGGGACGCCCCGCGTGCCGCGTGCGCTCATCGTGCTCGGGGCCGACAGCGCCGCGGTGGCGAACCGGGTGACCGTGGCTGTCGCGGTCAGCGCCGAGGGGGCGCTCAGGGCGGCTGCGGCACTGAAGGTCATCTTCGGCCGGGTCACCACGAACACGCGGCCCTGGCGGCGGTACCACCAGGGACGCGGCCGGGATCTCGGCCGCATGACCGGCGGCGTGCCCGCCGGCAGCGGGCCCTGGCTCATGCGGGGAGCCCAGACGCGCTTGCGGTAGATCCGGAAGCCCTCGGCATCACGGCTGCGGACCCGGCGGAACATCGCCCAGGGCGCTCCGGTGGCCTGCTTCTGCGGAGCCGGGGCGAAGACCTGGCTGCGCCGCAGCCGGGGAGCCACGCGACGCCACGATGGCCGGCTGATGACCTGCTGAGGCACCCACCGGGGCGCCTGCGGCCCTTGCGCGATGCCCGGAGGGGCAAAGACCCGGCCGCGCCGGAACCGGCTCGCGGACCAGGCTGCCTGCAGCGGCCGGAACCGCTGGGTGATGACCATGACCGGCCACGGGCCGCCCCGGTTGCCCTGCGTGAAGGGCGCCTGGAAGACGCGCCCGCGGGACCAGTTGCGGGGCGCCTGCACGGGCCGCGGGCGCTGCCGGGTGAATACGGGGAAAAGGCCGCCGGTCTGCTGCACCGGCTGCACGGTCCGGCTGCGGCGCAGTTTCGGCGCGAGCCTCGTCCGGGACGGGCGTCCCAGGAACCGCGGTACTGGCTGAACGGCGGGGATGCCCAGCAGCACGGCGCCGCTGATGCCGGATGCCGACGCCGTCCCGGAGACCGCCCCGGTGGCGCCCGGCGGCACGGTGCCGCTGAAGTCGGCCATCATCATCGTGACCTGGCTGGCCCCGGTGACACTGGAGGTGAACTGGGCGATCTCGGTGGCATATCCGGCGGGCGCGGTCAGGGTGATCGTGCCGGCGGGGACGATGGCGAAGCCGAGCCACGCCAGGATGTCGCCGCGCTGGGTGATGGTCAGCGACTGCGAGGAGACCGTGGTGCCGGGCGATGCGCCGACCGCGCCGGACAGCGCGCCCCCGTCGAGGACGATCAGCTGGTCATTGCCGCCGTAGGCGAAAATCGCCTGCCCGAACACGTCCGGCGATGAGGCCGTGACGGTGTAGGTGGCCCCTGCGGGATCAGGCCCGTAGTTGATCTTGGACAGCAGCTGGACAGAGCCCTGCCCCCCGGCGCCGCTGACGGGCGGCGCCGCGGTGAATCCCGGCGAGGAGAACGTGTTGGACGCCGAGACCGAGGCGCACCAGATCGAGATGATGTCGTTCTGCCGGGCACCGGAGGGCAGCGTCGAGGCGAGCGTGGTGCCGACAGCGGCCGTGACCGACCCGGAGGCTCCTGCGCGCAAGACCGGCACTGGCAACTCCCGGGATCAGCTAGCCTCCGGGCCTTCCGGGGAGGACAATCCGGACAGGAAGGTCACTCTTCCCACTCCACGGCCAGCGTGTACAGATGGCTGGTCGGCAGGGCATTGCCCACGTTGAAGAAGGCCAGGCCGTTGGCGTTGGAGGCAGCCGGGGCCACCGTCAGCTCCTCCAGCAGCTCGTAGGGCAGGTCAGGAGTGGCCTGGGTGTTGACGGTGAACTCGTAGTAGTACGGGGCCGTCCAGGTGGCCGTGGGGACGGCGGTCCAGGCCACGTCCAGGCCGGGGCAGAAAGCCGTCGAGGTGTTCGAGCCGTCCAGGGCCTTGGCGGCATTGGTCGTGCTCGCCGTGCCGCGGGCCGTGGTCCGGATCACCGCCACGGTCATCTGCTGGCTGGTCGGCGCGCCGACGCCGGCCCGCACGCCGAGGGTGATCCGGCGCACCTTGAGCGGCATCGTGGTGGAGCCCACCAGGTTCGCGAACAGCGAGTTGGCGTTGCTGCCGGACGGGGCGCTGCTGCCGACAATGGCCGTCGCTGACTCGACCGTACTGAAGTACCGTGCCACCTGGTGCCTCCTCCGGGGTCCTCTGCTCCTTCCGGGCCGGCCGGCGCAGGAGAGCGGCTAGAACTGGCAGGCCTGCATGCCCGCCAGCTGCTGGGCCTGCGTGGGCAGGTAGGTGGTGTCCACGAAGCCGAAGTCGGTGGTGCCCGAGGGCACGTTCGAGCCCTTGCCCAGCTGGCACTCGGACTGGGCCCCGAGGTCGAAGCCGGCCATCGTGACGGCCAGGTTGGCCGGGGTGCTGGTCACGTTGACCGAAGTCCCGTCGATTGTCAGCGGGTTGTAGGGAGCCAGCGGGTCGTCGGGCGAGACGGCAGCCACCGGCGTCAGCACGAGCTGGGCCGCGTAGGTGACGCCGGCGGTGCCCGCGCCGATCGCCTTGACCGCTACCGCGGTGGCGGCCAGCGGCTCGGTGACCTGTACCGGGGCCTGCTGCGTCATGCCCAGGGAGCCCCCTGAGTTGGCCGAGGTCAGCAGGAGGGTGGCACCCAGGTAGAGGCCGAAGTTGTTCGAGTCGGTCGCCGAGACCGGGGTGCCCGCGGTGAAGCCCACGTCCCACGACACCGTGTAGGTGCCGGGCACCGGGCTGAGGGTGACGATCGTCGCCCCGCCGGCCGGGGCGGCGACGCTGCCCTCGTTCTCGGCCGGGGTCGGCTGGACGATGTTGCCCTGGTAGCTCAGGGCTGTCGGGGTCTCACCGCCGGGCATGGCTCACCTCACGGGAAGGCCAGCGTGAGCTGGCCGGTCAGGATCGAGAACGTGTCTCCGGCGTTGGTGGTCTTGGCCGCCGCCAGGGCGCCCCACCACACGCGCTGGGGCGTCCCGGAGGAGTCCCACAGCTCGATGCCGTTGATCGTGGTCGCGGGCATGTTGGTCACGGTGACGGCCGAGTTCGAGGAAGTCGAGCCCGCGGCGGCAGCGGCGAAGGTGATCGTCGGGGCACCGGTGCCGGAGGTGTAGCCGCCGCTGGTGGCCAGCTCGGTGCCGTTGACCGTGGAGCTGCCGTTCACCGTCATCAGGCGGCAGTGCAGCGGAGACGTTGTCGTCGGCGCGGACGCCTCCGTCGTTGACTGGTTCAGGAGCTTATTCGAGTACGCCTGATCGAGACTGCCCACTCCCGGCCTCCGCCATGATCGCGTCGCAACTGCCGTCCGGGCATCCCACCCGGGCGCAGCACGCGAAGTGGCGGTCGAACACCACGACACCGGTCACGGTGGCCGCGATGTGCATCGGCCCTGTGTCGGAGACGTGGCAGACCCCGCACTGACGCAGCACAGGCGAAGGGGTGCCTTCGGTGCTTCCGGGGCCGGGCATCAGTGCTTCTCCAGGTAGGACACCACGGTCCGGGCGGCGACGAGGGCCTGGGCCCGGGTCGGGCCGGGCTGCGGCTTCGGGTTGATGACCTCGCCCGGCTTCCACTGGCCGAAGTCAGTGCGCTCGGGGACATCCACGTCAGCGGCGTTGCCGAACTCGGTCTCAGCCAGCTGGCGCAGGCAGGCGCGCTTGTCCCACTGGCCCCCGGACCAGGCGACCGTCTGGAATCCCCAGCTGATGCACCCGGAGTCGAACAGGCGCCTGATGAGGTAGTAGCCGCCGTAAGCTCCGGCGTTGCCGCCGATCTCCTCGCGGATGGTGTGGTAGTAGTCGTACACCGGGCCGAGTTTGGCCTTGGCGTTAGCCGGGGTGTCGGGGACCGAGGGGTCATAGTCCGGGACGTCGAAGTCGCTGGCGAAGTAGCACGGCCGGTCGGCCGGCATCTTCACCGCGGCGCGCTGCTCGCGGAACAGGGCGACGTCAGCCTTGGCCTGGGCCGCGCCGCCGAGGGCCTGCTGGGCGGCGTACTCGAAGATGGAGAAGATCCTGATGCCCGCGGCGGCCAGGGCGTTGGCCTCGGCCAGGTTGAGGTTCTTCGGCTCGGAGTCCCCCTGGCCGAAGTACCGGCCGACGTCGGTGATGCCGGCGCCCTTCAGCTGCTCGACCGTCGGGTGCTCGAACGCATAGTCCACTACGATGATCTTCGACATACCGCCTCCGGCTGGGAGCAGGGAATCCCTAAGGCTTCCATGCCTCAGCCGGGGATCAGGCCGCCCGGTGACCTCGCCGGGGCGGCCGGGATAGCGCCGAATGCCTCCAGCTCGGCGCGGATATCCTGCACCATCAGCCAGATCAGCTCGTCCACCTTCTGCTGGGGGTAATAGGGGTCGAGCAGCACCCGGGCGTGCGTGACGTGATCGGAGGGACCGGCCGGGTAGAAAAGCGCGATGATGTAGGTGGTGATGGTGCCCTTGCCGTCCGGTGACGGCTGCGGGAACGGCCAGCACTCCCAGTCGTACTGCTCGCGCTCGACCTGCAATACCCCATGGTCGGAGAGGCCTTTTATTCCACTAAGGACTTTCTTTTCGACGATGTCAGAGAGCTTCACGATAGCTTCCTCCTCCTCGCGCGGGCGAACATCTCGCGCCGGTCGTCAGCGGTGACGTAATTCTCGGCACCGGAGTCCCCCAGGATGACATCCTGCTGCTCGTTGCGGTCCAGCAGGCGGGGAATGGCACGGGCGTCTTCCATGGTGCCCTCGGCCACCAGGGTGATCATGGTAACCGGCACGCCCGACCCGAGGCGGTGAGCCCGGCCGGCGCGCTGGGTGCGGATGGCGTGCGTGCGGGCCGCCTCGTACTCGATGACGTAGGGGATGCCGGGCAGGTTGATGCCGCGGGCCGCCGCGTCGGAGGCCAGCAGCACGGCAGCGCCCGGGGCAGCCAGGAATCCGGCCTTGGCCTGCTCCTGGACCCCGCGCGCCATCCCGCCGTGGTAGGTGAAGACGCTGAACCCGGCCAGCCGCTCGGCCAGCGCGGGGAGCACCGTGTGGGCGAAGAACGTGAAGACGATGGCCTTGTGGCCGTTCCCGCAGATGAACTCCAGCTGGCGGACCAGCTCCTCGGCCTTTCCCGAGGAGCATCCTTTCAGCTCGGGCTCCATTTCTTCCCACATGATGCAGGCCAGGGCGGAATCTCCGTGCGCGGCAGCCTCGCGGACGGCGAGGGGATCCCCAGCCAGCTGGCGCAGCAGCGGGGCCAGCCCGGCCACCTTCTGGTAACTGCCGCTCTCATCCCAGGCCAGGTCCTCCAGGCGCCGGTACAGGGCCTTCTGGTCCGCGTGCAGCGGGCAGAGGATGAACTTCTCGGTAAAAGGCGGGAACTGCTCGACGACATCGGGATCGGTCTTGCGCTTGCGCAGGATCCAGGGAGCGCAGATCTCCCGGAACCACGTAATCCCCTCGGGCCGGTAGTGGGCCTGGTAATACCGGGTGGGATCGCGGTAGGCAATGACCTTCTTGTCGAATTCCTTGATCATGGGCATTGCCTGGGGAACGATCAGGCGCAGCTCGGAGAACAGGTTCTCGTAGCCAGTCTCGACCGGGGTGGCGGTCAGGCCGAGGCGCCGGGTGCTGCCGCGGGCGCGCAGCCGCTCCAGGAAGTGGTGGTGAGCCCGGTACCGGCGCGATCCCCGGTTGCCCAGGATGCTGATCTCGTCATAGACCACCATGACGTCGAGCCCGGCCAGGGCATCCAGCAGCGGCCCGTCGGTCATCTTGCGCGGCCCTGCCACCAGGGCACCGTCCTGGCGGATGATGTCATAGGTGGTGATCAGCACGGCCGGCAGGCTGGCGAGGAGCCCGGAGCGCCGCGGGCCGTGATACACCGCGATGTCCTCAGGCCTGATCGTAGTGAAGATCCCGAGGTCAGCCACCCACTCGGCGATCTTGTTGGGCTCGCAAACGATGATCACGATGTCCGTGCCGTCCTGCAGCGCCATGCAGGCCGCCCCGAGAGCCAGGCCGGATTTCCCGGTCCCGGTGTCCCAGGCGGCCAGCATGTGACGCCGCACGCACGCCAGGGCAGCACCGTCCAGCTGGAACTCGATCAGCCGGGGCGGGGTGAATTCAGCGGCTACCATGCGGGCTCGGGCGCGCCGATTCCGACGCTCAGCGCGATACGGCACGGAGCCGAGGGCTCATCCGCTATTTCCCGTGCCGTTACCAGCTCTCCGGCACAGTAGATCTCGACCGCGGAAATGCGCTCGCAGCCGCGAGTCAGGTAGGCGATCAGCATGATGCGGCGCTCCGCGGCCAGCACCGTCCGGGAGACAGGAACGCGGCATTCCGTGTGGGAGCCGTACGTAACAGCCCACCACGGGCCGGAGTCATGCAGCGCCCTTTCCAGGAGGCGCGCATGCGAGACGGCCTGCGAGACAAGCAGGTCGAATTCGGCATTCATGACTGCCTCCTTTCAGTGCGCATGTTACCGGAGATCTTCTTCTCGCGGCAGCCGCCGGTCCTGGTGACAGCAGGCTGCAAGGAAGTTTGACAATCTCCTGGCATCGAGCATAGGGTGGGCTCAGGACGACGAGGAGGCAGGGACATGAGCGGAACGAAGAAGACCCTGGTCGGGAAGGCTCCTGACGGCAGCCGGGTCGAGCTGAGAACCTCGGGCAGCTACTGCTATGCCGGAGTCGCCCGGTACCACGGCAGCAGCACGTGGGAAGTCATCCTGCGCGGAGTCTCCCAGCCGTCAGTCGAGAAGCGCATGAAGACCTGGTACAACCTGAACTTCACCAGGATCGCCGAGTGGGACACGGTTCCCCTGGCCGAGCAGCTGCTCCAGCCGGTCGAGGAGTACTTCGCCAGCCGCCCGCTGGAGCACGGCGCCCGGCCGCGGGTCACGCAGGTGTTCTCCCCGGCCGAGGGCTGGCAGGACGCAGCCGCGCTGAGGCTGGACGGCTGCCCCACCCGGGCCTGGGTCCGGCACCTCCAGCGCGAGGGCTGGACGGCCCTGTCGGCCGGGAACCTCAGCCGCTGGGCCGACTTCGACATCAGCGAGCTGCTGAAGCCCCGCCGCCCGCGCAGGCTGCTGGGCGGCACCCTGATCGGATCGCGGACAGGAGGTTAACGAAAGGCACTCTCACCGAGAATCAATCTGCTGACAGCCAATCTTCAGGAGGTATCCCGAGATGACTAACCCCACCGACAGGCTTACTGCCGACGCCGTAGATGCCCTGGCCGCCTTGTTCGACATCACGTTCACCGACGATGAGCGCATGTGGCTGACCCACGAGGATGCCCTGCTGGGGCCAATCGAGCGCCAGCGCCGTCACGTGCTGCGGCTGGAGCTGATCCCCCGCCGCTGCCCGGCCTGCTACCAGATGATCTGCGCTCGCGGCTGTGAGCTTCCGGAGAAGGATGAGCGCGGACGTGACCAGCACGCCTGCAGCCGCTGCCACATCCGCCTGCAGCATGTCATCCCGCTATTCGGGCCGGACCCCTACTTCGACATCCTCCCGGGTCAGCTGGTCCCGTTCCCGATCGGCGAGCCCCCGTCCGAGCTGGCTACCGGCATTCACGTCACGAACTGGATGAAGACGCAGCGCAAGGGCGCCTGACATCCTCGCCCGGAGGCCCTGGTCAGCCGGCCAGGGCCTCCGGCATGTCCGGCCACGGCAGCGGGGCCAGGTCCCGCGGGCCCGCCTCGATCAGCCCGGTGATCTCCTCCTCGGAGACTGGCCGGCCGCCCCAGGCATCGACTCCCACGTTGATCATCCGGCCCCGCTGGCGCCATTTCTCGTGGACGTGGCCATGCAGCAGCCAGCCGCCGGTGTCAGCAAGCCGGTGCTCGGCGTGACGCTCGGTCTCGCGAGAGTCGCCGCCGCCGTGCCAGGGAAAGTGCGACAGGGACACGACCTGCCCGGCGATGATCATCGTCGGGCAGCACGGCGGCGAGCCGGCCATCACCCGGCTGAAGCCCGCCTCCAGGTAACGGCGATCCCACCCGGCGCTGTTACGGGCCCCGGCCCAGCAGCGATCGTGGTTGCCCGCGACCAGGATCTTGCGCCGCCCGTTCAGCTGGCCAGCGATCGGCAGCGTTTCCCTGATCTGCCCCAGGGCAAAGTCACCCAGGCTCCAGAACTCATCCTCGGGCTGCACGAACTCATTGTGCCGGGCAATCAGGTAGGCATTCATGTCAGCCACGCCTGCGGCGCCGGAGCGGAATGGCCGCCCGGTCAGCTCGCTGATCCTGAGGTGACCGTAGTGCTGATCAGAACTCATCTTCCGCATGGGGCGCCATGCTACCGGATCATGTAAGGTCTCTTGACCGTCTCCGGGCAGGACGCTACCGTCAGCTGACACCCTGGATCCCCTGCGCGAGGAGAGTCCCATGACCATGACCGAGTCCGAGATCACGGCCCTGCGCGAGCAGCCCGAGGAGCTGACCGAGGAGGACATCGCCCGGCTGCTGGACAGCGGTATCGGCATCATCCACACGATGCACCAGGACCACGGCGACAAGCGGGAGCTGTGGGACCCGGAGGAGGAGGCCGAGGTCGCGAGCGCCCGGTCCACCTTCAACCGCCTGAAGGAGGCCGGCTACATGATCTACCGGGCCGAGGGCAAGAAGGGCGTCCGGGGAGAGGTCATGCGCACGTTCGACCCGCAGGCCGGCCGCCTGATCGCGGTGAAGGCCAACCAGGGGGGCTGAACCGTGGCCGATATCCGCACCGTGCCCTGGCAGTACTGGAATGTGCTGAACACGACCAGTAATTCCACGTGCACGATGACTACTCAGCTAATGGCTCTTCCTGCCTGGGAGTCATGGAATTCCGGTATCTCGGCAACGTCCACGCTGACTACGGCGCTGGATAGCATTCAAGTGAAATCCTATGTCTGGGAAAACTGGAATTCCCTGATCTCCGCCGGCACCATGAATGTTCAGGTCGTCCGTGCCCCGGCGCCGCAGAGCGCCGCGGACATCGCGGCGCGCGAGCAGGCCCGCGAGGCGGCGGAGCAGCGGCGGCAGCGCCAGCTGCGGGCCGCGGACAGGGCGCTGGGCCTGCTGATGTCCCTGCTGGACGAGGAGCAGCAGGCCAGCTACCGCGACCGCGGCTACTTCGACCTGACCGGCTCGCGCGGGCGCCGGTGGCGCATCGAGAAGCAAGGCCAGGCGGGCAACGTGCTGCTGCTGCCCGATAATCCTGCCGAGACCGAGGCCCAGGCCTACTGCTGCCACCCGCCGGACAGCCTGCCGCTGGCCGACGCGCACCTGGCCCAGGCCCTGCACCTGGTGACCGACGAGGACGACTTCGAGCGGACCGCAAATCGCTCCGGACGGCGCCATCTGCAGGCGGTAGCATGACGGCGTAACCCGCGGGATAACGGAGCCCCGGGTGCGGTCACCCCCCCGACCGCGCCTGGGGCTTTGCCGTTTGACTACAACAAAGATTGCCACTAGGCTGGCATTAGCACCACAACGAGACAACCACACAGGCAGGAGAACGAGATGACCAGCACGTTCGCAGAGGCGCAAGAAGCCCTCGCAGCCAGCCTCCCCGGCTACACCCGGCGCCCGCACCAGATGGACCTCGCCGTCCAGGTCGAGGCAGCCCTGGCCAGCCAGCGCGCCGCGCTCCTGCAGGCCGGCTGCGGCACCGGCAAGAGCCTGGCCGCCCTCATCCCGGCGATCCTGTCCGGCAAGCGCACCGTGTTCGGCACCGCGACCAAGGCCCTGCAGAACCAGTACATCGGCGACCTGCAGTTCCTCCAGGACAATCTGGGCACCGACTTCACCTGGGCCATCCTCAAGGGCCGCTCGAACTACCCGTGCCTGCTGAAGATCCGCGACCTGGCCAGCCCGAGCTTCGCCCAGCAGAAGGTCCTCGGCGCCATCGCCGAGGCCGGCGAGGACGAGATCCCCGACCGCGAGACCCTGCCGGCGGTGCCGGGTACCGAGTGGGCCGGGGTGTCGATGGGCTCGGCCGAGTGCCCCGGCCGCAAGCACTGCCCGTTCGGCAAGCAGTGCTTCGCCGAGCGCGCCAAGGACAAGGCCGCCAGCGCGCAGATCGTGGTCACCAACCTGGCCTACCTGCTGCAGGACCTGCTGCTGCGCCAGCGCAGCAACGATGCCGTCAGCCTGCTCGGCGACTACGAGCAGCTGGTGATCGACGAGGCGCACAACCTGCCCGACGTGGCCACCAGCGCGCTGGAGGACAGCATCGGCGAGGGCGCCCTGATCCGGCTCGGCCACGACCTGGCCGGCTTCTTCAACGACCAGTACCGCGACCCGGCCGCCGCCGAGGACGTCAGCGCCCAGGCCGGCGAGCTGTGGGGCGCCCTGGCGGTCCTGTTTGCCGGGCGCAACCGCGGCAACCGGCAGCCCGACCCGGTCCGGCTGGCCGCCCGTGACATCCTGGGCCTGGCCGACCAGCTCACCGCGGTGCTGGACGTGATCGAGACCGCCCGCGCGCAGGTGCTGGCCGTGAAGGGCCTCGACCCCGAGGACCCCGCCTACATCGCCCGCCAGCGGCTGCTGCGGCGCTGCGACGACTGGCACGCCCGGATCTCGGCGGTCCTGCTCAGCGAGGACGACATCCGCTGGCTGGAGGAGAACGAGGTCACCGTCCGCGGCACGAAGGAGAGGCGGCTGTTCCTGCGCACCGCGCCCCTGTCGGCCGGGCCGTTCCTGCGGGAGGTCATCTGGGACGCGACTCCCGCGGTCATGCTGTCCGCGACGCTGGCCACCGGGCGCGACCGGCGCACCGGCGCACCGGATTTCTCCTACCTGCGCGAGGGCTGCGGCCTGAAGCCGGGCGAGGCCATCGAGTTCGACGCCGGGACCCCGTTCGACTTCGCCTCCCAGGCGCTGCTGTACGTGCCCGCCAAGGGGCTGCCCGAGCCCAGCGGGGCCGCTACCCAGTCGTGGCGCGTGTTCGCCCAGCAGGCCACTGAGCAGCTCGTGCGGGCTGCCGACGGCAACGCCCTGCTGCTGTACACCAGCCGGGCCAACCTGAACGACGCCTACCAGCGGCTGGCCCCCGCCTTCCGCCAGCTCGGCCTGACGGTGCTGAAGCAGGACGACGCCCCCACGCCCGAGCTGATCCGCCAGCTGAAGGCCGGGCGCGCGGTCCTGTTCGGGCTGAAGAGCTTCTTCGAGGGCGTGGACATCCAGGGCGAGGCGGTCAGCCTGGTGGTGATCGACAAGCTGCCGTTCGCGGTCCCGACCGACGTCCTGGTCAAGGCCCGCGCCGAGGCCCTGGTCCGGCGGTACGGCAGCTGGGCTGACTTCCGGATGATGACCATCCCGTCGATGAGCCTGGTGCTGATCCAGGGCACCGGCCGCCTGATCCGCCACAAGACCGACCGGGGCGTCATCGCGGTGCTCGACCCGCGGCTGTCCAGCAAGAGCTACGGGCGCCAGATCATCGACAGCCTGCCCCCGGCGAAGGTGACCCGCGACATCACTGACGCGGTCCGCTTCCTGGAGGGCGGCATTGGGTAAGAACTCTGCCTCAGCGGGCAGGATCAGTAAGCTCCGCGCACGAGACGGCGATAACTGCCAGCTCTGCGGGGAGCTTATTGTTTTCACGATCCCGCCGGGTTCCCGCCGCGGGGTGACAGTAGACCATAAGAAGCCGAAAGCCGCTGGCGGCACGAATGCATTCAGTAACCTTCAGCTCGCGCACTGGCTGTGCAACCAGATAAAAGCCGCCATCTGGGATGGGAATAATTACAACACTAATATCCCGAGACCCCGCCGGGGATCAGCTGCCGGAGCGTATACGTCAGATGTCCCCGCGGCTCTGGTGCATTCCATCCGGGAAAGCATGAGGGAGTCGGACTGGGACAGATTCTCCTCGGCCAGGAACTAGCTGCCCGGAGATTTCGGGGCAAGCATTTCCTGGACTTTCTGCACCGCCTCCAGGACCTCGGTGATCCCGTCCTGCGTACGGGTATCCAGGCGGTCCACGATCAGCTCGGTGTCCTCGAAGGTCTTCGCGGCCCGGACGTCACTGGCGAGCTGGCTGATGTTCTGGCCCACGATGATGATCGAGAGGAGCACGAGCTGGATAAACGTCTGCGCAATCCAGGATATGAGGCCCTCGCCGCCGGGCCGCAGCGCCGACGGCAGCCCGTACAGGGCCAGGGCGGCAAAGGCATACGCGCACCACATGGTGCCGACGGCCTGAGTTATCTTCACCGCCAGCCACTTGTTGAACCGCGTGACGGCTGACCCGGCGGCCAGGTGATTGAAGGCCCTGAAGTACACCGGGTGATGGTCCTTGGTGAATCCGAACCGGGGCTTCTCGCTCATGTCATTCCTCCTAGGCGACCCGGTACCACAGCAGCGTGTTGCCATCCCAGACGAAGATCCGGGCGGTGAGGGCAGCGATCACGTCGGAGGCCCCGTCCGCGACGTTGGAAGTGCCCGCTGCCGCGAAGGTCAGGGTGAAGGCGGACTCGTTATTGACGATCAGCAGCTGGCCGCCGGCAGCATTCGCGGCGAGGATGAGCCCGGTGACGTTGCCGGACGCGGTCACCGGTACCGACAGGCTGCCGGCGAAGGTGATCGTCGATCCGTTCGACAGGGCCTGTGCCCCGCCCTGGCTGGCCGAGAGACCGCCAGGGAGCGCCACGTCGTCAGCTGCGGTGCCGAGCACCACCTGGTTGCTCACGGAGGCGCTGGCGCCCGCTCCGAGCGCCGTGGAGTGCGTCCCGGCGGCTGAGGCGCCCTCGCCGATGGCGGTGGAATTCGGCCCTGTCACCCCGGCGCCCTGGCCCACGGCCGTGCCGCCGCTGCCCGGCACCGAGGATCCCTGGCCGACCGCCGTAGCGTCCGTGGCCGCCGCGATGGCTCCCTGGCCGAGAGCGGTGGCCGCGGTGGCCGTGGCCTGGGCTCCCTGGCCCGCTGCGGTGGCCTGGGGCCCGCTGGCCAGCGCTGTATCGCCGAGCGCGACGGCCTGGGCCTGGCTGGCAGAGGCAGCATTGCCGACCTGAGTGGAGGACGGCCCGCTGCCGGGGAAGGTCAGCACGGCCGAGCTGGCCGAGGGGATCTCGACGTCGATGTCCGGGTAGATCACGAGCTGGCCGCCGGGCGGCTGGATCCCGAGATCCACGCGCTGCGAGGCATCGAGATAGAAGCTGACGTTGCCGTCGGGCGTCGTGAACGGGTTGGTAAGCAGCGCCGAGGAAGAGCCGTCCGGGTAGATGGGGCTGCTCAGCAGAGTGCCGCCCCCCGATGGCGGGGTGGTGGTGCCGTTGACGTACACGCTGACCACCGTGCCGGCCAGCAGGTCGCCCATGCTGTCCTGGACGGGAGCGCGATAGTGGGCTCGGATCTCAGGTCACCTCCGTCAGGGCGCGCTGGCCAGCAGCGCGGCGATCTGCTTGTACAGCGACACCCAGGCGGCCGGGGCGTTCTGCAGCGTGTAGGTCGAGGCCGACAGGTAAGAGCAGTCCCCGACGGGCTTCCCGGCGCCGATCCGGGCCTTCAGGAAGCTCAGCACGTAGCTCAGGAACTCGGCGCCCTGCGCATTGGTGAACAGGGACCAGTCGGCCCCGAACTCAGCCAGGCCGAGAGGCTGCCCGTGCAGGTCGGCAAACTGGGCTGCCGTCACCAGGGTGTCGGCATAGGGACCGGCGGGCGCGACCGGGATGAACGGCGATCCGATAACCGGGCCGCCGGGGTTGACGATATCTCCGGGAGAAGCGCCCTGGCAGTAGAATCCGACGGAAATACCGTCCACACTCGAATCTCCGGGATACCATTTCCCGAATCCGTTCCGGTGAACAGCCGAGGCATTAGATATGACGAAGATGTGGTCATACCCGTTCTGGCGGATCGCGGGCAGGTAACTGCTCACGATGGTGAGGTAATCCTGCGGGCTCGTGAATGCGGTGTCCGGGTTGGCCCACAGGCTGATCTCCGCCTGCAGGCCCCCGGCCTGGCAGGAAGCCAGGAAGGCCGACAGCTGCAGCGGGGTGGTCGTGGCGTCCGGCTGGAAGTCGATGAACACCTTGCGGACCCCGGCGTCGTAGGAGACCAGGCTCCCGGCCAGGGTGGCGGGGATCTGGTTGCCGAGGTAGACGCGGCGCAGCCCCAGGGGCTCCCCGGTGACCGCGAGGAAGCTGGTAACGGCCGTTCCCGTTCCGGGCACGAGCCCGAGCGCGGCGCCGGCCAGGGGGCGCACCAGGGGGACATCGGCTGCGGTGACCGACATGACCGAGCCCTGCGACAGGGCGGCACCAGCCTGCCAGACGGTGCCCGTGGTGATGATGTAATCCGAGGCGTACACGTCGTCGTAGTTGTCGTCGTAGACGTCCCCGGCCGGGGCGATCCCGTACGTGTCGGTGAAGACATCGGTGAAAACGTCATCCCAGGCGGGCTCGGGCAGCGGCGCAGGGGGCACCTGCGAGGCCGCGGTGACGGCCAGGGCGTTCCCGAGCACCGGCGGGTTGACGATGCCGGGGAACTCGGGCACCGGCACGTAGGCGCCCTCCTGGAGCAGCAGCTGCTGGTAGGCGAAGTACCAGGACTGCGGGATGGGCTGGTCCCACATCTGCCAGCGCGGGTCCCGGGCCACCGGGGCGTAGTGATCGAGCGGGGTGAGGTTCGGCCCGTACCCGATGCCCGCGGTCCGGGCGGCGATCCCCTTGGGATGCAGGGAGTACCAGGGCCGCAGGACCAGCGAGGAGACGGTCAGGCCGGGGCGCCAGCCCTGCAGCTGCCACCTCAGCTGGTTGCCGGTGCCCTGCTGAGGCGGCGGGAACTTCATCACGCCGGAGGGGTTGTTGCGGATGTCGTAGGCCGCGTACCAGCTGGCGCCCCCGTCGTTGCTGAAGCTCCAGGTGACCGAGTCCTCGAAGACCGACAGGTTATCGACGTACCAGGTGTCCTGCGTGACACCGCGCTGGATAACCTGGGCGGTGATCGTCTGGCCGAGCGGCTGGACGGACAGGTCCAGCTGGCTCCAGGTGTCGCCTGCGGTGCCGTTCCAGGTGATGACCTCGTTCTGGACCTGGACCCAGCTCAGCGCGCTGGTGGTGCTCGCCGATCCGAGGGTGTAGCCGGTGAACCACTCCGTGACCACGCCGCCGGCGACCGGGTTGTCTGTCTCGGACAGCACGGTACCGGTGGCGCCGTCGAGCAGCTGCAGGGCCAGCGGCTGGGTCAGGCCCTGCGTGGCGAACACCCGGACGGCGGCATAGACGCGCCCGGCGCCGGTGACAGCCTGCGGCTGGGTGCAAACCAGGCCGCCGAGGGTGCTGCCGGGCGCTGCGTTCCCGAAGGCAGCCCAGGCGCCGATGCCCGCGGCCAGCTGCGCCCAGGAGACGTACAGGGTGCTCAGCTCAGCCCAGGTGTAGGCGGCGGGATTGCGGGTGACCCGGGCCATGCCGCCGAGCGCGGTATTGATCCCGGTGGCGATCGTAACCGGATCGGCATCCCCGGCCGGGCCCCAGGACGGGACGCCGGGCATCGCGAAGGCGGGGTCGGGCAGCAGCTGGACCGGATCCGACTGAGTGGTGGCGAACTGGACCCCGGTCACCTTGTGGTCAGAGGGGAACACCTGGCTCTGCACCTGGGCGTAGGTGCCCAGGCCCGCGGGAGTGGTGAGGAACCCCGGAGCCCAGTTCCACGGCACGGCGGGGGACGGCGCCGGGAGGGGGGACAGGTTGGCCTGGTCGCCGAAGGTCTCGACGTACTGCTCGGTGTCGTCCTGGGAGGCAAAGCTGCTGCGGTACATGGTCAGCTTCGACAGGGAGACGAAGTAGCCGATGCGCTGGCGCGCGGGGAGTATGGCCTCGCCGTAGGCATGGGTTCCGGCTGCCGCCTGCATCGGCACGGTAGCAGCAGGCTGCCAGGGCTGGAAGCTGTACAGCGTGCCGAGCTGGGCCAGCGCATCGGCTCCGGCCGGGTCCGTGGCATGCAGCGCCTCACGCGGGAGCGCGGCATTCGAGGCAGGCGGGAGAGGAATCGGCGGGGTGTCGGCGTAATTGATGGAGGGGGCCAGGTTCGAGGTGACCTGGAGCCCGGTGTCCACGACGGCAGGCTTGTTCGGGCCGCCGGGGTTGAGTCCCCCGGGAAGCGTCTTCACCTTTTTCGGAAGCGGCTGGATATAGTCGAAAGGCTCCGGTCGCAGGGACGTGAACTCAAACTTGAATACTGCTGCCAGGACGGGATCGAATTCCAGGAAGCCGCGCGAGAGCTTGTAGTTCCTGGAGACCGGGATCCAGCTGCAGGATTCGTAGGAGGAGGTAATCCCTCCCGAGAATCCCCAGGGATTAACCTGGCCCAGGATAAGGGCCGGGCTGAAGACCATGGCGGCATTCTCGATGGTGCCGCCGGCAGCCGCCGGAGCGGTGAATGCCTGCGGGTCGGCGGCGAACTCGGCCAGGATCTCCGGCAGCTCCCCGAGCGGCAGCTGCTCCTGCTTGACGATCATCGCAGTCAGCAGGAAGTTGCCCGAGGACGGCATTCCCGGCGTGGCCGGCAGCGGGGCGCCGAGGCTGATCGCGGACACTGCCGGCAGGGATGCGGCAGGCAGGGACGCCAGGCTCTGGCCCTGCATCCAGCCGCTGATGCTGATGCCGTCGAAGGCGACGGCGAACACCAGCAGCGTGCTGGCGGAGAAGGCCGGGGACCACTGGGCGATCACGGCGCCCGAGCCTGCCTGCAGGGTGAAGGAGCCGCCGGAGAAGTACAGCTGGAACAGGCCGGTGTCCGCGATGAGGTAGCTGCCCGGGTCGGTCGATGCGAACTGCGGCTGGATGGCGATGGCCGCCCACCAGGGGGTGCCGCTGCTCAGCCCCGCGGCCTGCGCCGACACGGTGACCCAGCCGCCTGCGCTCGGGAAGAGCAGTCCCTGTGATCCGGGCTGGGGCAGTGACGGGCCCCCGGCGTTCAGTGACGGGAACACCAGGGGCGTATCCGGCCCCGGGAACGTGATCCCCGGCGGCGGTCCCGAGGGAGAGTAGTAGAGATTCAGCCGGACGCCGCTGGTGACCGGATCGATGTAGAAGCCGTCGATAACCTGAGGCTGGCCGGAGGGGCTGCGGGAGTCGGCGTAAAGATTTACCACGGCGTCGGCGCGCAGCTGGGGCTCGCTCTTCCAGGGCAGCCCGTTGAGCAGGTCCGAGACCCGGTTCTCGCGGATCGCGACGATCATGGGACTGCCGTGCACGTCGGAGGTGACGTCGAATGGCTGGCGCTCGGTGACCACGGTGGCCGAGCGGCCGGTGGCCGGCACGTCAGAGCGCTGCAGGATCCGGTAGCCGAAGTCCAGGTCGCGCAGGCCGACGGGGTAAGGGCAGGCGACGCCGCTGGCATCCACCGGCAGGGCCGTGGAGGGCAGCACCCCGGCATTGCGCGTGAAAGTGAAGAGCAGCTGGGTGGTCGTAAATGCCTGGATAGCCTCGTCAAAATGCATCCAGTGACCAGCGCCGTAATGGTAAGGGTTCATGCCGGCGGCGAGTGCTGCGGCGTTATTGACAACGGCGGGGACGCTGCCGCTGACAACAACGGTCAGCGGGTTTCCGTTCTGCCATGTCACAGGCTGCCAGCTGCCGTCTGTGTCCATCCAGGAAATGGTGACCTGCTGCGGGAAATGTGCCAGGTCGAAACTCAGGTAATTGATGGTCTTCGGCTTGGAGATGGAGATGAAGTAATTCTCCTGCAGCGTGCTCGTGGCCGGGCGCGGCTGGGAGGACCAGAAGCGGTTCTCGCGGGCCGTCCGGTTCGCCGGGGAGGAAGGCGGCGCGGCCAGCTCCACCGGGATGCCGTCCACGTAGGCCGGCGCGATCGAGGGGATCGTGGTGCTGCCGGGCAGCTGCACGACGGGAACGCTGATCTCCTCCGGCAGAGTGGTCACAAGGCTTCCGGGCAGAGTAAGCCCTCGGCTAGGCTGCGGCCATGCCGTCCCGCAAGGTGCCCGCGCCCCGCATCATGCACCACATGGAGCAGCACACGGTCGATGGCAGGACGATCCCTCAGGTCCTGGCGGAAATGCAGCAGGCAGGCATCCCGCTGGATGCGCTCCTGGCCGTCCGCCAGGACTACTCTGACTACCTGGTGGTGCTGGAGTGGCCGATCTACCAGGACATGATGAGCGGGGAGCAGGCCTGATGACAGAATCCAGGCTGTTCGGCCCGGTGCTCGGATGCGAGCGCCCGGTGACTGTCCGCCTGGTCGCCGAGTTCGAGGACGGCGGCCGGGAGGAACTGACCTGGCGCTACCCGCAGTCTGTCCGGATGCTCCAGGCAGAGCCCTCGTTCCGGGGGTTTGACATAGATTTCATGATCACCCCGCCTCATGTTCGCGAGCTGCCCGGGCTGGCCGCCCGTGACATCGGATTCCGGACCGACGGGCCGCTCACGCACCGGATCTGGCCGCCTACCCCGCCAGGACCGCGGGAACCCGCGGGCCCGAGTACGGCGCAGCCTGAAGTCCGACAGCTGATGCCGTACGGGCGCTCGCCGCTCGGACTGGATCAATGACCGCCTTGGGCGCGGTGTAGGTCACCTGCTGGCCCCCGATCATCTCGGTCTCGAAGTTCGTCACGTCCGCGGGGATGGCCGGCTGGCCGGGCCGGGAGGCCTGGGCCCAGCTGACGGTCACGTCCGCCGCGTAGCTGATCTGGGTGCCCTGGCCCTGGCACATGGGCGGCGAGGGCACTGTCAGCGGCGAGGTAACCGGCTGGCCGCCGCGCTGGTAGCCGGCCAGGGCGGCAGCATAGGCCGGGTCGGTGAGATCCGGCGGGCTGACGTCGTAGGTGATCTCCCAGAACTCGCTGTCGGCCCACAGGGCCGCGATGGGGACGGGCGTCTGGATGAGCTGGCTCTCGGTGGAGACTGACAGCAGCGTGTTGGCGGGCTTGAGCACCTCGCACACGCGCTCGATGCCGTACAGGTCAGAGGACATCTCGGTCTGCCCGGCCGCGGTCGTGGCGTACATCTTGCGCGGGATGACGATGACCTCGCTGCGCGCGTTGATGCCGAGGCCGCCGAAGGCGGGCGTGCCGGTGGTGGTGAAGCCCTGCAGCGAGTTCCAGGTCAGACTGGCCGGGAAGGCGTTCCAGGTGGCGTACTGGGCCATGATCTGCGACCAGCTCAGAACCGAGACCTGGCCGGCCTGCGGGCCCTCGTTGTCGATGACGCGCCAGGTCTCGTAGACGTGGCACTTGTACCCCGCGACCGCCTCCCCGAGCGCCTGCAGGCCGGGCACAGTGGCGCCGAGGGTGATGGCCCTGGCCAGGTTGATGATCCGCTCGCGGAACTTCGCGTGGATCGCCTCGACGTCATCCCAGCCGTCAGAGGTGCCCAGGTCGGTATAGGGGCTGACGGTGACCCCGGTGGCCGGGTTGACCGGCAGGGATCCCGACGGCCCGCGGATATCGCCGAACAGGGCGCCGTAGAAGCTGTCCAGGTCGTAGAAGCTCGTCGAGGTCAGGGCTTCCTGCAGGCGGGCCACGGTCTGGCGCTTGCGCAGCTGGCCGACACCGGAATCACCGAGCAGGGACTCCAGGAAATGCACGAGAGCCGATCCCGGAGACAAGTCGTAAACGCCGGGGTAAAAGTTCCTCAGCCGCTCGGCCAGCATCTGGTCGGGCGACAGCATCCCGGTGGCAGTCGTCGTCCCGCCGGGCAGCGGCTGAGTGGAGACGGCCTGGAAATTCAGGATCGACAGTGCCGGGGTGTCGGGATAGGACCAGACGTCCGAGCTGGGGCTGGCGCCGTTATTGACGATCCCGGACTGGTTAGACAGCGAGGAGTCAGTGATGACTGATGGCATTACCCGAATGCTCCCAGCGTGTTAATTCCCTTGGTGACCAGGATGGTGCCGCCGAATGCCGGGATGGTGTTGGCAGCGGTGACGATGGTGGTGGGCTGTCCCAGGGTATTCACGAAGGACTGGGTGACTACCCCGTTGACGACCTGCTGGATCCCGACGTCTGAGGCATTCGGGTTAGCGGGATTCCAGCCGGGATAATCGATGCCCTCCAGGAAGCGGCAGGCCACGACGCCCGGCACCGCCTCGACGATGGCGATGACCGAGCTGGGGTAGATCGTGGCGCTGAACCCGAGCGTGGTGAGGAATCCGGACAGTGCCGAGCTGATCGCGGCCTGAGTGGTCGTGATCGAGACCGAGGCGTTGTAGACGATGGCCAGGCTGAACTGCAGGAGCATGGTGACGGCCTGGTGGGCCCAGACGTCCTGGCCCGCCAGCCGCCAGTTCTCCAGGTCGGCCTGGACCGAGGACGGGACGTCGTTATAGGTGTAACCCGAGGAGATGGCGATGATCGAGCCGTTAGGCGGCGTCATGGAGGCCTGCCACTCGATGCCGAAGTCCGAGTAGGCTCCCCAGCCGAAGGCTCCCTGGCGGTGCACGATCTGATAGGCGTAGCTGATGCCGCCTGCCGTCGTCCCGATCGGGTTGGACGGAGTCGCCTGGGCATAGGTGGTAGTGCCGACGACAATAACCGCGGGCAAGGTCAGGATTGGCCCGAATGCCAGCGGCACGAAGATGTTCCCCGGTGCGGGCCCGGTTCCGTCGGGATTGACGAAGGACCCTACGTAGTAGTTGTTGCTGGCATTCGAGGAGAAAGCAAGGGCCGAGGAGAAGGAGATCGTCTGCGAGGCAGAGACCGGGTTGGTACCGGCGCAGATGACATCTACCCGGTTGAAGATTCCCTGCGCGGGCTGGTTACGGCTCGCGATGTCCAGGTAGATATAGGAGAGATCGATAAGCTGCCCGTTAGGAAAGTAGGTCTGGTCGATGACGACGACCTGCGGCGGGTTGGCATTGTAGTTCCAGGTGTACTGGATTCCCGGCGCAGCGGTATTGCCGTTATCAATGTCAGTCCCGGCAATCTCGCCGCTCGGGTAGATGTACTGCGCGTCCGTCACCGAGGACGTGGCAATGCCGCCGGAGATCTGCAGCTGCTCGCGGAACCGGGTCTGCGGGCCGATCACCGTGGCGGCGGTGCAGAAAGGATTATTCAGCGCGATGCCGAGGAACATCTGCGAGGTCCCGGCCATCGACTTGAACACCGTGGCCACCCAGCGGGCCTGCAGCTGCGAGTCAGTCTCCTGGTTGCTGCCCCCGGTGAACGCAGTCAGGTTCGTGACGCTGGTGATCTCCGAGACCGCGGTCTGCATCACCGTGAGCGTCCCGGCCGCCACGTTGCCCGCCGGGCCCGCCACGACGGCCTGAGCGGGCACGGTGGCCGTCAGGGCTCCTACCGACAGGATCACCGCTGCCAGCGTCTGCACGGTCACGGTGCCGTCGGCGGAGATTACCTGGGAGTTGACCGGGACGGTGACGACATCGGTGGCGGCGGCCCTGGTGAAGGTGACCGTGCCGACTGACCGCCCGGCCGGGTACCGGCTCATGCCGAACAGCTGGACGAAGGAGTCCAGGTCCGAGCCGGCCATGGAGTAGACGTCGTACTGGTAGGCCAGCATCTGCTGGTCGAGGCTGGCGTCGGAGATCGCCGAGGCCACGGCGTCGATGATCGCGCGGGTCACCGAGCCGACGGAGGTGTCCAGGTCCGGCTCGGAGGTGCCGAGAGTGGCAATGATCTGCGAGGAGATATCTGACTGGGAGGGCATCTCAGCTTCCGCTCAGGGTCCGCGAGATCGAGACCTGCTCGCCCGCCTGGGTGGTGAAGGTCAGCGTCACCTGGACCGTGGCCGGGCTGAACGAGGCCTGCGCCGCGGTGACCGAGTCCACCGAGGCGATCACGTCCGAGGCGTCCAGCTGGCTGGTGGTGCCGCGGAGGGTCGCCTGGGTCATCTGCTGCTGCTGGGCATCAATCAGCTGCTGGAGAACGCGGGCGACCTCCGAGCTGACCAGGGCACTGGTCCCGGCCAGCTGCGGGGACCCGATCATGGAGGGGAGAGTGGAGCCCCACAGCGGGTTGAACGGGTCGGATCCGTACGGTACCTGAAGCGCCATGCCGATCCGCTGGCGCAGGTAGGCTGACCCGCTGACCGTGCCGAACCCGCGGCCGGCCAGGACGAGGTCTCCTGAGGTGAGCTGCAGGTCCCGGATGGCGATCACCCCTCTCCCGCTTCCGGGTCACGCTAGATGACCGGATACTGGAAGTTAGTCGAGTAAGTGCCGATTACTGTTCCTATTGCTGCCAGCTGAACCTGCCCCGGATTGCCGCCGCCCTGCTGGCCGACGAAAATCCGGGCCAGGGCCCCGCTGGCATTGGTCTGGGCCATGGGAGCACGAATATCCACGTCGGTCGAAAGCGGCCGGTAGGCCACAGGCAGCGTGTTGGAGAATGTAATCGGCACGGCAGTGGCCGAACCGAACGTCACGTCAACCTGCACGTGCACCATTCCGTCCGGCATCATCCGGTACCGAGCCTTGTTCACCGTTGCCCCGGCCAGGGTCCCCAGGCTCTGCCAGGTCTCCTCGATAGTCGTGCCGGGAGACCACGCATAGATCGTGCCGACATTCTGATTGCCGAGAATCTGGAATATCCGCGGTCCGGGAACAGGAGGCGTGGGAATGCTCTGCCCGATGACGACAGCCTCAGTTGAGCTGCCGCCGGAATTCTTGCTGGACAGCCACATCTGCACGGCCAGGTCGCCGGAACTGGATGCCGTGCCGGACTGAAGCCGGAGAGTGCCATTTGCAGGCACCGCTGAATTATCGATAAGACCCGGGGCACCGCCGAATCCATCTTCCACGTAGACAGTAAGAGCCCCGTCAAACATGTTGCAGTAGAAGGTGAACCCGGAATCCTGGGTGTAGCTAGTTACTCCGGCGATATAAGAATTGGCGAACTGATCAGTCGCGCTGGTACTCGCGCCGGTTACGATCAGCGTCCCGTTATTACCGAAGACGGCCAGTCCCACATAAGCCAGGACTGAGGATGCGGGGGTACCGACGAAAGTGATGGTCATGGATGCGCGCGTGGCCCCGACGGGCGCACTGAATGCTGCAGTGAGCTGAGTGGGGGTATTAGCCGGAATCGGGACAGTGGTCCCGCTGTTCTGGGAGAGGAAGGTCGCTCCGTTAAACCACCGGATATTAACCCGCATCCCCGAGGACCATCCCGCAGGCACGGTGACCATGGCAGTTGCACCGTAAAAGTTAGGCCCCACTGTCACGGGAATGGTGTTCTCGCTGACTGCTCCCGGATTCGCCGTGACGCCATCGGGCGTGATGACCATGGATCCGGGAGACTGCCCGATGGTATGGAGCGACGAGGCCGCCACGCCTGCATTATCAAAACTTGACCACGGGGAGATTCCCGTAGCGAATGTGTAATTCTGGTTCAGCGGCCCGGGCGGCGCTGAGTAGGCGAAGAATCCTCCGCTGGAGCTATCCGCCTCCACCAGGCCGCCAATCACCTGGCCGCCCTCGACGACACCGCCCTGGAGGATGGCGCCGGTGACCAGAGTGGAATCGACGATACCGGCCACGATGGTGCCCGCCGCAATCTGCGCGGCGGTGATAGTGCCGACCTCAATCAGGCCGCCGGGCACCTGAGGGAGGACGATGGCGGCGCAGATATAGCCCTGCATCCCGGTTCCGCTGGCAGAAGCGAAGCCAATCTGGGGGATGCCAGTGGCAGCATTAGCCGGGGCAGTGACCACGACAGCCAGCGGAGTCCAGGAGTTTGCAGTCAGGGCCGGAGTCTGGATGCTGCCGGTCAGGCTGCCGCCGGAGGCCGTCTTCCAGTTCATGCCAAGCTGGGCTCCCGAGGTAGCTCCGTTGGCATAGACCCAGGCGCTGACCAGGTACTGCGTTCCGGGAGTAGCAGAAATCTGATTGAGGCCGGTGCCATTGATGCCGAAGGCCGCGGTACCGGAGGAAACGACCTTAGCCGCCCAGGAAAACGGGCTGCCGGTCACCTGGGTGGCCGACAGGATGCCCCCGAAAGCGACCCAGTTAGCAAGATCCCCGTTGGTAAAATACGGATTCGAGCTGAGGATACCACCGGTATTGGGCGTCGTGCTGCCAGCCAGTGTTCCCGTGATCTGCGTAGCCGGAATGGTGCCGCTGAGCATCGAGGTCGAGATGCTGCCGCTGAGCAGGGCGGCAGGAAGGTTACCCTCGGTAATGTTCGCGCCCGCAGGATAGCTGTTGCCAAAGACGTCCTCGCCTGCCTCGCCGGCAATGGAGACCACCAGGTTGCCCCTGGCCGGGGCTCCGGCATAGATCAGGACCGGCAGCGTGAAGGAGCCGAGCCCGGCGGGGAATTCCGTGGTGCCATCGGTTCCTGGCTGACTCGCCAGGGCCTGGCCCAGCTTGCCGTTCCCGTCATACTGGAGGATATTGCCATCCTGGTCGATAACGGTATCTGCAGGCGGAGTACCGTAAGTAATAGGAAGGCTTCCGGACGAGGTGGCCAGCTGGGTGCTGTCCGAGCCTATGAAGGTGTCAAAAGTCCACGTTGTACCGCTCTTCTGGGTGATGTACCAGTTCTCGCCGACAGCCGGGAGCACGCCCTTGCCGGGCAGCACGAGCAAGGGCACGCGGGCCTCGAAGCCCTTACGGTCAGTGCACACGGCGGTCTTGCCATCCGCGGTGATGGACGCAATGGTAACCAGCCGCAGCGGATCACTGACCGAGTGAGTATAGCGCCCGGTGCTGGGGCGCCCCTGGCTCATCATTTTCTCCCCCTGCTGGGCAGGCTGGGCTGCCCGACTAGGCCCCCGGCGACAGGGAGGCCGATCAGGTTGCCGGAGGAGTCCCCGTCACGACCCGGCAGCCGGGCGGGAGCTGCGATGTTCACGGTGGTGTTGAAGAATCCGCCGGGCCCGAACTGGAAGGAATGGGTGACCGTGGTGACATAAGCCTGGAACCCGAATTCCGGGATCTGGAGCAGCATCCCCGGCCACAGCTCGGGCATGAAGGTCAGCGAGATATCGGAATTGTACTGATAGGCCCAGTTCTGCATGAACAGGTACAGGGCGGAGAAGAACTCGCCCTGCGGGCCCACCACTCCCGGCAGCTGCTCATAATCAGGCCGGGCACCGAATCGCGTATAGATGTAGTCAATGAACTTCTGCGCAGCGGCCTTGGTGGGCTCCAGGCCGAAGAGCGCGTACATGATGCCGGGAATGTCGATGGTGGCAATCCCCGTGGTGGTAACGGCGATAACCGGGCCGACGTTCTCCATCGTGGCCGTGGCCAGGTTGAGCCCGGCGGCGGGCGGGGCCGCAGTGTACTGGTGGGTAACGAAGTTGGTGTCGTCCCAGTACACCGAGAAGTCCTGCAGCTCGACCGGCTCGACGCGCATGACCGCCGCGGTGCCCCACAGGCCGTAGTAGTCCGGGAACCAGCTGATGAAGTCCCCGTTGGGGGCAGAGGAGAATGAGCGCAGCGTCGAGGAGACCAGGTTCTTGATGTAAGGCAGCAGCGGGGAGTCGGGCAGCAGGGCGCGAGGGCCGGTAAACGCGGCGGCGATCACCGCGGCGTCGGTATCGAACTGCGGCGCCCAGGGAGCGCTGCCGAACAGCCGGTCGAAGGGATCATGCGGGTTGTACCAGGGCTGCTGGTTGCTGGGCTCCAGCTGGAAGCCGTCGCCATTGCCTCCGGCGCCCGAGCCGGTGCCCGGCGTCTTGGAGTAGTCCAGGGCGGGCGGGATCCCGGCGCAGGTCCAGTATCCCTTCGAGGTGACGACGCCGCAGTAGGTGCCGGTGTGATGCGCTCCCACGGTGTGCTGGCCGTCCCCGAGGGAGATCTCGGTATGGGAGGCGCTGCCGGGACTGCCAATGTACATCAGGGCGCCGGGGATGTTCATCCCCTGGTCGGCACTGATGATCTTTCCCTTGGCCTGGCACCAGGCGCTCTGAGCCTCTGACGTCCGCGGGCAGCCGTTCAGTCCGCCGGTGGTCTGGAAGATCGCCCATTGCACGAAGCTGGAGCAGTCGAGGAACTGCACCTGATCGGCAGGGGTGTTCGGGGGCGAGTCATTGCCTAGCTGGTAGGGAATGTGGGGATGGCTCTGGATCAGGTTGAGCGCGGTCTGCAGAAGCTGGGAGCCGGAGGCGTGGCCGCCTTTCCACTGGGAGGCCAGCTGCTGGAACGCGGAGGTATTGCTGACCGACGAGGAATTGTTCCCCTTGCTGGACAGGACTCCGGCGATCTGGGTTCCGAAGGTGGCGAAGCGCTCGTAATTAGAGCCGTCGGACGTAGCCGAGCGCTGGACGGTCTGGGCTTCCATCCACAATGTCATGGAATTACGATTGCTGATCTTCAGCAGCCGCTCGAAGAATGCCCGCGACGCATAAGAGGGATTGGAGCACTGCCTGGCCGTTCCCCAGCCGTCCTGGGGGCGCTGCTGGAAGATGCCATAGGAGCCGCCGACGCCGGAGTTAGTGGCCGGGTTGGCGCCGAGAGTGGACTCGTCCATCGCGGTCATGATCCCGACTGCGGCATCACGGGCCGTGCCGCCCATCTGGGCGCAGGTGTTGTAGACGATGATCGCGATCTGGCACTGGGCGGCGTCGATGGTATAGCCGCCGTAGCTGCCGGGCTTGAGCGCCCCGCTGCCTACCGTGCCCCCGCCGGTACTGCCCCCGACGGTGCCGTTGGCCCCGAGCACGGCGTAGAACTGCTGGGACAGCTGGTCGGCCTCTGCCGTCTCCGCGGCCACTGCCTTGGCGATCTTGTAGGCGAACTTCATCCAGCCTTGCGGGATGCCGGCGATGTGCACCTTGGACGGCGGCCAGCCGACGACGTCATTCAGGATGGTGAGGATGGCGTTCCCGACCCCGCCGTCATCGGGATTCTTGGTAGCGGCCATGGCCGTCGCGACCAGCGACTGGCTGGCCGCCAGGGCCGGGTCCCAGTAGTAGTACTGCAGCCGCTTGAGCGAGCAGCTGGCGGTGAACTGGATGTCCTGCGGCCAGGCGGTCACCAGCGGGACGGAGTTGAGGTAGCCGGTGAAGACGCGCAGCCAGCTGATGCGCTTCATCATCACGATGATGCGGTCATTTGGCGTGAAGATGCCGTCGTACTTGCGCCGGACATTAATCAGGGTAAAGGTGAATGAGGACACGCCGTTGCTGCGCCGGACCATGTTACCGCTGACAAGGTCCTCGCTGACATCCAGGATGCCGTTCTTCTCGGTCGTGATATAGACCTTGATTCCCGGCTGATAGAGAAATACTCCCATTACATCCCGCCTTCGCCCGGCGGGATCTTCGGGGGCGGCGGATTGAACTGCGTGGGCGCACCAGGGTACTGGATCTGGGAGTAATTTCCCTGCTGATTTCCGGCGAGCTGGATGCCGAACGGGTAGAAGTACTCGATCGCCTGGTCCGAGGTGAAAGCCGTCCACTTGTTGATGACCGAGCTGACTACCGGAAGGTGCGCCTGTCCCGGCGACTTAGCCGCCTCGAAGACGATATCGGGAGTGAACATCATCATCCCGGTGTGCGCGCCCCACTGGTATCCCTGCAGGGGAACGCCGAACTGGAGGAATTCCCGCGAGGGCACCTCGACGCGCATCCACGGGAAGTACTCCTGCGTGGTGTCCGGGTCGAGGGCATAGGCCGCGTAATAGGACAGCCAGCTCACGAAATGGCGTCTCTCATCCCAGTCCTTCAGCAGCGCCTGAACGGTGAACTGCTGCAGTGCCGTGCGGTGCGGGTAATAGGCGCGCTTGGTCCGGGCCGCGGACTCATCAGAGATCATCTCGATGCCGTGGCTCAGGTTGCCGGCCCGGATCGAGTAGGCGTGGCGCACCTTCTTGCTGTCGGTGAAAGACAGGGTGCAGTTCAGGCCCTGGCGCTTCGGCATGGACGACCTCCCGAGGCTTCCGGGGAGGTCACGGCGTGCCGGCTGAAGGAGGGGCATTGTCCAGGCTGGCATCGTCCTGCGAGACCGGCAGGGACGGGTCATCCGGCTGGTAGACCGGCACCGAAAGGGCCTCGTACTCCCGCTGGGTCAGGGCGTGCACGAGCCGGTACTGGGTCATGCCCAGGCCGTACATCTCGACCACGATGGGCTCGTCAGAGGGCACGGGCAGCGGCATCGAGATCGGGACATCAGCACCCCAGACGGGACGCTGGCTCGGAGTGGTCATTCGTTCCTCGCTACTGGGGCGGCCCGGGCGGGACAGGATGGCCGACGCCGCCGGAGCGGCGGGGCCTGGTCTTCTTCTTCTTGCCGGTCTTGGTCAGGTCCGGAGTGGCCACGCCGGTATAGACCGAGAAATGCCAGCCCACCCCGGCCGAGATGCGGGCCATGTAGGCGGCGATGGCCTCCTCGGCCTTCTTGTTCAGCACCCCGTTGCTGGTGCCCGCGACGACCAGGCCCTCGGTGGCGTCCTGCACGATGAACAGGCTCAGGACGTAGCGCTGGTTGATCGTGCCGGGCGTCATGATCAGCGAGGCCGAGCCGGTCGCGTCGGTCAGCGAGTCGATGTAGCACTGGAAGCGCCACCCCTTGGGCGGGTAGCTGAAGATCGCCGGGGGCTGCATCTTGTCCTGCTTGTTGGAGTCCCGCGACTGGTAGTTCATCAGGTTGCCGACCAGTTTGAGGAAGGCCTCGGCCTGGCGCCAGCTCTCGCCCCTCGGCGTGGAGTGGTCCTCGCCGAGGCTCCCGGTGATGATCAGGTTGTTGAGGTAGGAGCCGATCACCTGGACCACCCGGCCGCCGACCGTCTCGATCACGTTGGTGATGATCTGGAAGTCCCACTCGATGTCCTCGGGGTCCAGGCGGAAGGCGATCGACGGGCCCCCGGCAAAGCCCAGCGTCGCGTGTCCCATGTAGCTTCCGTGCTGCGTTGACAATACAAGGAAGTTTGATAGGCTCTTGTCATGGACAAGGCACAGGCGCAGCAGACCGACACCCGGCTGGCCGAGCTGTACGAGGCAGACAGCCGGATCGAGCAGGCGATCAGGGTGGCCGAGAGCCAGATCCACTATGCCGCCGGTGACAAGAAGGTCATCGGGGCTGGCCGCCGCGCCGGCTGGAGGCGCACGCTGAGCGAGGTCATGCGGGATGCACGGCGCCTCGCGGAGCAAACCGGTTACGGCGCTGAGCAGGCTGCTGCAGCCCTGGAGGCCTGGAGGGCCCTGAAGGGCCGCCAGGCCGAGATCAGCGTCGAGGTCACGGACCTGGAGGCCGTCTACCAGGAGCACCGCTGGAATCGTTACTTCCTGGTCACCAACGCCAACGGCCATGTTCACCGGGGCATGAACTGCCCGACCTGCTTCCCCACCACCGAGTATGCATGGCTGCCCGAGCTGGCTGACTGCGACGAGGCCGTCATGATCGAGGAGTTCGGGGAGAAGGCCTGCACGGTCTGCTTCCCGGACGCCCCGGCCAACCCGAACTTCAGCGGCCCCGGCCGCCGTGACCGCGAGGCGCTGGACGCCAGGGCTGCCGAGAAGGCCGCCAGGCTGGCCGCAAAGTACCGCAAGACACTGCGGCCGGAGGAGGCGTTCAGCTTCAAGACCGACGCCCGCTTCAGCGAGCACGTCACGACAGTGGCCGCCTGCCTGGCGGTGCTGCGCAGCGAGGTCGAGTTCCGCGACTACTACGGCCACGGCGAGCACCCCAGCCACGCCGGATACGTCGAGGGAGCTGCCCGGGCAGCGAAGGTCCTGCTGGCCCGTGAGGCGGCCTGCCCCGGCACGGGCGCCACCCAGGCCCAGATCGACAAGGTCATCGCGAACGCCGTCAAGAAGGAGCGCTCGAACGGCGCGCGGCTCGACGAGAAGGGCCTGGTGAAGATCTGATGAGCACCCCGGCCAGCCAGACTCCCCTCCGCGACATCCCGGCCTGCCCGGGCGCTGGCCGGCGGTGGATGGGCGGTACCGGCGCGCCGGTCTGCCCGCGGTGCCACGCCGGCCCGGTCACCCTCGAAGTGCCGCGCCCGCGGCGCAGTCACCCCGGCTGGTCCGGGCACGTGCCCGACCACCCCGACTGGATCGCCTGGCGCACTCAGGTGACCGGGCGCCTGGACGAGTGGCGGCTGCTGCGCGCGACGGAGAAAATACCGCCATCGCAGGCCGGGCGCGGTGACGAGATCCTGCTCGAAGACAGCGTCTTCTATCTCATCGAGAGCACGCTGCGCACGCAGGACGGCTACCGGATCTTCCTGAAGGGCCGCAATTCCGCTTACGTCCCGGCCCGAAGCCGGATCCGCGTGCGCGTCCGGATTTCAGGAGAGAGCCGATGATATTCAGCGAGGACCTCAGGAAGAAGGATGCGGAGTGCCGGAAGAGCCACCGCCCATCCTGGCGCGTGGTGCAGCGCAACTGCAATTTCTCGGCCTTCAACGGCTATCACCGGACCTGGTCGGCTTATTCCGGCGTCACGTGCACGAAGGAAGGCTGCAACCGGTACTGGAGGACGAAGGCCGCCTATGTCAGCAGTCTTCCCGACTACGACCCGAAAGAGAGAACGCCATGAACCGTCGTCTTATCGCCCCGATGGCATTCCTGCTGGCCGGGATCGTTATCACAGGAATCATCATCTGCCTGGCCGGATCCGGCGGGGGTACCGGCGCTCCCCCGAATAAGAGTGCGGAGATCCCCGGCGCCATTATGATCATCGTCCCGCTGCTGATCGCGATCATCGCCGCGATCAAGGGGATTATCCAGTCTGCGGTGCAGGAGAGCCGCAGGTACGCAGCCTGGAAGCGGACCCTGACCCCGCAGGAGCAGGCTGCTGTTCGCGCTGCCGAGACCGCGGCGATCGTCGCAGCCAGTGTCGCCGCCCACGAGTGGATGAACCGGCCCGAGGCCAGGCTGCACCGCGAGGCCCTGACTTACTCTCAGGTGCACGGCGGCAGTGTTGCCGATGCCGAGCGCGCACTGCGCTACGGCCAGACCGGGGACGCGCTGGACGCACCGCGGTCGGGCGCGCACCGGATGTGGTAGGGGCGCGGGCTCAGGGCGCCCCGGTCCTCAGACCACCCGGTAGTAGGCCGGGGATCCCCAGGTCCGGTGCCACCACACGCGGGTGCCGGACTGCTGGGCCCCGAACGTCCAGCGGCTGAGGTAGGCCACCAGCTCGACGTGGTAATCGCCCCACACGGCCAGGTCCCCGCGGCGGGCGTCGCGTGCCGGGATGCGCCGCAGCTTGCCGCTCTCCAGCATCGCCGCCACGTTGTGGGGCAGGCTCACCCCGGCTGCCTCCCAGGCCCGCATCACCAGGCCGGAGCAGTCATATCCGGCCCGGCAGGGCCCGGCGCCCGCCCAGGCGTACCAGCAGCCGCTGGCGTTGCCGGTGGCCCAGCGGTAGGCGCGCAGCCGGGCCGGTGCCCGGGCGGATCCGCCGCTGCCGCCGGTGCCCCCTCCGCCGCTCGAATCATAGGCGTCGAGCTGGACGTGCACCGGCTGAAAGGTGCGCAGAGCCGGCACGAGAGGCCGGGGCTGGTCCGTGCGGATATGCATCGGCGCATGGCTGGCCGAGTGGCCCGCGATGCCGATGCAGAAGGCGACCGCGGCAATGCCTGCCAGGCGCTTCAGGCGCTCGCGCATTGTCAGCAACCGTCCGAGGGAGCCCAGGGACTCGTGCCGTCCTGGGCGTAGACGCTGAGGAACACCTGGTCCTGCCAGGCCGGGCCGGCGGTGCCGTAGCCGGCCATGCTGCCGCCGTTGCCGCTGGCCCAGGTAGCGGGCTCGAACTGGTAGGCACCGCCGCCATCGCCAGTGCCCCAGGCATAGCTGTTGTCGTTCTCGCGCAGGCGCACGCAGGCGCCGAAGGCACCGCCGACACCACCGCCTCCTGTCGAGCTGACGGGAGGCGCGGGCGCAGGCCCTGACGGGGGCGCGGGAGCTGACTCATCCGCGATCACGGGCTTGGGGGCCGGGGGCCGGGGAACGGCATCCAGGGCGCGGCGGGCCAGCCACTGGCCCTGCAGGGACGCCATGGGCAGGCTCAGGTCCTCGCCGGCGATGATCTCGTCCGGGTTGGGCACGTGGCCGCGGTTCACCCACCACAGCGCGTCCCAGCGCGCGGCAGAGCCGAGCTGGGCGGCGGCGATCGAGGACAGCGTGTCGCCGGCGTGCACCCGGTAGGAGCGCGGGGCAGCGGCCCGGTAGGCCTTCAGAGAGGCATCCGGCCCGTGATATGAAGAAACCGCCATAGCCCTGGCGGCGGGGGCAAATGAAGCGCGGGAAACGGGGTAGAAGACAGCTACCAGGGTGGCAGCGAGGACGAACAGGTACAGGGCAGGATTGACTTTGCGAACGGCTGGCATGAGACTCCAGTCCTCGGCGTAACGTCCTCGGGGCCCATCCCCCGAGAGGGGGCAGCATGCCTAGACGTCAATTGGCCGAGACGCTAACAGCGCGGTAACGGCCGGTCAAGCGATTCCGGAGAAACTGCTAGTCAGCGCGACGACACGGAGGGCCACGGCACCGCCGGAACGGTCCCGGAGGCCGCCGCCTGGTCGCTGTTGGTGGGCAGCAGCTTCAGCAGCTGCTTGGCCTCCGACGACAGGTTGATCGTCACGCTCTTGCCGGTGCCGGCATTGAGGTAGGTGCTGCCATGCTGCCGCCGCCAGCTCTTCAGCGAGACACCGAGGTTCGAGCCTGCGACCTGGTGCTCCTCGCCGGAGACCGGCTCGTTCGGGTCGGTCAGCCCGTGCGTGATCTGCGAGGTGGTGCCGAGCATGGTCTTGCCGCTGGCGCTGAAGAACATCGCGTTGCCGGCCATCAGCTCGTCGGGGTAGTACTTCACCGCGTCGGTCAGGTTCATCACGCGCGGCCCCGTCTTGGTCTGCACCTGGACCTGGGTTCCTGCGCCCAGGTTCTGCAGCAGGGCCTCCAGCACCGGCGAGCGCTGGCCTGACTTCTTCTCCTCGGAGAGGTAGGCCTGGGCGGCCGAGCCCGACTTGCCGGTCAGCACCTGCTGCCACGTCTTGGCGCCGGTCGGGCCGATCAGGCGCGACGAGACGCCATTCATCGACCCCTCGACAGCCTTCGCGAGACCGTACTGGCCGCTGACGGCACTGCCGGCGCGGGAAGCGGGGACGGTAGCCGAGCCCGACCTGGTTCCGGTGCCGCCCGGCGCGGGCATCTTGGCCGCCTGGGAGGCCTCGTTCTGCCCGGCCACCTGCTTGACGATCCACTGGGCAACGTTGGCAGGCGTCAGCGGGATATTGGTCAGGGAGCTGAGTACCTGAGCCCAGATGTCAACGTTAAAGGCTCCGGGATCGTTAGCATCTCCCCAGTTGAGCCATTGCTGGGCAACCTGGTCCACGGCATCGGGAGAACTCATGGAATTGTTCCCGCCGTGCTCCTGAATGATCTTCTGCAGCTGGGCCAGATCGGTCTGGGAAAGGCCAAGCTCGTTCTGGATAAAGCCCAGGTTCTGCCCGGCTATCATGTTAGCTGCCTGCTGCGGGTTATTCCGCTGAAGATACTGCAGCTGAGCCGGGAGAATACCGTACTGTCCAGATAGCATATAGGACCGGGTCATGCTCAGCTCACCGGCGAAACTCGTTCCCGCAAATTGCTTCCCGTAAGACGCCTGAGTTGCCGCCACGGCTCCGGCCAGCTGCGGGGCACCTGGCCCTGCTCCGGCATGAATGGCCGCCTGGAATGTCTGCTCAAACGACTGACGGGCCTGATCAGCGTTGGTTCCTGCCTTCCCCGCCGTATCAGAGAGAGTCTTCAGCACCTGGGTGAGATTCTGCAGGGATATTGCTGAATTCTGCGATGCCGTCTGCAGGATCTGAGCCGACTGGTCCACAGACATGCCCGAGCCGGTGAAATTCGAGTAGATGAAGTTCAGGGCACCCATGCGATTCTGCCCGGTGGCCGCGCCCTGCTGCTCCTCGACCGGCGCGGCCCGGTTGTAGCCCATCGCGGTCACGTCGTTGAAAGCCTGGCCGGCAGCCCCGGCCCCCATCGGGGTCAGGGCCATGGACGCCTGGTAGATCGCCTGGTGGAAGCGCTCGGCCTGACCGCCGAGGTTGGTACCGCCCTCGGCCTCCTGGAACTGGCGCCCGGCAGCCCACTGGCCCTGGAAGAAGCTCGTCCCGTGCTGCAGGATGTCCAGCGCCGTGCCGATGACCGGCAGCCCGCGCACCGCGCTGATCAGGCCGCCGGGAGAGCCCCCGGACATCGCGATCCGGGCCCCCGCCAGCTGCATGTACCGCTGCACGGTCGTGCCGCCGCCCGGAAGGCCGCCCGGGGGAGGGCCTCCGGGCGCCGGGCCGCCTGGTCCTCCGGGACCAGGACCGCCGGGCCCGCCGGTGCCGCCGACTCCTGGCCCGATGCCTGCTGCCGCCTGAATGGCCGCCACCGTGGCCTGGGCTGCTGCCGCAGCAGCCTGGTTGTAGGCCTGGGCTCCCGCCCCGGCGGGCACCGCGGCAGAGTTCGGCATGCCGGGAGGCGTCATGCCCGGAGTGCCACGGACGTCGGTAGCAGGCGCAGCCGGAGCCTGCTGGCCCCCGCCCTGCTGGAACAGCGGGACGCCAGCCATCCACTGGCCGATCCGCTGGCTGGTGTAGACCTGCAGGTTCTGCAGCGATGACAGGGCGCCGACGCCGGTCATCTGGGAGGCGGGCCCGGTCATGCCCGGCGTCATCCCGCCCGCGGCCTGAATGGACTGCAGGGCGGCCTGGGTCACCTGGGGCATCTGCAGGCCCGCTACCGAGTACCGGGCCTGGGCGCTGGCCGTGCGCTCCAGCATCGAGGTCTGCTGGCCGATGACCGCCTGCAGGCCCTGAATGCTGTTGACCAGCTGGCCGAAGCCCTCGGCCAGCTGGAAGTCAGCTCCGGGGTTGACGTTCTGCTCAGGCCGGCCGCCGAATGAGGGAGTGGTCACGGGTGCCTCCAGGGCTTCCCGGTCATGTCCACTCCAGGTCAGCCGGAAGCAGCGGCGGGCGCTCGGACGGCTGCGGCATGTCCGGCGGCTCGCGCAGCCCGACGTGCTCGGAAGACGCCATGACGGCTGCCAGGTCCTTCTCAAAGGACTCGGGGGTGGGATGCTCCCACTCGAAGCCGCTCATGTCCGCGTCCGCCGCCGGGACGGCGTTGTCATCCTGGCTGGCGAAGAACTCGGGCCAGGCGATCTCGGGAAGCAGCCGCCGGGCGGCCACTGCGGCGGCCTTGGCGCGCTCCAGCCGGGCGGCCTCAGCCTTCTGGCCGTCCAGGAAGTAGAGCAGCTGGGCGCCCAGCTCCTGGACTACAGAGACGGAGCGGCCGGAGAGAAGTCCCCGGGAGCCAGCGATCCTGAGCTGTCGCTCCAGCCAGCTGGAGCCGGCTCTTTTCCCATCTCGGTGACCACCTCGCTCACCCGCGCCAGCAATTTCAGGTGAGCATTGAAGATCGCGTTGATGGTCGGCTCGAACCAGCGCTGGGCATAGGCGAACCGCTCAGCGGCCCAGCGGTCAGGATTGGACTCGTCCTCGCCGAGCGGGGTGGGCATCGGCTGGCCGTCGATCCACAGCACCGACAGGCCGGCGACGGCAATGGCGTAGGCCTTCGTGGCCCCGATGGTGGCATCCCAGTCGCGGATCAGGGAGGCGATCAGCAGGTCCTCGCGGCCGTTGAGGGTCTTGATCACGATCTTGTGACCGCACCACTCGAAGCTGGCGGTGAGGTAGCCGAGGTGCAGCAGTCCCTGGAAGTCCATGTGCCACTGGCCGTCCGGCTCGCCGAATTCCAGCGGCGAGCCGTCGGCCTGCGGGACAGGGACCTCCGGGGTCCCGGGGACGGCCTCAGCCACCGGCGAAGTCCACGAGGATGTCGGTGCCGGTGAAGGTCAGGCACACCTTCTGGCCGTTAACCTCGACAGCGCACTCGACGTTGCCGTCGGCGACGGCACAAGCCCTGACCTCTACCTTCATGCCGGGCGTGCGGACAGCGACCTCGGCGGCGTCCGGCGTGACTGGAGCGCTCATCTGACCTGATTCCATCTCTGCCGGGACCGCTCGGCGATGTCAGCCGCCGGGAGTGCCCCGGCGGGCTGCGGCGGGGGATCGGTGACGGGCACGTCCACCGACGCCGTGGCAACCTGCCCGGCGGCGTCAGTGACCGTGACCGCGATGGTGAGGGTGCTCACGCGCTGGCGGGCGGCGTCCCGACCGTGGAGGTGAACACGGCGGTGCCGACGGGCTGGTCGGGCTGCTCGGTGTAGGCGTCGCCGAAGGAGTCCGAGACCGTCGCGGTCATCGGCTGCGGCGCCACCACGGTGACCCCGGCCTGCGTCGTGCCGGTGGCGCTGTTGCCCGCGGCATCGGTCACGGTGACGGTGACCGTCAGCTGGTCGGTGACCGTCTGGTCGTCGGCATAGGTGGCGGTGACCGTGATCGGGTCGCCGACGTTGTAGGAGGCCTTGTCCGTCGCTACCGAGACGGTAGGGCCTGCGGCAGGGGTAGTCATGGAGGGGGTCCTTCCGGCCGGGAACATGCGGAGCGTCACAGCTTCCGTGGACCGGGACGACAAAAGCCCGGCCGGACTCGCGTCCGGCCGGGCCTCTGCCGTGGATCCCCGCCTATGCTTCCGGCGCCGGGTCCGGCGCCAGCATCGGGCGGCTCAGGAGCGCCGCCAGCCGCTGCTGGCGGTTGGTCTTCCCGCAGTGCCCGCAGGGGCACGCCTGGTCGTCATCCGGCAGCGGCGCCAGGAGGCGCTCGGCCTCTTCCGGCGTCACTGCGTAGCTCACCTGGGGGGGCATCGCTCAGGACACCTCCGGGCTGCCGGCGTCGGTCCAGATCTTCAGCTTCTCGGCGGGGATACGGCCTCGCTCCGAGCTGATGTGGCCCCTCGCGAGCAGCCACTGGCGGGCATTCTTCGAGTTCTGGCGCTGAGCCGGGGTGCGCGCCCCGCGCTCCCGGCCGGGCGCGGAGCGCGGTGCCGTGCGGGCCGCGTCGATGTACGGCGCGAGAGCGGCCTCCATGGCCTTGAAGTTGTGCTCGGCCAGGTCGATCTCGTAATCGGTCCCGGCGAAGCTGAAGCGCACCGAGTGGGTGGCCTCGACCTCAGCCCCGGGGGTGAGGTCGTCGAGCAGGGTGACGAGGGTCTTCTGCAACGCAGTTCCTTTCTCCGGCTAATGGTCCGCAGAAAGGCAACGCTACCATATACCGGAGAAAGGTCAAGCTCCTATGTCCCCGGAAACTTGTTGGCGTTCAGGGGCGTCCAGTGCGTGTACACTGCCGTGATTCCCTTGGTCACGGCCAGCGCTCCGACGGTGATCGTATCCCCGTCATTGATGCCGACGACAGTGACATTGTGGTAGATCTTCCCCCGCCAGCGGCTCGGGGTGTTGGCCGTGCCCGGCGGCTTGATGACCAGCGAGGCGGCCACGTAGTTCGGGTTGGCCGCCAGCTTCTTGAAGATATCGACGATCGACCAGGTGCCCGTCAGGCCCGCCAGAGCCCACCATACGGGCTGATTCCACAGCTCGCGCACGGTGATCATGAGCGTGCCGCCGGACAGCACGCGCGAGGTGGCCACCTCGATGGGGTGCTCATACCCGATCGGCTGGATGAACTGGTACGGCTGGCCGGTGTCGGAGAAGGCAGCCTGGCCCGAGTCCTCCCAGCCCTCGCAGTAGGCGATCGGCTTGTTGTTGTAGGAAAGGACGGTGTAGCCGGAGCCGACTACCCGGACTGTCGTGCTTGCCACAGCGTGTCTTCTTTCCTGCTCAGGCCGCTACTGCGTTCTGCGACGACTGCGTGGCCACTGCCCCGGTCGTCAGGTTGATGGACAGCACCACGGTGATGTAGTTCAGCGGGATGAATGGCTGCCAGTCGAAGGTGCAGGCAATGACCGTCGGGTCGCCGCCGGGGTACTGCTGCTCGGTCACCGAGACATTCGTGTAGCTGGCGAAATTGCCCAGGGCGATCTGCTGCTCCAGGATCCCGGTAAGGGCCGCCTGGACCGTGGAGATGGTGGTCGCGGTGATCGGGGTGCCGATCAGCCCGGACAGGGACATGCCCTGCTGGACGGCGAGCAGCAGCACGTCCGACTGGCGTACCAGGGAGATCTCGCTGAAGTTCAGCGCCGACTGGTTGGTGGTCAGGCCCTGCCGGACCTGCAGCGCGCCCTGCCAGTTCTGGTAGATCACGGTCGTGCCGGCCGCAGCGATGGCGTTCATGAAAGCCGGGGTCATGGCCTGGATCTCGGCCTGGGTGATCGAGAAGCCCGTCAGGGTCTGGCCCGTCAGGCCGGTGCTGACCGGCAGCGTCGCCAGGACCGCGCCCGCCGCAGCAGCCATGAAGCAGCCCGAGGCGGTGAAAACCTGGCCCGTCAGGCTGTTGTAGACCTGCAGGACCTCGGGGTAGACCAGGACCAGGCGCGCAGAGCCGAGCGTGGCCGCGAACGAGGTGACGGGCTCGACGGACTCGTTGTACAGCCGGGGCAGGCCGAAGATGCCGATCCGCGGGTACCCGTTGTTGGCCGCGGAGACGCAGGCTCCGTTCAGGTCACTGGCCAGCTGCTGGGCGAACGCCGTGGTGCTGGATCCGCCAGGCGGGGCGATGTCGTCCGCCCACACCGGCACGATGATCGTCGCCCCGTAGTTGGCGGCTACCAGTCCGTAGGCGGCCTGGTACTGCGCCTCCAGGCTCCCGGCGGCCGGGTTGAGCGCGACGGCGATGATCGTGTTCGCGCCGTTGTCGAAGGCCAGCTGGGCCGCGAAGGTGAGCGGGTTGGCAATCTGGGTGGCACCGACGGCGCTCGGGACCGAGGAGACGAAGGCCGGGCCGTAGGCGTTGGCCACCGAGTTGAAGTCGGTGAACAGCTGAGGCTGGTAGTAGGTGACGTCGGCGTAGTTGTAGGTGATGGTCACCTGGGCGCCGTCGGAGATGTTCGGGGAGTTGCTGACCCGGCTGACGGTGGTAACCGCCAGGGCGGAGTTCCCGGAAGGATCCGGGGTGACCGTGAGGCTGTAGTCCGTCCCGAGGGTCAGGACCACCCCGGTGGAGGTCACCGTGACCACGGGGGCGGCAATCGCCGGGGGCCCGGTCACCGCGGTGGTGAACACGCCGGTGAAGCTCAGCTGGAAGCCGGCCGAGGCGTAGATCAGGAACGACTGGACGCCGGTGCGGTAGCCGAGCGACGGGCCGACCAGGGTCAGCGTCTGCGGCAGCACCCCCGTGGGCGTGACGATCGGGGTGTTGATGCTCTCGACGTACACGCCCGGAGGCTGATACGTCGAGAAGGTTGGAATGGTCACGCTGCCTCCCGGGACGCCCTCTGGTACTTCCGTGCAGGCGCCGGGGGCTCCGGGTTGTACGCCCGGCTGCTCTTTCCTCTCCTATAGGTGCGCGCGGGGGCCTCATCCCACGCGAGTAGCGGGAAAAGTATGTCTCAGTTCGGTAACGGGCCTCAGAAGCCAGCGTCGCCGGGATCAGCAGCAGGTGAGGACAGGGCCGGGCCGATCACGCTCTCATCCGGGCTGAGCACGGAGTTCTGCGTGATGTCGGTCATGAAGCTGCCCAGTGAGCCGGGCTGGCTGGACCCCGTCTCGGCAGCGTAGGCGGTGACCGTGATCTCGCGCAGCGGCACCAGGGCAAGGCTCACCGGGTCCGAGGTGAACTCGCCGGTCACCTGGATCGAGACGGTGTCCTCGTAGATCACCTCGACGGTGCCCCAGGGCGTTCCCGGCGCCTCGGAGTGACCGGTTGACTCCAGGGAGTCAAAGGAAAAGGTGACCTCGATCAGCGGCGAGTTCTCGATGAACTCCCGGAAGGCACTCGGCACCTGGGACTGGGAGGCAAACGCGATGATGCTGACCAGCTGGTCGTAGATCATGTCGCGCTCGTTGTTGGCCAGGGCGGCCACGGTGAAGGAGACCGTGCCGGAGAACCGCCAGCGGGCATACCAGTTGCCCGCGGCGTCATTCTCGGTGTAGCTGATGCCCGCTGTCTGCAGCTGGGCGGGCGCGTAGGTGACCCACAGGGCCGGGTAGGCAGCCGGGCTGACCGGGTACTCCAGCGAGCAGTAGACCGGGTGCTGGCCGCCCCGGGGGTCGGTCTCGGGGTAGGTGACCACGAAGGTCTGCGAGATGGCCTGCTGGGCCAGCGTCTTCAGCTCGCGCAGGTAGCCCGGGGTACCTCCGGGCGACGGCGGGGTGGTCATGAGCTGAACCTCGCCTTCCAGGCCCGGTCGCAGACGTAGATGCGCACCGGCACGATGCCGGCGTGCTGGGCGGCCGAGGTGATGGCGTGGTTGAGGAACAGCCGGGGCGCCAGGCCCGGATGCCGCCACCGTACCCCGATGTTGCCGGGCGCGATCTGGCCGCCGACCTTTCCCGGCGTGGTCCACGGCTGCGGGGACTGGCGCCTGCCGATCCGGCCCGGGGCGCCGGGGTAGCTCATCGGCACCTCGCGCTCCTCGTAGCGGCCCTCGGCGGTCTTGGTGCGGATCGTCTTGCGGGCGCCGAGCTGGGCGGCCCGGCGGAAGATCAGTACCTGCGTGCGGCCGGAGACCGTGATCCTGGTCTGCGCCCGCGGGTTCTCCTGCGCCAGCGTCCCGTAAGGATCATCGATCCACATGGGAATGGTCTTGCCGGCCAGGGCGACCATGGTAAACGGGCTGATGCCCTGCTCCTGGAACCAGGCATAGGAATCGAGCCAGCCAACACCGAAGTACTCTTTACCGTACAGCGGGAAAAGGCGGCTTGCCATCTGCCCGCTCAGCTTGGGCGCCAGCTGGCGCCCGATGCGTGCGGCCTCATTGGCCACATTGCGCGCCCGTGCCCCGGACAGGCCGCCTACGCGCATGATCAGCCGGTCGGGGCGCTCGGATATTCTCATCTCCGGAGTGTCAAGAAGAGGCATTCAGTGAATTCCTCTCCGTGATCCTCGTCTGTGCTGATGCCCTGCCGCAGGCTTTCGCGGACTTCTCGTCCGGATGGCGGTGCGGGCACATGACGCTCTCGGTATACTCTCCGCCGGGAGCCTGCTCGTGAATATCAGCCATCCCGGCATAATAAGAAGCCGGGGAGCAAGCATCGCGCCCGACGCCGAAGCGGACATTGCTGATCCGGTATTCCGCCATCTCAGGTCACCGCCAGGGGGAAAGTCGCTCCTGGCTGCAGGTTATCGGAGGCTGCGGGCGGGGGCACCTCGCCGGGGATGAGCGGCCCGTTGATGATCTCCAGCCCGGCATAGCTGACCGGCACCCGCGTGTAGGTGCCGAGCCAGCGAACCAGGGTGGCATCATCGGGCGGGATGATCGAGCTGACGGCCGCCGGGTCCTCCAGCTGGGCCACGACCATGTTGTAGGTGATCGCGGCGGTCTCCTGGTAGGGCGACGCGAAGCCGGTGCGCAGGGTGACCCGGCGGGGCACCTGCAGGCGGAACCGGTCACCGGTGACCCGGAACATGAAGTCGCCGGGCCGGACCCGGAAGTCCGGCGTTGACTCAGCGTTCAGCGCGCCGGGGTTCATCACGCCCCGGCTGGTGCGCTGGTGGTCCTTGTCCATGTCCGTGAAGATCGCCGGGCGCACCAGCAGGGCCCTCAGGCCCGGCTGAGTGCCTGACAGCGGCGCCGCCGCCACGAACTGGCTGTCGAAGCACACCGGGCACAGGTACTGGTTGCCCTGGCCGTAGGCCGTGGCGATCTGGGCCTCGGGCGAGACGCTCTGCACCGCCGGGATGAAGCACCGCGGGCAGCGCACGGCCAGCCCGGCAGCATAGTCCAGGGTGGTCCACATCAGGGCGAACACGGCCAGCTCGCCGTACTGCCACAGGGCCTGGACATGGCGCTCGCGCTCGGCGGTGATCGCGTACTTCTGGACGTCACGCTGCCAGGCCCGGATCGGCCGGGCAGGCGCCGGGACCAGCCCGAGGCCGATCTGGGCGAAGGACGGGATCCCGGCCCCGGCCGCGGGCTGGGAGGTGACCTGCACCGAGAACAGCACCGTGCCCGCCAGAAACGGCGGGGTGCCCGCTCCCGCTGCGGGCACCGAGCGCACCAGCAGCGGCGCGCCGGGTGACGTCTCGAAGGCGATCCGCGGCGGCAGCTCCCCGGCCAGCGCCGGGCCGGGAACGGACAGGACCTGGGTCAGGACGGGCATCAGGGCACCACGTCAGCGAAGACCGCCGGGCTCCAGACGACGTCGAAGTTGCCTCCCGAGCCCGAGGTGGTCACGCCCAGATCGAGGTAGCCCAGCAGCGGCTGAGCGGCCGGTGAGCCCTGCTGGCGGTCGGAGACCACCAGGTAGCGCAGCGAGGCCGAGAAAGCGGCCCACTGGATGTTCTGGGCGTTCCAGGTGATGATCCCGGCTCCCGCGGCCAGCCAGGTAACGGACCCGTCGGTCACCGTCAGCCCGTAGGCGGGCCAGGCGGGCTGCGAGGACCCGGAGGTCCCGGCCGCCACGCACTGGAAGACCTGGCCGTTGGCGTTCGGCGGCCGGATAAGCTGGCCCGCTGCGTAAGCGGTCGCCGGGGCCCAGGCATAGGGCCAGCTGTTGGCCGGGGAGTAGATGACCGACTTGCTGGTCAGGGCAATGCCGCCCTGGACATAGCCGCTGCCGGTGGCGACCTCGCCGGTCAGGTTCGAGACGAAGGCGTCGGTGTCAGGGTTGGGGATGTAGGCGCTGGTGTGCAGGGTCACCACGACCGCGTCGGAGTCCCAGTTCACCAGGCCGTTCCAGGCGGGCAGGCGGGCCTGGCGGTACCACTTCATCGACGGCATGCACGCTCCCGGAAGGTCTCACGACTTCCGAGCGCCTCCTCATGGCAGCACCGTTGCCGAGGCCGGCGGCGGGGAGGTAACCAGGACGGGCGAGCTGGTCGGGGGCGACGGGCTCGGCGAGGTCGTGACCGGAACCGGGCTGGATGATGAGGGCGCCGGGGAGGATGAGGTAGCCGGCGCCGAGGCAGACGGGGTGAGCGACGGGGTAGCCGAGGGTGAGCGCCGCCGGTGCCGCCGGGGCGTCAGGGTCGGGCTCGGTGCCGGGGCCGGAGGGGCGCCGCCGGTGATGGTCAGCCCGTGCCCGGTCTGGCCGCGGACGATATCGGAAGCAGGCTTGCCTGCCATGGCCTCCACCGCGGTGACCCCGGCGAAGGCAGTGACGATGACGATCACTGCGGTGATCCCGGCACGAGCGGCCGTCAGCTGCCGGAACGCGCGGGTCCGCTGCTCGCGGGCGACCTGAGCGCGGGCGCGGCCGGGATCCATCCGGGTGAGGCGCAGCTGCTGGTAGCGGGCCCTGGCGGCTGCGCTGCCGCGCTCGGCGGCATGCTCGGCGAGCACGGGGAAGGCGGTGGAGATCACTGAGCCGATCACCAGGCCGATGATCGTCCCGGCAACGCCCAGGAAGCTGCCGATGAATGAGGCGATGATCGTGGCGATAGCCTGAACGGCAATATGCAGGGGCGGTAGCTTCTCCTTCAGTTTCTGAGGCTTATGTGCCTTGGCTGTGGTGGTCTCGGGCATGAATGCGGGATCCTCCTATTGCTCTTTTTCCCCGGACAGCAGGCTGCGCGCCTCGGCCTGCACGGTACCTTCCTCTGGTTCCGGCGGCGGGGTTATCGTGTATCCCTGCGCTTCCAGGACAGCGCGCATCTGCCCGAGCCGACGGCGCCTGATCAGCTCCGCTTCCTCCTCGGTAATGAAATCTTTCCGGAATTCGACATCACTGAGCGCGATGTCCTCGAAGGGGTCGGCGATCCTTATCTGGCGGATCAGGGTGGGCGTGCGGAAGGCGGTGGGCTCGACAATGACATCCACGCGGACTGGAATCTCGCCGCGGTTAAGTCCGGTCGGAAGGGACCGCTGAAACTTGACGACCTTGTGAGAGTTGATGACCAGGTAGAACGTGTCCTCCATGAAAGTGCTCCTTCTTGTCAGCTGTCGGTCTTCATCCCGCACTTAGGTGCCAGCTTGCCCTCGCGGGCTGCTCTTCTAAGCCGCCAGCCCTCTACCCACTCAGGAAGATGCTCCGGACAGTAGGACTCGCCGTTCTTCAGGAATATCCACCCTTGCTTGGTGGCCTTTATGCGAGCCCACTTGGCCCCCGGCACGGAGGCGGTGCACTTCTTGCCTGAGCACGTTGTCGGATGATCAGTGGCATGGCTCATGGCTTCCTGCAGTCCTCTCGATCCGGTCCCGGCGATGTCACGGGAATGCTAGCATGATTGCCAGTCAGCTGACACGATCCGGAAGGAAAATGATCATGAAGAAGCTCGCGCTCAAGGTGGGGGCGACTGCTACCGCCGTCATCGCCGCCTACTTCTCGGGCATGGCCTACGAGCAGGGCCGCAAGAAGGGCAAGGAGATGCCGACCGTGAGCCCGTCAGAGTTCATGGGGAGCGCGGCCTCCACCATCGGCGAGCACCTGACGGCGGCTTACAGCCGCTTCGCCTCGCGCGGCAAGAGCTAGGCCTCCTGGTGCACGCGCCCGGTGACGCTGCCGCAGGGCAGCGTCGCCGGGGCGGCCATCAGATGTTGTTGTGCCAGTCCGTGTGCAGCTGGTCAGCGGGCATCCGGGCGTAGACGGCCACGACGTTCCACCGGCGGTGCGGATCCTCGGAGTTCTTCAGGGTGACCTGGTCCCCGGCCTTTGCCTTCAGCCCGATCCAGGCGGTCCGGACAGTGGTGCCGGAGCGGAGGAATGCCTGCTGGAGCATCATGACGACGACGCTAGCATGGCGCCGGGCCATCGCGTCTGGCCCGAGGACACGCGGTCATAGGCATCCTGCGGCAGGCCGCCCGCGATGTTCAGGCAGCCCTCGCCATCCCAGCCTGGGCAAACCCACAGGCCCTTGTGATAGCGGAGCGGGCCGCCGTGGATCTCGCAGCGCAGCTCGATCACCGACTCCTCGGCCGGACGATGCGCAGCTGCCAGGTATCCCCGTCGATGCGCTGCCAGCGGACGCGCTGGCCACGGGCGAACTGCTGCTCGGCCCAGCGCTTGACCTTCCGGACCGGACCAGGTGCTGACCAGCTGGTCATGTCGCCGCGAGTGCCATCCATGTCGTAGCAGTACCAGGTGCTGTCGTCGATGATGCTGCGGCAGACCTGCACGTCAGGCTCGTAGTCGTGCAGCTTCATGCAACAAAGATTACCAGCCTCAGTACCAGCGGGCCCACATCCGCGGACGGGCGGCGACCGATCCCGCGATCCGGGTGGGAGCGTAGCGGCCGTAAGTGCCTCCGGAGACCAGCACGCGGGGATTGCCCAGGCCCATGTGGCGGATCTTGAAGACGTCGAGCATGCTCTTCAGCTCGGCCTGCTCGTCCTGGAGGACGGCGCGCCAGCGATCGACGTAATCGCGCCGGTCGTGGCGGGTAATCCCGGCTCCGCCCTGCAGCAGCGGCTGCTCGGTGTAGGAGCGGATCAGGTGCTTGACCATCTCGCAGTAGGTGTAGCTCGACAGCAGGCCGCCCCACAGCGAGATCGGGTACTCAGGCCCGGTCGAGCCGTCCAGGGTGTAGTTCGACCAGGGCTGGGCGATCGAGTTGAGCTTGGAGACCGCGATGCCCATCAGCTGGGCGACCCGGCCGCGGGACCAGTGGGCCTGGAAGTAGGCCTGCAGGTTGGGGCCGCCGTCAGGAGAGTCGAACAGATCGCGGAACCGGGCCCACAGCTGGACCTCCAGGAAGTCCTTCATGTCCAGCGGCAGGCTGTCGTAGAACGGGTTGGCCGGGCCGATCGTCAGCAGGGAGGCGTACTGCTGGGGGCCGCCGGCCGAGGCGACGGTATAGGACCAGGCCAGCTCGGCGTCGGCGGGGACCGCGGTGTCCTGCGACGACGGGGTCACGGTGTAGGCGCCGGTGCCGGTCCGGGCCGCGGTGTAGCTGTTCACCGGCGTGACCGTGCCGTCGGCATTCTGCAGGATCAGCTGGGCGGCGACGGCCTGCCCGTCCGGGTCCGCCGGCACCCCGCCGATGAAGATTGTCAGGGACAGCGGGGTCATCGAGTACTGGGACAGGTACTGCCGCTCGCTCCAGTCGGCCAGGTCCGGCGAGATAACGGTCATGTCGCCTACAGCGTGTTATTGGTGTTGTAAAGCGAGATCATGCCGATCGTCTTCGCGCCGATCAGGTTGAGCGAGGTGCTGAACGAATTGCTGTTCTGCACCAGCACCCCGATGGTGTGCGAGCCCGCGGCCACGCTGGGAATAACGGCCAGCGAGGCGATATTGAACTGCGTTGGCAGGAGGGCGGGCAGGTCGGCAATCTGCCACCGCTCGCGGTAAGAGCCGAGCTGCTGCTGCTGGCCGTCGAAGGTAATCGACTGGAAGAAGCTGATGCCGACCTGCGCGGGAATGCTGTAGGTCGCCGACAGGATCACCGAGATAGCGCAGGGTCGCGGGGTGGTGAACGTGCAGACCGAGACCGTCGGGCTGGCGCCCATGGAGATATTCGAGTTGATGAATGATCCCCCGGCAAATACCGGAGCCGAGTCCCGGAGGTCATTCCAAGAAGAGCCGTTCCAGTAGGACAGCTGCTTCAGGTCAGTCATGAAGATCAGGCGCCCGGCCTGGCCGCTGGTATAGGACGGGCGCGACCCTGACGTGCAGATGAAGACGCCGGGATTAGCGTCCAGGATATTCCAGTTCTGAATGAAGTCAGACAGCTGGAAAGGGTCAGTGGGCGCGTTCAGCTTCAGGCCGAGGAGCGTGCTGAATGTTGCCACTGACCTTCCCTTCTCGCTCTCCCCGGGGAGAGATCAGTAACCAAGGCCGGTGCCCGCCAGCACCGATCCGGACGGGGTGTAGACGGGGTTGATCGTGTTGGCGGGGTCCCGGAAGGTGATCGTCTGCGTAGTGCCCTCAAAACCGGGCTGAGGAGCCTGGTAGTTGAGGGGCACCACGAAGTCGCTGGCGTTCGACCACGGCCCGAGGCCGAGCCGGTTCCCCGCGGCGATCTGGAACTGGTAGCCCTGCCAGGCATAGACCGAGCCGCCGGGCTTGTAGATCAGCGGGGCGTTCTCGGTCAGGCCCTGGGTGAAGTAGGCCGCCAGCGCGCTGCCGTACAGGTAGTAGGCATGCAGCGTGTCCGTGGCGCCCGCCCCGGCCGGGCCCGAGGTGATCACGGTGATCGTCATGGTCTTCACCGGGCCGAGCCCCGCGGAGGCGACGGTGAAGTCCAGGCCGAAGGCCAGCGGCCTGGAGATCGTGGTGTCGTAGACGATCAGGTTCTGCGGCGCCGTCACGATGCCCGAGTGCAGCAGCGCGGCCGAGGAGGCGACCAGGGTCAGCGTGTCGTTCGCGGCGCTGAGCGGGACGGTCCCCGCCTGGTCGTACCAGTAGTCCACCACGATGGTATCGCCCGGGAAGGCGTTGACTGAGCCTGCCACGGGGTTGATCTGGTAGGTGGTGAACGGGCCCACGCCGATCGTGGTGACGGTGTAGTCCACCCCGTAGATCAGCACGCCCCCCATGGGCTGCAGCGGGTCCTGCTCGGCCGGGCCCGCCAGCTGGCCGCCGGTCGGGGTCAGGTTCGCGTAGTCCGAGGACGAGGCACCCTGGATGGTCAGCGCCGAGGAGGTCGTGTCCCGGACGATGAGCTGGCCGGGCGGGGTGATGACCGCAGTCTTGCTCAGCTGCGGGGTGCTCAGCGGGGCCGCGCCCGCACTGGTCGGCGGGGCGGTCAGCGTCAGGTTGGTGCCGATCGGCGTCGGCGATCCCGCGGCCTGCTGCCGGGTGTAGGCCGAGCCGCCCGCCTGGGTGAGGTAGGCGTACCAGCCGGTCGCGCCGGCCTCGGCGGACGGCGAGTTGACCGTCAGGGTCGAGGTCGAGCCCGTGGTGACCTGATTGTGCGACGGGGAGCCGATGGTCTCGCCGCTGGCGTTGGTGTAGCTGATGATCATGCCGTAGGTGCCGGCGAGGACCGTGCCGCCGGTGGTGGCGGTGCTGGAAGACGGCGTGGCAGGCGCCGCCAGGGCACTGGGCAGCACGAACGTGTCGGACTGGAAGATCGGCTGGCCGTAGTCGTCTGAGCCCGCCACGCTGGGCTGGCCGTAGAAGCCGGGCTGGCCGTTCTTCGGCACGTACATCGTGCCCAGGTCGGGCAGCGACTGGATGAGGTAGTAGTCCACCTCGGTGGTCCCGGCCGGGGGCGTCCAGGAAATCTGGGCGCCCCGGTTAACCGGCTGCGCAGGGCCGGAGGTGAAGTAGGCCGCATTGCCGAAGAGGTAGGCGACCGAGACATTGTCGCCCGAAGTTGAGTGCGTCGAGCCGGCCAGGCGGGCGATCGAGTAGGTCAGGGTCGAGCCCGAGCCGCTCACCGTGACCGTGTAGTCCACGTTGAGGACCTGGAGCTTGCCCGCGTTTCCGCCAGTCAGGTCGGTGACCACGAGGCCCGCGGGCGGGGTGACGATGCCGGTCTTGGTCAGCGCCACGGGGGTCGAGGTGAAGGAGATCGGCGTGTCGGTCTGCAGGGTGCCCGCGCCGACGCCGGGGGCCGCGGGCACCGAGGCCGGGGCATTGGAGTCGTAGTACTGCGGGCTCCCGTAGGAGTAGGTCGCCGAGACGTTGTTGCCGACCGCGAAGTGGGCGGCCACGATGAAGGTCAGGTAGGCGTAGGTGTCCGGCCCGTTGCCGACCACGGTCACCGTGTAGTCGGTGTTCAGCACCATGGTCTGGGACGAGGTGGTGTTGGTCACCACGATCGAGCTGGTGATCACCCCTGCCTGCGACAGGTAGTTCGGCACGGTGATCTGGCCGCTGGCGAACGTATCGGTCTGGCTCGACAGCGCCGAGGGGGCGGCGGGGGCGCCGATGTAGGAGGTGTCCACGTTGACCCCGTTGTAGCCCGCGTCCGTGAACGGCTGCGCGCTGACCTGGTTGCCCAGGATGTCGGTCAGCGTGGTGTCCTTGACCGAGGCGGCCACGCCGAGGATCGGCGGCCGGTAGGCAGGCGAGCTGGGATTGGTGGCCTGGTAGAGCGAGCCGCCGGAGATCGTGGTGTCGATGATGCCGGGGTCGGCGGTGCTGCCGACGTTGCCCTGCGGCTCATTGCCGAGGGAGGGCACGAAGGCCAGCGGGCTGCCGCCGCCGTAGACCTCCTCGGTGTCCGGCGTGCCGAGCGGCCACCCGTAGGTGCCTTCCCTGGCGGGAGCGACGGCGTAATCGGACTGGCTGACCGTGCCGGTCTGGCCGCCGAGGTTGCCCGATCCGGCCCAGGGGATGACGTCGGAGACCGAGCCGCCGGGAAGGGCGGCGCCGATGCCTGCCACTGACGCGCCCGTGGTGTCGGCCGCGCCCGGCAGCTGACCGGGGTAAGCCCCGAACTGCTGGCCCTGGGTGAGCCCGAGCGGGGCCAGCTGCGACTGGGCGAGGGTCTCGCCGATCGCATAAGCGGTGTCGGGCATGTCGCCGAACAGGTAGCTCACCGTGCACGTGTCGTTGTTGGAGGACTGCGTGCTGGTGGAGACCCGCAGGATCGAGTAGGTCAGCTGCGAGCCCGAGCCGCTGGGCGACAGCGTGTAGTCCACCCCGGCGACGAGCGGGTGACTGGACGTGGTGTCGAAGACGGTGATCACCGCGGGCTGCGCGCCGGTCACCGTGGACACCGGAGAGGCCTGGGCGCTGACCGGGCTGAAGCCGGGATAGGAGATGATCCCGACCTTGCTCAGCGTGGCGGGCACGGTGTTGGACAGCGTGATCGTGTCGATCTGCTCGCCGACCAGGCCGGTGTCGGTAACGCCCGGGTCGATCCCGATGTTCGAGATGCTCATGGCTCCTCATCCACTGCCAGCATCGTGCCCGTGCCCGCTGCCGGAGGGGCCGCGGGCGGCGCCAGGCGCTGCACCTGGCCGCTTTGCGGGTCCACCGCCAGCCCGCGGGCCCGCAGCTGCGCCTGGGCCCGCTGAGCGGCTATCAGCGCTTCCCGGCGGTGACGGTCGGCGTCCGGCAGCAGCGGCCGGACAGCCGGGTGGCTCATGTCCGGGAGCTGGCGGGCCCCGGCCAGCTCCTGCGCCGATCGCGCCAGGTCCACGGCCCGGGCAACGTCAAAGACGGCTGACACCTGCTCGACGTGGCCGAAGCGCGCATCCGGGCCTGCCGTCTCCGAGGTGTCGTAGTTGTCGATCATGGCCGCCGGGTCCGGGCGGCCCGGCGCCCAGGTCATCCCAGCTCCTCCAGCTCCCACGGGCCGGTGCCCCGGCGCAGGCACCGGGAGGCCAGGGACTGGTGACGGCTGCACAGCGGCGGCTGGGCGTCCTGCTCGCGGGCCCGGACCGGGATGGTGTCCTCGCACCGGGTGCCGGGCCGCGTGCCCGGCCCGATGCAGGCCACGGCGATCAGGTCATTGTCGGCAGGCGCGTCGAGGCTGGCCAGGGCAGTCTCGTTGTCCTGCTGCGAGCGCTTCCAGAAGGCATCGGACTGAACCTGGAGCGCGGCCCGGACCGCCTCGTTGTCGGAGCCCTGGATGACCTCCAGGATGCCGAGGGAGATCGCCCGCGAGAACGCCGGCACGCGGATCAGCTCGTCCGGGATCGGCTGGACATCGCCGCCGTCGGGCGCCCCGGCCCCGGAGAAGATCACCTCGTGGGTGCTCTTGGGATCCGAGGCGATCACGGTGGGCCCGGCCATCTTGTTCCGGCACATCACCGGGACGTATCGCGAGCGCTCTTCGGTCACAGCAGTCATGTAAGCCTCCTGCATCTTCCGAGCGTCAGGGAATGGCAGGCGGCGCGCCGGTGGCGATGAGATAGCCGACCTGGGAAGTCTCGCTTCCCGAGGTCGAGGTGATGGTGAAGGAGACGCCGGGAATGATCGCGGTAACCGACAGCTGGCCGAGCGTGCCGCCCGGTGACTGGCGGGCGTGGAAGATCACCGAGGAGGCCGTCACGATGCCGCTCGGGACGGTGACGGTGCCGCCCGCGAGGTTGGCGGTCCCCATCGCCAGCGACGGGTAGGCAGCCAGGATCGAGGCCATGGCGGTGAGCACGTCGGAGATGTTGTTGTGATCACCGAGGTGCCCGGTCTGGCCGGCGGCCCGGTTGTCCGGCGGGATGATCGCGGTCACGCTGCTTCCGGGGAGCGCGAGGAGGAGGATTTGAACCTCCGTCCGCCCCCGCTGGCACGGGGCCGGGGCAGTGCCAGCTGCCACCGGTATCGGCCGCTTCCCGGCTTACCCTCGCGCTCCGGCAGGACAACGGGGATCGAACCCTGATTCCCCTCGCGGGGAAGCCCACCGGGACTGTCCGTTTCCGCCGGGTGTTCCGGCCGGCGGGCCAGGGGCCGTCAGCTGCCGGCTCCGGTCAGGATCCTAGCGCCCGGAAGCGACATGAGCAGCAGGGTGCGGGTCGTGCTGGATGCCGCGAAGATGCCGGGCAAGACCACCCTGGCCAGCGCCAGCGTGACGGTCAACGTGCCGGGCAGGGCTGCGGCCGTGCCGGGAGCGCTGTACCAGGGCCCGACTGGCTCGGCGACGCTGAGCAACCCGTTCACCACGCCGAATGGCGCCGTGAACTTCTACATGGGCACGCCTCAGGTCGTGGACATCACGGTGACCCCGTCCGGCCAGCCGGCCATCCCGCTGCCGAACGTGCCGGTCACCGCGGCGGTCCCGACCCACAGCACGCTGTCATCCGGCGGCCGGGTCGTGAACTGGTTCCTTACCTAGGCCGCTCCGGCGGCTGTACTCCCCGGTCTGCAGGTCCTTGTCCCAGCCCTCCGGGCGCGTGCCATCGGTGCCGTCCCAGGCCTGGGCGGCCAGCACGGCGGCGATGAAGTTCTGGGCCTCCCTCCCGAAGTAGCACCAGCTGCGCTCGCGCGTCAGCGGGTCGTTCTTCGGCACGGTGACCATCCGCCAGCTGAAGATCATCGGGACAATGTCGATCCAGTGGGTCTCGGTCTCTTTGACCCGGAACCCGCCGCCGGGCAGCGGCGTCAGGTCGAACAGCTCGGCATACACTCCGGCGGCGACGGGGATCATCAGCTCTCCTCTGCGGCTGGGGCCGGCATCACCGGCAGGGGCGGGACCAGCGTGGCCAGGACGTTGCCGGGCTCGATCGCGAAGGCCGGCGCCGCCTGCGTGCTCCACCGGTGGCGCACGCAGGTCCGCGGGTGCAGGCAGTCCCCGGCCATGTGCGGCGCGACCGGAGGATCATCGTGAGACACCCGGTACTCCTGGCTGACCGTGAGGCTGCCGCGGCGGGCCTGTGCCGGGTAATTGTTCCAGTTGATCCCGGCCTCGGCATACAGCTTTTCCTGGAGCTGGCCGCTGTTAAGGCCCTGCAGCTCGGCGTGGGAAAAGCGAGCCTGAGCTGCCATCATCACCGAGTTGCGCGCGGCGTCACGCTGGCGCCAGATGAAGTAATTGCCGATCTCGACCGGGTCCGGGATCGTGAACGCCCGGCCGTCGAAAGTGGCGGCACGGTGGCCCCAGGACGTCCCGGGAAGAACAGCTCTCGCGAAATGGATCGTGGCAACAGAGGCACTGACCGAGGATATTTTCTGGACGTTCCCGCCGAACCACGGCTCGGCGTGAATGGACGAGAAGTCATGCACCAGGACAGAAATCTCGTCGGACTGGGCGTAAGCGAATACAGCTCCGGGAATTTCCGCGCACAGTTCCCGTGCCGTGTGCTCCATCATGCGCATGAAGGGATAGTCAAAGGGCTTGTCGGCATCCCGCAGCAGCGTGTGGAAGGCACGCCCGTCTACCCGGATGACCGTGTAGGTACGTCGGGGCAGCCGGAACCTCGTCGAGGCCTCGTAGCGTTTCATGCGGTCGCCGAGGCCCGTGCTGTCAGTCAAGGCCGTCATCCCCGAAGAACATGCGCGAGCAGTCCAGCCGGTGGAACGGCCGGCGCAGGTCACACTCGAAGCAGCGGCGGCGCAGAGCGCACCAGTGACGGCGCAGCCTCTCGCGGCGGGTGATCCTCATGACGTGCCTTCCTCGCGGCGGCGGGCCAGCTCGATGGCCACGGACGGGGACACGTGGCCGCAGATCGGGATCTCGTCCGGGCTGTCTGGATGCAGGTACCGGACGCCGAACCGGGGGCACAGGTGCTCGGTCATCGGCGTGGTGCCGGCGGGTGCGGCGGGCCGGAATTCCATCATCATCATGGGCTCAGGCATCATGTTCCTCCGGCGGGACGACCTCGGTGAAGCCGCCGATCCGCTCGCAGACGCGGATGAAGTTGGCCAGCTGGCCGAAGCGGTCGTAGAAGCCCCGGCACAGGGCCAGTCCCGTCTCCGGGTTCTGGCCGTAGGTGGTCTGGTGGCAGTGCAGGCCCTGGGCCTCGGGGCCGGTGTTCTGCCTGATCAGGTCCTTCAGGCGGCCCGGTCGCAGCCGCATGAGGTTGCCGGGCCGGAACACGCAGGTGGAGCACATCTCGGCCAGCAGCCGGGGCTTACCGGTAGCCGGGTCGATCAGTGATTCCTGCATGCAATGAACATTACCAGGAGAATGGCATGCCGTCTTCCCGGTAAATGGACGGAGCCCGCTCCGAACCGGGCTTTCACCGGCAGGAGCGGGCTCCGCTGAAGGGGCCACGCAGGATCGGGGGGGTGATCCATCAGCATGCACGGGGGCAACATGCTCGCCTGGCCCCGGCTGGTGACGCTTCCCGGGAGACAGGCAGGCCGGGAAGCGCCGGCTGACGGGTTAGCTGATGCCGGCCGTGATCGAGAACGCGGATCCGCCGGTCAGGGGACCGGGCACGACCACCGGGACGTTGGAGCCGTTCAGGGCCGTGACCGCGCCCGGAGCCGGGCCGTCGGACAGCAGGGAGGTCGCGGCGGACTTCGCGCCGTAGTTGGTCGCCCGCGAGCCGGTGAAGGCCGTGATCGGGTTGATCGCCGGTCCTACCAGGGCGTTCGCGTTCAGATCCAGCACGCCGACGCCCGCCTCGTAGAAGTTCTGGTAGCCGGCGAAGCAGTGCAGGTTGGAGGTGAAGCCCGTGGTGTTGTCGGTCACGGTGAAGGTCACCCAGTGGGTCTTCGGGTTGTAGTAGGTCTCCACGGTGATGCTGTCCCCGATGGAAACACCGGCCGCGTTGACGCTGCCAGGGTAAACATGCGGGGCTGAGAACGCACCCGTGCTCACGCACGGGTCGGGGTCGGTGCTGGTAGCGTCCACGCCATCGCCGAAGCCCACCGCGGCCTGGAACTCGCTCAGAGGGGCATTCCAGATGACGCCGTTATCCAGGCCGAAGCCCTGGCCGTTGTCGCTGTTCGCGTCGCACAGTCGGACGCCCGCGCCACCGAACTCAGCGGTCGGCCCGGAGCCCGTGTTACCGAGCTGCTCCATGTTGGCGGTAACCGTGAAGGTCGTCTTGACGTCGCGGTAGCGCCATCCGCTGGCCACGTTGTTCTTGTACTGGCCGGCCAGGCCAGCAGTGTCGTGGCTGACGGCGTTCGGGACGGCGACGGTGGCCGCGCCCGCGGCGCTGGCCGAGGCCAGCCCGAAGCCCAGCACGGCGACGACGGCGGCCACGGGGGCCGCGAGCCGCGTGAAGATTGCCTTGCGCATGTGCATTTCCTCCGAGAAAGAGTTCATGTGGCGGATCATGCGCGCCCCTGGCGCGCTGGTGCTTACCCCCTCCGTGGCTGCCGGGTGCATTCTCTGCTCCGCGGTGCAGGCAGCATCCTGGCAGGTTCCCCGCCAGGATGCAAGCCGAATGCAATAAAGATTGTCTCGTGGTGGCTAGCTGGCCGGGTTGAGCCGGGTGGCCGTGACCGACAGGTCGTCCAGGACGTAGCTGCCCGCGCTCCGGTCGCTGTTGTAGCCGAAGGCGTAGAAGTGCAGCGTGGTCAAGCTGTTCAGCGTGATCTCGCCCGAGCCGCTGAAGTAGCTGTCGATGTTGGCGTTGGCGCCATTTTCCAGCGCGCCGGAGCCGACGTTGAACAGGTCGTTGGAGAAGTCGGCGAGTGGCGTACCGTTGTAGACGAAGAACTGCGGGAACTCCTCGACAGCGCCGGTGCCGCCAGAGGGCGGGGTAGCCTTGGCGTCCACGTTCAGCAGGTAGGTGCCCGCGTCCAGCGTGATCTCGCCGACATCGGTGGCATTGGTGACGAAGCTGCCCCCGGTCGGGACCGAGGCAACGCCGCCCAGGTCGGTAGTGCCAGTGGAGACCACGCCCGAGGGACCCTGCGAGCCGGTGTCGCCCTTGGCACCCGTGGCGCCAGGCGCCCCGGCGGGGCCTGCCGGGCCCGTGGCCCCGGTCGCTCCGGTGGCGCCCTTCAGCCCCCGCTGGTTCCAGGTCACCTCGAAGCTGCCGGACGGGCAGCGCCTGAAGTTGGCGGGGCTGGTGAAGACGTTGTCGAGCACGCGGCCGGTCCTGGTGTTGACACAGCCGCTGAAGACCGTCGGCGAGGTGGCCGTGCTGGCCGTGCTGGCCAGGGCGGCGCCGCCGATCCCGACGGTGGCAACCACCGCGGCGATGACTGCGGAGATCTTCCTGATCATTTCGTGCCCCTTCCGGGAGCTGCTGCCGGCCGCCTGATGCTGGCCGGTTGCTTTCATCCTGTCAGGTTTCCCGCCAGGATGCAAACAAAGCTGCAATAAACATTGCCAGGAAGATGGCAGCTACAGGGACAGGCCGTCCGGCTGCGCCTCGCCGGGATCCAGCTCCTCCCAGCCGTAGCGCCCGGCCAGCTCCGGCAGGTCGCCGCCGTGCACGGAGTGCAGCGCGATATAGATCCGGGGCACCTTCCAGGACCTGCGATTCACCTCGATGACCACGGTCTCCGGCAGTCCCCTGGTCACGCGCCGGAAGGCCGACCAGGTGGCGGGGCTCATCTCATGCGGCCGACGGCAGGGGCAGCTGGTGATTATCTCGGGCACGGTGGCAGCCTAGTCCTGGCGCAGCCGGTAGATCCGGACCTTGGAGCGCTTGCGCGAGGGGATCACCGACGGCTCGTAGCCCTCGCCCTCCAGGCGCCACTTCAGGTGCTGGATGACAGCGCCAGGCAGCTCAGGGAACTGCTCGGGAGTCAGCGGCACCAGGGTGTTGGCAGACAGCAGGCCCCCGGCCTCGACATAGGCCGTGGCCGCCGCGGCGAGCGCCTCGCGGTAGCACTCCCGGAGATCAGCAGCGAGACTGGCCAGGGTGATCCGGGCCCGCTGGAAGAGATCTTCCTTGTGCTGCAGGCCGGGCAGCAGCTCCTCCCAGGCCTGCGCCAGGATCTCGCCCGGATCCGGCTCATGATCGGCATCGAGCAGGCGCTGGTACAGCGCGGCCAGGCCGTCAGCCGACTGCCGGAACTGCTCGGGGATGACTGCGTCCGCCAGCAGGGCGAAGTCCGCGGCATCCGCGGCGTGCCGGGCGATGATCGTCAGGAAGGCGCCCAGCCTGCGCCGGTCGGTACGCTGGTCACCCTCAGCCCGCTGCTGGGCGGTACTGGAGATCTCCCGGTCCAGGAGCGACTCAGCGACGGCAGTCATGTCAGCCGATGATATCCCGGCGTTGCCGCAGCTGCGGGGCAGGCTGACCCAGCGGCACGCGCGGGGGAGCGGTGCTCTCCAGGGCCAGCACCAGGACCGCGGCGACAGATGCGCTGATGAAGCGCTGGCGCGTCATCGGGTCGCAGCGGTGACCGAGCGGCCACCAGTCCAGGGCCACGACGCGCCGGAACCTCTCCTCCTGCGGGTAGGGCAGCTCGTCACGGACGGAGGCGTACTGGGTGAGCGGCCGGATGACGAAGCTCCCGCGAGCGGCCAGCCGACGGAAGTCCTGGTCAAAGTCAGTCTGCATGAGTGATCCCCTCTCGCGATAGCGCTTCCCCCGAGAGCATCTGCCGTCTAGCTGCAATCTACCTTATCAGCGTGCTAGCATGCTGAACAGCAGGACGGGCGTCCGCGAGCCGCTCCCCGGCTCGTAGCGGTAGCTGTAACTACCGCAAGTGGAGGCGCGGAGATATCTTCCGCCGGGGGTCCGACCCCGGGCGGCAGATGAGGGATCTTCCCGCCGTGGCGTGGGCGCTCGTCCTGCATCGCGCCCCCGTAGCTCAGGTGGCAGAGCAGCGGACTCTAAATCTGCAGGTCGCCGGTTCGATTCCGGCCGGGGGCGCTCAGCTTGACATGCCGCGGGCAGCCGGGCTAGCTTGCCGCCATGACGCATTACTAGGGCTCACGGCTCTATCTCGTGACCCGGGCTGACCTGCCGCTCGCCGTCCAGGCTGTCCAGGCCGCTCATGCCGCGCTGGACCTGGCCGTCGCTCATCCCGAGCTGACCTCCGCCTGGCACGCTTCCTCGAATACCCTCGTGCTCCTGGCTGTCCCTGATGAGCTGGCCCTGTGCTGGCTGCTGGAGGACGCCTGCCGCCGCCAGCTCATCGCGGTCCCCTTTCACGAGCCTGATCTCGGCGATGCGCTGACTGCGGTCGCCCTGGAGCCGCAGGCCGCCCGCCTGTGCTCGAAGTACCCCCTCGCCCTAGCGGAAGGAGCACGCCATGACCATGACAGCTGAGGAGAAGCGGACCGCCCAGGCCGACCTGCAGTCCAGCCTGAGGAACGCCCGGCGCGAGCTGGCCGAGGCCCGTGACGAGATCGCGGCGCTGCGCGAGATCATCGCGGGCGGCGATCACGCCCGGTGGGGCGCGGCCCGCCTGGTCGGCAAGACCGCGCGCCAGCGGGCGGCCCTGGACATCCTGAACCGGAGGGTGACCACGCAGCGCTTCCAGCTGCGCCTGATCAACGAGCTGGGCCGCGGGCTGAGCGCGGAAGAGTTCAAGGCGGCCCGCGATGCGCTGCCCGAGGCTCAGCGCGAGCGCGTCGGCCAGCCGTCCTGAGACAGGAAGAGGCCCCGGGGCATCAGCTCCGGGGCCTCTCCTCCGTACCGTGCCCAGTTGCGAAGATGCCAGGCGACTTCTCCCTGGCCTGGGCGCGGGCCGGGCTAGCTGGCCAGGGTGGCCAGGTCCTCGCCGATCTCGGCGGGGTCGGTCACGCCGTCGAACGACACGACGCGCACGTGGGTCTTGCCGAACCTGTCGGCCGCGGTGTTGCGCTTGGCGGCGGCGGTGTACTCGTCGAAGGTGGCGCGGGCCTTGGCGCCGTGGCCGACGATCGCGACGACGATGACGCGCTTGGCGCTGGCAGACTCGATCACCTTGTCGAACTCGCGGAAGTCGTCGGCCTGGCCGTCGGTGATGACCAGCACCAGGTGGGTGGGCTGGTCGGCCGGGTCGCGGTCGCCGAACTCCTCGTCGTAGTCCTTGAGGGCCAGCTTCCAGGCCGGCATGATGTAGGTGCGCCCGCCCCACTGGATCTCGTTGAGGCGCCGGGACAGGTTCGAGGAGTTGAGGTCCCCGATCTCGACGGGGTCGTTGGCGAAGCCGAAGGTCAGCAGGCCGCCCTCCTCGTCATCACCGCCCGCCTGCTCGGCAGCGGCCTCGGAGTCCTGATCCTCCAGGGCCTTGACCAGCAGGGGCAGGGCCCCGATCACGATGGCGCGTCGGCTGCCCTCGTCCGGCCAGTCCTTGCCGTTGCCCTCGTCGGTGGCCGACCAGTCCATGGACGTGGACAGGTCGAGCAGGAGCACCGGCTCCTTCTTGCGGTTTGCTGAGACGGCCGGGCCGATCTCGCTGCGCGGGGTGCGGCCCGGGCCGCCGGTCTCCTGACGCTCGGTAGTCATGCTGTCTCCTGTGCTCGGGTGAAGGGATCGACATCACGCTATCAATGATTATTGTATCTTGCAAGCAGGAGGCCCCCTCCCGTGGGACACCCGGGAGGGGGCCGGACCGCCCGTGCCAGCGCCCCGGCACGGGCACGGGCGGAGTCAGCTGCCCGCAGGGGCAAGGAACGGGACCGAGTGACCGCTCCCGATCCAGAAGTGGGCGATGAAACCGGTCACGGTCAGGTAGGCGACCAGCAGCAGGAACAGGGCGCCGATGGCAGCCAGCGCCCAGGCTGCCCACCGGGGCAGGTTCCGGTGCCGGGTGATGACCTCGTTGTTCCTGACCTGCCACATCCACCGCTCGCGCAGGGACAGCGGGGCGGTGTACCAGTGCCGGACCCAGCGCGGGGCAGCGACGATGCGGCCGTTGCCGTGCTGGCGCCGGACCAGGTACCGGTCCACCGACCAGTCAACGAACCATCCGTTGATCGTCGCCCCGGCTGGCCTCCAGACCGGCTTGACGATGTGCCCGAGCAGGAAGCCGCCGGCCAGGGTCCCGGCAAACAGGTACCAGTGGCTCAGCGCCTGCTCGTGCAGCAGGTGCGGGATGCCGAAGTTCAGCAGCCAGATCACGCCGGTGATGCCGGCCGCGGATAGCGCGAGCAGCAGTACCGGGGCGATGATCATGTACCAGAGCGGGGCCCGGCGGCTCCAGGACTTGCGCTTGGCGAAGATCATCCCGACGATCAGGAACGCCACCTCGGGCTCGCCCTGGTCACGGTAACCGTGCCGGTACAGCGGCCAGCTAGGCGAGGTGATCAGGTGGCCCATGCCGCCGTCCCACCAGCTCTTCAGCCAGAAGACGTGCCAGTTGACCTCCAGGCCGTTGAAGTAGGCTCCGGCCACCAGGGCAGCGGCGCAGGCACCGGCGATGCCGATCCACGTGATCGTCTGAAGCAGCCGGTACCGGGCGGCATGACCGCTCGGCATGATGATCGGCGGCGGCAGCTTCGCCCGCATGTGCTCAACTGGATGGCGCAGCAGGCCAGGGCGAGCGGATCCCGGCCTGGCTGCCTGCGTGGTCATCTCTTCGCCTTCGGCGGGGCGACCCTGGCCAGGCACAGGGCAAGAGTCGTCTCATCCCTGGGTATCGCGGACTGATGCAGGCCGTTGCGGAAGATGCCGGTGCTGGCGCACTGCTCCGCAGCTTTCTTCTGGCGCGCGGTCAGTCCCCTGGTCGAGCAGTTCACCAGGTTCTCGGCAGAGCGCAGGGGATGGGTGAGCCAGTGCTGGCCGGCATCGCAGGCCCGGACAACAGGCTTCCAGTGGTTCTCGGCAGCCACGATCTTCGGGTTGTGCGCCAGGGCCGAGGCCTCGGCCGAGGCGCTCGAAGCAGCGTGGCCATGCCCGCCGCATGCCGCCGCGAAGCTCAGGGTGGCGGCGAGAACGGCGGCGAGGCCGAGCTGGGCGAGGTGCTTGCTCATGGTGCTCCTTGCTCTGGGCGGTCAGGAAACTGACAGAAGGCTAGCAAGGTTTATTACATTCAGCAAGCTAGTCAAGCTGCTCCAGGGTAAGCCGGAAGCGGCCCACCGGCGAGAGGTACGTCATGGAGGCGCTGGTGCCGCGCAGGGTGGCGCTGTCATCCTTCGCGGTGCGGTCGTGCTGGCGCAGGATTCCCTGCACCAGGCCGAACTCGGCGGTCAGCTCGGGAGACTCAGCGTCGGCCTCGCGGAAGCGCACGCCCGCAGTCGCCGGGCCCTCGCTCTCGGGCCCGGCGATGCTGAACACGGCAGCCCAGGCGTCCACGGCCTCGCTGATGTGATGGCCTTCAGGGTCGCCGAGCAGCTCGCGCACCCTGGCTGCCGACAGGGGAGAGGATGCCGGGACCCGGCAGGCGGCGATCTCGCCGATGGCCTCGTTCAGCTCAGCCAGGCGCCGTGCCTTGACCTGCAGGGTGTCGCCGGTAACGCGCTCGCGGGCCAGGCGGAGGGAGCTGAGGATGACCTGCCGCGCTTCATTCTTGTCCATGCGCGGCAGCCTAGCGCCTCAGACAATCCAGGCGAGGAAGAACGATGCCAGGGATGCCGGGATCAGCCAGTTGCCGCCGGAGAAGGTGATCACCCCGGCAGCCACCAGGGTCGCCGCGATGGCGAAGGCGAAGGCCAGGACCAGCAGGACGCGCGAGGCCGGCGAGGTGCCGGGCGCCCAGCGGAAGAGCGGGTAGCTGGCGCGGGGCGCCGGAGCGGGCTGTGGGGCAGTCATGAGGACCTCCGGGGTCAGGCCCGGCGCAGCAGGATGAGGATCACCACGATGATGAGAATCAGGAGAAGAACGCCGCCGCCGATGTACATGGAAGGCTATTTACCCCCACAGCTCCCGGTAAACGCTGACCAGGTACTCATCGGCCCACTCGCGGTCCGGGGCAGCCTGCAGCTCCGAGACCTGGATTGCCTCCTCCAGCTCGCGGGCCAGGCGGGAGATCTCGTCCAGTACGTCCTCGACGCGCCGGTAGCGGCCGGTCTTGATGGTGCGCACGAACTCGGCGTCCCACTCGCTCATCGGCAGCTGCAGGCGCCCGGTCTGCATGAGCTGGATGCCCTGCATGCCCAGGCGCACCGCGTGCGCGGCGAACTTGGTGTCATAGCCGTACTTCTGGACCAGGTCCAGCCGGTGCACCTCGGGCGATCGTATGCCGAGCAGCTTCTCGCGCTGGGAGTGCAGGTAGCCCAGGAACCTGAAGCCGGACTGCTGAGAGATGATCTTCCCGGCGTTCTCGCGCAGGCGGACGGCGGCGGGCTCCAGGACCTGGCAGGCAGAATCCGGGGCGAACAGCAGCAGCAGGATCGAGGGATTGCCGTTGAGGGCCAGCCGCATCCACTTGCGCAGGCTGTAGACGACCAGGTCCAGGTCCCCGGCCTGCGAGGGCTCGTGCTCGCCGCCGCGGGCCCAGGCGGTGCGCCGGATGTACTGCTCGAACTCGCGCAGGCCGATGACGTGGGAGGGCGGCTCGATGCACAGGCCCATCTCATCGCGGTCGTCAGTGCCGGGGATGGCGATGCCGTGGGCTCCCGAGCCGACCTCGCAGCGCAGGATCGTGGCGCGCTCGGCGATCTGGCGGAACTCCTCAGTGCCGTACCGGGCGGCGGTTCCCCTGGTCACGGGATTGCCGCCTCGCGGACGATCTCGCCGTAGCCCTGCTGCTCGAAGGCGAACTCCAGGAAGGGCAGCCCGGCGAACACGCGGGCGCGCCAGCAGCCGTCCTCGCGCTCGTAGCGTCCGGGACTGCCCAGCAGGGAGGCCCTTACGCCAGGGAGCTGCTGGAGGGTCTGCTGGAGAATATCCGGGTTGGCGGTCCGGATCAGGATGTCGGTGGGCGCGTGCATGCAGGGGACCCTAGCAGCGTGAGAGCTGAGGAGCCCTGGCCGCCCGGCGAAAGGGACCAGGGCGCGCTCAGTGCTAGGACCTACTCCACCTCCTTCGGGAAGTGATCCTAGGCGTATTCCCGGGGATAAGTCACGGGAGTTAGCCGGATCTCGGGCCCGCTGCCCCCTGGCATGCTCGTCAGGCGCATCGCGAAGACCGAGCCGTCTTCCTGGACCAGGCGCGTCTCGATCTTCACGGTCTTCTCGTCGCCATTGCGGCGCAGCTGGGTGTAAAGGCCCAGGACCGTCTCGGTAGCCAGGCGGTAGGTGTGGCTGCCGTGGTTGATCTCGCTAGCCTCGCTCATGGGAGATGACCTTCCTGAATGCCTGGTCAGGTGCCTCGATGATGACCTCGAACTCCTGAGTCCCGTGGACCTGGTAGAGGCTGCGGTGGACGAACGTGGCTACCTGGGCGACAGCCTGGTCAGCATTGCGCAGGCCCTTCATGGTGATGGTGATCACGGCTTCCTCGCCGGTGACGCTCATGCCAGGTACGACCGGATCTGGCGTACCCCGTCGCCCACTGCCTCGCGCACGCTCAGGCGGTCCGGGGGCCAGCGCCCTACCGCGGCCATCGGAGTCGTCCAGGCCGACCGCCCGTTGCTGGTCACCGTCAGCATGACGGATGCCACCGGGAAGGCCGTGTGGACGTTCAGCATGATCCAGTAGCTGATCTCCAGGTCAAAGGCGAGATCCTGCACGGCCTCGGCTACCCAGGTAGTCACCGCGGCCTGCATGTCGAGGTGACTCACCGGGGGCGCACGGGCAGGCTCGGGGCCGGGTCGGCCCGCCGGGCGGCCTCGCTCAGCTGGGCCTCGACCGTGCGGCGGTGCGCCTCGGCCTTCCACTCCAGCGTGAGCGGGTCTTCCTCGACCTCCAGGGCGGCGGCCTGCTCCCAGCCCTGCTGTGCTGCCATGATCAGCTCCCTGAGTCGTAGCAGGCCAGCTGGCGGGAACCCGTGAGGCGGCACGGTAACCAGCCCGGCTTGCCGATGCGACTTATCTGCTTCTCCCGCCAGCTGGCGCCGTCAGCCTACTCCAGCGGGGGCCACCACATGGCGCGGCAGTCCGGGCAGCCCCACTGCTGGTGGCTGATCTTGCAGACCCCGCAGTACCGGGCGAGGATGACCAGCCGCGGGCCCGGCTGCGGGCACTCGGGGCACAACCGGGGAAGCCCCTCGGGGCGAGCCTGCCTCATCCACACCTTCCGGCCGCTCAGCTCATGACGAGCAGGCGCGTGCCGGGACGCAGCTTCCTGTTGTAGCTGGTGGACTGGACGAACACGGTGCACCCGTGGCCGGCCGGGCGCACCCGGGCGCTGCCCTGCTCGGGCAGGCCGAGCAGCTGGCGGACGTTGGCGCCGCCGGTGTACAGGCGCCCGTCGGAGCCCTCGACGATGACGCCCTTGTAGTCCTGGATGGTCACCGCCCGCTCCAGCTGGTAGAAGCAGCTGCCCTTGCGGTAGGGCACGCCGGTGGCCACCTGGGCGAAATCGGCGATGTCGGCTTCCTGGGTGACCGGGTACAGCCGGTAGGTGTTGTCGGCCAGCGGAATAAGCGAGGCCCGGGCCTGCTCGGTGCTCACGGCGTTGACCCGGAACAGGGAGCTGACCCGGCGCTCGCCGCGGGACCGGGCCTGCATGAAGACCTGGGCGCTCTCGCGGATCAGGTTGCCGGCCGAGGCGAACCCGGCAGTCGAGGTGGTGTCCCAGATCGAGACATTGTCCTCGGGGAAGCCGTACTGGCGCGCCCGGCTCATGCCCGCCCGGTCGGGCACGAAGATGCCCCAGGTCCAGTTGTCCTGGCGCGCGGAAATGCGGTCAGCCAGATCGCGGGCGGTATTGCGCCGCGAGTCATTCTCGATGCCGTCAGTCAGGCACAGGAACAGGAAAGAATGGTCCCCGTACATAACCGGTGTCCTGCTGAGATCGTCAATAGCCAGGCAGGAGGCGTCAATGAGCGCGGTAACGCCATGCGGCCGGTAGAGGCCGCCGATGCTGGGAACGCGCAGGACGTCCTTGTCCCAGATCAGGCACCGGATATCGCTGGCATCGGCGAATGCGTAGAAGGAGATCCGGGTTTCCTGGTCGAGGTCCTTTGAGGTATCGACGAGATCGGCGACCAGGTTATCGAACACCTGGACGAAGGAGCGGGCGTGACGGCTCATCGAGCCCGACTCGTCGCCGACGATGACGACGTGGTTGATCCGGTTGGCCGGGGCGGGGATCTGTGTCATGGGCGGCAGCCTAAACCCCGGCGCCGACATCAGGGAGGCCCCTGAGTGCTTTCTCCCTGGTCTGCGGGTGCATGGGCTCGATGATCACGTCCTGGGCCAGGTGCATGGTCACCCGGTGGTGGGCAACCCCGGCGTGCTCGCTGGCCTTCTGCCGGAGCATCCGCAGGTGCTCGGCCGAGTTGCCGAGGCTGCTCTCCTCGAACCCCTCGCAGTCCTCGCACTCCGCGCTGGAGATCATCTTGACGTAGGTAGACCTGAGCGGGCAGCCGGGATGATTTGCCGGGCTCATGGCGGCAGTCAGACCTCCTCGCCATGGGCCTCGCGCATGTGGCGCTCGATCGCGTCCCTGATCCCGGCCAGGGTCCGGGGATCGGGCCCCGACGGGAAGATGACCTGGCCGCACGGGCTCTCCGGCGGCGGCTCGTCCTCGACCAGGCCCCACGGGGGCAGGGACTCCCCGGCCGGGGCGCGGCAGGTAATGGCGTCGGGCAGCGTTGACAGCGGCCAGTTCAGGGTGCCCTCGTACACGCGCTCGGAGTTGCTCATGGGCGCAGCCTAGGTGATCCCGAAGACCTCGCCAATACCCAGCCGCAGGGCCAGCTCGAAGTTGCGGGCCGGGGTGCCGGGCTCAGCCTCGCTGTCCAGGGAGATCCCCTTCTGCCTGCAGAGCGCTTCGAGGATCTCGCGGACCAGCTCTCCGGCGACAGCAGCCTCCGGGTTGCCCGGAGCGCGGGCCGGAGTCTTCTCCTGCTGGACATGCAGGCCGGTCAGCAGGCCGTCGAGCCAGGCTCCGGCCAGGGCGCTGAGATGAGGGCGCAGCTTCGGCAGCTTCTTCGCCGCGAAGCTGGCCCGCTGGACCGCGGCATAGAGCGCGGAGTCCGGATCGATCATGCCGTCCAGGATCTGCGAGGTATCCTGCCCGCTCTCGGATCGTGCGTCTATGCCGAGCAGAGCGTGGCTGATCAGCTGGAAGTCCGGGTGGTCCGGCCGGCCTGGAGGTGTCGTCATGACCAGAGCCTATCAAGGAATCCTGCACTGCTCGGTCAGAAACTCACTCTCCGAGGATGCAGGCACGCTCCCGGTTGGTCGGGCAGCCCGAAGTGCAGGCACCGTCAGAAGAGAACGGGCAGTAAACGTCGGTGCTCGCGAGATAGCCGGACTCCTCGGCATTGCAGAGGGGACCGCTGTTCGTTCGCGGATAGTCATATTCGGACTCGGGAGTACTGTCAGCCACCGATGGCCGCCAGTCTGCTCACGAAGATCATGTCAATTGCTCCCGGCCTGGAAGACGGATTCAGCAGGATGCCGTTATCGGTCCGGATCTCCCAGCAGTCAAAGGGAATCTCGCCATATCCGGTCTGCCAACGTGCTTTCGTGGCAATGGCGCCCAGCGACAGCCCCTCGCACCCGGTCACGACTATTACCTGGCCATTCACGTTCACTCTCACGACATCACCTCGCGGACCTCGACGCGGAACCGCTGGCCGGGAAAGGAGTCCGAGCTGACCTCGAATCCGGGACACGCCTTCATCGGAACCCGGACGTGCAGCCGGGTCTGCTCCTGCTCCCAGGTGCCGGAAGTCAGGGCATGGATGATGGCCCCGGCCATGAGCGACTCCGAGATCGAAGGCTCAGCGGAGGGCTGCTCGCCGCCGGCATGGGCGTGGAAGTACCCGGACCAGAAGTGCGCGAAGCACTTGTCCTCGTCGGACAGCTCACTGTCGTAAATGGTCTTCTGGGCACGGGCAGTGGCATTGGCGTCGGCCGGATCGAACCGGGCGATCTCGCGCTGGCTGCCGTCCTCGGACAGGGTGACGATGCCGTCGTTCTGCTGGATCACGTAAAGCTCGCTGGGGAGTCTGGCCATGGCTGCAGCCTAATGCGAGATCAGGAGGCGCGTCAGCTCGTCCGGCAGCCGCTGGCAGCCGCAGGGGAGCACCCGCAGCACCATGCCGGGATAAGGCGCCTCGCGATAGCTCCCGGCGGGCGGGAAGCCGTGCCAGGGACAGTAGTGCGCGGCCTGCCACTGGAAGCGCACCTGGTTACCGTGGTACTCCGTCAGGAGCAGCAGGGCCTCGTGCCGACGCCGCTCACGCCGGTGCTGGCGCCGGGCTTGCAGGTAGTCCCAGGAGCGGACAGCATCAGGCGTCGCGCTCAGCAGGCTGAGCCAGCGGGCGGCAGCGGTAATCACGACGGTGGCTAGCTGCGATAGAAGGACGGAGTGACTTCGATTGGCCGGATGCGCTGCTGGTTAACCGCGCGCTCCAGGGTCATCTGGAGCGAGGAGTCGTCAGCTGCGGTAATCTCCAGCTCAACGCGGTAGGGCAGCTTCAGGCCCCGGCCATGCAGGACATTCCCGAGGTGCATGAGCATCGGCCGCAGGAAAAGGGGGCGTCCTTCATCTTCAGCTGCCAGCAGGTCAGCTGCGGTCGCGAGCACCGAGGGGGGATCCGGCGGACGGGAGGCCATGAGCATGTTCTGGACTGCTCCCGGACCGGGGCACGAGCGGTTCAGGCACTGGATCATGCCGCCGCTCATGCGATGCAGCTCGCGTTCCCCGCAGGCCGGGCAGTAACCCTCTATGTTCAGGATGGGAGGCATGGCGGCAGCCTAGCCCGGATGCCGGGCGGAGGGGGAGCACTCCTGCCCCCAGCAGTGCGGCCAGCCACCGCCCGGCAGAGCCAGGAGGCCATCGTACCGCAGCTTGACAGATACAAGGTTCCTTGGTAGCTTCGTGTCAGTTCCGAAGCGCCACCGTGCAAGGCCCGGCGGTAACGCAGCTCTCAGGTGCACGCGGCTCAGGCCGCCTCTGCCAGTGAGGCTGGCTGGTTACGGGGAAAGGCGCAAGGGGGACCGTGGCGAACTCGGCACCCGCCCCCGCTGCACGGCCCGGACATGCGGCCTGCTGAGGCATTCCCCTCGGCACCGACTCGCTTCCGGGACGTGCAGCCTCAGCGTTGCGGCGGCTGAACGGCGGACATGGCCTGACGAGGGAAGCGTCCGTGATCGGGGGCACAGCCCCCTGACCGCAGCGAGAGGGCCCTGGACTCAACCAGGGCCCTCTGCTTTTGCGCCGTGCGTCAGCGTCCCAGGAGCTTTGAGATCATTGCGCCGAGAGTCGGCTGCCGCCACCAGGGCAGGTCAGCCAGCCGATTATCCCGGAGCGCCCGCGCCTGCTCGCGGGTTAGCTCAGCCTGAGCATGACGCAGCTTCCTCTTGGATCGGCTCATGGAAGGAGCCTAGCCCCAGGTAAGTAGGGCGAAAGCGAGAAGCGACAGAAAGATGACAGCCCGGCCGCGCTCACGACGCTGGTGCATGTTCACCTCCGGAGACTGGGGCGTCTTCATCTGAACTCCTTAGCGAGAGAAACAATTCAGATGACACTACCTGCAGCAAGTCATCTCTGTCTAGCACCCGCAGCCGGTACCCGGCATCCTGCCAGGCGGCGTACCGGGCCCGGTCGTCATCATCCTCAAAGCCCTTGGTCTCGACGTACAGGCCCAGGGTCGGCAGCCAGAAGTCCGGGCAGTACCACCCGTCTTCGCCGACCCGGACGGCCAGGCTGCGGTCGGCCCGCTCGACCGGGAGCTTCCACAGCGAGCACAGCCCCCAGAACAGCGCCTCATAGCCCGAGTCGAGGACAACGGCATCATCAACGACGATGTGCTGCTTGGTCCTCGTGTGCTTGGCGGCGCACTCATTCGAGCAGTACTTATTGTAGCCCTTCCCGTATTTCTTGTACCGGGTGATTTCTTCGCCACATCCGAGACAATTAAAAGTCACGTAATTATCAGGATTGGCCTGTCTCGTACGGCCATACTCCATGCGATGATCATGGGAGCAGAATTTCTGTCCTGGGACCCCTGTCTTCTTACCGCAAGGACAGGTATCCGGAGGCTTCTCGTCTTCTCGGTACTTCCGGAGGCCGGCTCGGTCGAGGGCGACCCTGAGCCGGTAGAAGTCGAGTTGCAGGGTCTTGACGATGTAGTCGAGTGGCTTGCCCTGCTGATATAGCTCGCAGGCCTGGGCCTGCTTGGCAGTGTTCTGCGCGTAGCGCTTACCCTCAGACATGTGAGAGCCCCTTCGGTGTCGGCCGGAACCTTCACCTTAGGGGCTCTCTTAGCTTTTGTCCATCACCCTCCTTCGGGAGGGTTAGGAACTAGCTTTTCGTGATCGTTGCGATTCCGCGCGGGTTCAGGATGTTCATGGCGACCATCTCGTCGAAGACCCATCCCTTCCAGAACGCCTCGACGTTGTGGTTCTCCTCGACGTCCAGGCTGTAGAGCACCGGGAACACGCCGAGGAAGTTGGGCTCGGGGGTGAGGAAGATCTTCGCCTGCGGGACGATGATCGAGCGCTGGATCTGGAACTCGCCGAAGCTGGTGATCGTCTCGCCGGCCACGACCCGGTCCTTGAAGGCCCAGCCGGTCTGGTTGATGTCCCAGCGGTACATGTCACGGAAGTCGAACGGGTTGATCAGGATCCGGGCCGAGGGCAGCTCGTGCAGGTCGGTCATCGCGACCGCGCTGTAGAGCGAGCCGGGGGTCAGGTAGCCCGACGCCTCGGTGATGTTGTGGTTGGGGGTGACCACGTG
>Ga0134126_10000041_pt1 | contig 163069 bp, 167 predicted proteins | sample KB31752_FD_96881 | JGI IMG/M metagenome (GOLD analysis project Ga0134126, IMG submission 96881) | Terrestrial soil microbial communities with excess Nitrogen fertilizer from Kellogg Biological Station, Michigan, USA - KB3-175-2 | ecosystem: Environmental > Terrestrial > Soil > Unclassified ... | reverse complement strand
GATCGGCGGCACTGCGCACCAGGCCGGCACCTGCCGTTTCGGGACGGAGCCGGCCAGCTCGGTACTGGACCTCAACTGCAAGGCGCACGAGCTCGACAACCTGTACGTCGCCGATGCGAGCTTCTTTCCCTCGATCGGTGCGGTGAACCCGACGCTCACGATCATCGCCAATGCGCTTCGCGTGGCCGATCGGATCAAGGAGAGGCTGGGGTAAACACACCCTTTCCAAGCGGACGACGAGCTCATCACAATCGGCTGGCGCTACTACGTCTCATGCCCATCGTTACGTTCGCTCCAGAAGCGCCTGAGGCAGGCGGGCTGCCCAGATCACCAAAAGGGTTAAGGGCGGCTTGGCTTGAGGTCAAGCTCAAACGAGCCCAGGAACCACTCGCTGCTGGCTGTACTGCCGAACGAGCGTTGGATTAGATATTAAGGACTGAAAATGGACACCACAGCGCACGCGGCACCACTGAAACCTCCCTCGCTCGAGGAGCTCAGACGGCTGCGGCGGCCGCTACGAGACGTTAACCAGGAGGTCGCGGCCAAGGTCGGTCGGCTCGACAAGGTGGCCGTGTGGATCACCGCCCATGTTGGCACAATGGGCTTTTTTCTCGCGGTCTTTTCTTGGACCATCTCATGGCTGGGTTGGAACCTGCTCGCTCCTCCCCGGCTACGATTCGATCCACCGATGGCATTCGTCTTCTGGTTGTTTATTTCCAACGTGATACAGCTTCTGCTGATGCCACTCATCATGGTCGGTCAGAATATCCTGGGTTACCATGCGGAAAGGCGCGCCAATCACGACCTGGAAGTTAATATTAGAGCGGAGCAGGAGATCGAGATCATCCTGCGTCATCTCGAATATCAAAACGCAATCCTGATCATCATGTTGGAAAAGCTCGGCATCAATCGGCGCGCGGACGGCACGATAGCCTCGGCCGGCGGGTAACGAAACTGATATCTGAGATGTCTCCTTCCCAATATTCATGGTCGAGCTCTGGCTGAGGTAGCTTGCTAAATGCTTGCAGGACCGCGCTATCCAGGGTATCTGCCGTCGGATTATCTGAAGATCAGGTTGGCCGTGTTGTACACGACCTCGGCCGACATCTTGGAAATCTGGTCCTCTGCGCGGAGCCCGTTGAGGACCAGCTCATCGTGCTTGGCGTACCTGCGTATTAGGCTCGCAACGGTCTTCACAGCGTCTCGCCGGTGTGACCGGCGCGCGGAGAAACATCATGGCTGCAACGAAGAAGACTACTTTCAAGACGATTCCAGTAGGGACGAAAGTAACCTGGCACTATCGCAGCGCTATAGGCCACGGCACTGTAAAGGGTATCCACAAGAAGGGAACCAACGCCGCCACCACCATGTACTCGATTGCGCAGCACGATCACCACCCGGGTGAGCCAGCGATCGTTGTCCACTCCGGAAAGGCGTTGACCCGAAGCAAGTAGGAATTTGACAGCAACGGGTACACATCCAGGGGGCTCAATCTGATGAAAGTCAAGATGATATGACTGTGGCCAATCGTTGACATCGCTGTCTCGGCGAGACGACTGTGATGGCGAGCATTGCTTCGATGTCTTTTAGACCATGTGGATGCTCGCCCTGAAACGCACAGTGATCACGATGCGATTCCATGAAAACATCGCGGATCCCCGACGCCAGATGATCCGTGCGCGACAGGCAGGTCGCTGCTCGCCGAAGGTGGGATAGCGTACAGAGTACGCTGCTCAAACAGCGCATAGTGCCATCGAGCTACCGTCGAGATTGCGCCTGCTCAAAGGAGAATCGTTGTGGCTCATACCTATTGGAACGACTGGTATTTCGGCTGGGGCTGGTTTCTCTGGTTCGGTGTGGTCTTTCTACTATTCTCGAGCATTGGTAACTGGCGCTATACGTACCGCGCACATCAGAAGTACGACAAGCCGCCGCGAAAAGCTGCGTTCGATATTCTCGCCACGAGATATGCCAGCGGCGAGATAACTCGGGAAGAATATGGCTTAATGAAAGCAGAGCTTTCCAAGGGATAATGGCGCGCAGATCGCGCCGTCCGCCGGCGTCGACCAGCTTCGACTTAAGTGGAGATCGTCCAGACGGGGGCGCGTAGTTCATCATGCGCGACTTCTGTCGCTCCCTCATCGTCCTTTGCTGATTGTTGAAGAGGTGAAAGCTTGCTCCACTGGCGCGCGGTCGGTGCGCCGCGGCAGCGGATGTCGCAAGCGCCGTCGTATCGCGGATCATCTATTGTCCCCTGCGCCGAGTGCTAACCGGCTGCGTATTCTTACCTCAAACTTAGGCCAAGCCCAGACCCGCGGGGGTCCGGACGCATGCGTCAGCTCTTGCCGCCAGGCAGTACGCTGGCGAGGATTTGCTTGACGCTATTCTTCAATACGCTGCCCAATTCCGGTTCGCTGGCCATCATGGTCATGAAGTTCTTGGCGTCCTTCAGCGTGATGTGCGGTGGCAAGGGGGGCACGTTCGGGTCCGTGTAGCATTCCAGGATTACCGGCCGATCGGCCGCTAACGCCTCATCCCACGCTGAGCCCAGTTTCTCCGGGTCATTGACGAAGATGCCCTTGAGGCCCAGGAGCTCGGCGTATTTGTGGTACGGGAAGTCAGGGATACTCTGCGTCGACTCTGTCTTGCCCACGCCCAGCTGTATGCGCTCCTCCCAAGTCACCTGATTGAGGTCGCGGTTGTTGAGCACCATGACGATCAGTCGCGGATCGGACCATTGTCTCCAGTACTTGGAGATCGTGATCATCACGTTCAGGCCGTTCATCTGCATCGCGCCATCACCGATGAAGGCGATCACCACGCGATCGGGAAAGGCCATCTTCGCCGCCATCGCGTAGGGCGTAGCCGCACCCAGGGAGGCCAGGCTCCCGGACAGCGAGCCCATCATGCCGCGGCGCATGCGGATGTCGCGAGCGTACCAGTTGGCCACCGAGCCGGAATCGCCGGTCATGATGCAGTTGTCCGGCAGCCGTTTCGACAACTCCCAGAACACGCGCTGCGGGTTGATGGGATCGGCGGACATCATGGCGCGCTCATCGAGTGTCTTCCACCACTCGGCCACGCCGCTCTCGATGCTGCGCCGCCAGGCACTCGCCGGCTTCTGCTTCAGCAGCGGCAGCAGCGCGCGCAAGGTCACGGCGCTGTCGCCGACCATGCTGATGTCCATCGGGTAGCGCAGGCTGAGCCGGGTACCGTCAAGGTCAATCTGTACGCCTCGCGCGGCCCCCGGCTTGGGCAGGAACTCACTGTACGGGAAGGCCGAGCCGATCATGAAGAAAGTATCGCAGCCCTTCATCAGATCCCAGGACGGCCTGGTCCCCAGGAGCCCCAGCGATCCGGTGACCCAAGGCAGATCGTCGGGCAGAACGGCCTTGCCCAGCAGCGCCTTGGCCACGCCGGCCTGAAGGCGCTCGGCCACCGCGATCACCTCGTCCGTGGCGGCGAGCGCCCCGGCACCGACTAGGATAGCGACCTTGCTGCCGGCATTGAGCACGGCGGCGGCTTGCTGCAGCACATTCTCGTTGGGCAGCAGTGCGGGGCCGGCGTAGCCCACGCCGGTGTGAGTGGTGCCGTGGACTACCGGCGGATCCTCATAGCGTAGCTCCTGTAGATCATTGGGAATGATGACGCAGGTGACGGTGCGCCGGGTGGAAGCTATGCGCACGGCGCGGTCGATCAGGTGGCGCATCTGACTCGGCACGCTCGCGGTTGCGACAAAATCTGCCGCCACGTCCTTGAACAGCGACTGCAGATCCACTTCCTGCTGATAGTTTGCACCAATGCAAGTGCGCGCCTGCTGCCCGACAATGGCGACGACCGGCACGTGATCCATCTTCGCGTCATACAGGCCCGTCAGCAGATGGATCGCCCCGGGGCCGGATGTCGCGTAGCACAGCCCAACCTCACCGGTGAACTTGGCATGGCCCGATGCCATGAAGGCCGCCATCTCCTCGTGCCGCACCTGGATGTACTGGAGGCTGCCCTGGACCTTCTGCAGTGCCACGTCCAGACCGCCCACCCCATCGCCAGGGTAGCCGTACACGCGCTTGATGCCCCATTCCTGCACGCGATGCCAGACAAAGTCGCTAACATTCATGCCCATCGGCAGCTCCTTACCCGACGCGCAACGCGACCTCCGCCGTCGAGCCAGACGTCGTCACGGCAGATCAAGGGGGTGTGCTGGCTATTCGAAGAACGCAGTAGCTTGAGCACGATAACGGCAGAGGATGGGGCCACGAGAGCTCTGACAACCGCACATAAAGAGCGCACATTTGATCACCGGTTACCCTGTTTTGCCTCGCGCTATACCGGCACGTGTTCCGTAGGGGCTCGCTTGCGACGCGCTCGCAGTGGCTTGGAATTCAGGATTCTGAAGCTGTACCTCCTGGGCCCAATAGCCGGCGTGGCCATAGTGTCGATGCAGGCCCGCTTCCCAGTGGCGACTCAGCGGCACCGCTGGGTCGTACGGCGGCGCGTCCTTCACAGCCTGGCGGGTCATATGGATGACGACCGTGTTGTCTGGCCAGCGTACTTCTCCGATCCATTGCGGCGCAATGAGTACCTGGTGACCGAGCCACCAGTTGCTCGTGTTCACAATCAGGTACCGAATAGCCCAGGTCTCCTCATCGATCAGCAGGTTCTCCACGTGACCGATGTCGCCATCACTGGCCTCGATGTGGTAGCCCATCACCACTTTGCAGCTGCGCAGGTGCGGATTGCTATCCTCATCCTGACCGGCCTCAAGGCCCGCGCGGGCACGGTTCGGTTGCGCTCTATTCTCCTCGGCATCGCGCCCGCCGTAGCTGCCATTCGTCAGCATCATGCTCGGAGAGAGGACATTGCCCCAAAATCCGGCGCCGCCCCAATAATAAGGGTATCCATAAAACCCGAGGTACTGCATTTCGTACTGCCGGGAAACCGGCTTATCCGTGTCGATGCCGGGACTGGTCTTCACCTGTTCCTTCGTGATCAATACCGGCAGTACTTTTCCGGCCCAGTCCGGATCACCAATCGCGAACGGCGAGATCAGGACCTGTCGACTTGAAAGCCAGCTGCCGGTCTCAACGATCAAGTAGCGCACAACCCATCGCCCGTCGTCAAAATAAACATCCTTCACGTGGCCGATGTCCCCATCCGTCGCTCGAATGGCGTAGCCTTCTAGATCTTTCATGGTGCGTAACATGGCGTCTCCTCCTTCGCGAACGTCGAGCAGCGATTATGCGGTGCGTCGGTTAGCGGAACCTCCCTCATCGTGAGGCCAATGAAGGCTCACCTTCGTGGGCAACCAGCAGATCGTGCATGTCGTTGGCGTGCTCTTCCTCGGTGCTCAAAATGCCTTCCAACATGGTGCGCGTAGCCGGATCGTCGTCGGCAAAGTACCGAATCAGCTCACGATAGTGATCGATCGCTATTCGCTCGGCGATGAGGTTTTCTCGGATCATCCCGATAAGATTGCCGCCTTCTGCATACTGGGACACGGACCGCGTTACGAGCCCCGCAGGATCGAAGTTGGGAGCGCCCCCGAGCTGATTGATGCGCTCGGCCACGGCCATCATGTGCGTCTGCTCTTCCTTCGCATGTTGGGCGAACTCGGCCTTTACGCCCTCGCTCGATATACCTGTGGCCGCCACCGCATGCATCGTGTAGCGCAGCACACAGACGATTTCGGTCGCTAATACTGATTGGAGGATTGCGATCGCCTGCTTGACGTCTCCTCTATAACTCTGGGTCACGTTACCGGTTTCGAGATGCTGCCTAGCCCGATCCCGAAGAGTCTGCACATCGGTCAGGAACGGCTTGCTGACGCTGGCGGTCGAGTCGGCTTCATTCATCGGAGTTCCCCTCCTCCTCAGGTGTCATTGAGCTGCTGTTCGGTGCGACGCATGGCCGCCGCTGCAACGATCGTACGCCGCGCACACCCATAAATAGGTCGCAGGAGATTGGACACTCCGGATGCAGTGCCGGCGCGCTCAGCATAGCCTTCGGCAGGTTAGCCTGATCGCAGGTCCGTGCACCCTCTGCGCTGAGCTGATGCGCCGCTATGCGGACCTCTTCGACGCGCCAATAGAAAACCGGATCGCGCCGACGCTTGCAGCGCCTCGCGCGTGCGCCAGCTGTAGGAGGTTGATGCCAAGAGGCCATCAGAAACCGTATCGCACTCGAGCAGGTGCCTGTCGAGGGGTATCGCAGTACGCGCCGGCGGCGCTGATCGCGAACAGCGCATCGCCCCGCGATGAACCGGAGCGCCGACGCACCTTGCGCCTGTCCGAGCAGCCCGGTCTGGTAAGCAATTGGCGAGAGCACAATGCCCTTGCGTGAGATGGGGCCCTGGAATGCTGACTTCTCCTCTCTCATGGAGCTCCCTACCCGGACGCAGCCGCATCAGCAAAGATATACAGTGCGCCGGTCGGATGCAGACGCGCCGCCGGCAGCGTGTCGTCGCCGCGACGAAGTTGGGCGAGCGCAGCGCGCTTTTCCACCCCCGCGATCAGGAAAGCCGCATTCCGGCTGCTCTCGAGGACCGGATAGGTCAGCGTGATGCGCGCTTCGGACTTGGCGCCGAGGACGGCAGCGACCCATCGCTCGCGCTCTGCGAGTACCGCGCTCCCCGGAAACAACGATGCTGTATGCCCATCCGGTCCCAGCCCTAGAAAGGTCACGTCAAAGAGCGGCCGAGCCGGGTCCAGGTGCGCCGCGCCGTAGAAAGATTTGAGCTCGCGCTCATAGGCGGATGCCGCTTCGTCCGGCGTGATCCCTACGGTAGGAATCGCATGGATGTTGGAGGGCGGAATCGGCGCGCGCGACAGCAATGCCTCGCGCACCATGCGGTAGTTACTGAGCGGGTCATCGTGCGGCACGAAGCGCTCATCGCCCCAGAACCAATGTGTCCGGGCCCAGGGAAAGCTGCCCCGATACGGAGGCTTACCCAGCTGCTGGTAGAGCGCGCGTGGGGTCGTACCACCGGAGAGCGCTACGGTGAATGCGCCGTCCTTCGTTGTCGCCACCTCGAGCAGCCAATTTGCGACGCGGCGCGATAGCGCCTCGGGATCGGCAAGTACTTCCACTCTGGCGTCGGACGGGGCAGTCATAAGCACGCCTTTCTTGCTGTATCAGACATGGCGGTTCCCTCTGCTACGTTCAATTTTGGTCCGGTGCCGACGCATAAATCTCGATGACCGCACCAAGCATCCGCGGCGCTTCTTGCTTCGGCCGCTGGAATGAATTTACGCCCAATGATCGACCCGAACCCTCCGCCAGCATGAATAGAGCGAATCTCACCGAACAGCTTGTCGTCGTCGAGCAGCGCAGCCCCGCCGGAGAAGATGACGATGCCGCGGCCGGCGAAAGCACAATCGACGATATGGCGAACGCGCTCCGTTGCGGTCGCAACGGGAATATGCCGCTCCTCGGCTCGATCAACGCATTCACCGTCGAGCCGGTACCGATGCCCACGATCATGTCCTGTTGCAGAAAGCTCAGTGCGGCGCGCGCGGCGAGCTGTTTCTGTTGTTCGGTGTCGCTCAGGCGGGCTCGCTGGATCATGAAGCGACCGCCCGCAACACGAACTTCCGCACCGCATTGGCGAACCCCTCACTCTCATTGCTGTCGGTTACTGCGTTTGCCTGCGCCTTCACCTCGTCGCTGGCGTTGCCCATGGCGATTGAGAAGCCGCTCTTGCGGAACATGAGGACGTCATTCGGCATGTCTCCCATGGTGGCGATTTGCGCGGACGGAATGTTCAGGAGCTTGGAGAGCGTTTCAACGACCGTTCCCTTGTTGGCGAGCGGATGGGTCACGTCGAGATAGTAGGGCTGCGAGCGCGCCGCGCTCGCCTTCTGACCCAGCGCCTTCTGCGTCGCCTTCTCGCAGGCGGCGACCCGATTGAAGTCATCCGAGATGCCGACGATCTTCACCGCGTGCGCCAAGTGTGCGTCGGTGAACGAGGCCACGACCGTGGCGTCAAATTTCACCGTCCAGGCCTCGCGCGCCACATGGGGCGCATCCTTATCGCGAATCAACCACTCCGTCTCCGTGTAAACCCAGGCGTCCAGACCCTGGTCCAGGATGAGCTTCACGGCCTGCTTGGCCGCGGCGGGATCAAGCGTGTGACTCTCGATGACCGATAGGTCGGGATTGACCAGCACCCCGCCGTTGAACCCTGCTATAGCGGTCTTGAGCGCGAGCGGCTCGATCAGCATGCTCATGCCGCGGGGCGGCCGCCCACTAGTGATGGCGAATGCGATGCCGGCCCGATTGAGCTCGCGCACAGCCGCTTTCGCCGCCTCGGTCAGTACCTTGTTCTTGGTGACCAAGGCACCATCCACGTCGGCCAGAAACAGACGAATGTCATGGTGAGCGGTCATGCTTTTGCTCCGAGGCAGGCATCATGGGGCAACAGACTCGTTTTCTGTGTTGCGCGCCAGCAATTCGTCAGCTGCTTTCGGACCGTCGTTGCCGGACTCATAGGCGTTCATCGACGCGCCAGGAGCGTGGGCGCCCTACTGACCTTCGGCGGCCAGTACGGTACCTGCGGGTCACTCCGAGGCATCTAACGTCGAAAAGCTAGCCGCGTCGCAGGAGACCGTCTGTGCGGCAGCCTACAGACGTCATGGGTAGTGGCCTCAATGAATCTGCGGCGATGCGGTTCGAAACGCAAGGCGTAGCCACATGTGAGATGCCGGTTTATTGCCCGACGAGCGGGCTGGCTTCGGCGGGTGCGCCTGGATTCTCTTCCGGTGTCGATCGAAATTCGGATCACGGCGCTCGATCTCTCGGTCTTCATCGTTAGTTCATCCACACCCTCATGAGACATGCGACGCGAGGCTAGGTGCTGAAGAGATCCCTCCTTGGATGCGCCGCTGAAAGGACGCTTTGACTCCGCCCAGGTCGCGGCGGACGATAGTCGTCAGACGCTGTTCACAGGAACGCTCAATATCTACTAAGACGCTGTGATTGCGGCTCTCCGCGATGTGGAGTCCCTCATCATTCTTGGTCCAGGCGAGGCCAAGGGTGAACTGAAGAGGCGGCTGGTGAAAAATGAGGCTCGGGGCGCGAATTGCTGCGGTCGAGACGATGGAGAAGATGACCGGTCGGCAGATTGCAGCGAAGGCCAGGGCGCATTTTCTCAACCGCCTGGTCGCCCAAAGCTCCTAAACTCGGCGGCCCAAACGCTGGCCTTCGCGACAAAACTCGTCCCGGCACCCCGCGGTAAGGAGCTTGGCATCCGGCAGCTCCACATCCTTAGCAGATCCGCGGGCAGCTCCGCGCCCGCTCCCTGCGTGGCTCTTCTCGTCCACACCCCCCGTAAACACGGCGGTCCACCAGGTTTCGATGCGAAGCAAGTGCCCTGGAGTTTTCGCATCGATCCTTGAGCGCGGATCCGACATGGTTCAGTTGCGTTCGTCCGAGACCCCAATGCGCGGCAACGCACTGAGATTGATAGCGGGCAGCGCTATCTTCGTTCGGTGGCGCAATCGAGCAACCGTCACTCACGGAGCAGGCTCGAGGAGCAAACATGTTGAAGCTAACCCACTGGTATGACTATATAAGCTTTCTGTCGGCCATCTTCGTCGCCGCCTGCCTCGTCTACTTCGTGCGCCGCCTGTGATGGTCCTTACGACCTCTCCCTGGCGTGGCGATTCAACCGACTCGGCACAACGAGCGCTTGCGTGGCCGCGCGGGATAAGCGCTCTCTGCGAATGCAGACCACATTCATGTCGAAGAGGGGTGCGGCGGCTGGTCGCGGAGCGACTCGGAGCATTTGTTCGTGCTTTTAGGGACAAAGGTAGCAAATAGCTCTGCGTCAGACTCGGATTATCCGCGGGCCGGCGCAGCATCGAGGCTACTCGCGGCGTCTTAAGGGTGCGCGATAAACCCGACCAGGACTGTGTATTTGCGATTGCTTTGCCTCCGCTCAGCTCGCCGAAGCACCTTAAGCTACCTTAGATGCGTATGGTGTCGCAACGGCTGCTGGCATCTGCGTTCGCTAGCGAACCGACGCCAAGCTTCTGGTCGAGCACTCTCGATGGGAACGCTGCGCCTCACACGGCCCCAAATGGACTAACGTCTATGACTCCTGTCACCTCAGCTCTAGTATTCATCTGCATCGTCGCAGCCTTTGCTGTCGGCTATTTCATCAATCCGTACCTCGGGTTCGCGTTGTTCGCGGCCGGGGTTCTGATCGGGATGTCTCTGAAGATGGCCAACGTCTGGCAGAAGTTTGTGATCCTAAGAATGGGCAAGCTCCAAAGCGTCAGAGGAGCGGGTCTGTTCGCCATCATCCCGATCCTGGACAGCGTGATCGCGGTCATCGATGAGCGTATCCAGACCACGGCCTTCAACGCGGAGCAGGCGCTCACCAAGGACACGGTACCGGTCAACGTCGATGCGATCATCTTCTGGCACGTGCACGACGCCGAAAGGGCGGCCCTCGCCATCACTCACTACCGCGAAGCGATCGATCGGGTTGCGCAGACGTCGCTGCGTGAGATGATCGGCTCCTCAATGCTCGCAGCGCTGCTTTCCGATCGCAAGGAGGCGGACGAGCAACTGAAGCGCGAGATCGGTCAAAAAACCGCACCGTGGGGAATCACGGTGGGCGCGGTGGAGATCCGCGACGTCGCGATCCCGGTGGCCCTGCAGGACGCCATGTCGAGGCAAGCGCAGGCTGAGCGCGAAAAGCAGGCACGAGTGATTCTCGGATCAGCTGAGGCCGCGATCGCGAGCACCTTCGTCGCGGCTGCGGATACCTACGCTGGGCATCCGATGGCGCTGCAGCTTCGAGCGATGAATATCATTTATGAGACCACCAAGGAACGGGGCGCCACCATCCTCATGCCGAGTTCCATGGTCGACAGCCTGAATCCTTCGACCACCCTGGCACTGGCGCTCGCGGGCAATGAGATGCTCAAGCCAAATGGAGCGCTTAAGCCCGCGGAATCCTTACCGATCCAGATCGCCACGCGAGCGGCCGCCTGACCCAGGTTCGGATCGGTTACCAAGGCGATCCGGCGAATCCTGCGGTCATGACCGCCGGGTAAAGGGAGACGCGAGCGAGTCGGGATACGGTTTCAGGCAGTGCGGTATCGCGCAAAACACGCATTGATAGGCTGGTCGGCAGTCGGAAAGGGCCCGCTTCAGAAGTGATTTGCATACCGGACCTGATCCAAGGGCAAATGATCCGCCGAGTAATTGTGGCGCTCGGCCATCGGGTGCCCTTGTGCGCGAGCGGCGACTCTGTCACGAATGCTCGGTTGCACGCCGCGAGGCCGCGCGCGTTGCGGCTCGATCCCGCCATCCCCCGCTGCTGCGGGTAGCCTGCACTGCGCGGTGGGCGTCTAACTGAGGCGATGCTTCGTCTGCAAGGCCCGGTACTCGAGGTAAACGAGACCGATCACCACGGCATCGACGGCACTGAAAACGAGCAGGCCGACACCTGGCTTCCAGGTATAGCGGTACAGTTGATAGCCGATGAAGCCGGCGAATACTACGATCGAGACGGGGTATGCCGGCAGCACGCGCCTCAGGAGTGCCCAGACCAGAACGATCTTCAGCGCGCCATGAATGAAGAGATAGATGCTCATGAAATGCTCGCTGGAGAAGGAGACACGAGCCGCCACGCGTCGCAGATAATTAGCCACCAGATCACGCGGATCCTCGGCGATCTCGTCCTGGGTAAGCACCTGTACCACCCGCACGATGAACCCCGGGCTCGCGCTGAGCAGTGCCGCACCTCCGAAGATCTCCAGCAACCCGTCGACGCCCTTGATCCACACGCTTATTACAAACAAGGTCTCGCGCCAGCCCCGGCGGCGCAGCCGAATGCTGATTCGCTCCATCCAGCCGATGCGGTGATGTTCCACTCAGGGCAACCACGTCGCAACGGTCATGATCGATGAGGCGCGCATCAACGGTGTCGACGCGGGTCGCTTGGATCGCGCTGCTGGAGCGGTCCTCCTATCGCTCTCTCCGAGCCGCAAGACCGACCTCACCGTCAAGGGTGCTCAAGTTTTAAAGTCCGTCCAGACCCAATCACGCACTTCCGGCATGTCCTCGAAATGCTCGCGCACGTAGGTCTGATGTTTGATCAACATGTCCTGACACCATTTCATCAACGGGCCGGCCTGGGGGTAACCGGAGCGCCGCAGGCCCTCCATGCACAGGTGAAATCGACTCATCTCGTTACGGACCACCATGTCGAAGGGAGTGGTCGTTGTGCCCTCATCGATGAAGCCGCGCACGTGAAAGCGTGCCGTATTCGTACGTCCGTGAATGATCGCATGGACCGCGCGTTGGTAGCCGTGGAAGGCAAAGACAACGGGCTTCTTCTCCGTGAAAAGCTCAATAAATTTGGCCTCCTCCAGGCCGTGAGGATGAATGAGGGGCGGGGGAAGGCACATGAGGTCGACGATGTTGACCACCCGGACCTTCAGAGTCGGTGCGTGCTTACGCAGCAGCCAGGCCGCGGCCATCACCTCCAGAGTCGGAATGTCCCCGGCCGATGCCAGCAGCACGTCCGGCTCACCTCCCTGGTCATTGCTGGCCCAGTGCCAGATGGATGCGCCGAGCGCGCAGTGTTTGACGGCCGCCTGCATGTCGAGCCACTGCAGCTGCGGCTGCTTGTCGATGACGATCAGGTTGACGTAGTTGCGGCTGCGCAGGCAATGGTCGGCCACCGATAGCAGGCAGTTGGCATCAGGCGGCAGGTAGATACGGGCCACCGTGGCTTTCACGTTCAAAACGGTGTCGATCAGGCCAGGGCCCTGATGGCTGAAGCCGTTGTGGTCGTTGCGCCAGCAGGTCGAGGTCAAGAGAATGTTCAGCGAGGGGACGGGGATGCGCCAGGGCAGTTCGAGGGATTTTTCCAACCACTTGGTGTGCTGCACTGTCATGGAGGCCGACACCATGGCGAAGGCCTCATAGGTCGCGAAAAGGCCGTGGCGCCCGGTCAGGACGTAGCCCTCGAGCCACCCCTGACAGAGGTGCTCACTGAGCACTTCCATGACCCGGCCGTCCGAGGCCAGATGATCGTCAATCGGAATGATCTTGCCGACCGAGCAGCGGTTCTCGACGTCAAAGACATCGCCCAGCCGGTTCGAGTTTGTCTCGTCGGGACAGAAGAGTCGAAAGTTATTTGCTTTCGAGATGCTCTTAAACAGGTCGCGCATCATCTTGCCGAGCTGGCGCGTTGATTCATGGCGCTCGGTGGCGGGCTTGGTGACAGGGATTGCGTAGCGCCGGAAATCGGGGAGGTCTAGATCCACGGTGAGTTTGCCGCCGTTGACGTGGGGGTTGGCGGCCATCCGCCGCTCGCCCTTGGGCGCGAGGGCGGCAAGCTCGCCGTCAAGCCGGCCGTCCTGATCGAAGAGCTGCTCGGGTTGGTAGCTGTGCATCCACTGCTCCAACATTTTGAGTTGCTCGGCGTTTTGCCTCACATTGGGCAGCGGCACTTGATGGGCGCGGAACGTTCCCTCCACCGGCAGGCCATCAACGATCTTCGGCCCAGTCCACCCTTTGAGGCTGCGCAACACGATGAGCGGCCAGGCCGTGCTCTTGGAGACACCTTCGGCACTCACTTGCTCCGCGATCGCGGCCGCGGCGGGTTCGCCGGGCCAGCTTGAACGCTTTGAGACAGCCTCGGCCCGCGCCTCGGTCTGGATGGCGCGGATTTTCGCGTAGCAGGTGTCCAAAGTCGCGGCGAGCGCCTGGTGCACAGGCAAGGGATCGACTCCCTCGACCCAGTGCACTTCGTATCCGTGCGCTTCGAGAAGCTTTTGAATCTCCTCATCCCGATCGCGGCCGAGTACGGTGGGTCCTGAAATCTTGTAACCATTCAGGTGCAGGATCGGCAGCACGGCGCCGTCGCGGGTCGGGTTCAGGAACTTGACGCTTTGCCAGGAGCCTGCGAGCGGTCCCGTCTCCGCCTCGCCGTCCCCAACGACGGCGACGGCGAGGAGGTCCGGGTTGTCGAAGACAGCGCCGAAGGCATGCGCGAGCACGTAGCCGAGTTCTCCGCCCTCATGAATGGAGCCGGGGGTCGTGACACTGTCGTGGCTCGGGATGCCGCCCGGCGTTGAGAATTGGCGAAACAGGCGGCGCAGGCCCGCGGTGTTCTGCGACACGTCGGGGTAGATTTCGGAGTAGGTGCCGTCCAAGTAGGCGTTGGCGACGAGGGCGGGACCGCCGTGACCGGGGCCGGTCAAGTAGATCACGTCGGCGTCGGTGTCCTGAATCAGGCGGTTCAGATGCACATAGATCAAGCTCAGTCCAGGCGAGGTCCCCCAATGACCCAGCAGTCGCGGCTTGATGTGTTGCACCTGCAACGGCTCGCGCAGCAGAGGGTTGTCCTGCAAGTAGATCTGGCCGATCGTCAGGTAATTGGCTGCCTGCCAGTAGCGGTTCATGTTCCGTAAGCGATCGGCATCCAGGTTGGCCATCAGGTTCTCCGTCACCGAGCCTCAAAAGATCGGCGCAGTGCTTATTGAGTGTCGACACTAAAGCCTTAACTCCTTCAAGTGTTGCCGGCCTCGCCAGCGGCCTGCACTGAGCTCGACCTTGAGCTCCTGTGTCATCTCGGAAGGGTTGGCTCGCCGTCAGGGCTCATCGCTGTCATTCGCAGTCTATGTGCCACTGCTTCTTCGACCCTGTCTCACGTATCGATCTGCACCTGAAAGTCCCGCCCTTCCCAGCGCCCGACGGCCGTCCAGAAGAAGGTAAAGCGGATAGGAGAGCGCTGCGGCAGTACGCGAATGTCGACGTATTCATGCCCGGTCCCGATGGACTTGGAGTCGGTATCATGGGTTTGCTTCCATTCGTCGCAGGTCCAGCGCAACCGGAACGCTGCGGCCGCCTGGATCCGCAAGACCGCTCCGGAGGGGAGCGAGCGCACCTGCCGGTTGAATTTCCAAATCTCCAGGGGCGCCGTCGTGCGGAGCTTTCGGTAGCGGTCGGCAACTTCTGGGATCAGGTCAAAGACCTGATCATCCGCGGCGGAGCGCACCAGTTTGAGATATTCGCTATGAGCCCATAAAAGAGGCATCGCCCCTCCCGTCGGACGCCCAAAAGCCATGTGGGCGTTGGGCTGATCCGGCAACGCCCAGACTTGTTCGGGCAGCAATTGGGTTGACGTAGCAAAGCCCTCCATGGCCTGGATAAAGGGCTGCACATCGCGTCCGGCGGCCAGCTCGTAATGCCCGCGCTCGCCGGTCAGGACCGGCCATGCGTGCCCGTATCCGAAGCCTTGGTAGGGGCCGCCATCGGATCGCTGCCCATAGCCATCATGGTTGTATCGTCGCCAACTCCGACCAAAAGGCGTATCCACCCTGAGCACCGAGTCCACCACCTGGAGAGAATCCTCGATCAGCGCCTCCCCCGGCTTGCGAATACCGTAGCGGACGAGCTGAAGAAACCCGGCATCCACGATCTCCTTGGCCGGATAGGCGCCGCGCGATCCCGGCGGCTGGTTTTGCAGGTGCAGCAGGCCATGGTTGGCATCCTCATCAGGCTGGGGATCCTGGGCATCCGCGGGATGAATGCGAATGAAATGACGAGGCATGCCGCTCATCAGTGAACCTTGGGTTGTCACTGTCCAGCCCTCGATGTGGGATTCCAGAAAGTCGGCGTACTCTTCGAGGTATTGCCCCGTCACCTGCTGGCCGCGCTCACGAGCGAAAGCGGCGGCACAAATCAGGGCAGCGATGTGCGCTGCCAACGTCGAGGGCGAATACCCGCTGCATTCTTCCCAGCGCTCTTGAGGCGTGACCGGCCCATGATGAATGAGATAGCCGGCCGCTTTCAGCACCATCGGATACGGGTCAAAGTTCTGCAGAGCCTTCGCCTCGTGCAGGCGCCAGGCGAGCAAGATGGGCAAGGCGACCTCATCCAACTGGATGCCGCGCCAGTTGGGTTCGCCGTCGATCCAGAAATTCTGATAGAAGCCTCCGTCCTCCTTCTGGGTGCAGGCCAGATAGATGAGAGCACGAAGTGGAACCTCCGCATCGCCGGCCGCGAGCAAACCGGTGACGCTGTGGCACATGTCCCGTGTCCAGACCAGATGATAGCCGCCCACATCGCCGTCGCTCATGGCCTCGCCCCAGGGGATGCTGAGCGATGCGATTACGGCGCCTTCGTAGGTCTTATCCTCATGCGCCAGGATCATGCTATGGCTGACGTCGTAAAGACCGCCGGCGCCTCTTGGGATCTTTTTCTTCCCAGACGACAAATGCTGGGAGGCGTTCTGCCACTGCTCGATGAAAAGAGTGCGATGCGCGGGGAAGGAAGAACCCAGACTTTGCGTAATCGTGACCAGGGCGCGGTGCAGGCTCTCCCCGAAGGCAAGCGCCAGCACAAACTCCGGGCTCTGCCGGATATCGACTTCGCCGGTCAGGGCGATGTTGCCGTCAGACGCGCAGTCGAAGTCCCACGTCATCCGGAAGTTGCGTGTCAGGTCTTGCCACCCGTCGGTCGATCCCACATAACCGCAGGAGCAGTCCAGAAACGGGACCGAGGCGGCCAGCACGAGCCAGGTTCCGTCTTTATGTGCCGTCAACACCTTCCCCCAGTGGGTCTGCACCACGTTTGCATTGTTGCCGCGGCCGCCGACTTCCAGGTGCGGCGCGAGCAAGGCGAATAGGCGTAGTTTGCCGAGCATTCCGGCGTCCGCCTCGAGGCGAGTGTGCACGAGTACACAGGGTCGATGCGGATCGGCGATAATCTCCTTGGTGATACGGAACTTCCTCTGGGGATCGACATTGGTGATGCGATAACCCAGCGTATTCGGTGCCAGGCACTCGTGCGTGTTGTCCAAATGCCGCTCGTCGCAGCAGAAGCTCTCCCCGTCGCTGATGAGATATTGCAAGTCGCGGATTTGCGGCCGATCGATGGTCGGATAGTAGACCTCGTTCAGAATGCCTTTGGAGATCGTAAACCACACCCGGCTCAAAGCCGAGCGAGCGGTCCCCACGCCGTCCTTATCGCTGCGTGTCCAGCGCGGATCGATGCCGGGGGCGCCGCTAGCCGGATGGGTTGTTAGCAAGATCGCCATAGCCACTCCTTGCCAAGCTCAGGGCGGTGTGGCACCGGCGTGTCATCCACGTGCTTTCGGGAAAAGCGCATGTCAGACAGCGCGCTCATGACTTCTGCCCCGATGCTCCACTCAGGGGCCGCCAAGCCCGATCTGCATCGCTCGAGAGCAGCTCGTCGGCCGCCTTCGGGCCATCGCTTCCGGACTCGTAGCCAGGGATATCGGTCTTCTGCGCCGCCCAGGCATCGAGCACCGGCTGCACGATGCGCCACGCCTGTTCCACCATATCGGCACGCATGAACAGCGTTGGATCGCCGATCATCACGTCATAGAGCAGCGTCTCGTAGCCGACATTCGGCTCTTTTGGGAACCAGTCATCGTAGTGAAAGTCCATCTTCACGGCGGCGAGATCCACCGCAGGTCCTCGACGCTTGACCTCGAACTGCAGAGAGATCCCCTCGTCTGGCGCGATGCGCAGCACCAGCCAGTTGGGCCGCAAGGCTTCAACGGGCGTGTTTTGAAATACCGCGTAAGGCGCCTGTTTGAAGCGGATGGCGATCTCGGTCGTTCGCTGCGACATGTGCTTGCCGGTACGGAAATAGAAGGGCACACCCGCCCAGCGCCAATTGTCGATTTCGAGCTTCATAGCGACATAAGTCTCGACGTTCGACTCTTTCGCGACGTTCGGCTCGTTTCGATAGGCTTGCACCGGCTTGCCCAGAACCGTGCCGGCGCCATACTGGCCACGCACCGCCTGCGGGGGTTTGACAGTGGGCATCGCCGTGAACAGTTCAACCTTCTTGGTGCGGATGGCCGCGGCATCAAAGCCTGTGGGCGGCTCCATGGCAACCATCGACAGCAGCGTGAACACGTGATTCGGCACCATGTCGCGCAGCGCGCCGGTTCCCTCGTAGAACTTGCCGCGCTGCTCCACGCCCACCGTCTCGGAGACGGTGATCTGCACGTGATCGATCCGGTCACGGTTCCAGATTGGCTCGAAGAGGCCATTGGCGAAACGGAACGCCATGATGCTGCGGACCGTATCCTTGCCTAGAAAGTGATCGATCCGAAAGATCTGCTCCTCCTGCAGCGTGCGCAGGATCTGAGCATTCAACTCGCGCGCCGAGGAGAGGCTATGGCCGAAGGGCTTCTCGATCACCACACGGCGCCAGAACCGCTGCTTGCCGTTCTTGTCCTCACCTTGATTGGACAGCTTCGCGTGGCCCAGCTGCTCGACCACGGTGCCAAAGAACCGGCCGGCGATGGCGAGGTAAAAGATGACGTTGCCCTGTGTGTCATGGGACTTCTGCGCCTCCTCCAACGCGGCGCGGACCTTGTCGTACAGCTCAGGCTTGGTCAGATCACCCTGGACGTACGACATTTTCGTTGCGAGCCGCTGCCACGCCGCCTCGTCGATCTGGTCGATGTCGAACTCCGCGCCCGCATTCCCGACGAAAGTTTTCAGCATGTCGTAGAGATGATCGCGCCAGCTCGCCGCCGTTCCCGCGGCGAGGTCCACGCCGATCAAGGCAAAGTTTGCCGGTAGCACGTGGGTACACGAGAGGTTGTAGAGAGCGGGTATCAGCAGGCGCTTGGCCATGTCGCCACCGGCACCAAAGACCACCATCGCGCAGGGATCGGCAGGACTCGCCTCTCGCCGTGGCGACCAGTCGACCACCGGCGCGCTCGGCGGTGTCCGGATCGGCGCTTTGTCGGGCACGGTGCTACTTCGCAGCGGCCTTTGCCGCCGATTGATCCCGGTCTGAGGCCGCCTTGGGTTCGGGGTCGATGGGCTCGTTGCCTTCGATGTGCCCGCCGAATCCGAAACGCATAGCCGAGAGCATCTTTTCTCCGAACGTGTGCTCCTGTCGCGAGCGAAAGCGAGCGTAGAGCGAGGCGGTGAGCACATCCGCCGGTACGGCCTCCTCGATCGCGGCCTCGATGGTCCAGCGGCCCTCGCCGGAATCCTGAACGAAGCCGGAGAAGCCCTTCAGTTCCTGATCCTTCGCGAGCGCCGCGGCGCCGAGATCGAGCAGCCAGGACGAGATCACACTGCCGCGTCGCCAAACCTCGGCAATATCCGGCATATTCAACGTAAAGCGCTCGTTCTCGGGCAGATCCTTTGAACCCTTGTTGCGCAGAATGTCGAAACCTTCGGCGTAAGCCTGCATCAAGCCGTACTCGATGCCGTTGTGAACCATCTTGACGAAGTGGCCGGCGCCGGCGGGGCCGGCGTGGATATAACCGCGTTCGGCCCGCGCATCGCCCGTCTTGCGATCCGGTGTGCGCGCTATATCGCCCAGGCCGGGGGCGAGTGCCGCGAAGATCGGGTCCAGGTGCTCGACGGCCTCCTTCGGACCGCCGATCATCAGGCAATAACCGCGCTCGATACCCCAAACGCCCCCGGAGGTGCCGCAATCGACGTAGCGAATGCGCTTCTCGGAGAGCTTCTTGGCGCGGCGGATGTCATCCTTGTAGAAGGAATTTCCGCCGTCGATGATGATGTCGCCCGGCTGCAGCAGAGCGCCCAGACGTTGCACCGTCTCTTCGGTAACCTCACCCGCGGGCAGCATCACCCAGATGGCGCGCGGGGTGTCCGCGAGCGCCTTCATCATCTCGGCGAGCGATCCGGCCGCTGTCGCGCCCTCCTTCGCCAGCGCCTCGCGGGGCTTGACGTTGGTGTCGAACACCACACATTGGTGGCCAGCCTTCATGAGGCGGCGAGAGATATTGCCGCCCATACGGCCTAATCCAATGATGCCGATCTGCATTGTGCGTTACTCCTCAAATTGTCGATGCACTATTGGAGTGCTGCATCCACTGCGCGCGCGAGTTCCTTCAAGCCTGCATCGACATGCGTAAGATGGACGCGCAGGGCGCGCCGCTCGCGTTCCACCAGCACCGCAAGATCCCCCTGCGCCTGGGCCGCCTTCACCACGCCGAAGCTGTAGGAATGGCCGGGTACGCCGATATCGACTGCATCGTCGCAGGTTACCTGCAGGAACACGCCGGAATTCGGGCCGCCTTTGTACGCCTGGCCAGTCGAGTGCTGGAAGCGCGGCCCGAAGCCGAGGCAAGTGGCGGCGTGGGTCTTGTCGCGGATTCGGGTGCGCATCGCGGTCAGGGTCCGGCTGTGCGCCGCATCGCGCTCGATATAGGCGAGCAGCGCCACGTAATCGCCCGACATCCCACCCGCATGCACGCGGCCAAAATGGCTCTTCAGATAACCGGCGAGCGTGTCGTGCCGGCCGAGTTGAGTCGCGTTGCGCGGATCAGCGTATAGAGCTATGCCATTCGCGCGAAAGATCGGATGCTCATCCGGCAGATCATGCGATTTTTCATAGGCATCGGTCAGCGTGCGCGTCTTGTCCTTGCTCGCCTCGACATCCGGCTGGTTGAACGGGTCGATGCCGATGATCGACCCGGCGACAGCGGTGGCGATCTCCCAGCGGAAGAATTCCTGGCCGATGTGCCAGATATCCTTAACGCGGATCCGCGCGACCGGATGCCCGGCCCGCTCCAGTACTTCCACCGCCTGGCGCTGCGAGAGATCCACCTGCCCGTCCAGCTCCAGATAAGCGAAAAACCGGTCGCGGCCGTAGCACTCGGGCACGGTGAGCGGCTCGCCAGCTAGCGGAATCAGCCCGCGCCCCTGCTTGCCTGTGCTCTCCGCGAGAAGCTGCTCCAGCCAGGCGCCGAAATCGGCTATTCCCGGCGAAGCAATGATCGTCACCTTGTCGCGGCCGAAGCGCGTTGCCGCAATGCCCATGGCGATACCGAGCTCTATGGCCGGATTCTGCGCCGGCGGCACGTCTGGCCCGCAGCTGCGCTCCATCGGCTGGACCGTGCTGAGGAGGCGTTTGACGTCAACACCCATGGCGGCCGCGGGCACCAAGCCGAACTTCGATAGCACGGAATAACGACCCCCGATCGAGGGTAGACCGGTAAAGATATGCGCAAAGCCCAGCTCATTTGCTCGTCGATCCAGTGGGGAGCCGCGATCCGTCACCGCGACGAAGTGCTCGCCGGTCTGGTCCTGGCCTCGCGCCACCCCGACGCGAGCGAGGAAATAATCCATGAAGATGTTGGGCTCGAGCGTGCTGCCCGATTTTGACGAGACGATGAAGAGCGTCTTACGAAGATCCAGCTCCCGTTCAACCGTCTTGATCTGTGCGGGATCGGTGCTGTCTAACATGTGGAAGTGCGGCCAGCCAGCCTGTCGTCCAAAGGTGTTGCTCAGTACTTCCGGACCCAGGCTCGATCCCCCCATTCCCAAAAGGACGACGTCGGTGAATCCGCGCTGCTGCACCTCAGCCGCAAACCCCTGCAGCTCGCCAACCGCTGCGAGCTCTAGCTCCACGACGTGCAGCCAGCCCACCCATTTGTCCTCATCCGCTCCCGACCATAGCGATTTATCGCCGGTCCAAAGCCGACGTATCCGCCCCTCGCTGCGCCAGAGCTCCATCTCCGCGTCGAAGGCGCTTTGCATCGGCGCGCCGCCCAGCGTGATCTGCAGCCGATTGCGATCGCCCTCCAGCAGCATCGCGCGGCGGCTCGCGATCGTGCCGAATAGCTTGTCGAAGGCGTCCGCGAACTGCTGCACCCCGTCTTTGACCAACTGATCGGTGACCTCCTTTAGCGAGATGCCGTGCTCTTCCAGCTCAGCGAGCACAGCGTGGGCGCCCGCAAGATCCCGTTCTATGACATCGGGCGTCGCCTGGCCGTGGTCGCGGAACGCATGCATCGTCGCTGGCGGGATAGTGTCCACAGTATCGCGACCGCTGAGCGCCTCGACATACATCGTGTCCTTGTAGGCCGGGGATTTGGTGCTGGTCGAAGCCCAAAGCAGACGCTGCGTCTTCGCTCCCGATGCGGCCAGAGGCTGCCAGCGCGGGGCGGAGAACAGCGCCTTGTATCGCTCGTAGGCGAGCTTGGCATTGGCGATGCCTGCTTTCCCGCGCAATCGATCCGCCAGCTTTTTGTCACTCAGCTCCTCCAGCCGCTGGTCGATGGCTACGTCGATGCGACTGACGAAGATGCTAGCGACACTGCCAACCGTGGAAAGATTCCCCCCTGAGCGCGCCAGATCCTCGATCCCGCCGATATAGGCTTCGACTACCTGCTCGTAGACACTCACGGCAAACAGCAGGGTGATATTGATGTTCAGCCCGCGCCCGATCAGCGTCCGGACCGCCGGAATACCCGCTGGGGTCGCCGGCACCTTCACCATCAGGTTGGGCCGATCTACCGCAACCCACAGTCGCAGCGCCTCGGCCACGGTGGAACTCGTGTCGTTGGCCAGATACGGCGAGCATTCCAAGCTGATATAGCCATCTCGACCCCGTGTTTGCTCATACACCGGTCGCAATGCGTCGGCGGCGGCCCGAATATCAGAGATCGCCAAGTGCTCGTAGATCGCGGAGATCCCGTGGTCCGTCTGCGCTTGAAACTGCTTCAGTGCATCGGCGTATTCATCGGTTTCGCCGATCGCCTTCTCGAAGATCGCCGGATTGGAGGTGACGCCCTTCAGGCCGTCCTGCTCGATGAGCGTGCGCAACTCGCCGCTCTCGATCAGGCTGCGTTTTAAATAGTCTAGCCACACAGACTGGCCACACGCTTCGAGCTGCTTCAGCGGGTTCATGCGGTCGGCCTCCTGACAACAGAGGGAGATTCGACAAGGGACATTACGATGTGCGACGAGCGAGTTCTGTTCTGATAGCGGCGCATCTCGATATCTCTCTACCGTAACAAGCCCAGCGCTTTTTGGCATACGTTATCGACGGTAAAGCCATATTCACGCATCACGACATCCCCTGGGGCCGAGGCGCCAAAGCGCTCTACGCTCAGCACCTCACCCTGATCGCCGACGTAGCGATGCCAGCCCTGCGATACACCCGCTTCGACGGCCAGTCTTGCGTGGATGGCAGGCACTAACACCTGATCGCGGTAACTCTTCGGCTGAAGGTCGAACAGTTCCCAGCTCGGCATGGATACCACGCGAGCCTGGACTTTTTGATCTTGCAGCTTTTTTTGAGCCTCCATGATCAGGCCAACCTCCGAACCGCTCGCCATCAAGATCACATCGGGCCGAGCTCCCGGCGCGTCAATCAACACATAGGCGCCCTGGCGCAAACCGTCCGCCGCCGCACATTGGGTGCGATCGAGCGTCGCGACATCCTGACGCGTCAACACCAACGCCACGGGACGTTTCCCCGTCTCCAGCGCGACCCGCCAAGCGACGGCGGTCTCGTTGGCGTCGCCTGGGCGAATGACCGTGAGGCCGGGAATCGCACGCAGGCCGGCAAGCTGCTCCACCGGTTGATGCGTGGGCCCGTCCTGTCCCAAAGCAATGCTGTCGTGAGTAAACACATAGATCACATGCAGCCCCATCAACGCGGCCAAACGGATGGGCGGTCGCATGTAGTCGGAGAAAATCAGAAAGGTCGCGCCGAACGGCAAGCTGCCGCCGTGCGCCGCCAAACCATTCAGGATCGCCCCCATAGCATGCTCGCGGACGCCAAAATAAAGATTACGACCGCTGTAGCCCCAGACCCCCTTTACCGCACCTTGCTTGTCGCAGTCCTTCATGCCGTCGGGCTCAAAATCGCCCAGCCCCAAAAGAGCGGTATGGGTCGAGGGATTCAAGTCCGCTGAGCCGCCGATCAATGCTGGCAATCGGGAGGCCACCGCATTCATCACCTTGCCACCGGCCACGCGGGTCGCCATGCCCTGAGGATCGGCAGGAAAGACGGGAATATCCTTGTCCCACCCGTCGGGCAATTCGCCGCGGATGGCCCGTTCAAGGGCTTTGGCCAGATCTGGATACCCTCGGGCGTAGGCAGAGAATTTATCTCTCCACGCCGCCTCGGCCGATTGTCCCCGCGCCACTGCCGTGCGGAAAAGTGTGCGTACCGGCTCTGGGATACGAAATAACGGCGCTGTCGGCCAGCCCAAATTCTGCTTGGTCAGTCGCACCTCGTCGGTGCCCAGTGGCGAGCCGTGCGATTCAAAGCTATCCTGCTTGTGCGGCGAGCCATAGCCGATGTGAGTGCGCACCAAAATCAGCGACGGTCGTTCCCTCTCATCGCGCGCCGCGCGCAGCGCCCGATCGATCGCCTCCAGGTCGTTGCCGTTGGCGACCGATTGAATGTGCCAGCCATACGCCTCGAAGCGGCGCGCCCGATCCTCGGTAAAGGTCAGATCGGTTCCCGCCGACAGCGTCACGTAGTTGTCGTCATAGAGGTAAATTAACTTACCGAGCTTGAGATGACCGGCCAGCGACGCCGCCTCGGAGGAGATGCCCTCCATCAGATCACCGTCGCTGACGATGGCGTAGGTGAAATGATTGACGATCTCGAAGTCAGGTCGATTGTGACAGGCCGCCAGATGAGCCTCGGCAATCGCCAACCCCACGCCGTTACCGAAGCCTTGGCCGAGCGGCCCCGTGGTCGTCTCAATCCCCGGCGTGAGGCCTCGCTCAGGGTGACCGGGCGTGATGCTGCCCCATTCGCGAAACCGCTTGATCTCTTCGAGAGATAAAGCGTAACCCGTGAGGTGAAGCAAGCTGTAGAGCAGCATCGATCCGTGCCCAGGAGAAAGCACGAAGCGATCACGGTCGAACCAGTCCGGATTGGCCGGATTGTGTTTGAGGAACCGCGTCCACAGCACATACGCCATCGCAGCGGCACCCATCGGCATTCCGGGGTGCCCGCTGTCGGCCTTCTGCACGGCGTCCACGCAGAGGAAGCGCAGGGTATTGATGCACTCGGTATCTAAGGCCGGCGCGGTCAAATTGGCCGAGGGTGCTGCGTTCATGTTCGCTTCCCGTCTTCGTCTTGGCCGTACTGGAGTTCGATCGGATCGCCCCGAGGCTTGCAGGTGCTGCCATTGGCAATCGCGGCGGCGTGGGGACCGAGCCGTTCAAGGCCCCCGCGAGCGCTCACCCTGCCACCCTGCGGATTTCCCCGCACGCGATTGGGAGCGTCACCTGTGCTGGAATGTGGTCCAGGCTAACCACTGTTGCAGGAAGGTTCGTTGTGGTCGCAACGCCGTGCAGAAAGACGACACGGCGGTCAAGATCCAACTGTTGACCTGGGAATTTCGCAGTGAACGCCGCTTTCAAGGCCTTCAGAGAAATCGTCTTCTCGTAGAGATAGGAGCCATCGGGCCCGGCTCTCGGGTAGGTGTCGTTGACGATCTGCATGCTGACCGGATCATCGGTGAACGGCACCATGGTCGTTCCCGCAACCGGTTCGGTCTCGACCATATCGATGATCCCGTCGTGATTCTTGTCATCACGGGTCGTGGGACATCGAGATCTCCGATGGCCCGCGGCAAACCCATGGAAATGCTGCAGATGCTCCATATTCGGCGGCACTCCCTTGGCGCTGATGTGAATGGTCAGCCGATCACCCGAGAGGGTGAAGGTCGCCGCCCCGCTGGCGTCCGACCCGCTCGCCTTCGAGTTGAGCGGTGAGAGCTCGGCTTGATAGATCACCTTCGCATTGGCACCGTGGGCGACCGACACTGCCGCGACTGCGGCCAGCACGCCGGCCATCGCGATGGCCGTCAGTTCGCGCATTTGAAGTCCCATGGTGTTCTCCCTCTGATCGAGATTCGTATTGTGCATCCGCTCCATCGCGTTGCCCGCCTATGCGAGCGCTGGCAAGCGATCAAATCGGCATCCGATAGCCATAGAACTCGTGGTCCTCGTTGTAGCCGCCTTGGCCGGCCCCAAGAGTGTCAAACTCCCGCACGAACTCGATCGCTCCGATCCATTTGACCATCTTGAAGCCCAGTTCATTTTCGCAGCGCAGTCGCAACGGCGCGCCATGCAGAACGCTGAGCGGCTGCCCATTCATCTCATAGGCGAGGATGCTCAGGCGGTGGCGCATGTTGTGTATCTCATGCACGTCGTAGTAGCCGCCTCCCGCGGCGCCCTCAGAGAATGAGTAAAACACCGCGTACCGCGCCTCGGCTTTGGGCTTCACGATATCCAAGATATCGCGCATTGGAACTCCGCCCCACTTGGCGACGCCTGACCACCCCTGAATGCAAAAATGCGTGGTGATTTGTTCTTGCTTCGGCAAAGCCTTCAGGTCGGCAAAGGAGAACTCGCGCGGCGCCTCAACCAGGCCGCCCACACGCAGGCGGTAGTTCGCGAACTCTCCCGTCAGCAGGTCATTGTATTCGGCCGAGTTTGGCATCGTCCCATTGGGCCAAAGGTGTGGCGAGATGTCTTTTTCGGTCAACTGCGCGTTCGGGTCCCACCATTCGGCGAGTCCCTTGATCCACCCGACCATGAATTGTCCAATCCGCTGCACCAGTCGCGCGTGACGGATGGTGAACGGCGACGCGACCCACCAGGCAAGCCCGACGAACGCCATGGCCACGACGAAAAGCGGGAACCCGACCCAGGCATGGCTCTGTACCCCCGCGAACATGTGGTTGGTGTTCTGCCGCAGGCCCGTGATCAACACCATGATTCCGTGCGCCAGGATAAAGAATATGAACCAGCAGAGTGAGATGAAGTGGATGGAACGCGCCGCCTGGCGGTTCAACACCCTTCCAATGATGCCCGACCGGTTGGAGATCGCCGGACTCTGCATGAGGCCGGTGAGAATCGAAACCGGCGCGGCGATGAACACGGTGATGAAGTAGCTGAGTTGCTGAAGGCCGTTGTAACGGGTCCAGCTCGATTCAACGGGGAAGTTCAGCGAGGCGTACTGAATGGCAGTGGAAAGCGCGCTGGGAAACACCGTCCAGGTCACAGGCACCAGGCGAAGCCACTGTCCGGTAGCGAAGATCAGCGCGTAAAAAGCGATGCCATTGATCGTCCATAGCAACACGATCGAAAAGTGCCACCAGCGCGCAAGTCCGATGGAATGGCGGACCCCTGGAATCCCCAACCACTTCGGAAGGGTCACCGAATCGTCCTTGGAGGTCCAGACCCGGTCCTTGGGCACGGCATGCTGAAAGCGGAACCACTCCGTGCCCGGCGTGCAGTCGCGGCTCCAGTTAAGTCTCGGAAAATCGGCCAAGATCTGGATACCGGCTCGGATGATGAACATCATGAAGAGCATGTTCAGGAAATGCTGCAGCTGCAACCACCACGGAAAACCGGTGTCGACCGAAGGCGCGGCCTGGGCGATGCCTGGGTATTCCCTGATGAACGCTTGGACACCGGGCAGCTGCCTCAAGGCCTGAGCCACCGCGATCATGACGACCAGCGCAGTCGCGCCCATCGGGAGCGCCCACAGGATGTTGAACCAACGCTTGCCGATACGGATGACCGGAACAATCCCCTGCTGCGGTGGCAGCCAGTTGCTCAGGGTGATCCGGTCATCCGCCGCACTCAGCGTCGGCGTGATGGAATCGTGCGGGGGCTGCGTAATCCTGACGGAGTCCGTCATCGGCTTGCCTTCCTCGATGATGCTAGCGATGAGACGGTCGGGCTTTTCGCTTCGTCGGCCATACCAAAACAGGACTTCCTAACGCCACCGCATCGCTATAAATCTCGTCGTGAGCCGAGTACAGAAGTGTGATCGGGCCTTGTCGTGCCAGACAGCGCAGCGTTTGCGAAAGTCTTGCCAACTGGGCGACTCGCAGCCAAACCATTGGGCCAACGTGTGCTCGGCGAGATGCTCTTGATCCATTGATCGATAGCGACGCCCGCTTTCTTGACTCCGCGAGGCCAGAGCCGATCGATGAGTATCCGAGGGCGATCCCACGCGACTGCGCGCTCGTACGCTCGTTTCAGCTTGACGTCGCTCGCCGTGAGTGTCTCGGTCATTACTCTCGCTCCGGGCGGATAGCACCCAAGAAAAGGTCGGCTGCTGAATCGAAGGGCCTCAGACGAGCGCGGCCTTGCTGTGGGGCCCCTCGACGCCAACCGTCGAAGGCGCATCGCGCGTTTCGATGACTCGTTCTAATTTGACCTCGTTTCGAAGGCCATCGAGATCCCGGTGAATCGTCGCAACCGCCAGTATTCTGCCGCCCCGTCGATAGGTGACTGAGCAGTCTCGCGTTTCGAGCTGGCCATCGATGTCAGCACTATCCCATCGCTCAGCGTGACCGACATAGGCGATGCCGAGGTCGTACTGCTCGGTCCAGAAGAAGGGGACGGCTTGAAAGGGTTCCCGGCGTCCCAGGATGTTGCGTGCCGCGGTCTGCCCTTGGCGCTCCGCCACGACAAAATGTTCGACGCGGATGCACTCGCCGGTGAGCCGGTCCGGCCAGCGCGCGATATCGCCGGCCGCGAAGATATGCGGGACGCTCGTTTCCAGGTACTCATCCACGGTAACGCCGCGGTCAAGCTTGAGCCCCGCCTGCTCCGCCAACGATGTTGACGGTCGCACGCCGATGCCCACGACCACGAGATCGGCTTGCAGGTGCTCGCCGTTCTTCAGCTTCACAGTTTTCTCGTCGATGGAGAGGACCGTGGTGCCCAGATGAAACCTCACGCCATGACCCTCATGGAGTCTACGGATGAAATTCCCGAGCTCGGGTCCCAGAATCTTCTCCATCGGAATGGTCTCGGGTCCGACCACCTGCACGTCGATGTTCCGCGCACGGAGCGAGGCGGCCGCCTCAAGACCGATGAAACTGGCGCCAATCACCACCGCGCGGTGTGCAGTCAGCGCCTTGGAGACCAGAGCGCGACTGTCCGCGAGCGTGCGCAGATAGTGCACGTGGGGCAGATCCGCGCCCGGGACCTCGAGCCGAACTGGGTCGGCGCCGGTGGCGAGCAGGAGCGCGTCATAGGCGCGTCGACCGCCATCCGCCAGCTCCACATGAGCGCTCCCTATGTCAATCGCGGCCACCCGGGCACCCAGGTGCAAGTCAATGTCGTGGTCATTGTAGAATTTCGCCGGTCTGAGCAGATTCGACTCGTCAGTCGCGGCGCCGGAGAGATAGCCCTTGGACAGGTTGGGGCGATCGCACGGCACCGACTCGTCGGCGCTGAGCATGGTGAGGCGGCCCGAATAGCCTTCGCGACGAAGCGTCTCCGCAGCGGCGTTGCCGGCCGCACCACCGCCCACGATGATGACGGCGGCAGGTACGCCGGGCGTCAGCGGTTGTGAGGGCCGACGTGCGCCCTGCAGTTTTTCCCGAACGTACACAGCCCTGACCGGCTGCTCAACTGGCGTGAACTGTCTTGCGAGGTCGCGTACCTGTTCTACGCGCCAGACCGAGACGGGATCCAGCGCCGGCGCCCGCAGGGGCTCACCGGTGCGCAGGCTGAAGCAGGCATGGTGCCACGGACATCGAACCGTGTCGCCATTGAGCAGGCCCTGTTCGAGCGGCGCGCCGTAGTGGGTGCAAATGGCCCCGATCGCGAAAACCTCATCGCCGCGCCGGGCCAGTAGTACGGGCTCGCCTTGAGCATGCCCGAGCAACATCGTTCCGTCCGGGATGGTTGAGAGCTCAATCCCTTGCGTGAGATCCGGCCCACTGAGTTTCGTCTTTGCATCGGCCATGATGATCTCCTCGACACAGTGTGGATGGCGCACCAACGGCCAACCGTAACCGTAATGCGTTGCATCGGCTCATTAGCCCCATCGGCGGTCATCGCGTGCACCCGCTGAGCCCGCGCGATCAGTCGGCATACATACAGCAGTGCGCCGCAGCGTTCTGTACGCCACCCTACAGACGGGCATGTCGGAGCCAGCATCCTCCGGAAGTCCCTGACGCACGCGTATCGAAGTCTCTGCGCCTAGCCCGATCGGCGCTGCTCCCAGCGCGAGCTTGTCCAGGCGCGAGGATTCGCGCTCGGACGGATTTACAAGGCGGGCGGACCGCGCTCACGCCAAGGGATGAGCTCTCTCGTATCGCGCCGCTGGCTATTGGCGTGCATCTTCGCTAGATGGGACTCCTTCGGCGGCCGGGCCTACTGCCTCAGCGTGATTCGAATGCTTGTCCCGTCTCCGCCGGCATCCAAGTCAGTCTGTGGGATAGCGTACAGAGGCACGGCTAAGCAGCGCTGTAGCCTTGCGCTGACAAGGGTAGGTGATGAGCGATACCGATGCAGCCGACTCATTCAGCGTCACTGAGAGCAGCCGACGAGACTCCAGACGCGCTCTTAAGCCTCAACGGATTCGACGCGGAGCAGGAGCGGCTCGATGACGATGCCAGCATCCGAGAGCAAGGCCGTCGGCGCGCTCCTCTACCCCAGCCTTCTCTGACGCAATCGCGGATTGGGGAGCTTATCTACGCCGACCGTCGTAAGAATGAGTTTATGGCGATGCTCTGTCATGAGCTGCGTAGTCCCCTGGGCTCTATTCAGAACGCGATCGGCGTGTTGCGCGGCGGGATCCACGCGGGCGCTGCCGAGCCGCAGCGCATGCACGCTCTCATCGAACGGCAGGTACGGCACATGACGCTGCTTGTCGCTGATCTCCTTGACGTCTCTTACGGATAGCGTACGGAAACCCGCAATTGCAGCGCGAGCGGCTCGATACCAACGTTGTGTTGAGCCGCGCCATCGAAACAGTGGGGCCGGACCTGAGGCAGCGCAATCAGCGAGTTTCGACAAGATGGCCAGAATCGAGCATCTGGCTATCGGCCGACGCCGACCGGCTCGAGTAGGTGTTCGTGAACCTGCTTTCCAACGCCTCGAAGTATACGGACCCGGGAGGCGAGATTGCAGTATCGGTGGATGTGCATGATAGGCATGTCGTTATTCACGTCCGAGATTCGGGAATTGGAATCGCGCCGCATGCTTTGCCGCATATCTTTGATCTCTTTATGCAAATCGATGCAGCAGCACCCCGATCCCGATCAGGTCTCGGTATCGGCCTCGCTCTGGTGCGGACGATTGTGCAGTTGCATGGCGGCAGCGTCATCGCGGAAAGTGCCGGCCTCGGACACGGCAGCGATTCACGGTTCGCCTGCCCCAGGACCGTTAGAGCAATCGGACGCATCGATGGCATAACGAGTCGTTGTGATCGTCGGTGCTGCTATACGCGCCATCGACCAGAGCATTGAGCCGAGCGCGGCGCTCATCGATGATCGGCTCGGAGCTCGGCCACTCCTGGTCGGGGATGCCGTAGCGTTGCCGACCGCTGGAACTCGTGAAGGTGGCTGTCGCTCCAGCCCATGGCCCATTGCCGGATCACGTGCAATTTGGCCAACGTCACGTTCTCGGACACATCGAACCCAGTTCACCCATCGCAACGTAAGGGTCTCGCGGAGCGCCGTCGATGCGATGACGCACAAAGCGGGGCCGTAGCGAAATCCTGGCCAAATCGCGGTGTTGACTTGCGAGCATTGCCGGAGGCTGCCACGCCAGAACTCTGTCACACTGGCACCCTTCCCAGAATAGGGTCGCGGCTTACCAATTTACGCGCTAAGGTGCTGGGCATGAACACACAAGCGAAAGCATCTGTGCCGGCTGGTTACAACATGGTCAACCCGTACCTCACGGTCGGGGACGTACCCGTGCTGGTCGAATTTCTGCAGCAGGCGTTCGGCGGTGTGGTCACCAGGCAGATTAGCCAGCCTGATGGAAGGATTGAGCACGCTGAGGTCCAGGTGGGCGATTCGCTGCTGATGATCGGTCCGCCGCGTGTGGAATCTTTGATGCGCAGCCACGATGCGCACCGTCCGGGTACGTTCTATGTGTTCGCCGCCGACGTTGATGCTGTCTACACGAGGGCGATGACCTGTGGTGCCTCGGCTTGGCAGGCGCCTGCGAGCACGTTTTACGGAGATCGCGTCGCGGCGGTCACCGATACGAATGGCAATGTCTGGTGGATCGCAACGCGAGGGAAACCATTGGGACCGGAAGAGCTGCAGGAGCGCGCAGACGAGCATTGGCACAAGCGCGCAAGTGCAGGTTAATCAGATCGCGAAGGCACAAGCCGGTTCAAGAGCAGACCGCTTAGGAAAGGAATGGCGCATGCGTGAGCAGATCGGTACCCCCCCGGCCGGATACAACTTGGTCAACTCCTATCTGACCGTCGTGGATGTTCCCAAGCTGATCGAGTTCCTCAAAGGAACCTTCGATGCCGTGGTGACTGCACAAATCAAACAACACGACGGGAAGATTGAGCATGCGGAGGTTCGGGTCGGCGATTCGCTAGTGATGGTGGGTCCGCCTCGGGTCGATGCCCTTATAAGGACGCATGATCGACACCGTCCGGGGACCTTCTACGTGTTTGTTGCGGATGTCGATGCGACCTGTCGTAAGGCTGCAGCCCTCGGTGCCGAAATCTGGGAGCCGCCGGCCGAGACGTATTATGGCGATCGCGTCGCGGGATTTACTGATACAAACGGCAACCGGTGGTGGATCGCCACGCGCAAGGAATCCCTGAGCCCCGCCGAACTCCAGGAGCGCGCGGAGCAGCACTGGCATGTCCGTACGCAAGCGGTCGGTAAGTCAGTGACCAAGGCGGTATTGCTCGAATTCCTCAGACGCCACCGCTACGCCGTAGAGGCGTCCCATGGCGAGGAGGGTTTCCCAGAAGCCGCTTTAGTCCAGTTTGTTGTCAATGATCAACTTGAGCTGTTCTTCGACAGCTTTGATTCAACCCGTAAGGTTGCGAACCTGCGGCGTGACCCGCGCGTTGCCTTCGTCATTGGCGGCCATACCGCTGGTGACGCGCGCACCGTGCAGTACGAAGGAATGGTCGACGTCCCCGCTGGGGCGGAGCTGGAGTATCTCAAGAGCAGCTACTTCGCACTACACCCGGACGGTCCTCGACGTGCTGGACAGCACGGAATCAGCTACTTTCGCGTGCGACCGCGATGGATCCGCTATACCAATTTCAACGCAGCGCCGGCGCAAATCGTCGTTTTTGAGGGTGCAGCACTTGGGATTGACCAGGCGCAGGAGGGGGCGGCTGCTTCACCTTACGTGGAACCGAAGACGCCTTGGCGCCCGGACTTCGAACAGGAGCGTTACTTCAACCCATTCCTGAGTTCTACCCGAGCGGCCTCTGACAGTAGACGCCCCCTTGAATAACCAATGAAGAGCGGACTTACGTACGCAGCTTCCAGTCTGTTCATGGCGGGCCTTTCTGCATGTCGTTCCCGGGTACGAATCCGCGGGCTGTAACTACCATCTTCCCCTGGATCGCCACGAGCGGCGCGCTCATCAGGTACGGAGCACGCGCGATCGCCGACGGTGCAGCGCTCTTCGCACTAAGCTGCTGAAGTATGAGCTTCACAGCACCCGTCATCCGTCGATCATGCGAAATACCCCCACTGAGGGTAACACTAGAGCATCCGCGCGGCCGCGCCCGCGGCCGAGTCAGCCACTATCGCGTCCCTGGGCTTGCGCAGCCCGCGCCATGCCGCCGCGGGCGGCGAGCACGTGCTCCCATACCGCATCGGCATTTTGTTGCTTTTGCAACGCCCGCATCACGGACGCCAAGTCGATATTAAGCGTCAACAGGTCCTGCGTCGCTCCCACCCGTATCGAGTGGCCACTCACCGTCGCGACCTCCTCTTCCGGCAGCCGATCCATTTGGCCACCCGCTTGAACGCTTGCGCGACCGCCATCGACACTTAGGCGCTCCCCAATCTGGCCCTTCCTTGCCGGCAGATGCTGCGCCGTTCCGCGCCCGAACACGCGCCGAAAGACCGGGCCCTCGGCTATCTCGGCGGCGGCGAGCCACGCTTTGGGGTACCGCACCGTCGTGCGCGAGAGGTAAGTACTGCTGCCCTCCCCAGCCTGATCGGTCTTCGAGCGGCGGACGAGAGCCCTGCCCGTCGCGTGCGGTAAGAACTCCAGATCCTCCACATTGAGCGCCACGAGCTTCATCGAGCCATCATGTCATACGCGACGCAGAGGAGAGCCCGCTCGCGCGTCGCTGGCACGCTCGCGCCCGCGCTTTCGAGAAAGCGCTTGATCTCCTGCCAGCGCTTTGTGGCCAGCTGGAGCAAGCGATTCGCTGAGAGTCCATCGCGCAGGCCAAGACATCTGCTAAAACAAAACCGGATGCTGCGACGCTGCACTTCGGGGTGCGTCTCAACGATCTGCTCAAACGCTCGTCCCTGTCACATATTGGGATAGTTGGGGCCGCCGCCTCCTTCCGGCACTACCCAGGTAATGTTTTGCTCCGGGTCCTTGATGTCGCAGGTTTTGCAATGAACGCAATTCTGATCGTTGATCTGAAAGCGCGGATTCCTGCCCTCGGCATCATGAACGATCTCAAAGACGCCCGCCGGACAATAGCGCTGCGCCGGTTCGCCAAACAACGGCAAATTGATCCGGATCGGGATTGTCGGGTCGGCGAGCCTCAAGTGGTGCGGTTGATTTTCTTCATGGTGCGTGTTCGAAATGAACACTGAGGACAGCTTGTCGAAGCTGATGACCCCATCGGGCCTGGGATAGACGATCTTAGGACATTCGGCGGCAAGCTTCAGGCATTCAAAGTCCGACTTACGCTCGTGCAACGTCCATGGAACCAAACCGCCTAACCGCATATCCTCAAGCCACATATAGACGCCCGCCACCATCGTGCCGAGCCAGAGGCCGTACTTGAGGCTCGGTTTGACATTGCGAACCTTGCGCAGGTCTTCCCAGGCCCATGAAGCCTTCAGGGCAATGGGATATGCTGCGATCTCATCACCGCCTCGTGAGCCCGCGCGCAGACGCTCGAATACCGCCTCCGCGGCAAGCATGCCAGTCTTGATGGCGTTATGGCTGCCCTTGATTCGAGGCACGTTGACGAAACCGGCGGCGCAGCCGATGAGTGCCCCTCCAGGGAAGGTCAGCTTGGGAATCGATTGAAGTCCGCCCTCGTTGATCACGCGCGCCCCGTAGGACAGTCGTTCCCCGCCCTCTAGGAAGGGCCGGATCAACGGATGATGCTTAAAGCGCTGGAATTCAGCGAACGGCGATAGATGCGGATTGGAGTAACTTAGACTGACCACGAAGCCGATGGCGACCTGATTATCTTCCAGATGGTACATGAATGACCCATCGCCAGCGGTACTGAGCGGCCATCCCTGCGTGTGCAACACGAGTCCCAGTCGATGCTTGGCCGGATCGACCCGCCATAGCTCTTTGATACCGATTCCAAACTTTTGGGGATCAACACCCTCCCGCAGACCAAATGCGGTAAACAGGGTCTTGGTCAGCGAACCCCGCGCACCCTCCGCAAACAAGGTGTACTTGCCGCGCAGTTCCACGCCTCGGGTAAATCGCGCCGTTGGTTGCCCGTCCTTGCCAATCCCCATATCGCCTGTGGCCACACCGCACACTGCACCGTTCTTGTCATAGAGCACTTCCGCACCGGCAAAGCCCGCATAAATCTCGACGCCTAGCTCCTCCGCCTGTCGTCCCAGCCAGCGGCTCACACTTCCCAAGCTCACCACATAATTGCCCTTGTTGCTCATGAGGGGCGGCACCAGCACGTGAGGAACTCTAATTTTATGGTGCTCCGTCAGAATCCAGAACTCATCGTCTCCGACAGCAGTCTTGATTGGTGCGCCTTTCTCGCGCCACTGTGGAATGAGTTCATTGAGACCGATCGGGTCAATCACCGCGCCAGAAAGAATATGAGCGCCGATCTCGGATCCCTTCTCAATGACGCATACCGCGACGTTGCGTTCTTGTTCTATCGCGAGCTGCTTGAGGCGGATAGCGGCAGACAGCCCCGCGGGGCCGCCACCCACCACAATAATGTCATATTCCATCCTCTCACGTTGTCTTATGTCGTTCATCTCTATCCATCGCCGCGATCGTTGAGTCTCGTTCCTGAAGATACTCAGCGCCAGGCGCGGCCGTTGCGTCGTGCAGCGGCTCGGGACCCCTGGCAGGTAATCGCTCTGGGCGCGCCTGCATGCTGTATTTACGATGACGAGGTGGTGGTGAGCTACTTCAACTCTCCAGACGCTCGACTCACTCCCATCTGACAGCCCGAGATCTAAAACGATGCGCTCAACCTCAATCGAGTCCCTGCCCGGCGCGACGGCGAGAGTGCGCACTCAACGCCACACATAGGCTCTCGCTATCATTGATAGCCGACACACATCACGTAGTCGCGCAGCAGACGCTCTTCGTATTCAGCGTCCTCCAGAAGGACCTCGAGCGCATCGCGCGCGTTGAGCACCCCGATGGGTCGAGCGTCTTGACCCACGATAGGGATATTCTTCAACCTGCGTTCCTTCATCACCGTCCAGATATCGTGCACTCGATCGCCAGGATGGCAGAGGATGACGGGCCGCGTCATGACGGTCGATACCGCGATTGCGCAACCCGAACCCTGGCAATGACTGATCTGACGAACAACGTCCAATCGAGTGATCACACCGACCAGCAACTTATCGATATCGCAGACGACCACAAGATCGGTACCGGCGCCACCCAGGAGTCCCGCCGCCTCAAGAAGTGGGGCCTCCCCTCGGATGGTGACAAGCCGCTTGAGCGCCGTCGGTAACATTTGCTCGACAAACATCCCATCATCCTCCCACGAGCGGCAATCCTTCGCTCGGCGGCCGATCGTGCCTGATGCGCTACGATTCAATTCGTCTACAGGCCTCAAGCTGCACGGGTAACTCCGAAGCGCTGCGCTCAGCCGCGCAGGGCGATCCGCAGCGTCGCCCAGATGCCGGCAACGGCGAGCGCGACGCAGCCCAAGTGTGTGCCTACTAGAGCGGGAATCTTCAGTTTCGAGTGAACGTAATCCTCGATCACGACCTGGAGACCGAGAGCTGTGTGGTAAAAGAGTGCGAGTAGAAGCAGAATCATCAACATGGACACAATGGGTGTTCTCAGCCATGCAATGGCCGACGCGTAGGTACTGTTTTCATGCGCAATGAGTGACGCGACGAACCACACGGTCAGCGGCACCAGCGCCAGTGCGCTGACACGCTCAAGCCACCACTGTTCGAGACCGCGCTTTGCCGAGCCGAGCCCGTTGGCGATGCCTAGCGGCGAGCGGCGACGCTTCTCGTTCATCGGCTCTGTCCTGACAGGGCAACGCTGGCGATCCAGGTGATGAGCGTGAGCGCCACGCTTGCTGCTATGACCGCCCAGCCCGACGCGTAAATCGTCCGAAGCTCGAACCCGTAATACGCATCCCAGATCAGATGCCGGATGCTGCCGCAAAGATGCAGGAAGAAGATAAAGGTGGTGCCAACTAATAGGGTTTGGCCGACCCAAGATCGGACAAAGGCCTCCACCATGGCGTATGGCTGTGCTCCCGCCGCCGCTGAGATCAGCCAGCCGACCAGTACCACCGCAAATACACTCAAGATGATGCCAGTTACCCGATTCACAATCGACAAGACCGATGTGAGCTGCGGTCGGTAGATCTGCATGTGGGGCGAGCGCGGTGGTATGCGGTTGGGTGTGAAGTCGGTCATCGGTATCTGTCTTCGGTTTACAACCATCAACTGCGGCGCTCGAGCAGCATCTTTTTGATGTTTGCGATCGATTTTCCAGGATTCAGCCCCTTGGGACAGGTCCGTGTGCAGTTGAGAATCGTGTGACAGCGGTAGAGTCGAAACGAATCGTCCAGTTCGTCGAGTCGCTCGCCGGTTGCCTCGTCGCGACTATCCACAAGCCAGCGATTGGCTTGCAGAAGAACGGCGGGCCCCAGGAAACGGTCCCCGTTCCACCAGTGGCTTGGGCAGCCCGAGGTGCAGCAGAAGCAAAGAATGCACTCGTAGTGACCGTCGAGTTGGCGACGCTCCTCCGGAGACTGAAGTCGTTCCTTTTCGGGTTCCGGTGTTTTTGACCGCAGCCAGGGCTTGATAAGGCTGTATTGCGCAAAAACATGCGTGAGATCAGGAACCAAGTCTTTGAGGATCCTCATATTGGCCAAGGGGTAAATCGTCGCCGGCGTGGCCAAGTCCGAAATGAACCTCGTGCAGGCCAGCCAGTTGGTGCCGTCGATGTTCATAGCGCAGGAGCCGCAGATGCCCTCGCGACATGAGCGGCGGAAAGTGAGGGTCGAGTCCACGTTGTTCTTGATCCAGAAGAGAGCGTCCAGAAGCATCGGTCCGCATTGGTCCAGATCGACTTCGAAAGTATCCAGACGCGGGTTACTCTGAGACTGCGGATCGTAGCGGTAAACTTCGAGCGCTTTCACTCGGCTAGCGCCGCCTGGGGCCTGCCAGTGCCGCCCCTTTAGGATGCGTGACTCGGGCGAAACACCTAAGTTCCTTGGCAACGGAAATCGCTTGAACAGCGTGGTGCGAGGCACTTGATCCGCGGATCGAATGATCATCGCAGCCCTCGTCTTGGCGAGATCTGGGAGACCACTCCCGCTGAGGATGCCTGGCAGCCGCTCATGAAGGCACCACGTCCCGGAAATGAAGAGCTCGTTCGACGAGATGAAGCATCTCGGCTGCCGCATGGACTGTCAGCGGATGCGGCGTGAAGCCTGGTCTGGGAGAGATATAGGCTGCCATGTCGCGGGCAAGCGCGAGCTGCCGGTCGGGCGCCTGTGCGAGCAACGCAATCACTACATTCTCCAGCGCAATGACGCGAATTCGCAGCTGCACCAACTCCGCATTGGTCAATTGCGGGACCTCGGACTGCCCATCAACGATCATCGAGCCCCCATGGATATCTCGCGGAATTGCGCCGCCCTCGTTATCCCATCTTGAGAGCGCGCGCAGACGCAAGTGCGCAGACTCGAGGGCATCTCGACTTCTCTGAGTCATGGTCTCCTGATACGCTTTGGGGAGCGCCGATCGGCAGCTGATCCTCGCCTCGATCTTCGGATCCATCGCCGTTGTGGCTGTGAATCACGCAACGCTCGCAGGGCAGCATGACAACCGATCGCAGAGCCGTCGGTGCGGTAGACTACAAAGTAGGAGTCCTTGAGATGTCAAGAGGTTACGGCGCTATCCCGCACTGAGCGCTTAAGATATCGCCTGTGCCCTCGAGACTTCACAGCGTATTATCAGATTGCATTTTTCCTTTGCGTGACACGAAAAGGCCGTGCATGTCGCAGACCCCGTTCTTAGCTAGTAATCCGCGCCAGAATAAGCTGCTGGCGGCGCTCCCGCCGATCGAATGGCAACGGTTGCATCGAGCACTTAGCCCGATCTTCATGCCGCTCGGCCACATCGTCTACGAGCCGAACGTGCAGCGCACGCACGCGTACTTCCCCACGACATCGATCATTTCGCTCTCGTGCGGGTTGGCGGACGGCGGTTCAACCGAGCTGGCCGTCGTTGGCAACGATGGGCTCCTTGGCGTCGCCGTGTTCATGGGCGGTGAATCGATGCCGAGCCGAGCGGTCGTGCAAAGTGAGGGCTGGGCATACCAGCTCACAAGCCAGTTACTTCAGACGGAGTTTCGGCAGAATGTTGCCACGCAACGTTTATTGCTTCGATACGCGCAGGCGCTACTCACCCAGATATCCCAGACGGCCGTGTGCAATCGCCATCACTCCATTGAACAACGACTCTGTCGTCGGTTGCTATTGAGCCTCGATCGCGACACTTCGGACGAAGTGACTTTGACGCAGGATGTGTTAGCCAAACTGTTGGGAGTGTGGCGCGACGGCGTGACCAAGGCAACGCGCGAGCTGGAGCGATTGGGTGCTATTCACTACCATCGCGGTCACATCGTGGTCATCAATAGGGCCGCTCTCGAAGCGCGTTGTTGCGAGTGCTACGGCGTGGTCACGAGGGAGTCCGATCGCTTGCTGGGAGGATCTGCAGATGTCGCGGGGCTTCCTGAATGTCGTGTCGCACACCTACCCAATCGGGGAGCGTATCGCGTACAGCCGCGCATGATAGGATCCAGCCGCGCGCGTTGACCAGAGCAGAGGGATTGCCGCTGCTCGATTCGAGCGGATGCGCCTTGGTCTCAGCATGCCCAGCTGCGTTCTGTCCCGCGCAAAGCGAAATGCCTGCGGTGAGCGATCTCTTCGCGGAAGGCGTCGTATAAAAATAGCGGGATTCGCTGGTGTTCTGTGGCCTTGTGTAGGGCAGCACACATACGAACGCACGTAATTGTGATTGACTTGCCCTGGCTGATTCAACGATGGGCGATCGACGCTGGGAGTCAGACATGCTCCCTACAGGAAGCGAAGCAGCGTTGTCGCCGCCCCCGGTTGTGTTTATAAAGTGCCCCGAACGACGAACTGATGCGGAGAGGATGATCTGGCCACAGTGCGCTCTCAGCCGTACTGCCTCGGCTGACAACGCGCGGGTTCGCCCATCTAAGGAGAAAGTACATGCATACGCCCGCAAGCATCGCCAAGCATCCCATTCACCCGATGCTGATCGTTTTCCCGATTGGTCTTTGGATATTCTCCCTAGCCTGCGATCTCATTCGCGTGTCCGGTGCCTCTGGAGGCGCGTGGGCCAGCGTCGCGTTGTATGCCATGGTGGGTGGCTTGATCGGTGCCCTTGGTGCAGCGATACCGGGATTTATCGACCTGCTCTACTACAAAGGCGGCGCGCCGCCGGTCAAGAAGATTGCTCTGACGCACATGACGATCAACCTCATTGCGGTCGTGCTGTATGCGGTGAACATTTGGCTGCGCGTCAGTAATCCCTCCAGTATCAGCCCAAACATAAGCACTCCCGTTATCTTATCGATTATTGGCGTCGCACTCCTCTGTGTCTCGGGCTGGCTCGGGGGTCAAATGGTGCATGTTTATGGCGTGGGTGTGGAAGGTCGAGAATAATGCCGCGTTGGGCCGTCCGCCCTTCGTCTCATCGTTCCATGCCGCGCAACTCGAGGCGCGATTTACAATCTTGCCGAGCGGCGCTCCAAGCCGCGTCCCTGCGGCAAGCCGATCACGATTGATGCCATTTACGCCGAGGAGGAGCGCGCAGGGCGGACACGTCATCGCGACCGCTACTGCGAAGGAGGCAGCGGCGCGCCTTTGCAGGAGTGCGCACGCGGCGTAGCCGTGTTTGCGAACCAAGGAGCGAATAGCTGGACGCGATGGGTGTCAACTCCGGCCACGGATCACGCGAGTCAACGAGTGCGTTAATGCGCGTCAGGGTTCGTGGTTCAAGATTCCGTCTGTTTCAGCCCGTGTCGCTGCTCTAAGCTCCGGCATCTGGACCGGCTTTCGAGTGCGACTGACAGCGTGGGTCGCGGCCGCGCCAGGGGAGTCGCGCTACGTCGGCAGGTATTGGACAATGACGCAATGAAGGTTTCTCATCTTGAGCACAACATTTAAAGTCGGTGATCACGTCACCTGGAACTCAGAGGCCGGCCACGTGAGCGGCAAGATCATCAAAGTGCATACGAAGGATTCTGATTACCATGGATATACACATCACGCCAGCGCAGAGGATCCACAATATGAACTCAAGAGCGACAAGAGCGAGCACATCGCCATGCACAAAGGCGCGGCGTTAACAAAGATACATCCGTGAGCCGCTGACTACGCCAGGTCAGACGCCAATTTCTGAGCGGAAACGAAACATCTTAGGCCTGATCCCAACGTTCGCACCTTCAGCTGACGTGACGGAACGACCGCCCTCGTTCGGGCGGCAAACCTTAGCGGCACGGCAGTCAGCGCAGAAGGCGCGAAGGGCGACCAAAGTCGATTCTCTGCCTCTCAGGAATCGACCAGTCAAGCTGAAGCATCCTTCCCCAACCGTCGTATTGACCGTCGGTCACTCCACGCGCCCGCTCGCTGAGTTTATCACTCTGCTTTCCAGCCACTCGGTAGCCCGACTCATTGATGTTCGTACCGTACCGCGCTCGCGCCACAATCCGCAGTTCAACCGCGACACCCTCCCCGCGGCGCTGGAGGATGCCGGCATCCGCTATACGCATGCAGCCGGCCTCGGAGGCTTCCGCCATACCCACCCGGAGTCTTTAAATATGGGCTGGCGAAATGTTTCCTTCCGTGGTTTCTCCGATTACATGCAGACACCAGAATTCTCACAACAACTCGCCGCACTCATCGATGAGGCGACGCACGATCGCATCGCGCTGATGTGTGCGGAAGCCGTTCCGTGGCGCTGCCATCGTTCGTTGATCGCTGACGCATTGACGGTTCATGGCCTTCGCGTCGAGGAAATCACTAGCGCGACTCGCCTCCAGGTACACACACTGACCCCCTTTGCCCGGGTGGACGGCGCGGCCATTACTTATCCGCCGCAAGTCTCAGCGCCGTGAAGCGCGGTGCTCGAACGGTTAACGCTCGACAAGCGCGAAGCGGACCCCGCCCTCCGTCGCGAATGCCGGCAACACAGGTGGTGACGCTCCAGCGCGCCTCGGAACGCGCTTCTGGCTTTCTCGCGTTGCCCCATGATGCGAATTGCCATTCAGCAATAATTGTCATTCACGAATGGTGGGGCCTGAATCAATGGGTCAAGCAACAGACTTGGAACCTCGCAGCGAGTGGGTACGTTGCTCTCGCCGTGGACCTCTACCAGGGAAACGTCACAGCTGACCCCTCTGAAGCGCGCAAGCTCAAGCGTCGTCTTCGGGCCGACCATGCGATCTGCACTCTGAGAGCCGCATTTGACTATCTCGCTCGCCGACCTGATGTACATCCAGACCATATTGGTTCGCTCGGATGGTCTATGGGCGGCGGCTTGGCGCTTGAGCTCGCGATTGATGAGTCGCGGCTGACCGCTTGCGCCGTACATTACGGACCGCTGCCGACGAGCCTTGCGCAGATTCGGAAGATCAATGCTCAGGCGTTGGGACTCTTTGGCGCTCGCGATCGCGGGGTACCGCCGCAGAACGTTCGCGCCTTCGAGAGGTCTATGAAAATGCTCAATAAATCCGTTGATATCAAAATCTACGATGGCGTCGGTCATGGATTTGAAAATCCCGCCAATAAAGCTGGCTACCGCGCCGACATCGCTGCCGATGCCTGGTCGCGCACCCTTAGGTTCTTCGGCCAGAGGGAAGAGCCATAATCCCTCGTCTCGCAGCCCCTCGCTCACCGCCAGACGACCAGCTATAGGTGCGGCGACGAGGGTGGCGAGTAACCCACATTCGGTGGACGTTTTCTAGTTTAACAAGGACTTTGAATGGCGCTGAAGGGTCTATTGCGCGAAATCCGCGCTTGTCGGATCTGCGAGGCGAACCTGCCGTTAGGTCCTCGACCCGTTGTGCAGATGACGGCCAGCGCTCGGCTTTTGATCATCAGCCAGGCGCCAGGGAGCAAGGTCCATCAGAGCGGCATACCTTGGGATGATGCAAGCGGCGAGCGCCTACGTGACTGGCTGGGACTGGAGCGCTCGGTGTTTTACGATGCAACGAGGGTCGCACTTTTTTCTATGGGATTTTGTTATCCCGGAGTCGGCACAGGCGGAGCCGATAATCCGCCTCGACCGGAATGTGCGCCGCACTGGCACGGGCGACTGCTTAGGCATCTTCCGCATGTCCGGTTGACGCTTTTGTTAGGTCAATACGCTCAACGACATTACCTAACTTCGAAGCGAAAGGACTCGATGACGGAGACCGTTCGAGCATATAGCGAATACGCGCCTCAATTCTTTCCGCTACCACACCCAAGTTGGCGCAGCGCCGTTTGGATGAGAAAGCATCCGTGGTTCGAAGAAGTAGTAATTCCGGATTTGCGAAAAGCCATTGGGATGCTGATCTAAACAAGAAGCTATCTCAAAATCGCGCGAACGGCTCTCTCATAGGTAAAATGCATGCTATGCGTAACGGTCGAGCAAGTGTGAGCCGATGCGGAGGCATTTTCTGGAGGAGCACTACTCCGACGAGCGTCCAGGCCGCAAACCAATTCGGGCACGCGGGGAGCTGGATGCAGAGCTGCGGGTTCTGGAGTCTCGGCAGCCGGCGTGCACGCTCTTGACCGGCACGACGAAACGGGCGCCATCGGCCGAAGCCACGTTGCCGCCGGCCCAGGTCTGCGCCATAGGCATTGTATGCGGGTCAACGCCACGGCCGAACCATTTCGCCAAGGTAGGTATTCTTCCGAGCATCGTCAGCGCTGCGGCCCGATGAGTGTCTGCCTTGCTCCCTGTTCCACCCGTTACGAGGGGTGATTCCATGTCCCGCGCGCAACAGCCGGCCGCTCCTCTCTATGAGCCTCGCGTGCATACAGATGTGTTTATGCAAATTATTGAATCGATACAGGCCAGGCAGGACTACGCGGCTGGCAATGGCCGTTTGGGTATACGCTGTCACGTGAAACACGTACTCGCGAACCCAATGTCGTGCGGCGTTATGGACGAGTTTGGAGTGAGGCCGATTGTGACTATCGGTGTGACCCACGAGAGCCTGGCGGCGCAACGGTCCGATTCTTGGTGTTGCGATGTCCTGATGTGGGATCATGAATCATGATAACTCCACCCGTGTGTGTGGTGGTCGGCGTGGGGCCTGGCCTCGGGGCGGCATACGCTCGTCGTTTCCATAAAGCGGGATACGCTGTCGCGCTCCTTGCGCGCAGCTACGAATCGACGTCCGCTCTGGCTGCCGAGCTGGGCGATGGCGCCAAAGCTTACCCGTGTGACGTCACCGATGAATCGGCGGTCAACCGTACTTTCGCGAAGATCAGTACGGATTTGGGCGCCGCCGACGTGGTCATTTACAACGCGGGATCGAGCGTCCGAGGCACGATAGAGTCGGTGGATCCGGGTACGTTCGAGCTGGCTTGGCGGATCAACGCCCTCGGCCTGTTCATGGTCAGCCGCGTTGTGATTCCCTCGATGAAGGCGAAGAGTCGAGGGGCAATCGTCATCACGGGTGCGACGGCCTCGCGGCGCGGCGCTGCGGCAACTGCGGCATTTGCGCCGGCGAAGGCGGCCCAACGCAGCCTGGCGGAAGCGATGGCCAAACATCTGTGGCCGCTCGGAGTCCACGTATCGCTTATCATCGTCGATGGCGTCATTGACCTGCCGAGGACTCGCGCCCAGATGACCGACAAGCCGGATTCATACTTCGTCTCTCCGAACGATGTGGCGGCGACCGCCGAGTGGCTCACGCAGCAGCCCTCATCGGCCTGGTCATTTGAGGTAGAAGCTCGTCCGTTCGCAGAGAAGTGGTAAACCGAATTGCGGCGCCCGCGGCCAAACCATGTGGTCCCAAGGGAAGATTCGTGTAACCCTATCCGCAGGAACACATCAAGACAGGACCCGTCCTGTCCCTGCCGTGGAACTAGGCAGTGCAATGTTTACGTCTCAGCATGCATGAGCTGAGTATTACCCCCAAGGAGATGCGATGAGCTCGCGAGCGTTCAAAGCAAAGGCATACCTCAAGGAAGGCTGCCCGTTCTCGTTCAAGTTTTTGCTCTTCATGGTCGAAGCCGGCCTCAGCGATCAGATCGAGGTGATCCGTTGTGACCCGAATGACCCGCAGTTCGATGCCGTGAAGGACAAGCTGGCCGCGGGACTCCGAAAGCCCGCCAGCTTTCCGACGGTCGAGATAGAACCTGGCCGCTATGAATCGGATTCAGACGCGCTCATCAGGCACTACGCAAGGAAGAATGGTGTCGAGGCGAGCAGTCTCCCAGCACTGAAATTTTACATGGAAACGATCTTCCCGCAGATTCTGGATTTGCATAAGCAGAAGAGCGATGTGGAGACTCGGGAAAATCGCCGATGCCGAGTCTCCTAGCGCGCACGCTCGTAGGCCGCGGGCGTTAAGGCGCCCCGGCTGCCTCGTGGTTGGGCGTTGAGCCGGACCGCACCGGGCGAGTCAATGTCGGGCCTGATCTGTCACTGCTGATTACCGGCGGTGACCGTGAAGGCGGTATCACCCGGCGATAATTCTACCGAGGAGAAGACACATCGTGGGTGGGAATTGCTCGGGATCGGCAGGGCCATCGCGGCTATGACAAGAGCGTAGCTCACGTCAGGCCGGCTCCCGCCGCACTTTAGGATGCCTGGCCAGCAGCCATGCCACCAGCAGAGCACACAGTACCGCGGTGCAGAGCCAGAGGAAGCCGGCGCGCAGCCAAATGCCGCCTAGGATGCCCCCGATCGTCGCTCCCACTGCGGTCGCGGCGTTGAGCAGGCCCACGTCCTCGGCTCGGTGCCCCGGCGAAAGCGTGACCGCCAGAGTGTTGCTGGCGACCGAGAGATGACCTGCGTCGCGCCGAAGCACACCAGGATCGGCAGCACCGTCGCCCCGGTATGGAGCGCCGCCAGCCCTACCATCATGGCGACGACCAGCGCGAGCATCATCAAGCCCCATCTCAGCACACGCCACGGTCCAAAACGGGCGTCCCAGCCACCGACCACGCGATAAAGCAGCAGGCTGCAGCCAACCCCGATCGCGTAAGCCATGGTCGGCAGCGTTGCCCGTGTGTGGAAGTCGCGAACCATAACGACCGCAAACATCACCGAGAGGCCGTTGGTAGCCGTGTAGGACACGAGCCAGGCGGCTAGAAACCAGCCCTGGCCGCTACGGCGGAGCTCGGCCAAAGCACGCCACGACATCCGGTGGAAGATCGCTGCGGGTCCATCGGGACCGCGTCGCCCCCGCGGGCGGGTCGGGCAGCGATGGTCCGGCGTTCCACCTTGGCCACCGGGTCCGGCGCGAAGGTGAGGGCCATCGGCACGGCGAGCAGCAGCAGCACCCGCCGAGCAAGAAGGCATCTCCCACATGCCTCAGTCCGAGCAACCCCGCGATCACCAGTCCGACGAGCTGGCCGCCGCCGATACAGGCCTGGAGCGCGCTTGTGCGCTCGTCCCATCGTGATTGGGGTTCCACCTCGACGATGAACATCATGGCCACCGTGCTGGCGCTCGAGACCCCCAGCCCCACGAGTGCGGCGGCCGCCATGTGTTGCACGATGCCGCCCGACAGCATGTCTGCCAGTAGAGCGAGTCCGGCGAGTGCGAGACCGTAGACGAGCGTCCGTCGGTGCTGCCGGTGCTTGTCGCTCCAGGCGCCTACAAACGGGGCAGCGATCCCGGTGGCAGCGAAGGCGGCGTAGGTCAGGCCGGCTGCCAGGCCGGGTCGGGCCGAAAGCGGCAGGATGATAGGCACCATACCGCTCTGCACAAGACCGAGAAGCACGTAACAAACCATCCAGCGTGGCAGAGAATCTGACAGGCTGGCCATCGTGGACCGGATCACCTCAGCCATCCTAAGCCGAGTGTCTAAAATAGGGCCTGCTCCGTTTTGTGTGAGGGCGCGCAGTAATACGCCTCCCTACCGCGATCCTTTGTTGGAATTAACCAGAGCGCGACGGTGATCAGCGTGGTCATGGCGCGGCTGATTCGTTGCCCTGCCATTGCGGATCCGCAGAGGGCTGGATCGATTTCAATTCAAATTGACCTCATCGCGCATGAGTGTGTGCGGCGTCATGGACAGTACACTTGGCTGCGTAGTCAGCGAGCTGAGCGCTGCACTCAGCTCCTTGCCGGAGGGGGCACAAACCTGGCAGAGATCCTGGGTCAGAATCAGGAAGGCTCGCAATTGCCGCAGCAGCTCCTCGTCGATCTCATAGAGGCTGTTGCCAGTTGCGAGGCGCTGCGAGACGGCCGTGTCGATCTCCCGCGGGCTCAGCTGCTCCAGTGCGAGCGCTGGCCGCACGACGGCCGGGCGGTTGCGCGCCGTCGATGGGAAATCGCACTCGTGCGACACCCCGACTACCTGATCGCCCAAGCCCAGTGCGAAGGCCATCTCGGTCGCCGCTGGCAGCAGCGAGACGATGCGCAATTGCTCTCGTCCACCGATCGGGTCAGCGGGCTGGCTCTCCGCGCGGCTGACTGTGATGCAGTCCGTAGGCAGCGTTGCCATGATTTGCTGCCGTTCTGCCTCGGCCATTCCCTTCCACGCCACGATCTGCTCGATCGTGCGACCACAGCCTACACAGATACCGCGAGCATCGAGACGACAAACGCCAACGCATGGGGTGGAAACACTCATGTCGGCAAGAGATCGCAGAACCAGAATCCCTGAGTGCGGCGCGGCGTCGCGGCCGAGACGCTGGCGCTCGTGACGTGGTGCAAGCCCTCGAGGGGCCGATAGACCTTTTCGCCGATCTGAAAGCGCACGGGCTCGCGAAAGATCGGACCGTCGAAGGCAAACGAATGAAACTCGCCGTTCTCACCACACGGATCGACCTGCTGCGGCAAGGCGCCGATGAATGCCTGATCGAATAGACGACCCACCATGCTGTCATCAAGCCACGCGTCATTGACGCAGCAGATCACCGACCCGAACCGGTGTTCGAAGAATTCCTGCAGCAGCGATCGCGAGTCTATTTTCCAGATTGGAAACACCCCGCTCATCCCGAGCTGCGCCAGATTTTGCTCGCGCCAGAGGCGCAGGTCCTCCAGAAAGATGTCGCCGAAGGCACAGCCTGAGACACCTTGGGCCTTAAAGCCTTGAAGGCATGCACCCATCTTCTGGCTGTACTCCTCGTTCGAACTTCGTTGGCTTACGAAGACCTTGTGGAGCGGCAGGCCAATCGACTGTGCCTGCGCCTCAAGCAGCTTGAGGCGCACGCCGTGCATCGATACGCGCTGGAAGTGCTCGTTGCAGGTGGTGAGCAGCGCCACAACCTCATAGCGCTCATCGCGCAGCGCCCGGTTCAGCGCGAGCGCCGAATCCTTGCCACCGCTCCAACAAAAGACGATGCGCTGCTTCATTGACTCTGCTTTGCAACGTGAGCGCTCGGTGGCGGGTTGACGCTCAGCACGGCGCGATCTGCAATACCATCGCGACCTTTTCCGGCCGCTCCGGCCCGCACTGCTGAGCAGATCACTACACCGCGAGCAGTCTAATTCGCTGAGCGGGTGCACGCATCTTTGATGCGCGGCCTGCCGATTTGGGATGGCTCGCCTGACCTACTGGAGGGATGCCGCTCAGCAAAGAGGCCTTGCCGCGCATGAGCCCGGCGAGCGAGAACACTGCTATGAGGACATAGCCGAGCAGGAACCCCTTCGGTCCATGGGTCCATGCGTCGATCAGCGCGTTGAGGTACGAGAAATCCAAACCCCTTCCCCCCCCCCGGATTGTCACCCCCACTTGGTCGTTGAGCGGCCGGCTGACGTCTATCGCCTGGCGCTGGGCGAAGCTCGGACAGCGATCCGCTCTTTCAGGGCCGGCGGCGCGTTTCTCCGTGGACGTCTATTTCGATGGCTCCAATGCAGGGTTCGCGAATTCTCTCGATCTCGCCATCGGTGATCGAACGCACCAATGCAAATCCTCGGATATCTAGCTTTGGATAGACCTCGCTGACCCTCGAAGCAGCTCCCAGCAGCGTCGCACCGCGCGTCACAAAGTCATCGACGAGCAGTATCTGCCGCGGGGAACTCAGAGCCGGGTTCATAACGAAGCTGTCGAGGTGATCGCTCATGCGCGGCCGCTCCTTCGGAGCGGCAAACGCCGATTTCTTCACCGGCGCCGCCCGCTCCAGGAGCGGCGCGATCTCGGCGCCGAGCCCTTGCCGATGCAGGGCGGTCGCGACGCGAGCGGTGACGCTGACGGCCCCGGGCGCGAGTGGGGCATGCCCCGGTACGGGCATCAAGGTCACATCAGGGCCGAAGAAATCCGGAAAGGTGCCGGCATCCACCAAGGAGCGGATATAGAGCGCGATCTGGTCAAGCAGGCCCTGATCGCCGCGCTTGATCCGATCGCGCAGGCGCTGCGATTGTTTTGAGACAGCCGAAGTTCCCCGGGTCGCATACACCAGGGCGGCGGCGAACGGCAGCCGCCGGATCAAAGCAGATCCGCAAAGCTCTCATCGCTGCGCACGGTCATCGCCGGGATTTCCGCCAGACTGTCCTCTAGATTTTTGCGGGACAGCACCTGCGCGCCGTACTGGATCATCTCTCGCGGCCAGGTTAGCGTCTCGTTGGTCGCGACGCTTTCCATGAGAAACAGCAAGCGCCCCAACCGCAGGGCCTCCCATCCCTGGTGTAATGTGCCGCTGTTTTCGCTAGCCTCCACAATCACGGTCGCGTCGGTCAGCAGCGCCATGGTGCGGTTACGGAGCGGAAAGTTCTTGCGCGTCGTAGGGGAGCCGGCCAGAAACTGCGAGAGGGCCAAGTGCTCGCGCATGATTCGCGCTTGCAGCGGCGCATTTTCTCTGGGATAGGATTCGGTCAGGGAAGTGCCCAATACGGCAATGGTGCGTCCGCCGGCGTCGATCGCGGCCGTGTGTGCTGCGGCGTCGATCCCGGCGGCGAGGCCACTGACCACCACCATCTCATGCTTGACCAATGCGGCCGCCAGCAGACGCGCGCGCCGCAGACCCTCTTCGGAGGCACCCCGGGAGCCGACCACCGCAACCCGAGGGCCACGGCGCAGCAGGCTCAGGTCCCCCGTTGCGTAGAGGGCGGCCGGCGCGTTCTTTGCTTCCACGTCATTGAGTGGCCCCAGGATCTCGGCGGGCGTGAGCACTGCGGCCGGCGTGAGTGTGTCGACGCTATTCGATGCGGCGTGCATGGCATATTTCCCTTGGTTGAAGCCTAACACTTGGGGCCTGAGTGCGCAGATTGCCGTTTTGGGCGTCCATCGATCAGCGCCCTTTGCCGCCGGTCAAGTCCCCATCCCATCCCGGCCTTGAGCTTGCGCGGCACGCGCCATTCCGCCACGGGCTGCCAGCACGTGCTCGCCGTAGCGCATCGGCATCCGATTTGTCTTCCAGCGCCCCGCCTGCATCACCGACGCAAGATCGATGTTGAGCGCCAACAGATCCTGCGTCGCCCCTACTCGAATCGAGTGCCCGCTGACCGCCGCGACCTCCTCCTCCGCCAGCCCGATCCATTTGGCCACCCGCTTGAACGCCTGAGCGACACCGTCCACGGATAAGCGCCCGCCAATCCTCCCCCGCCCTTTCGGCAAGTCCTTGGCTGTCCCGCGGCCAATCACCCGCCTGAATAGCGCACCCTCCTCGATTTCCGCGGCCGCTAGCCAGGCCTCGAGATTCCGAACCGTGGTCCGTGAGAGATAGGCTCTACTGCCCTCCCCCACCTGGTCCGTCTTCGACCGCCTGATTAATGCGCTGCCCGTCCCGTCCGGCGAGAATTCCAGATCCCGGACATTCAGCGCCACGAGCTCGCTCCGCCGCCCCATCGTGTCATACGCGACGCAGAGTAACGCCCGCTCGCGCGTCGCCGGCAGGCTTTCTCCCGCCGTCTCGAGGAACCGCTTGATCTCGTCCCATCCCATGGGTCGCGCCTGGCGCTGACGAGCGCCCTGCGCCCTGTATAACGAGCGCACCGCGAGTTCGACCGCCTCCTCGTCGCATGGATTGGGGAGCTTCGCGACCCGGTGCGCAAGCGCAATCGTCGACAGGTAGCGCCGCACGGTCGCGGGCTTCTTGCCAGCTCTGCCCTGCTCCTCGACGAACGCCGCGACGAGCTCGGCGCTCGCCGGCAATGGCGTAGCATGCCGCGACCCGCAAAACCCCAAAAAGACGGCCCAATCGAACCGCCACGCCCGCAGCGTATTTTTGGGATAAACGCGGCTCGCCTTTTCCCACCAAGTTTTGACGCGTTCGACCGCCGTCGACGAGGCCTCCAGGCCGGCCGCCCAGGGTGCGATTTCCAGGGGGATTTCGGCAGCTTCCATAGGACTGGAGCCTACCACATACGTCGGATAAGTGTCCTTATCGCGGGGGCTACGTCCCTGTTTATACCGTTATCTCGGTGATAATATCAGTGGATGCCGGAGCCTTCTGCATCAGCCTACGGCGCAACTCGTAACCGCGGCGCCAATGTCTCCTATGCGGAGGTCGAGCGCGCCGCACTCGAGATCCTCGCCGCAGGCGAGCGACCCGCGGTCGCCAGCGTTCGAGAGAAGCTCGGCCGCGGCAGCGCGGCGACGATTGCCGATGCGCTCAGGCGATTCTGGCGGGACCTGGGCGTTCGAGCCCAAGGGGATCCGGCCGCCCTGACGCGCCTTCCGATTGAGATTGCTGAATCGGTGGAATCGATCTGGCAGCGCGCTCTCGCCCTCGCCTCTCAGGCTGCCAGGCAGGACGACAACGCCGCGCGGCAACGCCTCGCGCAGCTGCAGACGGAAAATGAGCTGCGGGCCCAGTCGTTCGCGCTCCGGGAGAAGGAATACGACGCGAGTGCTCGAGCTCGTGAACGGGCCCTGGCCGACTCTCAGGAGCATCTGCGCACCCTCATGGGGATGCTGGAGAAGGATCGCTTGGTACTGCGCTTTAACGACAAGCGCATTGCCGAACTTGAAGCCGAAGTGGAAGACTACCGCCGGCGCCTGGCCGAGCTCGTGGCGCGGGCAGTCACCAGAGGCCGGGCTGTGCGTGGACGAGGGCCGGCTGCCTCGCACAGACGCAAGCCTGCCGCGCGGGTGGCCAAAACAAATCAGCGCCGGCGCGGCCGGACATCGCACAAAACATCTCGACGGGGCACCAAGAGGTAATGGCTATGGAAAACGTGGAAGAAGTCGTGGCGCTCCTACGCGAGCAGGCAAGGCTCGAAATGCAGCTTATGAATGAAAACGGCATAAACGTGGTGACCGAGCAGGATCTCTTCCTGACGCGCCGGCGACTTGCCCAGCGCCCTCAGGCTCTTCGTGCGGTGCTTGAGACCGCGCTGGCCCTCCATCGGACACCGGATGCCGTATCGCCAGAGGATGTCGCCCGCTGGGGGTCGTTGTAACACAACGGCTTCAGTTGCTAACCAAGCCTGCGGGCGCAACTATTGCGCCTCCATCGGCCTGATGCGCCAACGCCAAGGCGCGGCGAATAACAATATGCGAAACCGTCGATGGACTCCGCCTCCGGCTCCCGGCCGTCCGGACCCTGTCTATACCTCGACGTACTACCCAGGCGCGCCCGTCCAAGAGGTTTATTCACCACCGGACGCGGCGCGGCTCTCGAATACCGCTGAGCCAGTCACCTTGGAGGCCGTGCGTTCGATACTGAAACACGGTGCCGCCTGGGGAGCCGGAATTCGATGGGCCGCCGCCGCCCCCTATCCCGTAGCCGTGCCCTTGCCGCCGCCTACCATTGAGGAGCCCCTCGCTGACGTCCCGCCATATCTACCCGCGCCGCTGCCGTCCGCCCCACTGGAGCCGAAATGGGAATCCTTCAAGACCACCGTCCCGGTGTGGCGTCGTCTGCTCGTCATGCCAGCCTATGCGAGCTTTGAGCAAGCTCATACAGGTTGGAAGACGCGCCTCGCCGACTGGGACGCTCAGGTTCGAAAACTCGGAAAGGATGATGCAATTGCACGCGCTCGGCATTTGTCGTTATCAAAGCACCAGCAGGAGCTTCACTCGCAATGGCGCTCCGTGGTTCAGGGTGAAACAGAGCGCTATCACCGCGCGCTCGAGACTTGGAGGACTCACAAGCAAGCGTGGGATAGCGCGGCGGCCGAGGCGCTAGAGCGACTCTTTCCCAAAAAGGCCGCCTACGATCGCGGCGAGGCCGGCGCCGTGGAATGGGTCGTCGAATCGGTGCTGCGCCACTCTCCTTATCCGAGTGCCTTTCCCAATGAAATGGCCGTGCACTTCGAATCGACCGCGAAGACAATGCTCGTCGCACTGCATTTGCCCAACTTTGACGACATCTCACTCATAAAGGTGCGTGCTGGAAAAGGCGTGCCGGTAACCAAGAGTGAAGGGCGCGAGGTGCAGAATGAAGCTCCCCTCGCCATTGCCATCCGGACGCTGCATGAAGCGATCGCAGCCGACAGCGCTCGATATATCGATACAGTCTCTTTGAATGGTCTCCTTCGATTTAAAGATCCCGCTACTGGGAAAGAGCGTATTGAATGCATCTTGTCAGTGGTAGCCACTCGCGAGCAAGTAGAGGGCATCGACATCGCCCATGTGAACGCCCTCGAGTGCTTTCGGGCTTTGAATGGTCTTGCGGCTCCGGAATTAGCGGACAGGGTTCCTATCGCGCCCTTTATGAGGCTCGATAAGTCAGATCGCCGAATTGTGGATGAGCGTGACGTTGTTGCCGCAGCGCCTTCAGGGACAAATTTAGCAACGATGGAGTGGGAAGATTTCGAGCACTTTGTGCGGCAGATTCTTGAGATGTATTTCGCGAGGCAAGGTGTCGAGGTCAAAGTCACGCAGTCCAGCCGCGATCGGGGCGTTGATGCGATTGCTTTCGACCCAGATCCACTCAAGGGCGGAAAGATCGTGATTCAAGCGAAGAGATATACGCGGGTGGTGGATGTGTCCGCAGTCCGGGACCTCTATGGGACGGTAATGAACGAAGGGGCGAATCGGGGCATTCTCGTCACCACGAGTCATTTCGGGAAAGACTCATGGGACTTTGCCAAGTCTAAGCCGCTCACCTTGCTCGATGGCTCCAATTTAATGCACTTGGTTCGCCAATTTGGCCTGGATTTTCGCCTCGACATCAACGAGGCCCGGTCCACAGTTGTACGTGCAACTGTACGCTGAGGCGATCGGGTCAATGCGGCTCACAATGCAACTTTCGTTATTTAAAGGCTCCGTTCCTGCAGCTTCGAATTTCTACTATTTAGAGCACTTCCGGCTCGCCATGGAATGGCTGCGCTCTCACTACGCCGACCTGCTTTCGCAGCGCGAGCGCTCCTTCATCGACAATTTTTCGCACGTGCCACGACCCTCGCAAGCCCTGCTTGTGCGGCTGGTCATGCGAAAGGGTCCACTATTTCGCGCGACAAAGGTTAACTATCCGGAGATCGGCGATATCGCCGCGGCGCTAGCGCCCTTGGCCGAACGGGGATGGATCGATGACCAACCGAAGTTGTCGGTGAAGGAGCTCGCCGCTCTGCTGCGCCACGCTGAGCTTATGGATGTCTTTCCGCACCTACCTCGACGGGCTGGCACGCGCGAAGCGCTTGAGCTGCTTCGCCCGCGATTCACCGAAAGCCGCACCTTCCAGCAATGGTGCCCTGCTCTGCCCGATACGGTTTATCACCTGTTAGTGGAGCAGCTCTGCACCCACCTCAGGGTGCTCTTCTTTGGCAGTTTCCGGCAGCAGTGGTCGGAGTTTGTGCTGGTCGATCTGGGCTTACTGCAATATGAAAAGGTACAGCTCTCCCGCCATTGCCGCCCGTTCGAGTCGCGCCAGGACATCGAAAGCTTTTACGCTCTCTATGCCTGCGCTCGCGCCCTCGAGGCCGAGGAGCCTCTACACAGCGTCGCCGAGTGGCTGCCGCCGACACGGCTACGGTCCGAATGGTTGGAGTCGCGGCGGGCTCGGCTTCTGTTCGAAATCGGGCGCCGCTACGAAAGATCCGGGGCGCACGCTGCAGCGCTGTCGCTCTATCGTCAAAGTCGCCACCCCGAGGCGCGGGTGCGCGCCGTTCGGATCCTCGAGATTCAGGGCCGATGGAGGCAAGCATACGCTACGGCGAGGCGGGCTTTGAGCAGATCCCCTACGGACCTGGAAGCGCAGCGTCTCCCTCGTGCACTTAGACGGCTCGAACGACGACTGGGGCTCCCCTGCGCCGCCCGTGAGCGGCTTGCGCAGCCGCCACGGCTGGAGCTCGCTGCCCCGCAGCTGCGGCCAGGTGAGTCCATCGAGCGAGTGGCGTGCTCCCTGCTTACCACACGCTCGGCGCCGGCTTTTTGCGTCGAAAATGCACTCATCACTTCACTCTTCGGCTTGCTCTGCTGGGAGGCCATCTTCGCACCCGTGCGCGGGGCTTTCTTTCATGCATTCCAAAGCGGTCCGAAGGATTTCTTTAGCCCGCATTTCGTTCGGCGACGACAGAGCATCTTCGCCCGCTGTCTCGAGTCACTCGAGTCAGGCGCCTATGGCGAGATCATTCGGCACAACCTGCGCACAAAGCGCTCGGTGCAATCGCCTTTAGTGGCATGGGGAGCTCTTTCGATGGAGCTGATCGAGCTGGCGCTCGCTTACATCCCGGCCAGGCACCTGCGACTTTATTTTGAGAGGCTGCTGGCGAACCCGGCCCGCAATCGCTCCGGATTACCCGACCTGGTTCAGTTCTGGACCGACGACGCCCGGTATCAGCTCATCGAGGTGAAAGCGCCGGGCGATCGCCTCCAAGACAACCAGCGGCGATGGCTGGATTTTTGCCTTCAGCGCCAGCTCCCGATTGCCGTATGCCAGGTGCGCTGGAGCGGAGCCGCCGATGTCTGCCCGATGCCGCTGTCAATCCAGAATTCGCAGCCCGGAGGGTCCCCCATCACTTAGAGGCGTGACGTTTATATGCGAGGAGGTGCCGCAGTGCCTCTTGGGGTTGCTTGGCGCGTTCATGAAGCCGGAAAAGATTGAAGTGAGCGTCGTGTAGGCCCGGGTCTTGGGCCAGCGCCTCGCGATAGGCAGCCACGGCCTCCTCGTCACGGTGCAAATCCTCTAGCAATATGGCGAGGTTGAATGAGAGTAAGGCGCTTGCCGTCTAGCGGTCTTGCCGATCCCCTATTGCTCAGGACCCGCGGGCGAGCGCCCTTTACCCTTCGCGCTTGACCTGCTTCGCCGCTTTGTCTGCTCTCAAGCCCAAGAATGCGGAGTGACGCAAGCGTCCGTCGGCCGTCCACTCGAGAAACCTGATCTGTACCACCAGGGCGGCCCTCACCCAAATCATGTGGCGCATTTCGGCCTCGGTGACGCCACTACCCCAGCGCGATCGGCCGGTTGGCAATCCCTTAAATGGACAGCGCCCTATCTCTAGCGGCTGGAGCTTTTCCCGCAGCTCACGTCGAACATGCGGCGTAAAGCCGGCGTGCACCTTCCCAGCGAATCGCAGGGTACTGCCCTCGTAATACCCGACGAGCACGCAGTCCACACTCCGGCCGTTTGGCCTGAATCCGCCGATGACAAATTCCTGCTGTTGATCGAGTCTGCATTTCAGCCAGTCACCGCTACGGTCTCCAGACCGGTAGGGCGAGTTCCGTCTTTTGGCTACGACTCCTTCAAGCCCATGTGAGCGCACGACCTCGATTACCTCAGACGCTGATCCGTTGAGCTCGATGGATGGGCGAATCACCGCCCCTATTGCGAGAACCTTGTCCAAACGCTTACGACGTGCCATGAGGGGCTCGCCGGTGAGGTCACGACCGTTACGGTGCAGAAGGTCGAATGTGTAGAACGCGAGATGGTGGCGGCCGCCGGCGCGCCAGTTCTGCAGAGCCTGAAAGTCCGGATGACCCTTATCATCGAGTGCGACAATCTCTCCGTCCAGAATCGCCTGCTCCACCTTGAGCTTGAGCGCTGCACTCGCGATCTCCGGATAACTGCGAGTTAGATCCCGACGGTTGCGGGAGTAAATGCGGACCTGTTGGCCATCCTTTATAACCAGTCCGCGGTATCCGTCCCACTCACTTCGTATAACCATTCCGGACCGTCCGGCAGCTGCTTTACCGCGGTTGCGGCCATCGGGGAGATATGCGCAGGAGTGGCTCGAGCCTTTTTCTTAGATGCCATCACAAGGATCCTTTCCTCGACCAGCAGGCCGCCCTCCCGTCCTTCGAGGCGCGCGCATATCTGGCGAAACGCGGGCGATTTTTGATTCGTGCTTGCTGCCGGGCGATGCCAATGTGTGCTCCATGGACTCTTTAGACGCAGCGCGAATCACGGTGCTCCGAGCTATTCGCCGGCGATTCCCGCCCGGTCAGGAGCGCGCCCATTGGTTGGCCTGGCTCGATCAACGGTACCGCTGTGCTCGTCAGCATCGCGCGGACGAACATCCGCCGGCGCCACCTCTCCATCTGGGCTCGAGAGAGGGAGCTCACGAAATCGACGAGCTCGTCCCCGTAGTCCACACGAGCGAAGGCCCCCCGAAAGGCCGCAGCGATTGTGGACCCACGGGGGCGACGCGCATCGCCTTTGACGCTGCGGTCGCCGATCGAGGTCACTGTACCAATACTTGACCGACCTAGATGCGCGCCCCTAGTGTCGCGCGATGTTCAGATTGCTGTTTCCCGACTAATGGTCGCCGGCAGAATTAAGGGTGCCAAGCATGGCCGGCATTCCCGTTTCGAGGGCACCTTCACGGCAGCAGAGTTCGACCGTGTCGCCAGTGAATTCCCAGGGCTCCAAGAGCCCTTCCGGTCCCTCGCGCGCTCGGTGCTAGTCGAAGGCCACTCGCTATCGCGCACCGCTGAGACCGCTGGGCAGACGCGCGCCAATCTTTGGTTCTGGTGTAAACGCCTTGAGTGCGCGCGGATTCCGCCTGGCTGGGAGCGCGTCAGCCTCGTGGTGCCTAAGGAGCTTGCACGTCGATTTAGGCGCGAGGCGGCGAGCGCGCGCGGTCAGCGGGTACGTAAGCCGTCAAAGACGTAACTCGTCCTTGCTCCCTCTTCCGCGAAGTGCGGCTTGCAAGGCACGCGCACCGAAATTTGACTTCCGCTCGAAACACATCTACGGTCGGCTCTCACAAAAGACTACTTATGTCGTAAGTGACTGAAGTAGCTGGATATCGAGTCAGATGAGGAAAAAAGACTGGCTGGGCGAACCGCGATGTTGAGAACTACCACCGAAACACATCTGCCCCGCTCGTTGGTCCAGGGATGTACGGCTGCAACTGCTCGGGTGAGGTTGGGCGTTCACGCCATCTTCCTCAGCCTGGGCGGAACGAGCATTTCATCTCGGGTGTTCAATTCAGTGCGGCGTATTTATGCTGACGCGTTGCAATTAGGCCGCACGTCAGTTACTGTTCCGCTCCGTGATTGACATATTGCCATGCTCTATGCAGTGCGCGGAGGTCTTCTAATGGCGGACGACGCTGATGAGAAGACGACGCGCGGCCCCTTCTCGCGCCTGGGACTTGAGGAGATCGAAGAACTCTCATTCAAGGCGCAGCGGCTTATCGAAACTGCCCGCAATGCGGCGGTCGAACCGAACCAGCAAAAGGTACTCAGGGATTTTAGTGCGACCGAGACACTCCAATATCTGGGAAATATCTCGATCGACACCCTCTACCGGCGCCTGAAGAAGGACACCGCGCTGCCTCAAGGCAAGCAGGTCAGCCCGCGCCGGCGGCAGTTCTCGCTGCCCGAGATCCATCAGCTTCAAAAGGCCTTCGGCATCACTCCGAGGCGCCCCCCGGGCGGTAAGCCGCTGGTCCTGTCGATCTGCAACTTTAAAGGCGGCGTAGCGAAGACGACTACGACGGCCCACCTTGCGCAGTACCTGTGTCTACACGGGTATCGAGTGCTCGCAATTGATCTTGATGCACAGGCGAGCCTCACTCAGATGTTTGGCATCCTGCCCCACACCGAGGTTCCCGCGAGCCAGACCGCGCGGCCTTATTTTGAAGGGCCGAAGTACCTTCGTGGCGACCCGAACCCTGATTGGACCGGAACGCTGGCGACCGCGATCCGTAGGACCCACTGGGACCAGTTGGATTTGATCCCTTCGAACCTCGGCCTCTACGGCGCGGAATTCTCTCTAGCTGGCCGAATTCGGGGTGAGGAGAACTTTCAATTCTATCGTGTGCTCGCCGACGGCATCGATACGGTGAAGGGCGACTACGACGTCATTCTGCTGGATACCGCTCCTTCGCTTTCCTTCGTCAACAGCAATGCCCTCTTTGCCGCCGACGGCCTATTGATCACCCTTCCGCCTGCATTCATGGATTTGCAGTCAGCCTCGCTGTTCTACGAGCTCATCGCCGACGTTATCAGCAGCATCAACCAGGTTCAGGCCCAAAAGAAGGTCTTTGAATTTGGCGCCGTGCTGCTTACTCGTTTCAAGCCAGGCGACGCCAACCATCTAAAGATCAGCGCGTGGATCCGAAACTATCTCTCCGACACCTTCACACACGGGATGGTCCAAACCGTTGTGTTGGAAAAGCTCGGGCCGCGCCTGCTGACTCTCTACGAAGTGGATCACGCCGAGGAAAGCGCTAAATACGAAGGCGATCGACGCGCCTTTGAGCGCGCGCTCGAGGCGATGAATGATGTGAATGCCGAAATCGCTCAGCTGATCCAAACTATTTGGCAGCGAGCGGGTACGCAGGAGGAGCCCTCCCCTGCCCCACCACCGCTATTACGTGCGATGAGCTAGCGTGGCCAAGACCGACGATATCGACAAGGCCATCCTGGCGTCGGCGCGCGCACCGGTGCCCCTCCGCCCATCCATGGCGCCAGGCTCCCGCGCCTATGTCGCAGAAGCGGGTACGCGCTTGGCCGAGGGCCTGCGAGAAGAGAATCAGCGGCTAAAGGCAGAGCGCCTGAACGGCCTGCTCGTGCTGCGCCTTGATCCAAAGCGCGTCCGGGCCACCAAATTCGTCAATCGCGACGAGCGCGCCTTCCTCGAGGCGGATGCAAAATTCCTGGCCCTTAAGGAGAGCATCCGGAAGGACGGTCAGGAGACGCCGATTCGGGTTCGACCGGTTTCCGGAGATCCCTCGGCTGACTTCGAGGTGGTCTTTGGGCATCGCCGTCACCGAGCCTGCTTGGCTCTCGATCGCGAGATCGAGGGGGGCTTCCCCCTCCTCGCCCTGCCCGACTCTAAGGCCTCCGAGTCACGCGAGCTCGTCCTTAAGATGTATCGCGAGAACGAGCTCCGCGAAAACCCGTCGGCCTATGAGAGGGGTCTGAGCTTCAAGCAATGGCTGGCCGAGGGCCTCTTCGATGAGCGACAGCAGCTCGCTGACGCCGTTGGAGTATCGAACGCTTTAGTCAGCCAGCTAATCCATATTGCGGAACTGCCGGAGCACGTCATCGCAGCCTTTGGTGATCCGCGCGACATCGCACAACGCTGGTCGCAGGACCTGGTTAAGGCGATCAAGACGAATCCCGAGAAGGTCCGCGAAGCAGCCAAGCGTCTAGCTGACACCGAGCCTCGCCCGGCCGCAGCGATTGTGGCCCGGGAATTGATAGCCAGCGTCGAGCGAGACAGTCGCACATCCTCCTCGCGCGAACAGTCCATCAAGGTGGATGGCCGGGTTGCACTTCGCGTTCAGCGCCGCGACGGCCGCTTGACGCTTAAGTTCGCTCAGCTCAGCCCGTCCGCTCAGCGCGAGATCATGGAAGAGATTGTCGAGCTCGCCGAGCGGCGTGCTCGAGAGCGCCTCAAGGGCCCGCCACCATGAGTCTCGGCAGATCCGAAGTTACCTTACGAACCCCGGCGAGTCCGGGGTTCGGCGTTTCAGGAGGTCGAGAAATTCAACATTTGGCCACATCAGGAACCCAGAGTGCTTTCACAGCACTCGCGAGCGGCGGGCGGGATGCGGTCAAGTCGTGGGCGGCGCGGCCAGCTGGTTTTAGCGCGCTAAAACGACGCGATTGCCAGCGCCATGCGAACCATCGGCGGATCCATTTTAGCGCGCTAAAACGGTGCCTCTATTCGGCGTCGACAATGCGTCATCACAGGGAGAACGGTATGGCCAGCAGCCAATAAAAAGGCCCCGATAACGGGGCCTTTTCATAATTTCAGGGATTGTGCGGGATCTGCCGCCTAACCACCGAAACCGAACACTTCGCAGGTTAGGACCAGATCCGCGGCCGGTCAAGCGGCTCCGCCCAATCCCTTGGCATTTCGAAAAAAGCAGCCGTAACGGCTGAGGGAGAGGTCATGTCCACAGAATGCTATCGCGATCCGCGCGAGGCTTTGGTACGGCAGAAATTCTTCGACGTCCGGCCGCGGCCACTGCAGCGATGGATGTGGCAGCAAGGATTGCCGGGGTCAGCCGAGCGCGTGTTCTGGCTGCATTGGCAAGCCGGGCTGCAGGGCCGAGATTGGTGTTCGGCCATCCCGCTCAAGACGGTGGCGAGGGAGTGCGCCCTGGATATCTCCACTGTGACCAGGGCCTATCAGCTCTTGAGCAGCCTCGGCCTGATTCGGCGACAGGACCCTGGTCGCGATCCGTCGCGACCGTTTCAGCAGGCCGTGGCAATTACCGAAGTCAGGTTGCCCCGAGAGCTCATTCAGCAGCTAGACTGCTTTCCGAACCGGGAGCAGCGGAGGGCGCCTCACTTGCCCGAGCCGGCGATTACAGCAGCGTCGCAGCCCGCCAGCGCGGAACCTCAGAGCTCAGCGCCCACAGCAAATCCATTCGCCGCCATGGGAACGCTCGAGCGTAGAGGGATGATAGGCGAGCTCACCGGCTCGATGTCGGCGGGGGAAAAGGCCCGGTGGTATGAGGCTACGCGTATGTCACTGACGCATATGCAATTTGACCCTGATACGAAGCTCCGCGCGGAGCAACGTGCCCAGGTGCTGCAGATCCTGTCCCTCATGAAACCGAGAACCGCGGCCGGGCCACCCCCGAGCGCGGCAACGGCTCGCGCCGAGCCCTCCGGTCCCGGGCGGCTGAGCGCTCTGGAGCTGGCTCGGCTTCGGCGCGAACTGCAGTGCCTCTTGCACAGCACGGACATTGACGAGAGCTTTCGCCAGGTCGTCTGGTCAGTGGAGGAGGGTGCCTTGCGCCGCTTTACGACCCTGCATGCCGTGCGGATCGCCCTGAAAAAGATCCGCGAGGGCCAGTGGACGCGCCCCAACCGCATGCCCCCTCAATGGAGCCGCGCGCTCAACCAGCCAGGGCGGGTGTGTCGGCCGACGGTGACCGAGCACTGCACGGCGGCATAACGAATAGGATTTCTTCAGGATCTATGTATCAGCAAAAAAGCATAGACGGCCTGCGGCCGGTGGTGACTGTTCGAGATGGGACAGGAGGGAGGCCGTCCGTGGAACATTCCGTGGAACATTTGCCAACATTTTCAGTAAGGCTATCAGCAACATAATGCAGCCGCGCAGGGTGAAAGCGGACACATCTGGCAGCCCACCTATCAACCGTATGGCCAACGGGAATATGGGTTACCATTGCCGAGTGAACCGCCGTTTGACGACAGAGCAGATCGAGATCGCTGCCCGGGCATTGCTTCGGGGTCGGCGCCAGGTAACCGTGCAAGCGCTTAGGCACTCGCTGCACGAGCGACATGGTGCCGGTGGCCGCACGGAGCGAATTGCGAGGATCCTCAAGCAGCTGCAGAATGAGCTCGCGCTACTGCCGCCGAACGAACCTGGCGGCGAGGAACTCGAGAAGCTGCAACAGCGGGTCCGAGAGGCCGAAGCGCGGGCAGAGAGGGCAGAGCAGCTCGAACGTTCGCATCAGGACTTTTGGGCACGCCGCTACAGCGAGAAGGCAGACGAGCTTGAACGGCGACACGCTGCAGCGCTCAAGAATCGAGCCAGCATCAGCGCAGATCAGCATCTGCGCCTGCTGCAAGAGAATGCGGAGCTGCGCCGACGCCTGCTCGAGCATAGCCAGCCGGCGCCAAGTGATTGAATTTATGGGAGGTTGAACGCCGATACAAGTGCGCATAAAATATGCGCACTTGTCGCGGAGACTTGGCATGCATTCGGAACAGCGGACGAGCTCGGAGGCGATCGCGGAGGAGGCCATCTACCGGCGCGCGGGGAGGCTGCTCGGTCTCAGCTCGCCCCTGCACTCGGAGATTGATCTCACCGACCGGTTGGAGCGGGGTCTGCCCCTGAGCGTGCTCGACTCGCTGCGAACCCGTGTCGGACTCAGCAACGATGAGCTCTACGAACTCATCGCCCCGCGCCGGACGCTCGAGCGCCGGGCGGCCTCCCGCCGGCCGCTCTCGAGGGAGGAAGCCGATCGGGCGGTGCGCATCGCTCGCGTCGCCGCGCACGCGCAGCGAGTTTTCTCGGGCAAGCCCGATTACGCCCAGGAGTGGCTGCGCGCACCGCAGCCGGCGCTGCATGAGCGCGCGCCACTGCAGGTGCTCAAGACAGATTCCGGGGCGCGCGCCGTCGAGGAGATTCTGTTCGGCATCGAGCACGGCATCTTTGCGTGATGTGTGATCGCCTGGCGCTTCTCGCAGCATGCGGCGCTCGATGGCCGCGGAGGTCTCTATACCGAAGGGCGCTGGCATAGCCGCGGTCGCGAAATTCTCTATTGCGCGCCTAATCCGGCAACGGCTTTGCTAGAAGTCATGGTGCACGGACTGGTGCGAGTCGCCGAGGTGTTCGCGGATTACCAGTTCTTAAAGTTGGATCTGCCCGATTCGAATTCGGTCGAGGATGTCGATGAGAATGGGCTGCCCGATGATTGGAATCTGCAGTCCGAAGTCACGCGTGAGCTCGGGGATCGCTGGCTCAAGCAGGGCAGGGTAGCGGTGCTTCGGGTGCCCTCGGTCCTGGTGCCTGAGACGGTCAATCTTTTGATCAATCCTAGGCATCCTGAGGCGAGGCAGATGAGTTTGCAGAATGCGTATCGCTTTGCGCTGGATACTCGGCTCTTCAATGCGCGTGGACGTGCCTGATTGGCGCTGCGAAAGGCAGAGGGCGTGTCCCCGCAATGCGGGGTCGGCCTCCGCCGAGTTTCGCTAACCGCTCATCCCCTTCGGGGACCGCTGCGCGGCCCTCTGTCCGCCTCACGCGAAGAGCGTCAATGGATGCTGCGTGCGCGATGGAGTTGGCTTGTGAAGCGAGTACGAACTCGTTCCCGTGCCACGGTGACCTGTCGGCGATGTTGCTTGGGTCGCGCCGAGGACGTTTGCGGGAAGTCCGGTTTTGCGTGGTGTGTGAGCGAGAGTGTCATCTTGAGTTGTCCGTCGCGAGCAATGAACGTCGACGCGTTACTCTATCGCCAGGGTGATCAGCGCAGCATTGATTGAGGCCTATACGTTAACGAGCACTCAGCTGCAGCGGCTGCTGGATAAGCATGGCCTTTCCCAGCGCAGAACCGCAAAAGCCATCGGCATCGATGAACGAACGATGCGGCGCTATATCGCCGGGGAAAAGCCGACACCGCGCGCGATCGAGCTGGCGATCCGATACCTGACGGAGCATCCCGAGGAACTCAGCAAGGAAGATGCTTGACCTATAGGGCGCCATGCCCTAATATACCCCATGCCAGCCATTCACGGCGCGGCGCAGACCAGCTGAAAAAGCGAGGCACATATGCAAGCACTGATGGTGAAAAGCGGGACACGCTATCGGAAGGCCACGGCGGCCGAGGTTGCGGAGGTCGCTGGATACTATGCTCGGGCAGAGTTCAACCGGCAGCGGCCGCTGCTCGACAATCCTGAGAACGCGGTCGCGGCGCTGCGCGGCATTTACGCCGGCCGCGACTATGAGGCTTTCTCGGTGCTGTTTCTGGACCGCCGCCACCATCTGTTAGAGTGTGTCGAGCTCTTCCGCGGCACGATCGACGGCGCGAGTGTGTATCCCCGTGAGGTGCTCAAAGAGTGCCTGTGGCGAGGCAGTGCCGCGCTCATCATCGCGCACAATCACCCGAGCGGCACCAATGAGCCCAGCAACGCCGACGTTCTGATCACCAAGCGCCTGCAGGATGCCCTCGCCATGATCGACGTCCGGCTGGTCGATCACCTGATCATCGGAGGGACGGGTCACTGGTGCTCACTGGCACAGCTCGGGATGATCTAACCATAGGAGAGAGCCCGTGGAAATAAAGCGGAAGGAGGCGGCCCGCGAGGGACCGCCTCTGTCCTACTCGCAGCCGACTGACGCAGCCCGCGTCAGATCGTTGCTCACGCAGCTTGGCTTGAGCCAACGAGAAGGGGCGCGCGAACTCGGCGCCAATGAGCGCGAAATGCGCTATTGGTGTTCGGGAGAGCGCTCCGTGCCACGCATGGTGGTGCTTGCGCTCGAGCGTTTGCTCGAGATGAGGCGCACGATCCAGGGTGATGCCGGCAAAGGCAGCGCCGAGTAACGGGACGGCGCATTTTGTGGGCGCACCCGCGCCGGCTGGCGCGGGTGCGCTTCGAGCGGGCAACTCATGAAGGAACCCGGACGCGGAAGCGACCGCCAAGCGTGCACGGTCGCATTCAACGCCGCTGATTCGGCTGCCACGTCCAGGTGTCCACGATCCTCGCGGAGGCCGTACCAAGCGTAGATTGGAGCGGCTGCCGCTATTCACCGCACACAACGTTGGACACCCGATCACCCGATCGCCTTGACCAGGACAACGCATCGCTCGATGCCTCAGATTCGAGTGCAGAAATCCGGCCATGCGCTCGGCCACTCGCGCTATCGCCAGCGTCGCTTTCACCCGCCGGTTCTGCGCGCACTTTCTCTTCCCAAGCGCCAAACGCCGCACCGATATGGCCGACTGCAGTGACACCCTGTCTGCCTCTCCCGTGACGTCAGTCAAGAGCTCGAGCCTTCACATGCGGGCCTAGACGCCGCCGGCCCTCAGAAAAAGGACAAGCCGGCGCCCGCGCCAGGAGGACCTGTCACACGCACCGCATCGCCAGGAGCAGCACTCGCGCCAGGAGGACCTGGCATTCGCGCCGCATTTGCAGGCGCAGAGAGCGGGCCTGCGGCTCAGGTTCCAGTTTCTGACCATCCCCGGCCCGAGTGAGGGATGGTCCCTCAACTGAAACTCAAGAGCATGTGAAGGCGACGAGAGCCGCCGCACTGACAGCACAGGAGACGCAACATGAACAGCTTTACACTCTTCGCCGTCGGCCATATCGCCACAGACCTCGAGCTCGAGGGAGAGGGCGAGAAGGTGCGTGCGCAGATCCCTCTCATCGGTAACGACTACGCTGGCAAGGGGGAGGGCGGCGAAGCGGTCGAGCGCACGACCCAAATCTACTTCACGGCCTTCGGCGCTAAGGCCCGAGCGATCGTCGACAACTGCCGCAAGGGCGATCAGCTGATCGTCCAGGGCCGTGTACAGGCGAACAATTACAGCCGCGACGGCAAGATGATCTACGCCTACAACTTCATCCTCGAGGACTTCAAGTTCGGTGCGCCCGGACGCGTCAAGCGCGAAGAGGTGAGCGGCAGCTGAAAGGCCGCTTCCCCGAACCGCTCGGCCTTCCGCCGAGCGGTTCTTCTTGATCGCATGGGCGAGCACACGCGCTGTGCATTCATTCATCGCTGCGAGCCGCCGTAAGCCGTAAAGTCCGGATCCAACCCGGTAGCAGAACCATCTGCTGCAGCAGCTGAAATTGACCTTGACCGGAGCGGACCGGGCGTTGTGTCTCAAGTGAATCGCCAGTGTTACCAGAGCTCATCGACGGCCGTGAGGGCAGATGACCTACATCTGGAAACCCCAGGAGGGGTTGCTTTGCGTCTTTCCATGGTATCCGCCGTTCTCGCCGTCAAGGACGAGTGCGCTGCGCACTCGCGGCCGCTGCCGGGCCGTCTTTGATCCTTGACCGCTGCGCTGCGGCGGATGCGCGAGACGCGGGCAATCCCGCCCTGGCATTAGACGAGCATCTTATGAGCACCATCCTATCCAACGGCCGGGCACTCGATGACATCGACGTGCGTATCGAGCAACTCGAGGGTGGCCACGCAGAGGGATCCAGAATGGAGGTGGCCACGTTTGCCGAGGGCGAGTACGTCGAGTCCATCCTGATCTCCAGGGGTCGCGCAGCTGAGATCTATCGCGAATTAGGACGACTCTTGGCCCGAGAGCTCGGGCCAGACCATGAGTCAGACGTTGAGCGAGAAATCCCGGTCTGTCCACGATGCGGCTCAGACAGCGTCGCTGCGGATGCCGCAGCGCGCTGGAGCACACAAGGACAGCTCTGGGAAGTCACAAACATCTTCGACAAAGGGCACGGCTGCGACGACTGCGGCGCTCAAGACTTCAGTTTCGACTGGATCACCGAAAGGGAGCACGCCGAACGCGAGTCTGCAAAGGCTGCTCGCATAACGCTGAGTCCGTAGCGCGAGGGTGCCGCGGAGGGCCGGACTTCCTGGCGGTCCGGCCTCCAGCGTTGACAGGATCGGTTCTACGCCACCCTGCGCCAGGCAATTAGGGCGTGCAGCGCTAGGCCAGCATTCTCCTGGCCGGCGCCGCTGCAATCACGACGAGCTCGTGAGGGTGCTCCCGCAACGTGTCCGGTCACAGGCGAGGACACGTTGCTTAAGGAGCATCCCATGAACACTCGCCTCTTCTGCCTCATCATCGATCCGCGCGGTCGCGATGGCGTTTCCTGCCGCGACTCGGATTTGGACCGTGTTACGCCAGCCGAATATTTCGGCAATTTCAGCGCAGCCTACGCGGCCGCGCGAAAATCAACGATCATCTCGCCAAGCGAGGCGGGCTCCTGCTTCGCGGGAGTACTGACGTACCTCACGCTGGCCAGACAGCATATCTCCGACGCAGCAGGCACAAGAGATCTATAATCGAATTGCCGAGCTTCGACGTCCGAACGGTCAAACGAGATCCGTGGATGCCGGATGAGTGGGTACGATTGCAGGCGGGGAAGGCGCGCCATGGCCGAGGATGAACGCGACATCAACTCGTTTCGCCTGGTGGGCAACGTCGGATTGCTACGCCCCGCGACGACTCCTGGCGGACTTGAACTGCTGACTTTCACCGTCGCGACGCATTATGCGGCCTGGGATTCCCACGCCGGGAAGTGTAAAGAAGAGACGGAATGGCACGACGTCGTGGCGTTCTCGGAAGTTGCCACTAGCCTCCAGCAGCACCTGAGCAAAGGCACCCGCGTCGAGGTGACGGGATACCTTCGCACACGCACCTGGGAGGACCGCGGTAGCGGCGAGAAGCACTATCGGCGCGAGCTCGTGGCGCAAGACTTCCGAGTCATTAAGCGTGGTCTCGCCAGCTCAGCGCCCTCTGTTGAGCCGCCCGTTGTGACGAGCAATGAAGTGCGCCAGGACCTGGCGGATGCGCCGCGAGTGCGGCTCTTCTAGGATCGGAAAGCGAGCATCCGATGGCAGGTCCCAGCGCACCGTCCTTGACCAAGGTTGAGCTGGAATACCGCGCTGAGGCGTACAACTACCGACTGCTTTTTGGGCGACCCCTGGCCGCTCGTACCGACGTTACAACGTTCGGATACACGCGCCAGCACGCTTGGTTTGCCCCGGGCAGTCTCTTCGCCCTCGACTTATGGCAGGGCGCTGCGATCCGCAACGCCGCGGGAGAGCTGCGCACTCGCACTACGGCTCGCGCGTGCCTGATCTTGCAGGCGGGCTCCATCGGCGAGCGACTTGAGAAAATGCCGCAGGTTAATCCGGGGGCGCACGTGCTGGTACGTGTGCACGGCCAACGACGTTGCAAGTTCTTTCTTGCATGGCTTAATGCACTACAACAGCGCTGCGCCCCGGAGCTTCTAGGGTCTGAGTTCTTTGACCTCAAATCGATCGCGATTCGGTGTCTAGTCCCTGAACACGATCCCCCGGAAGCGATCGGATTTCCCGTCCATGTCGCTGCGCATTAGATCTCCTCGAGCTCTGTACCTTGCACCCGTCGCGTTGGCGGCGATCCTTCTCGTGCGCCTCGGCTATGAGCACTTTGGGCCAAGGCTCATCATCAATACCACGGGCAGTGAACCTCGCGGTATTTACTGGCTATCGGGTGCGACACCGCAGAGCATACGACGCTCGACTCTGGTAGCACTTACCGTCCCACGGACCTTTCGGGAGCTGATCGAGCAGCGGCAATGGACGCGGCCCGGTGTCCAGCTTCTGAAGAACATCGGAGCTCTCGCCGGCGACCAGGTTTGCGTTTCGAAAGGCAGGCTCAGCATCAACGGCAAGGCTGTGGCGCCGGTCCTGAGCCGAGACTCTCTGGGGCGACCATTGCCGCAACTCCATGGCTGTCAGCGATTAGCGCCCGGCTATTTTCTGCCGCTGAGCACCTACATACCGAACAGCTTTGATGGCCGATACATGGGGCAGCAACCGGTCGCATTGATTCAGGGAGTGGCACACCCGTTATGGATTTTCTAGCACTCGCCTTAGCCTGCGCGCCCGCTGTACATCCGGTGACGCTTGCAGCGGTCGTGCGTACAGAGAGTTTTTATGACCCGCTGGTTATCCGCGATAACACCCTACGGGAGACTTTCTACCCGAGCACAGTGCAGGCCGCCGGCGAGCTCATAGAACGCGCGCAGGCCGATCATCACAAGCTCGCCGTGGGCCTTATGCAAGTCACCTCGGCGTGGGCGCGTCAGCTTCACATTCGCGTGCGCTTGCTCCTTGATCCGTGCACGAATCTTGCGATCGGTTCGGAGATCCTGGCGCAGGATTATCTGTCCTGTCCGCAGGCGGACCGGAGCCGTGCCGATCGACTAACGTGTGCCTTGTCACTGTACTGGAGCGGAACAGAAAGGAAAGGTGGCGCGTACGTCAATCGTGTCTATCGCGCGGCCGGCAGCCCCGTCAGGGTGCCGGTAACTCCCGGAATAACGGATGGAATACTGGGCATTCCTGTGGCCACGGTGCCCCACATCAGCCACTTTAGTTACACGCAAGAAGGGTTGTAGTCCTCGAATCGGAGCGTTTACTGCCCCTTTCAGTGCCCCATTACCGCCATCGAATGGCCGCTTTCTTGTTCATCTATCCGGGCACATCGACACCATTCTTGTCTCTCTAGAGCCCGCGCCAAACTCCGAAATCAGCCTCAAGGTCGCCTCATGGTGTGACGTAAATGGCGGCCACTAGCGGTCGATAGCGGCGCTTCGCCCGCTCGCCAAACCATTCGTATTGGTCGGATTGGAAACGTCGGAGCGGGCAACGTCGGGGCGGTTTCGGGAATTCGTAACGTCCCTCTTTCAGAAGGTCATCGGGGGTTTGAAACGTCGGATCATCGACCGGTGTCCAGCTCGAAAGGCGCCATGGTAGGGACGAAGTTGGGAGCGGCGAGAAGACGAAAGAGTAGGGACGGAGGATTGAGATGGGTACTGCAAGATAAAAGGGTGTGTTTTTATAATTGCTAGTGCGCTGATTCTGGTGCTATAAGCGCTGTTGTTGATATGCGTAGTTGTTGTCGAAACACGCGTTGTCCCTACTAAGTTGTTGAGCGAAATCTTGTTAAGGCCACAACATCAGCGCGCGGGGAGGGGATAATGGATTCGACCGGGCGCACACGACTACCCAACACACCGCTTCGCGTTCACGACGCGGAGCGCCCAATTCGTCCTGACGTCCGTGCGCGTCGAAGTGCGGGGCGCTCTGGTGAACGCATCGGCACAGTGAGGGCGCTCCGTGCGCTGATCGGACCGCGGGGAGCGTCGAGCTACGGCGGGAGCAGTGGACGGGGGAGGGGCGTGCAGACGGGAGCCCGGTTCCCGCAATGGATGTATGCGCAACGGGTGGTGGTCAAAGCGCGGGTCGTGCGAAACCGGGGCCTGGGTGGACAGCAGAGGATGCGCAAGCACGTCCAATACCTTGAGCGCGACGGTGTGGATCAGGGGGGCGGGGAGGGCAGAGCCTTTGACGCGGGTGAATTTCTGAGCCCCGAGGCGATGGATGCCTTTGTCCAGCGTGCTGCGGACGATCGACACCACTTTCGCTTTATCGTTTCGCCCGAACGAGGTTCGGATTTAGACCTGACGGAATATGCGCGGGACCTCATGAGCCAGGCCGAGCGCGATCTGGGCACATCGCTTCAGTGGATAGCCGTCGCGCATCACAATACCGATAACCCGCACGTTCACATCATCGTGCGTGGTGTGGACGAGCGCGATGCGGATCTTGTCATCAGCCGCGGCTACGTCTCGAGAGGGCTACGGGAGCGCGGACAAGAAATCGCGACGCGCGAGCTCGGGTTGCGCGTCGAGCAGGACATCGAGAAGCAGCGGGCGAAAGAACTGCGCGCCGAGCGCGTCACTGGCTTGGATCGCCAGCTTGAGCGAGAGGCAGCGAGTGCCGGCGGGATCCTGGATGTGCGCCCACCGGTGGTGCGCGTGCCGGGTTCGTCGGCGGAGCGGCTTCGCCTAGAGAAGATCGCGCGGCTGCATCATCTGGAGACACACGGACTGGCTTCCGAAGTGCAGGGCGGCCGGTGGCACTTGGCACCGGAGGCCATGGCGCGACTACAAGAGCTCGGCAGTGGCGAGAGGCTGAGCACTTCCTTTTATCGATTCGTCGATCGCTCCTACCGATTTAGCTCCCTCAAGCTGTACGAGAAGGGGCATCCAGATGCGCGGCAAATCGATGGGGAGCTCGTCGCACGAGGGAAACTGGAGGAGTTTGACGAATACGACACGATCTTTGTCGCGGCTAATCGCGGCCCGCTGGCCGGGCGTGTCTACCGTCTGACACTTAGTGCCCTGAGCGAGGATCGTGCGGCGCCGCTGCGGGTCGGTCAGCAGGTGCAGCTGAGCGTGCACCGAAGAGAGGATGTCAGTGCTGCGGATCAGAATATCCTGAGCGTCGCGGCGCAGGCGGCCGGCGAGTATTCGGTCGAGCGGCATCGGGAAATGCTCGAGAGTCAAGCGCGACGTGGCCGCTTTGCGCTGGAGGACTTGGAGGAGCGGCTGGAGAGCCACGTACGCCGCATTGAGAGTCACGAGCGTCGCGGATTTGTTCAACGCGTTGCTCCGGGAGTGTGGCGTGTTCCCGATGATCTCGAACACAGACTCGAGGAGTATGGCAAGCACTTGGGTGACCGCCGGCTGACACCGCTCGTAACGCCGCTTTCATACGCCACCCTCGATGAGCAGATCAGCGCGCGAGGACCGACCTGGCTTGACGGACGATTGGTGGCCGGTGCTCACCTGGAAGCTGGCGAGGAACGAAGCTGGAGTGCACCTGAGCGCTTGCGTATCGCATCGCGCAAACGCGTAGAGTTTCTCGGCCAGCTCGGCGTGGAGGTTGGCCGGCGCGCACTGAGCCAGGAGGAACTGGAGGGCCTGTATCGCCTCGAGGTGCGGGAGGCGGCGCAAGGGCTTGCGAAGCGCGCGGGATTAGGGCGTTTTCTCGAGAGCGAGGAGCTGCCGGGGGCGCGGGGCGGGGCCGGCAGGGGCTTTGACGGGCAAATCTATGCGTTTACGCCATTAATGAGTGGTCGCCACGTGGTGCTAATCGGCTCGGGAGAGTTCACAATTTTGCCAATTTCACCGACGAGCCGACTCGATAAAGGGCGCCAAGTGGCCGCGGTACTGGGGGCGATGGCCGATAAGCCGGATCCGGAGCGGCCGCTCGGAGCGCAAAGACCGGTTAGGTACACGGACCTGCAGAGAAGTCGCGAGATCGAGCGGGGTAGGGAGCTCGGAGACTAATGGGCACGCACAGACCGAATGTCACCAAGGCGGTGTGGGCTGGCAAATTCGCCGTCGCGCCTCTCGGGCTGTACGTATGCGTCATGGCGCTATCGGTCTGGTGGGCGACCCAGTATGTGGCGGCGCGATTGGCCTATCAGGCGCAGCTCGGTGAGCCCCTGCTGCGCGTCTTTGGCTTCCCGCTGTACCGCCCGTGGCAGGTCCTCCCTTGGAATTACTTCTACCACTACTACGCTCCCGGCATTTTCGCGGCCGGCATGCTCCGGATCGGTGTGGGATCGCTCCTGGGGCTGCTGGCGGCGGTCCTGTATGCCGTGTGGGCCGCTCGACGGGCCAGGGTGGCCACCAGCCACGGCACCGCCCGCTTCCAGAGCGCTGCTGAGATCGAGAGCGGTACCCTGTGCAAGGATGAGGGTGTCCTGTTCGGTTTGAGTCCGGGTGGGCGCTACCTGCGCTACTCCGGCGATGCGCACGTCTATTCGGTGGCGCCGAGCCGCGCTGGAAAGGGCGTGGGCCAGGTCATCCCAACGCTTCTGACCTACCCTGGATCGGTCATCGTCAACGACGTGAAGGGTGAGAATTGGAAGCTGACGGCCGGCTACCGAGCGCGTTTCTCGCACGTGCTTTATTGGAACCCCACGGACCCGAATTCCTGTCACTTCAATCCGCTGCTCGAGATCCGCCGTGGGGTCCACGAGATCAAGGACACTGGCAACTTGGTCAGCATCCTGATTGACCCGACCGGGACGGGGAAATCGGAATTCTGGGAGCGGGAGGCGACGAATTTCCTGATCGCGGTCATTCTTCACGTCCTGCATGCGGAGCCGACCAAGACCCTCGCGGGCGTTGCTTACTTCCTTGCTAATCCCCAACGCAGTGCACGGGACAGCCTGCAAGTAATGATACGTACCGATTACGGTGATCCCGACATCACCCGGTTTATCCGTTCCAGCGCCCAGCAGGTTGCGCAAAAATTCGAAAAGGAACTCAGCGGCGTAGTCTCCACTGCCAACAGTGTACTCAACGTCTTTCGCGATCCGCTCCTCGAGCGCCTCATGAGCGACAGCGACTTTCGGATTGAGGATATTCGCACCCAAGAAAAGCCTGTCTCGCTTTATCTGGTAGTGCCGCCGCCCGATGCCCGCCGTTTGGCGCCCCTGCTGAGGCTCCTATGGGAACAGCTCGTGAGACGTCAGCTGGAGAGCTTCGAGGCGCCCGACGCCCGCCACAAGCTGCTGCTCATGCTCGATGAGTTTCCGCGCCTGGGTCGGCTCGAGGTACTCGGAGAAGCCATAGACCTGGTCGCCGGTTACGGCCTACAAATGTATATGCTTTGCCAAGGCGCTAATCATGTCATTGATATTTGGGGTCCAAACCACCGCTTTGTAACCAACAGCGCCGTGCGCATTTACGCGACGCCCAACGATAACATTACGGCGCGCGAGATCTCCGAACAGCTCGGGCCGGCAACCAACGTGCATCAGACGCGAACGTTCACGGGACACCGTCTCTCGCCCTGGCTCGGGCACGTCATGATATCCGACCAAGAATCGCAGCGCCCGCTCATGACTGCCGGCGAGGTACTGACGATGGATCGGCGCGAACTCCTGGTATTAGCCCATGCAGAGCATCCCATTCGTGCCCGTCAGCTCCGGTACTTTGAGGATATAGAACTTAAGCGGCGCGTCCTGCCGCCACCCGCACTATTGGATGCGCGCGGTCGCCGTCCGCTGCGCATGAAGCCGAGGCCCACCCATTGGGCGCAAACGCCGCCGCCGGCCTCGGCGCCGCCAGACGCACGGGTTGCGGAGCTTCCTGCGCGCAACCCGCCGAATCCGGCCAACTCGGCGCGGGAACGGGCGCCCATCGACCTTGAGGCGGTCAAGGCGCGCGGCCGCGCCGCGAGCCAGCGCTGGCGCGAGCGACTGCATGAGCGCCAAGCTCGGAATGCCGAGCGGCAAACGGGGCAGGGGGCGCCCGCTTCGGAACTCGACGGCGATGAATGTGCCTCGCCAGACTTGCCGGACCATATTTTGAAGCGTCTCGAGGAGATCGTTCAACAGACGCTTGAGCAGGAGATCGCCCTTGAAAGCGCGGCAGTATCGCCGCAAATGACGGTTGATCCTGTGAAGTTGGCCGCCGCTGAACGGGACGCGTTCCCGGCACACCGACATGGCGATCACCCGCCCGCGTTGGAGAGATAATCACAACAGCATCGGGAGGATGCCCGCTTGATGGATGAGGACCCAAAGCATGGGAAGGTCGGGCGACCGCGCAAACGCAGGCCAGGTGATGTGCAACTGCACGTTCATATACCGGCGGAGCTGCATGCAGGGCTATTGGCAGCGGCCTCCAGGGCAAAACTTAATTTGAGTGATCTGGTGCGCAATTGCTTGCGCGAACATGCGCAACAAGGTGTATGCGCGAGGAATGCCGAAGCCTTCGAGCGCCAGGTCCTTCGGGAATTGCGACATCTGCGCCGGGCGGTCGATGAGAGTTCTTTTGCTTCTCAAGTAACCGCCGAGACCGCGGCCGCCCACTTTCAACATTCCTTGGCAAGCAGCCCCGAGCCCCAAACGGAAGCGGAGAAGCGCCTGCATCTAGATCGCGGGGCGCGACGCTGGAACGGCGCGATCGGTGCCATCCGGGAGATGCTCTCGGCGCCCGGCGGGGAATATCTCAGTCGCTTTGCGAAAGCCCAGCCGGTCAGAGCCGAGGATTTCCCGCGCGTCCCCGAGGACGTGCTGGCCAAGCTTACGGGGGAGTGACGGATGAACATCGTGGCAGAGACTCAAGGCAGCGCAGATCCCCGGCAAAAAATGCCGGGGAAGAGCCAGTTCTACAAGGAGATTACACAGACTCGGCTCCTAAAGCTGCTACGCGGATCATTAGCCCAGGAAATGCTCGAGTGCCTTGATGATCCAACGGTCACCGAGCTCAGTGTCAACTCAGATGGGCAAGTTTGGGTAGACCGCGTCGCTCGCGGGCGGCAAGCGCTGCCCGTCAAGCTTCCTCCCGACGACACCAGTCGCATCCTCTCGATTGTCGCCGATGCCAAGGGCGAGCAGATCGGAGATGACAACCCATCGTTCGATGCCATCCTTCCGGGGCACGGCTACCGCTTCATCGGCACACTGCCGCCAATGACACCGGGACCGTCGCTCACAATTCGCAAGAAACCCTCCCGCGTCATCTCACTGGAAGAGTACCAGCAGCACGGGATCATTTCCGACGTGCAGCGAAGCGCGTTGACCTCAGCCTGTCAGGAACGGCGAAATATCATAGTGGCCGGCGGTACTGGCAGTGGCAAAACCACACTGGCCAATGCGCTCCTACAAGTCATGGCTCAAACCGGCCATCGCATTATTACTATCGAGGACACCCCGGAGCTGCAGAATTCTGCACCGGACCAGGAGAGCATGTTTGTGGTCCCCAATTATCGCTCCATGCAGGACTGCCTGAGGGCGGCGCTGCGCATGCATCCGGATCGCTTGATCTTTGGTGAGGTACGAGGGCCAGAGGTCAGGGACATGTTGATGGCGTGGAACACTGGGCACCGGGGAGGCCTGTGCACAATCCACGCGGACTCGGCACTCGATGCGTTGCTGCGCATCGAGGAGATGCTCGAGACGATTCCGAACTATAAGCCGCGGCCGCGGCAAATCGCACGAGCGATTCAACTCGTGATCTTCATCAAAACCACAGTGGATCGGGAGCGATTTCCAGCGGGCCGCTTCGTGAGCACAATCGCGGAACTCCGGGGCTATGACGAAGATCGCGGCTACGAACTACGGTCTATTTGCTAGGAATGAGGCCATGGTAAAGGTAGAAGAGGCGGGGCCAGCTGAGCGGCGGCTAGATGTTTTGTTGTGCGATCCCAATCCGCAACGGAGCCGTCTGACGAAGCAGGGCATGGAAGAAGTTTCGGGGGTGCGCTGTGCGGTGCGCGCCACTCCGGCGGAGGTAATGGAAAGCCTTGAGATCCTGCAGCCAGATGTAGTGGTCTGCGAAAGCCATAGCCAGGGCGCGGCTATCAGTCTTGCCCAGCTCGAGGGATTCATCCGGACTGGGCATGCTTGTAGGCACGATTTGCCCCTGGTGGTGTTGTGTGATCCGGAGGAGCTTCCGTTTCACTGCGCGCTCGAAGGGGGCGCAACGCACTTCATTGACGGAAGCAATACGCCGACGCTCCAGTGGTTGCTAAGGCAGATGATACAGAAACATCCACCGCGGCCGACGCTCCTTGTCATCGAAGATGATCGTGACGCGGCGCAGTTGTACGCCGCCGCCCTAGAGAAGGATTTCGAAGTCAGTATCGCAAATGACGGACAGCTCGGCCTGGAGGCCTGGCGGAGGAGACGTCACGAGCTCGTGCTGCTCGATCTCGGTCTACCAGGTATGGATGGCAGAGCGGCATTGAGGGCCATACTTGAAGCGAATCCGCAGCAGGTTGTTGTCGTCTGCACCCTTCAGGACACAATCGAGGACCATAAGGAGCTGCTGCACTTAGGAGCGGCCGACTTCGTCATGAAGACTACGGGCATTCCCCACCTTGCCCGGGTGTGCGTGAAGGTGTTGCGGCGAATGCGCACACATCGCGCCGCGGAGCTCGGCCGCAGCCAGAGCGCGTCCTTGCACCAGGTCGCAGACTGCGTGAAAACAGCGCTTCAGTACCAGAATGCAGGTGTGCACTCCATGGCCGGAGTGCATTTACGTCGGGCGGCTCTTGAAACGGCGAGTGTCGCGCTGAGCGAGGATAGCCAAGCCGCTTTCCTATCAGGACTAGGGTGATGACCGGTGAACCTGCCAAGGCGGTCTAACGACCGGTGGCATGGAACGCTGCAAACGGGCCTTGTTGTCCTTCTTTGCGGCGGTAGCGCATGTGCGTTCGCTCAAGAGGGCGTATCTGCGGGCGCGCCGGTGCAAGCAGCGGGGACTCCCGATGACGGATCGCTGATCAGCGTCGCGACCCGCTATCGGCAGCCCTTGCGAAATGCTCCCGCGGAAGCGATTGTGGTGACTCGGCAAGATATCGAGCGATTGCATCCCAGATCGCTTGCGGAAATTCTCAATCATGTGGCTGGCCTGCACATCCAACCGAGCGATGATGCTGTGGGCACCCGGTTTGTCGAGCGTGGGCGCGACCGCAATATCGAATTCATGGTGGATGGTGTCCCCGTCGTGCGAGGCCTCATCTTCGGATGGCAGTCATTGGACGATGTGATGCCATACGACATCGAGCGCGTCGAGATTATGCTGGGGCCGGACTCGGCCACCTACGGTGCGGACGCCGCCGGCGGTGTCATCAATATCATCACGCGCTCCGGGCTCGCGCGGGACGACCTGAGCGCCGGGGGGATGGTCGGCAGCTTCGATACAAAAGACGTTTGGGGGCGATTTGGCAAAGAATTTAGCGACGTCGCCGTTAGCGTCTATGCCGCTCGGCGGGACACGGACCAGACGGACGCGACCATTGGGAACGATGCCCAAACCTACTTCGATGAGCTCTTTCACACGCACGCATCGTTGGCGCCCGGCCCGGTAGCGGCGCACCGCAATGTGACCGACTTGGAAGCGACGGTGCGCACGGGTGACTGGAAATTGTCGCTGGGTCAGTTCTCGGAGACGGACGACCACGCGGGAGCAGGGCTCGCCGAAGCATTAGATCCAACTGGCATTGTGGATAATCGCCTCAGTGATGCGGCGCTGAGTTATCACTCAAACTGGGGGCGGTGGGCGGTGAATGCGTACACCTACTATGCACATACGCTATATGGGGGCAGCGCGACCCTGTATCCACCCGGGGCTTTTGGCGGGGTGTTTCCCCAGGGGGTGCTGCTTCATACGATGCCCGCAGAGGACCGTTGGCGCACGGAGGGCTGGGGCGTCTATTCCACGGGGAATGGTCACACGCTTGTTGTCGGGGCTGGATATCTCACCGACGTACTTCCGGCGTGGAGTGACGAGCGGAACTTTATAGTTGAGCATCAGTTGCTAATCCCCACCGGTACCTTTGGACCGCAGGCGCCGATCGACTCACGTTCTGTAAGAGCCACCGACTATGCATTTGCGGAGGACGCCTGGGTCTTTCAGCCGGACTGGACGCTTACGCTTGGCGGTCGAGTGGATTCGTATAGTGAGCTTGGCACCGAACTGAGCCCGCGAGCGGCGCTCGTATGGGACGAGACCGCGGATCTGACATGGAAGCTGGTCTACACGACCGCCTTTCAAGAGCCCAGTGTCGCTGAGTCCAGCTCAAATGGGATATCCGAACCCTTAGGGAATCCGCAGTTGGCGCCCGAGAGGGACCGGGACGTCTCGCTTTCCAATTCGTTCGTGAAGGGCGGGTGGCGCACCGACCTTACCGTTTTCACGTTCGATGACGACCGGATCATCGAAATGGTGGTAGACCCTTCATCCGTTGACCTTGAGGAGTACGCGAACGCGGGGTCCTCGCGAGGCTATGGATTTGAGGCAAGCGGGCAATATAGGTGGTCGAGCGGCGCTAGCGTTCAGATCACAGGCGACACGTTTACGCTTTGGCACCAGCTGGCCACCGAGCGAGATTTCAGCGAGGAGCTTGCCGCGCGCCATCACTTCAGCGCGGTAGGGCAATTCCCTGTAGCCGCTGGCTGGGTCATTGGGGCGAATCTGTCGGCTTCCGGGGACTACTATCGAGCCGCAGGGGATGTCAGGCCGAGTCCGCCAAACTACGTTCTTGCAGGATTCAACGTCACCTGGCACACAGTCGAAGACAAGCTCAGTGCGACCGGCGGAGTTAGGAATGCGTTCAATAGATTAGCGATCGAGCCGACGGCGGCCGCGGTCGGACCCGTTCCCGGCATTCCCTTGCCAGGGCGGGAAGTCTACGTTTCGGTAACGATCCGGCAGTAATGCAAGTTTGTAGCGCTGCTACGGTGTGCGCCGTTGAATGAGCTCGGCGAGGCTGGATTTGCGCTCATTGGCGTGAGCGCGATGGCGGCGCTGTTCGCGCTGAAGCCGCTGTGGTTCGTTTTGCTCGCTGTTGGCGTAATCGCGGCCGCCGTGGCCGGGCCGATCGCGCCAATCGGGCTCTTAGCCTTGGGGATCGCGGCCGTCTGCTGCATCTTCTTCGAAAGGGCGGCGGCCCGGGAGATGATCCCGAGTCTTCAGGTACTCAGCGGGCTCGCCGTGGTGCTGTGTGGACTCGCACTCGCCCTTCATTTACTGCCTGACTTTCACAATCCAACGGTGATTGATCGCGCTGTCCTGAAACCCGAGGCTTTGCCGTTCAGCTTGTCACTGAATTTTGACAAGACAATCGCGGGGGTGATGGTGCTGGGGTGGTGCTGGTCGCGCCCCTACAACGCGGTCCGACCGAGTGCGGCCCTCAGACTTAGCCTAACCGCAATTGTCGCGGTAGTCACCGTTCTGATGGGGCTCGCGCTGCTGAGCGGGTACGTGCGTTGGGCGCCTAGAGTTTCCGTTACGTTTCTGCTATTCGCGGGCGTCAATCTAACGGTCTGCCTAAGTGAAGAGGCGTTTTTCCGGGGCTTTCTGCAGACGCAGTTTGCGCGCATCTATCGGGGTGCCGGCGCATCGATCGTTTCGATATTGCTCAGCGGGGCGCTATTCGGGCTTGCGCATCTCGCTGGTGGTTGGCTCTACGTGGGGCTTGCGACCCTGGCCGGCATTGGCTACGCCCTGGTCTACCACCTCACCCGGCGTCTCGAATGTTCGGTAATGACGCACTGGAGCGTCAACCTGCTGCACTTCGCGCTCTTCACTTACCCCGCCCTGGCCAGAGGCTCGCATTGATGCGGGAAAACGCGGAAGCCGGACCGTTACCGTGGTTCCTCGCGCAACGGTGCTGCTGATCTCTCGCTCGCCGCCCTGGCCGTCGACAATTCGTCGCACAATAGCGAGACCTAGCCCAAAGCCCTGTGCACTCGATGCCGTCCCTGCCGGTGCTCGGCGAAAATCATCCCATACGAAAGGTAGATGCTCTGCCGAAATTCCACATCCAGAATCGCTGACCCCCACGATCACCCAACGCTCGTCAAAGTGTAGACTGATCCCGATCTTCCCGTTGATGGTGAACTTCGCTGCGTTGTCCGTGAGATTCTCCAGGATCGTCCCCAACGCCTGTTCATCGAGGGTCGCCGTACCATCCTGGACATCCCATTGAATCTGATTGCCGTTGCGGTAGGCCAGCAGCTCGAGATCGCGTCGGATCGACAAAACGAATGATTTCAGATTGAGCAGGCCAGGGCGTGCGGGAAGCGACACGAGGTGCTCCGAGCGCATAAAGCCGATGATGAGCTCAATCTGGGTGATGAGCGCGTCAGCCCTCCGGGCTATGCGTCGGAAGCTGTCCTCGAGCGATTCCTGGTCGGCCCCGAAGGCGAGCTCGCGTAGGCCATCTCGGGCGAGATCTTTGATGACCACGAGCGGCATGCGCATATCGTGGCTGACGTGAGTCATAAACTCAGACTTGTACTGCGCGGCATCGACCGCCTGAGCGCGCGCGAGCTCGAGCTGCTGGGTGCGTTCGCGCACCTGGTCCTTGAGGGTACTTTCGTAGCGAGAAGCCTGATCCTGCATCTCGTTGAACACGAGACCCATGTTCCGGAGCTCGACGGGTCCTCGGGTGACGGGCGCTTTAATGGAGCGATCACCGCTGGAAGCCAGCCTCATGATGCTCTCGAGGGTCAGCAACGGTCGCATCAGCCGACGTGCAAGCCAAAGGGATAGCAATAATCCCAGCGCCACCACAATGACGGCACTTCGGAATAGACTCGCCTGCATCTGGTCGAGCACTAGCGCGACGGGTCGAGTCCCCTGGACGACCCAAAGACGGCCCGTGGCGCATCCGCCGTGCGGGCACTCGGCGGTGGCTTGCGTTTGGCGAACAGGAACAGAAAGACACCACGCGTTAATGCGCGGCAATAGTAACGCCGATGATTGAAGTTGGCTGGCGACAATGGGCAACGCCGCCTTGCAACGTGCCAACGCTCCCGTAGGATCGCCGTAAGCTCCCAGGACGATGTTATGAGCATCCGCAAGTTGCAGCGCAAGTATGTCGCCGCGGCCGACATGGGCGGTGGCAAGACGGTCCACGATATCCGGAATGGACTCGCCAACGAGCGTCGGTACGACGGCTCGCGCGGCGATGTCTTCCGCGCCCTCCAGGGCATACGAGCGACCGAGGTCCAGTAATCGTGAACGCGCGACCGTTTCATTCCACACGAACCACAAAGAGGTGACGGCGAGAACGGCTAGACACAGCGCCCCATATAGGCGCAATGAGAAGGTGGCCAGAGGTGGGCGCATCACCGTTCTCCGAAGCGGATTGTGAAGCCAGCGAGTAGGCTCATATCCAACCTGGATACAAGGTGTGTCGCAGTGCGCACATTGACCGCTGTATTGGGCTGGCTGTCGAGTTGAACTCCATTGCTGCCTGCGAGTGCCATGCGGGCGACCCGCTCTGCCACACGACGCGGGTCTGGATACGTTCCAAACAGAACGCCTTGCGTCACGTGCTCAAGAGCGCTGGAATACACGAGTGCGGAGGCATTCCACGCCTGCTCGACGATTGCCTGCACGAGCTCCGTGGTCAGAACACCGGGTTGTGAAGTTAGCCAGAGCGCATCCGTGCGCGAGTTCATGCTCCGCACGGTATTAAGATAGTCGACCGCGGCATCGCGGCCGTTGGTCGCAGAGAGCGCGATGAGGCTCATTCCGCGCGATGCCGCTGCCCTTCTGGCGATCTCGATCAGCCACCCATCGCTCGGCTGATGCACGACGAATACCCGCTTTGCGGCGGGGGCGAACCGAGCGAGCACGGCTAACTGCGCGGAAGGCTCAGCGATCGTGGACAGTCCAGATAGGCCGGCGCCGGGGACGATCGGGGCGGCGGCCGCGAGCAGCGGAACGGGAAGACGGGCCGCTTGTAAAATCGCCAATGTAGGGGCGCCAACCCCTATGATGACATCGGCTCGTGAGGACCTAGCGAGCTCGACCAATCGTTCTGGGGTTTCGGAGAGCGTCAGTGCGGAACTGACGGTGGAGGCGGAGCGGCGCAGGAACTCCACGAGGCTCGCCGTGACACTGCGAATGAAGGCGGCGTCAGCCGGTAGGGGAGAGCGTGGAAAGCAGACGAGTACCCGGCGCTGGGCGAGGCCTTGGGCGCCGGCGAAGGGGAGCGCGGTCAGCGCAGTGAGGAGAAAGCGACGCTTAATTAGGCGGCGACGTCGGGTCGAAATAGTTTCCGGGGATGCCTTTGGCTGCATGCACTGCGCGGACGCGATCGATGACTCGAACGGGGTGCACGGTGCCGTCAGAGTAGAAGCCGGGAGTGCTGGGTCCCCTCTGCCATAAATCGATGGCGCCGAGCACGAGCGCGCAGAGTATCTCCTGGGCATTCCTGTCACGCGCTGATTTCTTCTTCTGTCTCAACAACTCAATCTCGCGGCGAACAACTTGCACCGGCGTGTACGGAGGTTCCTCGCGCCTCGATTGGACTGGATCAGCGACGTCCCGGAAGAACTCGATTGATTTCGGGTCTGCCGCCAAGGCAAGGAGAGCTCCTGCGCACACCCCAGTGTAAAAGACCTCAGGCGTGGGTCCAATGGAATCGAGAAGGCGCAGCTCCGGAGCGAAGCTAGCGAGCGCCTGCCTTACATCAAAATCCTCATACTTTCTGCCCGTCGAGTCGATGCCGCGGGTCTTGCCACGCCAAGCCAAGCTGAGTACATCTGCAAAAGCACCATGCCGAAGGCGGCGGGATTTCAGCTCAAGCCCAATCTCGCGCATTGCGCCGGCTACGCGATCTTGTTGGCGGCCGGTATTGGGCTGAGTCTCAAACGATGTGTACAGGTCCAGAAATTCGTCGCGGCTTTTGCAACGGTAGATCGTGGCGTAAACGCTGCTCGGGTAGGGCAGGCGGCGGTGCGTCCAGAGGTACGCCCTGGTGTGCCCGTCCAGCTTATAGACCTCGCCGTTATATTCCGCGCCGATCAGCCACCGCAGTGATTCCGCAACCGCGCCGTGCGCTCTCTTCGCGAGCTTCCACTGGTCACGGGCGGCATGCTTTTCCACGTTTCGATGCAATGGATGTGGCGGCAGGGCGATCCAGGTGGCGGTCGGCATCTCAACAGTGAAACTGGCGCCACCCTTGTCCGACAGGACCGTCCATTGGGATTCGACCCGCTGTACTTCAGCGTTTATCGCCTCATTTGCACCGAAGGACTTTGACAACGACTCACTCCTACCGTAGCTCGCAGGGCGAGCGCGGATCAAGCGGGGTCGGAAAGCAACTGCAATCCCGCGTCAATTCAATGCGTTAGAAGGCAAAACGAAGTGGCGCAATGATGCGCCCGTCGCCCCGAGCCGTCAAACCGGGACTTGGGACTTGTTGACAACGCACCGAAACACATCTAGCGTGCACGTCACATAATTTACCAGTCTCGATTTAAACCGCTGATTTGTAGGGCTGCGCTGTCGGCAGGCTCCTGCTCAGTGATCGGCCCAGGGTTGAGCTCATGCGCTCGCACATCGAAACACGCCGAAACACATCGCTGCTCCGCCTTCGGAGCGCCCTTTCACGATCCTTAGCCAGAGGAGATTCGTCCATGAAGCCTGATACGCGTTCTGACTCTTTGCGCCCCTTGCCTGCTCTGCACGGCCGGAGGGGGCTCTCACGGCTGCTTGGCTTGGTGGGTGCTTTGGCTGCTGCACCGAGCTTTGCCACCACTGCTGGCGGCGCGGCACCTTGGGAAGCGCCCCTCAACACGTTCCTTACGTCACTTACCGGGCCAGTGGCCCAGATGGTGGGTGTCGCTGCGATCGTGCTGTGCGGCTTTGCTATCGCCTTCAGCGAAGGTGGCAGCGGGCTGCGGAAACTTGTGTGGGTAGCGCTCGGGCTGTCGATTGCCTTCGCCGCAACGACGTTCTTCCTCCCTCTGTTCGGATATACGGCGGGCCTTGCGATCTAGCAGTGGGAGGTACTACCTCGTGGGTCACATCGGATCGCCTACCACGGATGAGCCTGAGGAATTTCGAATCCCGCTGCACCAAAGTCTAACGATGCATCACTTGATGCTTGGCGTCCCACGAACGCTGTGCATCGTCATTTGGACTTTTTGCGCGGCGCTCTCCCTGCCGCTGCGTTCGTGGTACGCGATTCCGTTGTGTCTCTTCATCCACATCGTCTCGGCCCGCGCCGCCAAAAAAGACCCGCAGTTCTGGGATGTGGTGAAGCGCTCCTTCCGATTCAAGACCTATTACCGGGTGTGACATCATGGCGCTACTACTGCCGTTCTTGTTCCTCGCACTCTTTACTGCGTGGCTGATTGTGCAGATCCTCAACGCGAGCGGCTATAAGATCTTCTCACTTTCTGAACACAAGAAAATACCGACTCGATTTTCTGACCACATTCCCTGGGCCCTAATGGTCAACGAAGCGACCGTTCTGAACAAAAACGGCGCGCTCATGAGCTGCTTTCGGTTTCGCGGACCGGATCTGTTCTCAGCAACCAAATCAGAGCTCATCACAATCGCGGCTCGGTTCAACAATGCGCTCAAGCGCCTGCCTGCGGGCTGGGCGCTGTACGTGGAGGACCAGCGCATTCCGGCGCCACTGCCGAAATCGGGGACTTGGCCTGACCCAGTGACCCGCACTCTCGATGCCGAACGGGCCGAATTCTTTAAGAACACCGTTCACTTCGAGAACCGCTACTTTCTGACCCTCATTTACCTTCCACCGGTGGATGTCGCGGCGAGGGTCGCACAACTCTTTTACGAGGGCGATGACCGCAAGACTAAAAACCTATTGGACTACCTCAAGCATTTCGAGCAGGAGCGTAGGCGTATCGAAAACCTCATGACGACCGTACTGCCAGAACTATCGCTCCTGAAGGCCGACGATCTGCTCACCTACCTCCACAGCTGTATCTCCCCCAAAGGCCACCCGGTCAAAATGCCAGAAACCCCGGTGTATCTGGATGCGCTGCTGCCCGACACAGCCCTGACCGGGGGGCTTGCCCCGCGGCTCGGGGACCGGCATCTCCAAGTCCTCACCGTGCGAGCCTTTCCAGGGGAGACAGCGCCCGGGCTGCTCGATGCGATGAACCGCCTACCGTTCGAATACCGCTGGGTAACCCGGTTCGTATTCGAGGACAAGTCAGCGGCCCAGGCGACAATCAAGAGTTATCAGCAGAAGTGGCTCTCAGGGCGCAAGAGCTTCATGACAATCATTCGCGAGGCACTCTTTAAGGAAGGCTCGGCGATGCAGAACACCGATGCCATCAACAAAGCCGAAGACGCGGACGCAGCCCTGCAGGAGCTCGGCGCGGACCTCGTTTCCTACGGCTACTTCACCCAAGCGGTTGTCGTGAGCGATGTTGACCCAGCCGCGGCACTGGAAAAGAAACTCGCCGTGGAGCGGGTGATCAATACCCTGGGGTTCACTACGATCGATGAGATCGACAATCACAACGCCTTCGACGCCTATCTCGGAACCCTGCCCGGCAACTGCGCGCATAACATCCGACATCCGCTGTTAAATACCCTGAACTTCATTCATCTCTTCCCTCTGTCGGCGGTCTGGGCAGGCGCTCAAGGTGATGCGAATCTCGGTGGTGAGCCGCTCATGAACGTAGTCACCGAGGGAGTGACGCCCTTTCGGCTTTCGCTCAACTACGGCGACGTGGGCCACACCTTGATCGTCGGGCCCACTGGCTCGGGCAAGTCCACACTGCTGCGCGCGCTGGAGAGCGCTTGGCGCCGTTATCCCAACGCACAGGTGTATGCCTTTGACAAGGACCGCAGCTCGCTGGTGCTCACTAAGGCGGTGGGGGGTGAGTTTTACGACCTGGGCGCCGCCAATTCGTCTCTCGCCCTCCAGCCACTGGCCGATGTGGATGACCCGACCGAGGCATCCTGGGCGCTCGAGTGGCTGGTCGGGCTGGTCGAGCACGAAACCGGAGCTGTCAGCCCCGAGGAAAAGATCGCACTTTGGCAGGCTATTCAAAACCTCGGGAAAACCAGCCGCGAAACCCGGACATTGACCTCACTTCGCACGGTCGTGCGAAACCAGCGCATGAAGACGGTGCTTGAGAACTATACGCACGAGGGCGCATTCGGGAAGTTGCTAGATGCCGATGAGGACACGCTGCGTTATTGCCGATGGCAGGTGTTCGAGATGGGCACGTTGATGAATAACTACAGGAAGGCCGTCCTGCCCGTCCTCACATATCTCTTCCATAAGCTCGAGCGGCGCTTCGATGCCTCCCGGCCGACACTCCTGCCAATCGATGAGGGTTGGCTCTTCCTGGATAGCCCTGTTTTCGCGCCGCGGCTGCGAGAGTGGCTGAAAACTCTACGGCGATTTAAGGTCTATCTCGTTTTCGCGAGCCAGTCACCCGCAGACGTGGCCAACAGCAAGCTATTCGACGTCATCAAAGAAAGCTGTTTCACGAAAATATTTTTGCCCAATCCGACCGCGCGAGAGGATGCCACGGCGGAGTTTTACCGTCGCTTCTCGCTCAACGATCGGCAGATAGAAATCATCTCTCAGGCGGTCCCGAAGCGCGAGTACTACTACACCTCTCCGGCTGGCAATCGCCTTTTCAGCCTCGCGCTCGGCCAGATTGGCCTTGCTTACTGCGCAGCGACGGGCGATGGCGATGTGCAACGGGCGCGGGCGCTCCTTGAGCACAGCACCGAGCAGTTCAACCGTGAATGGCTTGAGCAGAGGCAGTTGGCGTGGGTTGGGAACCTCATGTATGGCCGTGCTGAGGAGAACCGTCGCAGCGCGGCGGCGTAGTTCTCAGAAGGGGCAGCGTATGCACTTGGGCAGAGCGTCTCGACTTGGCGGTGTAGTGAGCCTGGCGGCGGTGCTGTGCATTGCCCCGCTGCGGCCGGCGCGGGCGCAGTTTGCCGTTATCGATGCAGCCAATCTCGTTCAGAACACGCTGAACGAATTGAATACGTTGCAGACAACGGTTAATCAGATGATCCAAATCGCGAATGAAACCACTTCACTAGCCCATGAAGTTCAGAATCTCACCAATGCACCGGCAGCACTGACGGCGCAATTGCTGGGCGCGTACAACGACGCGTGGCAATCGGTGAATTCCACCTGGACCTCAATCGATGGTCTAGCCTCTAACTTAACCAATGTGGCCACGCGGTACGCAGCCCTGTTTCCGAATCGGCAAACAACGGCGAGCACCACCGCTACGGCGCTGACACCGACGCAAATCCTTACTCAGACGCAGGGCTATCTCAACCAAGTTCGGATTGAGTTGCAGGGGGTCGACCAGGTGACGGCCCAGGTTGGCGCGCAGCAACCAGCCCTGTTGGCGAGTCTGAATTCCGCGGTCGGGCTTCTTAACGCCGCACAGGGTACTACGCAGATTGGCAATGCGACCGGCCAGATTGCGGCGGTCGAGGCGCAGCAAATGCAGCAGCTCGCGACGCTTCTCATGGCCATCAACCAAGCACAGGCGACCGCACTCTCGCAGGACGCGGAGATGCTCGACTCCGACGCAGCCCTAGGGGTCACAGTCTCCGTGACGCCAGCGGCCGCTGTGGCCGCGCCCGTTCCCTACTACCCCTAGGCCCCGGAACGCCAAATGAAGGCGCTGCTTCATTCGTCAGCTAAAAACCTGCCAGTGTTTTTCGTGGCACTGGCACTCATCGCCGTTCCGATGGCCGCAAATGCCCAGGCGCCAATAAATGCCGAGGGCAGCGGCGCAATGACCACTGTGCTGGGTGCCTTCCTCGCGAAGTTCTCAGCAGGCTACGGCCTGCTTATGCCCTGGGCGATCACACTGTTCTATATCTTGGCCGGCATCGAAATTGTCTGGGCGAGCCTGTACTGGGCACTGGAGGGCGAAAACTTTATTCCCCAACTCATCACCAAGACCTTCTTTATCGGTGCGTTCTATTTCTTGGTGACTAACTGGCAGTCGCTGGTCAACACCGTCGTAACGGGTTTTGTGCAAGTAGGCGCCCAAGCGGGTGGTGCTGGGGCCGGAGGGGTGCCTGATCTACAGGATCCGTCTCAGCTCATCAATCAATTCTGGAATCTAGCCGCCCCAATTGCGGCGTACCAGGCCGCTCTGCCGTGGTACTCCTTGGCTAAAGCGGTGATGTTCGGAATTGCATACCTGATCCTGGCCGCGGCTATCATCATCATCGCGATCCAGTGTGCGCTGACCTACCTTGAGTTCTACCTTGTCTCAGTAATTGCAACCGTGCTGGTTCCCTTTGGAGTCAATAAGCACCTGAGCTTTCTCGCTGAGCGTGCCTTCGGTGCCGTGATCGCCAATGGCGTAAAGACCGCGGTGCTGGCCTTCATTCTTACATCTGCGGTGCCGATTCTCGCCTCGCTCACGCCACCTAGTGCATCCCCGAGCTATGCCGATGTCTTCAATCTGGATGCGGCCGTCTGTTTCATCGCATTTCTCGCGTGGCACGCCCCTGGTCTAGCGGCAAGCCTTATGGGCGGCGGCCCGAGCTTGCATGCGGGCCACGTCGCCCGTGCGGGTAGTGCGACCGGTTACCTCCTGGGACGTGCGCTGGCGAGCGGCAAGACCGGAGAGACCTCCGTCGAGCAGGTACGGAAGGCCGCGGGGGCGATCGGGCGGGGGACGGTCGGAGTCGTGAACGCGGCCGGGCAAGTAGCAGGTGCCGTGAAGGGCGGCGCCGGTGCGGCCGCGACCGCTGGTAGCGGTCCGATCGGACGGGCAGCGGCGGGCGCGGCCGCGGCAGGGCGGCTGGCCGGGCGGAGGGCGGCCGGTCCGCTGGCATCCGCCGCTGACGCAGCGAAGCGCGCGACCGCTGCCCTTGCCGAGGCATACCGCCGCGGCGAAGCGGCCGGAGCAAGCGCCGGCGCGAGTAAAGGAAGCGGCAAACAATCGTAATCGGAGCGGTAAAGATCATGACGGCAGCCACAGAACTTCTCCAGCGGCGCACCTCCACGACGCCCAAGAGCTATCCGGAATCCGCCTTCGCTCGCGCGCGTGAAGAATGGTCCGATCGTATAGGAGCTCCCATCCGAAGCGCGAGAAATTGGCGTCTCGCGGCGTTTGGTTTGATCGCGGTCTTGGCGATGACAATCGGGGGGCTCATTTATCAGTCCTCAAAGTCGGTCGTGGTGCCCTATTACATTCGTGTGGCTGAGAATGGCCAGCCGATGGTCGTGGGGGTCGTCCCCGAAAACTTCACGCCGACATTGAACGACGTGCGCTGGCAGCTGGGGACCTGGCTCCAATGGGTGCGCGGCACCTCACTCGATCCAGTTGTCGTCAATCGTAACTACCGAAATGCCCTCAATTACATGCTGACGCCAGCGGCCAATAAGCTCAACGACTATGCGCAGAAGGATGATCGGTTTCAGAACGTGGGGCGCACGACCGTGGAGGTGGAACTCAATAGCGTGGCGCCGATTAGCGGCAGCTCAAGCTATCAAGCCCGCTGGACCGAGACACATCGCGACCAGGGGGGCGCAGTTAAAAGCGTCGAGCATTGGGTGGCGACCTTCGATGTCGAAATCTCTCCACCAAAGACCGCGGAGCAAATTCAGCGAAATCCGATAGGCCTTTTCATTAGGGACTTTCAGTGGACAAAAGAGCTGTAAGGGCGCTCTCCATTTATCTACCCAATCGTCGTTTAGACGAGACTGATCAAGCGCGAGGAAAGCCATGAATCGTCCCACACCATTTCTGATTGCAGCGGCACTCGGGGCTCTTACATCAACTTCCATGGCGCAAAACTCGCTGGTCCCTGCGATCCCAGGCGCGCCCATTACCCCACCCGTCACGCCAGCACCAGCGACGGCTCAATTGACGCCGGAGCAGATCGCCGAACAGATGCGCGACATCCAAGAGCGCGCTTCGCGGGTGAAGCAGGCCGCAGATCAGGCGACCGCCAGTAGCCAACAGATGCAGGCAGCTTATGAGGCCGCGCAGGCAGGGCGCACCACGCAGCCACGCGAGCTCGCTACTGCACCGCTAGCGCAGGGGGTCTCCCCGAATAGCATTCGACACCTGCAGGTGATCGGCCCTACTCCCAACGATGACGATATCGCTCAGCTTCGAAGGCAGCTCGATGGAGCACTGGCGCAAAGGCGCGCCGAGCGCGTCACTGACGACGGCACCCTGTCTGCTACTGTTGCGAGCTCCGCGCGCTCTGCGATCGTCTTTCCCTACGTCCCAGAGGCGCTCTACGAGATCTATTCCGCGCCCGATCACATGACAACGATTGAGCTGCAGCCGGGCGAGGTACTCACGACGCCTAACGGCAAGCCAAAGGCCGCGGACACGGTGCAGTGGGTCGCCGATACGGCAGTGGCGGGAGAGGGCGCATCTCGGCGAGTTATCGTTCTGGTAAAGCCGACGATGACCGGGATCGAGACGAACATGCTGATTCCGACAAACCGTCACATCTACAACTTCGTGCTGCGTTCCGTCTCACGAGCCTATATGCCGGTGGTCGATTTTGCTTACCCGCCTGACGATCCTGCCATGAGTCAAGCCCCGCAGCCCCCGGCGAGCGATGCGCATGCCGAGACCATCGCCGCCAGGACCCCGGACAGCATCACCTTTAACTATCGCGTGAAGGGCGCGCACGTAGTCTGGTCTCCAATTCGCGTCTTTGACGACGGTTCGAAAACGTATCTGCAGATGTCGCCGGAGATGCACTCCTGGGAAGCGCCGGCCCTCTTCGTCATGGAAGACAAGAAAACTCCCCTTTTGGTCAACTATCGAGTCAAGGGGGATTACTACATTGTGGATCGCCTCTTCGACCATGCGCAGCTGCGCATCGGTGCAAGGGAGGTCGTGAACATCTACCGAATGGCGTCGGCTCATTAGGAGAAGCCCATGAGCGAGCCCCAGATCCCGGAGCACGGCGGCGGCGAGGGGAGCACCGAGGATCCCTATGAGCCCACTGGCAGGGTCGAGCCTCTAACGAACCGAGCGCCGTTGCCCGTCGTCAAGCGCTTCAACAAAAAGGCCGTGGGCGTGCTGTTGGCGATTGCAGCAGGCGCGGCGATGCTGGCCTTCAGCCATGCATTTCAGAATCGAATGGCGCGTAAGCCTGCCGGCGCTCAAATCACGCAACCGGGAGCCACGACAACGCCGGCCATTTTCAACGATATGCCGGGGAGCTATGGGGACCCACGGGCCCATGAGCAGGGGGATGCGCCCCAGCTCGGGCCACCGCTTCCGGGGGAGGCGGGCGCATTTGCGCCGAACATCGTGGCGCGGGGCAGCTATGTGCAGCAGGCAAGCCTGATGAGCGCCGACCAGCAGGATGCCGTTAACCGGGCGATTCGCGCTCGAGACGGTGGTTTCGACTTTGGATCCGCCAGCCCCGTAGCCTCGGTTCAGAGCGCAGGCCCTTATGGGGGGGGCCGCTATGGTGCCGGTGCCGATCAGGGTCAAGACGGCATGAGCGTCGGCACTCCGATGTCCGCCCGCGATGACGCCAACCGCCAAGATGATAAGGCTTCATATTTGAGCCAGGACAGGGCGCGCGACACCTGGGACCTCAAGCAACCCGTCGTGATGCCGCGCTCTCCCTACACCGTGTTTGCCGGCACCGTGCTTCCCGGCGTCATGATCACGGGCATTAACTCCGATCTGCCGGGACAGATCGAGGGGCAGTTGTCCCAAAACGTATACGACAGCGTCACTGGACGTTATCTGTTGCTGCCGCAGGGAACAAAGATCTTGGGCACTTACGACAGCCGTGTGACTTATGGCCAATCCCGCGTCCTGGTGGTGTGGACTCGGCTGATCCGGCCGGACGGCTCCAGTATTGATCTTGAGGGCATGCCTGGCGTCGACCTCTCGGGCTATGCCGGCCTCACGGGCAAAGTGGATAGGCATTTGGTGAGGCTTTTGAGCGCCGTGGTGCTCGGATCCATCATCCAGGCGGGCGCGGATGCGGGTACCTCGTACGCCAATCCATCGTTTGCTGACCTGGCACGGCAGGGCTTCGGGCAAGGCGTCAACAGCGCGACCCAACAGATCACGCGCAGGGACCTCAATGTTCAGCCGACGATTATTGTAGCCCCTGGCGCGCGCTTCAACGTCTTCAGTACGAAAGACATCATTCTGCCGCCGTGGCATGGGCCGTGATGCCTGCCCCTCCGCTACAGAATGTATGACATCCATGCAAGCAGAATCGACCGGTGCTTCGTCGCAGAGGTATATCTCGCTGCGCGCACCACAAGCGCTGCGCGTGCGTATCGTTCAGGCGGCCCAAGAACAAGGGCGACCTCTGCGCGACTTGTGCCAAGAACTGATCGCGCGATTTATCGACTATGCGGAGACCATCGTAAGGACTGGGCGGCCAGAGGCGGTGCAATTCGTTGCTACCTACAAGGCTCCCGGTGGTGTGCTGATAGGGTTTTGGCTGGACCCGCACGTCGCGGCCCGGGTTGCATCCTTGGCCCGATCGGGTCACGTCTCCCGCCGTGCGCTTTGCTATACCGCCTTCAGGCGAGCCTTTCCAGCTGATCCACAAAATGGAGTGCCTACATGAGCCGTCGTAAAGCTCTACCACTACTGCCCAGCATCGCCGTCGAGAGTCAAACGCACAAGCACAAGCTTGAAGTGCCCGACGAGCTTAAACAACGCCTGGACGAATACGAGCGATATTTTCAGGCCGTGAGCGGACGAAAGCCTCTGACCAGGAACCATGTGATCGTGGGAATTCTTGAGGCCTTTCTGAACGGCGACGCGGGCTTCGCGCGCTGGCGCGCTGAGCAGCGCAACGGAAAAGCGCATGGAGATTCCTCGTTCATAACGGAGCGCCAGCCGGCACATCACATCTAAAAGGAGGACCCTGTGAACGCGAAACGTTGCGGCCAGCCCGTTGTCGCTGCGGTGGCAGCGATCTTAAGCGGGTGCGCTTTGACGCACAGTGGGGTGGCGCATAACTACTCCTTCGCCTATCAAACCGACAATCGCGAAGAAATCGGGCTGGTACAGGTATTTGATGATGGGCTCCAAACGTACTTGCAGGTGCCTTCGGCCGGGGATGCGACGACGCGTCTGCTAGACGAAAAGGGACAGAGCATTACCCCAATCCGAAATGGAGCCTTCCTGGTGATACCGGGCGTGCATTCGGCGCTGACACTCGAACGCGCGGAGGGGCTAAGCCACATCAACCGCGAGGAAAGGGCCGCACACGTCGCCAACAAAGCGCGCAGGGAAGGTGCGCGAACAGCGCCTACTGCTTCGCCGAAGCCGATCGCGGCGCCGACGGAGCCGCCAGCGCCGGGGGGACCCGCGCGCGGAGCTCCGATCGCCACGGTCGCTCCGCCGGCGGGATCGGCCGCGGCAGCAGTAGAGCTGGCCGGGATGCAGTCGACAGTCTTGCGGTTCGAGAGCGAGGTGCAGGCTCTGGAGCGGGAGATCGCGGATGAACAGCAGGCACTCGCGCAGACGCGTCAGCTGCTCGCTCATGAGACGCGTACGCAGGTGTTCGTAGTGCATTTTGCGAATAACAGCGCGCGAGCAGAACTCTCGCAAGAAGAGATCGCGAGCATTGTCGAAGTGAGCAAGGATGCGCAGGCCCTAGTCATTGAGGGGTACACCGATGCGTACTACCCCAATGCGGCCGGCGCCAAGCTCGCGCAGGCGCGGGCGGACAACGTTGCGAACATACTGGCGCGGGGCGGTGTCAAGCGTGACGCCATGAATATCGAGTTTCATTCGGCGGGCGGCTTTGCGAGAGAAAACACGACCGATTCGGGGAAGGCTTTTAATCGGCGAGTCGCGATAAGTGTTCGGTTTCCCGAGACATTTTCGCCCGGCTAAATGCGAAGGACGGCTATTGCTCCATCCGGCCCCAGGCTTATTTTGCCATGCAGTCGTGGCGGGTGCAGCAGGGCAGGGCGGTGAAAGACCACTACGAAACGTTGGGCGTAGCGCATAGCGCGCCCCCAGAGGTCGTCAAGGCGGCCTGGCGCGCCCTGGCCCAGCTGTACCACCCGGATCGCAATAGCGATCCCGGAGCGACAGAGCAGTTCAAGCGTATCCAGGGGGCCTACGAGGTGCTTTCGGACCCGGAAGCGCGGACTGCCTACGATCGCGAGCTGCAGGGTGCGCGAAGTGAGGCGGTGGCCTCTGCTCAGGCAGCCCCTGGCGGCGGCGCGCAGGAGCGCACCGACACCTGGTCCCATGAAGGCGTGACGTATGTCCTGCACTACCGTGATGGGGTTGTCACTGAGCATCGCGAGTGGGTCGATTACAAAACCGTATGGAAGAGCGACGGGAGGCTGTTCGTTGGGCGTGGGCCTTACACCGCCGTTGAGGGCACTCCGAAGCAGCACATCTGTCTTCGCCTGGCGGGCCGTGACGAGTTTGTAGAACGCGAGGGTGCGCATATTCCCATCGCGAGCTGTCAGCCGGTCACGTTGATCAGCCTTGAACTGGCTGGGCGTAGCGAGGCCGTTCCGATTGTCTTGATGAACCACGCGACGCAGCAGTGGCATTCGATCAGAGAGCTGGTCGGTACATTGGATAAAGTGCTGCCTCGAGAGTGGGGCTCTCGACCCCTCTCGCGGGGATTGAAAGCTCGCACCGTGGCGTTGCTCATCTTCGTCATATCGACGTTGCTATTCGCGCGCCATCTGCCGTGGATTGTCTCGGCCATCGGTGCGCTCCTGTTGGTGCTCTTGTTCGGGAGCATGGTGAGATCGGCACGGACGCGGGCAGCACTGCGTGTTTTACGGACACACTTGAGTGCCGCCGGCATCAATAATTGCTACTGACAAGGGGAGAGCTCTAATGACTGAGGAATTGACGACATTGGCGGGGAAGGGCGAGGCGGCGCAAAAACGCCGCCTCGAGGCGTTCATCACGCGCGACTACAAGGTGAACGAGGATGACCGCACCGAGTGGACTCGCGTCGGGGTGGCCTTCGAGCACGCTTCGGGGCGCGGATTCACACTGAATATCACGCCGGGATTGTCCGTATCGGGCCAGCTCGTCCTGCTTGAGTCGCGGGAGAAGGAAGCCAACGGGAAGAATAATATCCCGGCGTAAGACGATGGCCATCAGCAGGGGTGTCCGGAGCTCGTGCCCGGCAGCCTGGGACAGGGCGCTCGGCCGCGCGCTTTCACGACTGCTCCGGCCGCCGTCCTTTCCTGGGAGCCTCAGCAGGCGCATCAGGGTCAGGACTGCTGCTCTGCGTATGGCGCAATGATGTGCTTACGGCAAACCGTCGCCCTCGCCGCGCGGGCGGCCTGCTCAGGAGGGCTTTAGATGCCGCGTGCTCCACAGGGCACAGAAGCCGACCTGGCCGCACTCGATGCCGGTGCGCCTAAGAAGCAGACGGAGCGCACGACACCTTCCAGCCTAACGGCCCAGGCGACTGTCTCAGAATTTGAAGGAAATCAGCTGCGCTTCGACAGTAAATACGACAACCGCATGCTTCAAATCAGCGGTCCCGCGCGCAAGGTTAGTGAGGTGCGCGGGGGCAGCGTGTGGATCACGATTGTCGGCCGCACGTCTGAGGACCGTCTATGGGATGATGTGATCTGCGACATTACTGACGGTGCTCAGAAGGCAAAGGCGACTCAACTGGATGTCCCTGGTCCTGTAACCGTGGCCGGGACCTACCATTCCGCACACGGCGCAATAAATGGCGGGGTCGGCGTGAGGTTGTCTGATTGCAATATCCAGAGAACCTCTGGCGGTGGCGCAAAGTAGCGAGTCAATGCCTAACCTCCGAGATTTTTTCAGGAGCCTGGAACGCATGATCCCGAGATATCGTGACGCCTGGACTCAAACATTGACGGAGGCGCTTGCGGCACAGCAACTGTCTTGGATGCGTGGTCCTCTGAAGCCGCACATTGTGGTGCTCCCGACGTCGCGCGCGCGCCTGGGCGCTTGGACACTCTTCGGCACCATCTACTTGAGCAAAGGCCAACTGAACTGTCCTGCGCATGTGCGCAACTACATCATCGGGCACGAGCTTGGGCATATCATCAGCGGTGACGTATTTTTGCAGCTCCTTTTCGCAGGATCCTATTTCCTCATGATAGCCACGGCCGGCACCGGCACGGCCGTGCAACTATTTGGCATTATTATCTCCACGCTCTCCTTGCTGATGTATGCATTGCCGGCTTTGGCGCTCGAGCGCGAAATACGCGCCGATCGCGTCGCCGTTCAACTGTATGGGGCGCATATGGTATTGGAGGGCTCGCTGTGGATGGCGCGGCGAACCGACGACCTGCAGAATCCGGAACGCGTCGCGCGCCTGCGGCGCTTGCGTCAATACGTACAGGAACAGGGCGGCGTATGTTGAGCCGGGCGGCGGCTGCCCCTTTCCGCGGCTGCGGGCTGAGGACTCAGCAAAGCTTGATTTTGCGGCTAGCCACACGGGTGCTGAAGCCTAGCACGGCGCTCGCCGGCAGGGTTTTGAATCCATTACCTTCGGGATGTCTCGTGCAGCAGGATTCTGGTTTCATTGCGCTAATCCGGTAGGTGTTATGCATATCGTCACATCCAGGAGATGTTAATGCTTAAGATCCTTTTCGTCGCCCTGTTGGGCGTGGGCGTCGCGCTTAATGCAGCTCACGCCGCCGAACCTTCGGACGCGGGCGAGTGCCAGAGCCATTTTTCCGAGCAAGGCAGCGTGTTCTCTGGAAAGCAATACGCTACATGGGTCGCCTTTCCGATGGTGGCGAAATTGGATGCCTACACCCGTGTTTATAGCGCCATCGCTAAAGACGGATGGACAATCAACTCTGCAGACAGGGACGCGGGAATCATCTCGGCCACACAAAGCGTTTCGTTTGGTAAGGGTTCAACCGCTCCCCTGACGATTGTCGTCGAAGCGCTAAATGGGGGGAGCAAGGTCTCTTTTTCATTCAGGATCGGTGGCGGGCAGGTCGCCAAGGCATCAGCGATCCGCATGAAGATGTGCGCTTACTTAAATGCCGTCGCGACACCTTGATAGCCCGACCGTCGGGGTCTCCGAATAACGTTACAACATAGCTGGCGTAAGCAACGGCGCGTTTGATCCGCGTCCGGGCGCAATGGATCGACCGGAACAGGGGCGTTTTGCCTTTATTTCACAGCTTGTCACGGCCGTTCTTGCGGTAACGGCCTTCGCGCGTGGCCTAGGGCCCTCGTGCTCGCGAGCGGCTGCGCCGGCCTTGACCGCTCCGCTGCGGCGTGCGGCTCCCGACTCGGGCAATCACGCCTCGGGAAGTTATGGAGCCAATCATGAATGCATTCGGACAAAACGAGTCCACCTCGATCGTGGCATGCGAAGTAAGCATTGACGATCGTATGCACGTGCTGCCACGGCACTTCGGCACGGCGATGATGACGGTCGAGAGCACTGTATTTACCTTCATGCGGACGCTCTGTGCGCAGTATAGCGGTGGGTATAGGTCCTTCTACGAACTGTCGAATGGCGGATTCTACATGGCGCCCCAAGGCGCCGATCGGTTGGCGATTCACGTCGACGGCAATGGCTATGACGGAGAGATGAGCTCGGACGCGGCTGGCATTACGGCCTGCCTCTTTGCGCTAAGTCACCTTTCATTTCAGGTGGAAAACGTTCAGATCGCCGAGCAGTACCACCTGCTGCGCGATTTTGCAGCAGGCCATCCGGAAGCGCGCGCGATAATCGCTGCCATCGACTAACAAAGCGCTTTGTCTCAGCCCGGGCGCCGCCGCAAGCGCTCGGGTCTCTTTTCTAAGGGGGCCAGGAACAATGCGGATTTGCGGGATACCCATCAGAGACGAAGGCGTCTGAGGTGCGGCCAACTGGTGGCGCCACCGCGCGAGATCTGATCCGCCGCCCCTATATCCGGGAATAAGGCGGTCTTGCCTTAGCCCTTTGATTTGATCACGCCGGTCTTCGCCGTCAAGGCCTGCGCTCGAGGCCTTGTAGGCCCCGTGCTTGCGAGCGGCTGCGCCGGCCTTGGACTGCTCCGCTGCGGCGTGAGGCCTCCGCCTCGGGCATTCCCGCCCGAGCTCACGGAGAACGAACATGTCCACGAAATCCCTTTATACGCTTGATGCCGCTGGCCAGCCGATCCAGGCGACGCCCGATGAAGTCATCGCGGCTGCTCGAGAGCACATCTCGCATCGCGTCCGTCGCGGCGCTTATTTGACCTCACCGCAAGCTACGCGGGATTTTCTCGCGTTGAAGCTCGGCACCCAGGAATTTGAGACGTTCTGCTGCCTCTTCGTCGACAACCGGCATCGGTTGATTGAATTCGTAGAGCTGTTTCGTGGAACGATTGACGGTGCCTCCGTGCATCCTCGAGAAGTTGTCCGAGAGGCCATCAAGCGAAATGCGGCGGCGGTACTCTTCGCGCATCCGCATCCAAGCGGTATCGCGGAGCCTTCGGGGGCTGACAGGTTGATCACGCAGAGGCTGAAGGAGGCCCTGCAGCTCGTCGACATTCGGGTACTCGATCACCTCATAGTGGCAGGCGGACAGGTCATCAGCTTCCTCGAGCGAGGTCTACTCTAAGGGGCTTCGGCCCCTTTTTTGTACGCCCGGCAGGGCGCACGCTCTTGGAGGTGAAAGTCCTCTACATACCCGACACGGGGAAGTGTTAGCTGCACGGCAAGGGTGCCCCGGGCGACTGGGGATCTGAAGGAAGCCGGAGGCAAAGCCCTGGCGCGACGAACAGGAAGCGGATAGAGGCGACATCGCCGGGTAAGCAGTCAAAAAGATGCAAAGCCCAGTACGTGTCCAGGAGGCGATGGCGTATCCGACGCGCATAAGCGTGACAGAGCGTGTGCAATACCCGGGGAGATCTGAGGGCGTGCCGCTGTGCTACGGGAATCGAGAGGTTCCTGGATGCGTCCCCAGAAGTCAGCCGAGGTCGTAGTAGGTGGTGACACCGAAGGACCGAACGACGAGGCCGAGAGTAGGACGGATGATCTCGAAGCGGACCGAGAAAGCAGAAGCTGCCGCAAGGCAGCCCAGGGTGCAGGGTGCAGGCCGGAAGCCGAGCACTAATCATCGGGGTGCCGAGGTTCAATCGGCGACATCCGAGCAAACGAAATCGGAGATGTGCCCGCTGATGGAGCGGGTGGTCGAGCGCAGCAATATGAGGTTGGCGTACCAGCGAGTGGTCCAGAACAAGGGTGCCGCCGGGGTGGATGACCTTGGGGTGTCCGAGCTCAAAGACTGGCTGATGGTGCACTGGCCGAGCGTGAAGCAGGCGCTGCTGGAAGGGCGGTACATGCCGCAGGCGGTGCGCCGGGTGGACATCCCCAAGCCCTCGGGCGGGGTGCGCATACTCGGGGTGCCGACAGTGGCGGAAGATCCTGTTTGACGGTATCCCAGACGACGTCCCAAGCTACGTCGAAGTAGTCATGCACGACTTTGTTGCAGATACCGGGCATTTGAGCCCATGGCAGCTCGGGATGGGCGGCCATAAATTCCGGTGCCGCCTTCTGGATTCTTACCGCTGCCTCACCAATTACTATGAGGGTACGCGCGATGGCGTCTTGAGCCTGCTCATCCTGCTCGAGTGCCGGAAGGTCCACGAGCTCGCCGACGTAGCGCATTGCCCGCTCCATCGCCGAGGCGATGTGCTCAAGATAATCTTCGACCCGCTCCGGGTGGGTCACAAAGGCTCAGCCTGTCGCAAAACCTTTTCCCGGACTTTGGCCGGTAAGAAGCCCGGAGTCAGTACCGACACACGCACGCCCGTCAACTGCTCGGCCTCGCCCTCGATGCGCGCCAGGGTAAAGAGCGTCGTTCCCCGCACCGGCTCGATGAGCACATCCAGATCACTCTCCTCGGTATCCGTTCGAGTCAGCACTGAGCCGTAAATGCGCGGTTGCCTGAAGCCGTATCGGTTCAGCAGCTCGCGCAGCGCGCCGCGATGCAGAGCCAGCGCTTCGGATGGCCTCACGCGAGGTTGTGTCATCTTGAGCTCCGTGGTCACGTTCAGATAACGGTAGCGCGAACTTCGAGACTCCCGGCGCTCACGCTTGGGCGAGCGTGATCTAGCGTCCCACAGCTCGCCAGGCCCCGTAGCGCATTGCTTCGAGAACGTCCTCGCCCGCGGTTGGCGCCGATCTGACCCACAACCGTGGCCACGGTCACCCGCAGAAACCGCGGATGCAGGGCCTGCCGCCCATTACTTCCGGTCGCCGGGTGATGGGCTCAAACGTCGCCATTGGAGCTCTCCAAAGGGCCTCCCCAAAATGGTAGCCGATAGACGGAGGGTGGGGCAGCTGGGCCGCCGTCATTTGGTGCTGTTATGCCATTATAATCAACGGATTAGCGGACACAACCCATTATCCGAACCTTTTTTTGCGCCAATTAGAGACGTTCGCGGAGGTTCACTTGAATTTGCGCGGCGCGCGACATCGGTCGGCGGTTCGACCTTCATGATCCAGACTCGTCGGATACGCTCGATCAACTCGAGGTGCGCTGCATTATGTTTTGCGATGCCGTCGGTCGCGGATATGCGCTTCGACCTCCTCTGCGACTTCGGCGAGAGCCGAGCAGGTCGTCGATCTTTGAATTCCAGTATTCGATGTAGGTAACGTATGCCCGGCTCGACGTCAGAAACGCGACGTGTTCGGGACACGGGACCCGGTATGCTGGGATGCTCTGGATGCCTTCGCGGCGCGCCCTCGCGGCCCTGTGATGGCCGTCGATGAGGTTGTATTGACCGGGAGCGATCTCGGCGAGGATCACTGGGCGTGACAAATCGGCGGTCCCAATCGTCAATTCGTTCAGGTTCGCGCCGGTCCCTGCATACGGCATGTCCCTGAGCCCGACGAGCTCGGCCTGGAATCGTGATACAGCGACGATGTGGTTCAGCAGGCGGGTGATGTTGAACTCGAACAACCCGTTGGGGTAGAACTCATCTCCCTCCCGGGCTTCGCATGGCCGGAAGAGAGGATCGACTTTTAGCCGCAGCGGCACAGAGTTAGGGCGAGGTGGACTTGTCATTCATGGTAGCCAGTCAGTTCCTACAATGAGCCCTCGAAGGACTCATCGGCCGGACAACGAAGGCGAAAGCGACGCCCAGCTATTACTGCCCGATCCTGCAGCGGAGCGAAGACGGGCGGGGCTCGGAGCCTCTACCCATGAGCTTGTCTCACTTGTAGAGCGGCTGGCAAGTAGCTCCGAGGAGATGGCCGCCCGGGTCGACTATCTCACCGAGCCTAGCGCCGCCGCAACGGATTTGCAGCGTCGGATCCGTGCGATCCGCAATGGAACGCGGTTCGTTCCCTACGGCGAGACGCGTGGGTTCGCTGCCGAGATCGCCACGATTGCCGAGGACATCCGCAAGGATGTGCTCCCAAGGGATCCCGATAAGGCGGTAGCACTTGCCGAGAAGCTCATTGGCCTCGATCAGGTGATCTTTGAGCGCTCGGACGACTCGAGCGGGGTGATTGGCTATGAGCTACGCGAAGCCTGCGTGCTTTGGCTCGACGCGGCGGCGGCGGTGCGCACGCGCAGCACGGGCTGCGGCAGGGACTGGCCGGCGACCTTGTATGCCCTTTACCGATCCAATGACTACGGGGTGCGCGAGCCGCTGTTGGAGGAGGCGCGCCGACTGCTGCTCGAGGAAGAATTGCGACACTTGGCTGCACGCTTCGAGGCCGATGCGCGACGAACTCTGGAGGATCCTGCCGCCGGAGAGCCCGAACGCTATAGCGCCTGCAGCTCCTCCAGTGCGATGGGACTCGTAGCGCGCGCGCTTCGGGACCCGAAGCTCTACGAACAATCGATCCTTGTGCACTCCCCTGAGCCAAATGGCCTGCAGGCCAGTGACATCGCCAAACATTACCTCGACGCTGGGGATGGAGCGGGCGCATTGTGCTGGCTCAATGGGTCCGTGCCGGACAACGCTCGATTCGAGCGGCTCGATCTGATCGATCGAGCCTACGCGCTGCTCGGTGATCGCGAGCGACAGATCGAGATCCGGACGCAGATCTACCGGCGAGCACCGGGGATTCACACGTATCGAGCTCTGGCGGAAATTCTCTCAGACAGCGAGCGCGATGCGTTCCGGACTCGTGCCTGTGAGGAAGCGAAAACAAATCCGCATGTGGCGACCGCCGCCGAACTGCTGTTCGCGCTCGGGCAGCCCGCGCTCGCCGAGCAGCTCATTCTGGACCGCGCTAGTCAGATCGATGGGCGCAACTACGCTCTGCTGACGGATCTGGCAAAGACCGCCAAGGTACAGGGCCGGCTGTTGGCTGCAGTTCTGATCTGGAGGGCACTGCTCGACGCCATTCTCGCGCGTGGGTATGCGAAAGCCTATGGACACGGCGCGCGGTACCTTCTCGAGCTGCGCGATTTGGCCAAGCGCATCGACAATTACCGTGGCCATCCGTCGCACGAGTCCTACGAGAGCTCGCTGCGGATGGGACACGGGCGGAAGACAAGCTTCTGGGGGCGGCTGGGCTCGCCGTTGGGTCCGACTTAACGGGGCATCCTACCGTACAAGTCCTCACAGACGTGTCTGGCAGAATGGGCACATTGTCGAACGATATCGAAGCGGGTCTGTTATAAATGCCCGTATCGTAACGCTGGGTTTCAGTGATTCTCAATGGCGAAAGGCTTTGGCCAACAGCCCCAGCGAACTGAACCGGATAGAAGGAACACTTGTAACGGAACCCTTTGGCCTCTGCGGGATTAGTCCAAGCAGGTCGATGACCGCCTGCAAAGGCTTCTCCGGATGCCTCGCCGACAGTTCAGCAAGCAGGCAATCACCTCCGTGAGCGGTGAAGCTGTTGCGAACAGATAAAGCGAACTCACAGCGTCTGGCTGCCTGCAGCTTTAGTACAAAACTGTTGGGGGCGCCCCGCAGTTCTATCTCTTGCACAACAGCTCGCAGGTTGGCCAATCGGACAGTGCGTGGGAAACACTCGAGCGAGACTTCAATATCCTCGACCGTCAATCCGAACGGCGCCAGCACGGTCGGAATCCTTTCCACGACAGACCAATTGATCGGTAAGGGCTCGCAGTAGAACTCTAACTGCGTCATGAGCTCATCTTTCGCAGGTTGCACGTCCGGCGGCCTTGATTGGAGGGATAGAAAGGTCGTCACGGCATCGAGCAGTCGTGCAATTCTTGGACGCGGACCTGCTCCCTCGACCATTGCCAGGATCTTCTCGTACACGCGGAGAATGCGGACGGTCAGAGGTCGATCCTGCGGATCGTTGTGATGGAGCGAGACGCTGAAATCGTCGGGAGCGCCGGATTTCTTCACGTACTCCACGGCATCGGCGATGGAAAGGAATTGTGTGGTTTCTGGGCCGTACGTGACACTGACAATGGCGTACTCGCGCTGAAAGCCATTGGCCTCGAGCTCCGAAGGCAGTTCAGAGACTATTGACCAATCAAGATTGCGCAACATACATGCGCGTTCGATCTTCATATCGCCCCCGAATGTTACATTCTTCTGTAGCTGGAGCGAGTGTATTAGCGGCAATGTCAGTGACAATGAAGGAGTGCGGATTCGTCGATCTGGCATTCCGGTCATTGAATCTTCGAAGGATGCGCTACGAATCGGCGCTCACCCGGAAGGCCTGATTTTGATACCGCCAATCGGCGCTCGCCAGGATTGCATCCACCAATGAGCCGGGGGCGGTCTCGTCGAGATCTCAAAGGCAGGCCATCCGACCTAGGCTCTGCCCTCTACTTGATTCGCTGTCCATGCTCCCACCATTCGATAAGGTGAAAAGGCGCGTCGAGCGAGCTGTTATCGATGATGGCACCGATATCCGCGAATGCCAGCGCCTGGACGGCATTGTGCACCGTGCGCGCAAACCTTGCCTCGAGCTTCTCTGCCGGGACGTCGTGGCCACCGCGGGCGACACGCTGCGCGACCCGAGCAGCGCAGAGTTCGGGATCAGAAAGACGGATCCAGAGGAACACCACGGCATAGCCGGCCGCCTGCGCCTCACGCAGGAACTTCACCTTGTCGCCCATCCGATCGGATAAAACCGTTTCCATGCAAAAGGCGGGTGACGGTTTCTCTGCTGCGGTGCAAGGTGGTCACGCGCAAGTACCTGAAGGCATGAGGCGTTCGGAATAGCGTTCCACGGGAAAGCGGTAGATGCCGCGTAAATTGATATGCCGATGTCCGACCGGCCCGATGCTGCGCAAAGCGTCGACCGAGTAGCGAGGGGCTGTGCGCTGGGCCTCGCGATCGACGGCGCGCTGCAAGCGCTGCGTATTCCACGCCATGACGCAGTTGGTCACCAGGGTGAGTGCGCCAGAGGTGGCGATGAGCTCCTCGGGGCGGCGACCGCGTTTTGCAGGCAGCGCCTGGGTGCAGATCTGTCGCTGCAGGGCATGGACGGACTCGCCCCGTTCGAGTACTTGGTAGATCGAACGGCGAAAGTCGGGCAGCGTGAAGTAGTCGCACAGATAGACGGTGCGCAGGAGCTGCCCGAGCGCGTGACCAGCCCGATAGATCCGGTCGCCCCGCGCAGCGCTGCCCAAGTGTTCAAGGACATCGCTTGCTGTTCGCCAGCCCTGTTCAATGGTGGCGACCATGCGCATCAGATCGTCCCAGGCCTCGCGGATCGGTTCGAGCGAGACATCGCGAACGACGAGATCGGCGATCTCGGCGGGCACGTCGAAGCGACGTGGCACGTGCAACTTACGATCGCGCAGACTGTAGAGGCGTGGGCACAGATCAAAGCCCAGCAGCTTGGCGACGGCCATCGCGACGTCGGTATATCCGTGCGTGTCAACGGCAATACGCTCAAGGCGAGTAATCGATTGGCGGATGGCCCCTTCAATGGCGGCGCCGGCCTGCCGCGTGGAGAGCAGCAGTGGCTGATCGTAGACGATGCCCCAGCGATCGAGCACGTGGGTGTAGGTGCCGACGGCATGATGGCGTCGCTTCGGGTCGACCCGCGCGAGCCATAGATGCCGACTGACGTCCAGGCTCATCAGATCGCTGGAAGCCTGGAACCCTTGCCCCCACTGCTGCGAGAGCGGCTGGGCGAGCAGAAACTCGACCACGGTATCGTTCGCGCGGCGCAGAGCCCGCTCATCTTCGAGCAGGAGCGAGGCGCGGCGAATCGCTGAGAGCCGTACGCCCGGGATCATCATCGCCACGTCGGTGCTGTCGAGCGCCAGAGCCGCCACGAGCAAGGCCGCGTACAGCGGCACGAGCTCCTCGGGCGAGGCCGGCTGTCGGCCCAGCAGTTCGCAGCTGAAATGGGTCTCGCCATCGACGGCCAGCAGCAGTTCCGGCAGCTGCGCGCGGCCCACGCGCGCGTAGAGCTGCTCGCGCAGCCGATCGGCGTCGCCGCGCTCGACGGTGATGGCCGGATCATCGCTGAGACCGAATAGGACACGCCCGTTATCGATACGAATATCCCCATTGCCGGCAGCATGCCCGACCGCCTGCAATCCGGCGGTGAGCTGCGCTAGCACGCGCTCAAGATACGGCTCAGCCGTTGCGGGCAAGCGGCGTCGATCCAAGAACGAGGAACGCAGCGCGTTCCAGCGCTCGCCGCTCAGAAGCATGCGATGCTGTCCGCCGTAATGCTCGGCGTGGGGTAGCCAGAGCGAGCCGTTCCGCAGGCCTCGGCGCACGGCCCACAGTGTCGCGGCTTCGAAGGCGCGGAAGGCCTGATGGCGATCACTGGCTTGGATCAGCTCATTCCAGGCATGCCCCATAGGCGCCTTGGCCCAGTCGTATAAGTCAAAATACTGCTCGCGGTAGCACTCGTTGAGATCGCGTAGCGCGGCCATGACCGGGTTTTCGCAAGCGCCTTGCAGCTGCAGCGGGATCAGCATCTTGAGCAGCGGCCGGATACGCCGCTGATCGGCAGCCAGCCGCTCTCGCACTTGCGCCGCGCGCGTGCGACGGGTGGATCGGGCTCCAGCCTTCCAGGGTGCCAGGAGGCTGCGCGCCCAGTCGCGAAATGCCTGGTCGGAGAGCTGTGGGTCGTCCATCGCGTCCGCCAGCTGTTGCGCGAGTTCGACAGGCAGTGTCGGTTGCGGCTCGGGCCGCGCCAATGCCTGCGCCCAGCGCCAAATCTCTGCAATGCGCATCTCGATCAGGCGCAGCACCGTATCGCTTTGACGTGTCGCCAGCACCGTGAGCAGTGCGCCGGTCTGCAATGTCCGGCGCGGCTCCGCGATCTGTCGCACCTTCACCGGTCGCCGCCGGCGCATACGCCGTGCGTAGCCACGCAGCCGCTCGAGTGGAACGCCGGGAATCTCAGTGGGTGGCGAGAGCGCCAGGATCGCGTGAAACTTCGCCACTTCCTCATCGAGCGTTTTGGGCGAGCGCTTGCGCGGTGGACGACGCAGCCACTCAAGCAGCATGATCGGTCCTGGGCTGCGCTCGACCAGTAGGCGCGGCAGCCAGCTCTCGCGCACTCTCGCCGTCGTCGCTGCGTCCAGGTGGCGCCGATCGTCTACCTCTACCAGGTGAATCGCACGTCGTACCCACTCATCGATCTCTCGATCACCTGGGATCAGTCGCCGCCGGGAAAACAGCTCTTCTCGAGCTTGACGTGCCAGACGATGCCGATCGAGCGTGACCGACGAGCCGGCCACCAGTGCGTCGAGGACGGCCGTGACGTCCGCCGTCTCGGGCCGTCGGAAATCGCAGTGCTCACAGACCCACGTTTGATGATCAAACAGGGTACGACCGCGGCGATACAACGCCCGTAGCGTGGTCAGTTCTGGCGCCGGCATGTTGAGCTGACGCCCGACATGCTCCAGCACGGCATGGGGAACATAGTCCAACGCATCGAGTGTGCTGCCGGTCATGCGCACGAAACCGATCTGAATCGCCGCTCCGAGACGAGCCCGGCTGCGAAATCGCCGACGCAGTCGCTGTCGATCCTGCGCACCGAAATTGAAGAATCTCCGTACCTCGAACGCGCTCATCTCCCGTGGAAATCGGCGCCAGCCCAGGTAAGACCACAGCAGCGTGCGCATCGGCAGCGACCGCAAGCCTACGCTGGTCCGGCTCACGCCGCGTAGGCGGCAATACCGCGGCGCAGCAGAGAAACCGTCACTTTGTGTATGAAAAGTACGCGACCCCCACATGGCACCCCACGGCACCGATCGTTTGGCGGTCCACGTCGATGGCAATGACTACGATGGAGAAATGAGCACGGATGCGGCTGGAATTACAGCCTGTCTCTTCGCGCTAAGTCACCTGTCCTTCCAGGTGCGGAACACTCAGATCGACGAGCACTACCACATGCTGCGAGATTTCGCAGGCAGACCATCCGGAGGCAGCCGCGATCTTCGCTGCCATCGACTAAAGGGGCACTTTGTCTCAGCCCGGGCGCTGGCGAGAGCGCTCGGGCCTCCTCTTTAGCCCGGGCGATGGCCCTGCGCATTCGAAAATCCCGTGACTCCTTGTTATCCACAAAAGCCGTGGATAAAGCTGTGGATAAAAGATCTACAGAGTCCCCGCGACGCTGAATTAGCGGCTGTATGTCGATTGGCGATCTTTTAACCGCAGGGTCGGTTACGCGGGCGCAACTGGCCCGCTTTATTTATGCCACCGCTCGCCGCCCACAGATCCCGGGAGTAAGGGGTCTTGCCTTAGCCGTTTGATTTTATCGCGCCGTTCTCGCCGTCAAGGACTGCGCTCGAGGCCGCTGGCCCCCGCGCTTGCGAGCGGCTGCGCCGGCCTTCGACTGCTTCGCTGCGGCGTGAGGCATCCGCCTCGGGCAATCCCGCCCGAGCTCACGGAGAAATGGTATGGACGCCTCCCACCTAGAATGACTCGGTGCACGAATACTGAAGTGGGGGACGAAGGTGGAGCGGACCCTGCCGGTTCCAACGGCATCGAAGTGCCCCAGGTGGAAGATAAGATCTTCAGAGGCAACCGGAGGGTCCGAGATGAAGCTTAGCGTGGTCGGAATTGATATCGCAAAACGTGTATTTCAGGTGCATTGGGTGGAGACGGAAAGCGGTGAAGTTGTGAGCGTCCAACTCAAGCGCGAAAGGTTCTTGGAGCACTTTGCAAACCGCGCGCCGTGCCTGATCGGCATGGAGGCATGTGGCGGGTCACAGCACTGGGCTCGCGAGCTGCAGAAGCTCGGGCACCAAGTGAAGCTGCTCTCGGGGCGGATGGTCAAGCCGTTTGTGGGCGGGAACAAGAATGATGCCGCCGATGCACGCGCGATCTGGACTGCGATGCAACAGCCGGGCATCAAATCGGTGGCAGTCAAGAGTGAGGCACAGCAGGCGATCCTCGCATTACATCGGATGCGAGCACAACTGGTGAAGTTTCGCACCGCGCAGATCAACGGCCTGCGTGGGCTACTGACCGAATACGGGGAAGTGATGCCTCAGGGTCGAGCGGGGATCGAACGCGATATTCCTGCCGCTCTGGGGCGCTTGGCTCAGCGCTTGCCCGCTGTCGTTATCGACACTCTGCGCGAGCAGTATGCGCGCCTCGGGCAGCTTGATCAGCAAGTGCAGAGCATCGAACGGCGCCTGCGGCAATGGCATAGCGAAGAGCCGGCGAGCCGGCGAATTGCCGAGATCCCCGGGGTCGGAGTCCTGACAGCTACGGCGGCGATAGCCACGATGGGCGATGCGAGGGTCTTCAAGTCCGGCCGCGAGTTTGCCGCATGGCTGGGTCTGGTGCCGCGCCAGAGCGGTACCGGGGGGCGCGTCCGTCTGCTCGGTATCAGCAAACGCGGCGATACGTACCTTCGAACGCTTCTGATCCACGGTGCGCGCGCCGCGATGACCCACAGTAAAGAGCCGTCCCAGTGGGCAAAGGGTATTGCCGAGCGCCGACCGAAGAATGTCGCGATCGTTGCGCTGGCAAACAAGATGGCACGCACTATCTGGGCTTTATCGGCCCACGGGCGGGCATATCAATCGGGGTATGTGAGTCGGCCCATGTAAGGCTCAGCATTGCTGAGCTTCAACTAAACAGAATGAGGTGGGTAGCCAAGGATTAAGCAAGGTTGTCACACAATGTGATGGCAAACAGGTCAGACCGGGACCCGCCAAGCCTGTATGGTCGCTTGAGCTTCGAGCTCACTCGGAGAAATGAGGCGCGGATCAGCGGAATCCATCAGGGCCCGCAGGCTTCGGTCTGCAATACAGGCCGGATATAAAACTGCAGCTGCGCTTGTCGATCATCACATAAAAATGACCTTGCGATCGGGGGGCGTCCATATAAGCGACCATGTCGCACACCAAATCCCTTTATACCCTTGATGCCGCTGGTCAGTCGAAGGAGCCCATGGCCGATGCACCTTTAAGTAAGCACATCCACACGAGAGCTATGCCCTTACGCAGTCAATGTGAGGCAGAGGAGCCGCAATTCGAACGCACTGAGCCGGTGACGATAGAGTTCTCTAGCGACGGCGACATCACCTATCAAAGGGGATTCGTATAGGAGTACAACTTCAGCCCTCACCGTTCAATATATCAGCGCGAAGACTTGCGGGTCGATCAGCCCATGGTCACTCATTTGGAATTACCGTCGTACCCAATAAGGGCGGGTCGGGCTGGGCGAGATTGACGTCGTTACGTCTCTTCCGATGAAGCGATAACGGCCTCGGTGTCAAAGCGGTCCGTAACCGCACATAATTGCCGCGGTGAACTGTGCCGCTCGGTGCTGTTACGTATGGCGTCGCCGAGCGACGAAATAGTTTTAGGAGCTTTAGGCGCCCGCGCCGGAACCAGCTTGGTGCGTTAGCCCGCTGCCTTCCGGCACCGGGTCCGTATCGGATCCAGTCACATTCCGAAGAAGTGCCGTTCGTGTCGGCACGGTGCCTCGATGGTCAGGCCGCGGCCACGAGCTGCCAATTCTTCGGCAGGATGACGGACTCGATGACGTGCACGACACCATTACTCGCGACCATATTTGCCCGCGTTACTCGAACTCCATTGACTCGTACGTCGGTCGCCGACACCATCGCGGTCAGTGTAAGCCCCTGCAGAGTCGCCATTTGGCCAGACTTCAAATCCTCGGTCAGGAGATGCCCGGCCACAATGTGATAATTCAGTACGGCCTTAAGTCTTGCAGGATCTTTAAGTAGGGCTTCGAACGTCCCTGCAGGTAGGTTCACAAACGCCTCGTCGCTCGGCGCAAAGACCGTGAACCACCCCTTGCCGGTCAGCATCCGGGTTAATCCCGCAACCTCAGCCGCAGCAGCAAAGGTCCTTAAATTTCCGGCAGCGCTCGTCAAAGCAACTATGGTGGTTGCTTTTGGCGCGATGTCAACCGCCGCTTCCGTGGCAGTAGATCTTCCTGATAAGTCCATAAAACGCTCCAAGTTACGGTCGCCGAGATTTCATAGGCAGCTCAGCTCGAAGTGCAGCTAAGAGCCCAGAGTATGCGCTCTAGACGGACGAGAATGTGCGGACTACAGAAGCATTAGACGCTTGCGCGGACCGCCATTTGATCGTCGCGAACGCAGCAGGGATAGTGCGATGAGAAAGCTTTCCAGTACTGGAGAGCCAGCATCGGCATCATATTCCGTTGCGCCACGGTAGGGATCGACGGTCGTTTACAGCATCGCGCGGGCACGACGTGCTAAATAGGGCGCAGCAGCGACCCGCTGTGGCGGCGCGCTTCGCGCGCTGCGCCTCTCTACTTGGTGTGAATGGCTCCGTTCTTATCGATATCAAAGCTGACAGATTTTCCTTCCTTCGTGGCCGCACCGAGCCAATCGTCTCCGTTCTTATGCAGGTCGGCGATAGCGGTATAGCCCTGTTGGGAGATCAGCTGAGTGATCTGGTCCTGATTCATCACTGCCGTTCCGACATAGCCTGATCCAGTTTCCTCATGACCCGAACAGGCCGAGAGCACAAACAATAGCGAGCAGCACATCGTTGATGTCCACCACGTCGCAGGCCGCGGCTTGTGAGAGCGCTGCTCCATGCGCCGCGCTAAGGCGCGTTCACATTTGCATCGGGTGAGATTGCAACGTACGTGCATTGGAGGCATCCCCTTTAGTATGGTTGCCCATTGGTGATGGGCGGTAAGCTACCCGACGGTCATGGGCTTCGAGCCGGTTGCTAATTGTCTTGCCGACGACCTGGGCCGCGGCATCCGCGGCCCAGGTCGCTGACAGATCAGGCTGTGGGAGCCGCAAGGTTTCCGCAGGCGATTGTCAACGAGGGATTTGCAGGTGAGGCCTGCACGCTAGCGAAGTATTTTCCCGCGGTCGGGGTATGGACTGAAACCGTCGCGTCCGCGACCCCCATGCCTTTGGAATCGACATGCAATGGCGCGTAGTCTTCGGGAGCCCCGAATACCCCCTCATCGGCACCACACTGGCCGCGATGAATGGCCCAGGGGTGCACGCCCCCCGGTGAGGTGTTCCCGAGCCTCAGGACGACCTGAGTGGTTCCGAGCTTCCGCCCGGGCTCCATTGATGCCGATCCGCTCATTTGCACCGCGCCGGCCAGTTCCGGCGGGCTCGCGATGTTTGCATGCCAGGTGCTGTTGAGATTTACGTCCGCGGTGCTTACCTCATCGGCGGGTTTGGATTGCAACATGCTGCAAGCACCAAGCGTCAGCGCGACCGTCAGAACCACGAGGGATCGATGGATCGGGATATCTCGCATAAGGCTTTCAGGTCTGTTGATGTTCACTTAGCTCTCCGTTGCCGTGCGTGCCGGAGCCCTGCTCCCGGACACGCAAGTCGCGATTTGGTAGCCGGAGCTTACAACGCGGTCGCTTATATCTCTGTGCGTCAACGAACGGAGAGCACAACCAACGGCCGACGACTGCTGTGTACGGCGGCGCACTGACGAAGTCGCTCGTAGCGCCTACGTTATACGTAAATCCAAAGCCATTGCTTAGTCAATTACGACGATTGCGAATTGCTTTTCGTGACGATCGAGCGCCGTTGGCTCGATAATGGCTGCGGGTAGACAGCGCGAAATGCAAGAGACCGATTGAGGATCATCCCATGAAGGAGCGTTTGGTCGACATCATGCTGGGCGGTAGAGTGGTACACACCTTTCCGATCTCGATCAGCGATCCGCTCGCCCAGACGAATGATGAAGCTTTCAAGAAGAAAGCCCTCCAGGCGGCGGCTAACGCGCAGCTGGTTTCGAACCGCGACCTGACCGTCCTGAGCGCGACCATGCATGTCAGCCGTCGCGGGGCGCTGCAACCGGACGGCGATCATCTCGATGTGATGGCGGAGACCAAGCCAGGCCTGGACCAGCTTGTTCGAGAGCGCGCCTACAGTCTTTGGGAGCAGGCGGGGCGACCCGAGGGCAGAGCCGAGGAATTCTGGCACCAGGCTCAACATGAGCGCTGGCGCCACCGTGCGTACGCAGCGTGGCAGCGGGCAGGGAGCTCTGCGGGCAACGCGGACGATCACTGGAACGACATTCGGGTTGAGGCACCTTGACGCATTCTTAGACTCCTCGCGTCGGCCTGGGCGCGCACTCCCTCCGGCTGCAAACCATTAGAGCGACCTGGAGATCGGGGTCATCGTTCGGCTTGTCCTCGCCATGCGGATTGATGCCAAGGTGATGCTCGCGCGCGGGATCGGTGCCCTCCTCTTCACAGTTAGCGGCTCTGTACGTGAACCCACAGACAATCACCCGAAGCAAGATTAAAACGGCCGATCTGAGTGCCGGCGTCGTCGGACGGTGCCGCGATCGATCTGGTGCAGTGGCAAGGGCAAGCCCACCGATTTGGAGACCAAACGTCGGTACTTTAGATGCTACAAGACTTCCTCCAAGCCCACCGCAATGAGCTGATCGCACGGTGCACCTTTAAGTCAAACCGACGACATGCACCCGATCCTGCCCATGGACCGTTGGAACATGGCATTCCACTCTTCATTGAACAGCTCATCGAGACGCTGCAAGTGGAGCATGTGCGTGAGCCCCTCGCACGCGGAGAGATCTCGACGAGTCACTCGGAGGGCGGCGCGCCCAAGTTCTCTGAGATCGGCGGCTCGGCTGTGCAGCACGGCCGCGAGTTATTAAAACGTGGGTTCACAGTCGAGCAGGTCGTCCACGACTATGGTGACTTATGCCAAGCTCTAACCGAGCTCGCCTTCGAGCGCGGCGAGTCGATTCAGGTGAAAGAGTTCCGCACACTCAATCGCTGCCTTGACGACGCCATTGCCGATGCGGTCACGGAATTCTCGTATCGGAATAACTTGAAAATCGCAGAACAAAGCACGCAAGCGCTGAATGAGCGGCTCGGCGTCCTGGCGCACGAGCTACGTAATCAAATACACACCGCTTCGCTCGCGCTCGTCGCCATCAAATCCGGCAACGTTGGGCTCAGCGGGTCAACAGGTGCAGTACTTGAGCGTAGTCTGAATGAGCTGCGCAGTCTGGTTGACCGCTCCCTGGGCGACGTGCGCAGGGCGGCAGGTTTGCCGCCCCAACGCCAACTGATCGCTCTGGCAGACTTCATCGCCACACAGAAGGCCGCGGCGTCACTAGAAGCCCAGGCACGAGGCTGCATATTGAAGGTGACAGCCGTGGATCCAAATTTGGCCGTGGAGGTGGATCGGGGCCTACTGAGTTCAGCCGTGGGAAATCTGCTACAGAATGCGTTCAAGTTCACGCGCCATGGAACCGACGTGTCGTTGAGGGCGTTTGCGGCGGATGATCGGATATTGATCGAAGTCGAGGACCGATGCGGGGGTCTCCCGTGCGGACACGTCCAGGAGTTGTTTCTGCCATTCTTGCAGAGCCATGAAGATAAATCGGGGCTCGGTCTTGGCCTATTCATCAGTCAGCGCAGTGTCGCTGCTAATAAGGGCGTTTTGAGCGTGCGAAACCTGGCCGGCTGCGGCTGTATCTTCAGCATTGACTTGCCGAGACACTCCCTGCCGCCCGATCCCGCAGGCGAAGTTAGCGCGTAAACATCCATACCGGATGCTCCAGTCTATCCGCTTGCTATGGGTCCCACACTAGGTGCCATGTGCCCGCGCACCTGAATAGCAACTGCCGGCGCCTCGAGCACGAAAAGCCACAGAGCAGGAAGTCTGGACACTTGGTGCGGCGTCTCACCCTTCAGAGTGAGTGGGCACCGCAGGAAAGCCGGTCATCATCCCAAGGCGCTCGTCCCATAGTTTTAGCCGGGCGCACTTCAAGCTGCCGAGCAGAGTAAGCTTGGGCGAGCCTTGCAGCGTGGAATTAGCCTCAAAGGCCGCGCGCAGGCGGTAGTTCGGGATGCGCGGCTCCAGATGGTGGATGTGGTGAAAGCCGATGTTCCCTGTGAACCAATGCAGTATTCGCGGCAGGTCGTAATAGGAACTGCCGAGGGTGGAGGCTCGAGCATAGTCCCAGACGTTCCGACGAGCCCAGTAGGCGCCCTCAAATGTGTGCTGTACATAGAATAGCCAGACGCCAACCGCTCCTGCGATCAATACCGTCGGCAGCTGTACCCACAGCAGCACCAGCAACATGACATGCCGGCCGACCAGCCACGTGGCCGATCCGCCGATGAGCAGCAGCATGAGGTCATTGAGCAACACACTGATCCACTCCTTCCTCCAAGAGAAGGGCAGATTAAAGGGAAGCCTGTGCTTAATCAGCAGCTGGTACAGCGGGCCGATTCCCAGCATCAACGGCATGCTGCGATAGCAGCGGTAGCCAAAGCGCTTCCATAAAGGGCTCGCCCAATATTCGCGCACGGTGTAAGTTCTAATGTCTCCGAATTCGCGACGGTCCAAATTGCCCGACGTGCCGTGATGGACGGCATGGGTCCTTTTCCAATAGTTGAAGGGGAATAGCGTCATTAGGCCAAGGCAGGCACCTATCCAGTGGTTAGCCCGTGGTGAGCTAAAGAAGGAACCATGCCCGCAGTCGTGCTGAATGATGAACATCCGCACGTACAGCCCGGCGGTCGGCAGCGCCAGCAGTGGCGTCCATCCGTGCCCCCACCCCGCTCGCACGCTCCACACCATGAACAGCCACAGAGTCCAGAACGTCAACACAGTACTCGCCAGTTGCCATAGCGCCCTAGGAAGCGACGGCTTTGCAAAGCTTGCACGTAGTTGCCGCAGCTCGGGGTCCGGAACGACGCGAAAGGCCGCGCGGATCATGCTGTGCCAACGAGCCGATCAGCCCGCTGTACACGCCTCCCCTTGCCGATAGAAGCCGTCCTCACAGGTCCAATCATTGCCAGAAGAGTCGAGATATGCGTGCGCCGGTAGAGTCAGGGAGGCGCAGCTAGCCGCCTGTTGCTCGAATCCCCGTTCGCACTTCCACCCGTCACCCTGCGCATTAAGATAAGCATTCGGGGGAACCCTCACAGGAATGCACGTATTCAGTCGCTTGGTGAAGCCACGCTCGCATTGCCAGCCGTCCCCCGCATTGACCAGATATCCCATGTTGGGGACCTTGATCGCGTCGCAGCGGTTGCCTTCTGCGTGATAGCCACGGTCACACATCCAACCCCGATCGGAGGCGTCAAAGCCCTCACTTGAGTATGGTTCGGTGGAATCCGTGTCGCTCAAATCGAATATGAAGGCGTTGGCTGGCACGAGAATCCGGGCGCAGCGGTCTCCATCTTCAGTGCGGTAACCGCGATCGCATCGCCATCCGCTGCCGAACAGAGCGTCGTCGGCATGTGCATTGGCGGGCACCTTTACGGCCGTACAGCTTTGGTCCGTCCGGGTATATCCGCGATCGCAAGCCCAATCGGCGCCAGACGTGTCGAGGTAGGCGTGCAGCGGCACTTTTACGGCTACGCATGTCCCATCGCCGGTCGAGAATCCCCGCAGACACTCCCAACCGCCGTAGCCGTTGGCGCGCGCATGGCTCGGTATCGGGGTTGTCAGAGTCTGCGCGGAGGCGCCAGCCGCTGTGGCAAGCAGCAGGACCGCGATCGTTAACCCTGGTCGCGCATGCTGCGCTACGAATCTGGTAACCATGAAGCCGCTCCTTTACGAATCGCTGCACGAGTGCCCGCTGAGATCTGCTGCTCGCGTGGTCTTGCGCGCGGATGGCGAGCGACAAGAGATACGGCCAGACCGAGTGGTGACTGTAAATGTACCGCCGGCCGCGAAGCTGTCTGTGCGCTTGCGCGCACATGAAGGCGGGGGGCGCACTCAGGGCTTCGCCGGATCAGTGGGGAGTCCTAGGTATCCACCAGCGGCAGCGCCCGACCGGCGTAGGCATATCATGCGAAAAGCACTACGTAAGCGGAGGTGTGCCAGAGTCCCCGGCCGCAACTTGGGGGGGCCACCTGCGACCTGGCTAGTCTTGTGCCGCCGTCAGTTAGTAGCCGCCCTTCACCGGCATCGCCCGTTGGCGGCGAAGACCTCCATGGGCAACGCGTGCCATCAGCGGCGTCCAGTATATCCAAGGGATGCTCGCGCGCGTGTACATGGCGATGCCGAGAGCATCGTGCATGCATTGCCCACTCGTGCGGCAGTGTCGTGGTCACCAGCGCGGCTGGCATGAGGCGACTACGGTGAGCCGTCGGTGCGCTAACGGACAGAATCTGCCGGACGTTCAGGTATAAATACCGCGCTTGGAAGGTTCATCTCACAGGCGCCGTTATGCCGTTTGGATAATTTGCAGCGCGAATGTGACAGCCACGCAACCAGAACCCATTGGCCTGCCAGTCGCGACAATTCCAAACTGCTGTGATGCGCGATTGGGACAAGATGCCGCTCGTCCGTTGCCTAAATTCAGATGTCGGGGAAGCTTTCAGCTTATATCGACCCCTCAATTCAAACCTCCCTTGTGGTCATCCTATGAGCAATGCTGTAGTTGGTAACGAGTCAGAAGCACTGCGGCGCCTGTGGGCGGAGTATCGCCTCGCCGCGATCGCAGGCATCGAGATCATGGACCGGGAGGGCACAGGACCGGTGGCGCTGGCGCAAATTATTCAAGCGGGCGAAAGGGCTAGTCGGGCGATACGCATCATTCAGGAAGTTCTCGCGAGGAAGGACGTTCAGCGAGAGGCGGCGATTTCCCTGACATTCCTCGATCTGCCACATCCTGAATTGACCGGCCTGGCGCTGCAGGGAAACCCGGTCTGAGGCCGGCGCGGCTGTCGCGGGCGGCGCACTCAAGCGTCAAATTTGCTGAGCGCTGAGGATGGGAAGGTTACAAACGCATCCTGATGCCGACCTCGATGCTCGATAGGCGAATCCGCCTGTGACCTGCCACACCCTTTGGCCCTGGCGCTTGACAGCAACGCCGGCCTTGACCAGAGGCCTCAGTGCGGCCAGTGGCTGCTGCATGACTACTGCATGGGCGGCCAAGGCTAGGCGGAAGGGTGTATGGATTATGGACCGGGGGATCACTTGCTACTGACGTCGCGCGTTCACGCGCGCAATCAGCTGCTCAGTGCCCTACCAGCGCGGGAACGTCAGCATTTGTTGGCGCGGTGCGAACTGGTCACTCTCCGCTTTGGGGACGAACTCCATAGGCCGGGCGAACGCATCCGGCATGCGCTATGTCCCACGGAGAGTTTCGTGTCGCTGATCGTTCCGATCGACGGGCACGCCGGGCTGGAGGTTGGCCTGATCGGCGATGAGGGGATGCTCGGGGCCTCGCTGCTGTTGGGCATACAGATAGCGCCGTGGCGCGCATTAGTACAGGGCGCCGGCGGCGCGTGGCGGATCGGAGCGTTACCATTTCGCAAAGAGCTGGAGCGTAGCGCGGCGCTGCGCGAGAGGTTGAACCGCTACCTGCATGTAACGATGAGCCAGCTGGCAGGAGCGGCCGCCTGCAACCGCTTTCACTGGGTAGAAGTTCGGTTGGCGCGCTGGTTGCTAATGACTCGCGATCGTACCCACGGCAATGAATTTCACATCACGCAGGAGCTGCTTGCGTACGTACTGGGGGTGCGTCGTGCCGGTGTCACCCGAGCTGCCAGCTCGCTGCAGAAGCGCCGTATGATCCGGTACCAGCGCGGCCATATCGCCATCGTCGACGGTAAAGCGCTGGAGAGCGCGGCCTGTAGCTGCTATGCAGTAGATCGGGACATTTACACCGGTACGCTGAAGTAGCCGATCCCTCAAGCATGGTAGGGCCATGTCGCTGCCGGCCGCTTGATACCCGCCGAGGCGTCAGATCGCGAACATGACCGGCCGGGTTCCGTCTGTGCGCTAGGACACGTACCAAGATAGTGCGTGCTATGCTGCCTCCATCAGCTTGTAATCTGGCGCTGATAAACTCATGCCGATTCCGCATGTTCCGGAAGGAAGCCGTCTCCTTTCAGCACTTTCTAGCGATGAAAGCTCACGCTTGGCCCCGCACCTGCAACTGGTGCCGATGCCCCTAGGGCACGTGTTGTACGAGTCCGGCGACGTGCAGCGCTACGTGTATTTTCCGGTCGATTGCATCATCTCGCTCCTCTACGTCATGGAAGATGGCTCATCGGCTGAAATATCGGTGGTGGGCAATGAGGGGGTCGTCGGAATCTCACTATTCATGGGTGGCGAGACCACGCCCAGCCGGGCCATTGTGCAAAGCGCCGGCAAGGCCTATCGGCTGGTGGCCCAACAGCTCAAGGCGGAATTCCATCGCAACGGTGGGATGCAGCAATTGCTGCTACGCTACACACAGGCGCTGATCACCCAGATGGCACAGACGGCCGTGTGTAACCGGCATCACTCAGTTGACCAGCAACTGTGCCGTTGGTTGTTGCTGTCCTTAGATCGTCTCCCCTCTAACCAGTTGACGATGACGCAGGAACTCATCGCCAATATGCTCGGCGTGCGCCGCGAAGGGGTGACCGAAGCGGCCGGTAAGCTGCAGAAGCTCAAGACCATCCGCTACACGCGCGGGCAGATCACCGTCCTGGATCGACCGAAGCTCGAAGAGCTTTGCTGCGAATGCTATGCGGTGGTCAAGAGAGAAACGGATCGGCTGCTGCCGTACGGCGCGGGTCGCTAGCGGGGGTGGCCGCCGCGCAGGCACAGCCGGGCGCTTGCGAAGAATCTTCGAACCCCTTGAGCAGGATCTTCGGAGTATTGGCTGCGATCCGAGGGTTGGCGGCGTGCCGCTCCCGGACAGCCTCAACAAGTTCGTGTGTTTGTCCGCTACCGCCCCAAGCACGCAAACTCGCGCAGCGGCGAGAGGCTTTGTGGCCGCGGTAGACCCGCATGGCTGCTCTAGGTGGGTGCGCCACCGTACCGACTGATCGACAAAGTGCGATCAAGATGGCCGAGGATAGATCAGGAGAAGGACGATGCGCGGCGATGAAGGGAACGATGGCTGGCAGCGTTTTCTGGACAGACTGAGGCGATTGTGGGGCAAGCTCCGAGGCTCCGGACAAGTTCCTACGCCCACCCTCGGCGCGTACGCAGTGGATGGACGCTAACCACAAACTGGCCCTGACGCCGCTATCCTCGCCGCTCGAAATGGGCGCTGCATCGTCCGATGTTTTGACGGGCAAACAAGCTCCGGCGCAGGCGGTGCAACAAGAAAGCCAATTGTCTGCCTGGGAAGACGAGGGCGGCGCCTTGGCACCGTCCGGTATCGCGGACCCGTCGTTGACGTCAGCCCGAATCGATCACGGCTGAGCTTGCCCGTCAGCGCCTCGTGAAGCTGCCTGCAGCGAAACTCAGGCGGCCCTCTAATTCTCACAGCCTCGAACTAGGAGAAACCACGGTGACCATCGAAAGATGCTTGGCACGACCGGTGCCCAAGCCGTGGGGAAGCACGGATCTGCGGCCCTGGAATGCGCATCATGACAGCGGTGCCGCCATCGGCGAGCTGTGGTTCGGGAGATCCGACCCACAGGCCACGGAATCGGCGCTCCTGTTGAAGCTCCTTTTCACCACTGCACCGCTCTCGATTCAAGTGCACCCAAACGACAGCTTCGCGAGCTCCATCGGGCTGCCGCGCGGCAAATGCGAGGCCTGGTACATCCTCTCGGCGACACCGGATGCTCAGATCGGACTTGGGCTGAAGCAGCAGGTAAGCCCCGCACAGCTGAGAGCATCGATTGATGAAGGGTCCATTTCGGATCTGGTCCATTGGCGTAGCGTCCGCGCCGGCGATGTGGTCTTCGTTCCCGCCGGTGCCATCCACTCTATTGGCCCCGGGGTGGTCCTCGCGGAAATTCAACAGCGAAGCAACACCACATTCCGCCTATTCGACTACGGCAGGCAACGCGAGCTGGATGCGACTAATGCGGTGGCGGCTGCCAGCACCAATCAAGCTGAGGATCAGACGGCCCCTCGCCGCCTGAGCGCTGCGAGGACGCTTCTCGTAGCCAGTCCCCACTTCGTGCTCGAGTACGTGGAGTTCCCCTCCGGTGCGATCCGCACCCTATTTGCGGTGCGCGAAACATGGTTATTCGCCCTCTATGGCGGCGCCTGGATCAGCGGGATCGATGCTCATAAGAATGAGGTAGTGTTTCTTGAGGCGGATAACGCGCATATCGAAGTGGGACCGACGGGCCTGCGGGCCTTGATCGCCTACGTCGGCTCTCAGCCGGATCCCCTCCTGATAGACGAAGCCGACGGGCAGGCTACCGACGTTTCGGGCGAGGGGCGCGGGCGACGCTCCCGCGAGCCCCTGAGGTCATCACACGTGTGGTCATTGGGGTCGGGCACATGACGCCGCTACGCCGTTTGGCATTCATCGGCAATTCGCTGCCACGGCGCTGCGGGATCGCGACGTTTACGACTGACCTGCAGCAGGCGGTCGCGCGATCATCCCCGCAGCTGGAGAGCTGTATCGTGGCCATGACCGATCAAGGTCTCGGCTATGAATATCCGCCGAGCGTAGGCTTCCAGGTCAGGGACGGCGAGCGGGAGGACTACGAGCGCGCCGCTGAGTTTCTCAACGACGGTCACTTCGACGCAGTGTCGCTGCAGCATGAGTTCGGTATCTTTGGCGGCGAGGCAGGCAGCCACATCACGACACTTATTTCACGGCTCAACATGCCGCTCGTGACAACGCTCCATACATTACTTGCGCGACCGACAATAGCCCAACGCAAGGTCCTTGATAGGATCATGGGTGCATCCGCGCGCGTCATCGTCATGGCCGAGAAGGGCAGCGAGCTGCTGCGCGAGGTCTATGGAGTACCGGTCTCGAAGATCGAGATCATCCCGCATGGGACCCCCGATGTTGCGTTTGTCGAACCCGACGAGGCGAGGGCTGCGCTCGGCTTCGCGGGTCGGTCCGTCATTCTGACCTTCGGTCTGCTATCGCCCAGCAAAGGCATCGAAGTCATGATCGATGCGATGCCCGCGATCCTGAGGAGCCGAGCCGATGCTCTTTACGTCGTGCTCGGGGCCACCCACCCCAATCTGGTCCGCGATCAGGGCGAGATTTACCGCGAAAGCCTGCAGGCGCGCGCGCGCGCTCTGGGCATCTCCGACCATGTCGTCTTCATGAATCGATTTGTCGATCAGCCAACCCTGCTGCGTTTTATTGCAATGTGCGATGTCTATGTGACGCCGTATCTGAACGAGGCGCAGATGACCTCGGGAACTCTGGCCTATAGCTTCGGCCTGGGAAAGGCGGTGGTGTCTACCCCTTACTGGCACGCGCAGGAGCTGCTTGCAGAGGGGCGCGGAATCCTGGTTCCATTTGGGGACGCTGCGGCCCTCGGCCGGGAGATAGCGGCTCTCCTGACGGATGATCCGCGGCGAATGGCCATGCGGCAGCGCGCCTATACGAGCAGTCGGCCGATGATCTGGCCTAAGATCGCCGAAGGCTATCTCGCAGCCTTTGATCAAGCGCGTCTCGCCCATAGAATTCGGATCATTGCGCGTCGTGCGCGCCGGGAGCAGTGCAGGCCTGCTGTCACGGCGATGGAACAGCCGGCTGTGCAGATCGGACACTTCCTTTCCCTCTGCGATGATACGGGGCTGTTCCAGCACGCGCTCTACTGTGTGCCCGACAGGTCTCACGGCTATTGCACCGACGACAATGCTCGGGCGTTGCTATTGGCCTGTGCGCTCGGAGGGCCCGGTGAGAAGAGTTTGCCAGAACCTTTGACAAATCGATTCGCTGGCTTCATTCAGCATGCCTGGAATCCGGACGTAAAGCGCTTCCGCAACTTCATGAGTTTCGATCGTTGCTGGCTCGAGGAACAGGGCGCGGAAGACACCCACGGACGTGCTCTCTGGGCGCTGGGCCAGTGTACTCTCAGCGACCAGAACGCATCGCGGCGACGCTGGGCGACGGCACTGTTCGCTGAAACGCTGCCGAGCGTGGAGAGGCTTCGGTCGCCCCGCGCGTGGTGTTTCAGTCTGCTTGGCCTGGACGCGTACTGCGCAGCCCTGCCGCGGAACGCCGATGCGGACCGGTTGCGACGCCTTCTGGCCGACAAGCTCATAGACCTCCTAGCGGCCGTCGAAACGGATGATTGGCAGTGGTTCGAGGAGGGGCTTGCCTACGACAATGCGCGCCTACCTCAGGCCCTGATCGCGACGGGGCAATCCCTCGGAATACGCTCGTACCTTGACGCTGGCCTGCGGTCGCTGCGTTGGCTTATGAAACTTCAGACGACACCGTCCGGGCTGTTCAGGCCGGTCGGCACGCATAGCTTTGGAGCGCTTCGCACGCCACCGCTTGCGTTCGATCAGCAGCCGCTGGAAGCCACCGCGACGATCTCGGCGTGCCTGGCAGCCTGGCGTGCCGAGGGCGATCCTGACTGGAAAGACGAAGCGTCACGGGCCTTTGCATGGTTTTTTGGTGCCAACGATCTGTCCTTGCCGCTCGTCGATGTCGAGACGGGCGGCTGCCGGGACGGACTGCACTCTGATCGCGCGAACGAGAATCGCGGCGGCGAGTCCGTTATTTCCTCCCTTCTCAGTATTACCGAGATGCGCCAGCTAGCGCTCCTTGATGGTGAACGTCCGCGAGTGGCAGTGCGATTGGCCGTCGGCGCGTGATACGCACCACTTGAGCACGTAGAAGTAATGACAATGTCGCCGAACGCGTTTCTCAATCGCCAAACCCTCAGTCTGCGTCCCGATCCGGCGAGGGTAGTGTTACGTCCTTTCCGGCCGGCCACCGAGCCGCGGGAATTGAGCCCGGTGGACTGCGCACGGGCCAATCACATTGTTGATCGAGTCTTGGGGCTCGATCCGGCGACAGTCGAGCACCAACTTGCTGAGGTGCTGGAAAATTTCCTAGGGCGACATCGCAATCTTGTTGCCACTTTCGAAGCGCGCACTCATGCCATGGAATATGTGTTCCCGCACGTCGCCTTGACCGGAACGCAGCGTCAGCTCATCGGTGCCTATTTCCTGCACGAGTATTCCTTTGAGGCGGCCGCATTGTTCAATCCAAGCATCGTGGCCCATCCCGATCAATCGGGTGTGGCCTCGGCCGAGCACCGCTTTATCCTGAGTCTGCGTGCTGTGGGCGAGGGACACGTGTCCTCGCTCACGTTCCGTTCCGGCCGCATCTCGGCAGATGGCACCGTGACGGTTGATGAGACTGCTCGTCTGGCCTCGATTCCGAACGTGCTGCAGTCTGATGGAGAATCGCACGCTGACAGCGTCGAGCTCGCCTTCAGCCCCGATGAGCATATCAGCGAGCGCGTGATCTTCCCGATCACCGCCGCGCACGCGAACGGCATCGAGGACGCACGCTTCGTCCGCTTCACCGACGCCGGCCGCACGACGTTCTATGCGACCTATACCGCCTACAGCGGCACGGCAATCCGATCGGAGCTGCTGGAAACGTCCGACTTCGTCTCGTTTCGTCTGAAGGCGCTGAAGGGGCCGGCCGCCCGCAACAAAGGCATGGCGTTGTTCCCACGAAAGGTCAACGGTCACTACGCCATGATCGGGCGGCAGGACAATGAGAACCTCTACCTGATCTACTCCGATGATCTACATTCCTGGGGCGAAGGCGTACTATGTCTACAGCCACTGTATCCGTGGGAGTTTGTACAAATCGGCAATTGCGGCTCGCCGATAGAGCTCGACGAAGGCTGGTTGCTTTTTACCCACGGCGTCGGCGCGATGAGGAGATACTGCATCGGAGCGGCGCTGTTGGACAAGTCAGATCCTTCTCGTGTTCTGGCACGCTCCTCTGAGCCGCTGTTGGGCCCGCAATTATCCGAGCGTGAAGGCTACGTACCGAATGTTGTCTATACCTGCGGAGCCATGCGGCATCACGACCAAATCATTCTTCCTTACGCAGTGTCGGATAGCTATTCCAATTTTGCGACGCTCCAGATTTCCGCGCTATTGGGCGCGATGTGACCGCGGCAGCTCAAAAATTTGGGAGCACAGACTCGTTAGCCAATGTTGCCGCTGAGTGACTACCATTCTGCCGCGGTGCGGGCTGCCCCTCCTGCCTCGCGTTCATGGTCTAGCGCAGGCATGTATGTACCCGATTGTTGCCTGGGCTGATGGCTGCCGTGCCGCGCGCTGGCGCTCGGAGAGACGGGTGCCCCCCGCCAAGCGGGTGGTCATCGCTGACGACGGTATCACCGCCGACGATGCCTATGGCTTTGCGTGCCAGGGCATCGCGCTGCTGTGGCGGGGCGACTTCCAGAACGCCCGCCAGATGCTGCTTGCGTTGGCGAGCCGCGCTGACCACCGCACGCGCAACCGGAAGAAGCTGATCCCTGCCTCGATGCCGACATCGGCTGCCGAAGCCTTCCATCTCCAGCGCCAGGCCCGGTCACAGCGGGCGCGTACTTTACGCGCGCTGCTGGTGCCGCTGGATGAGGACTACGGTATTCCATTGCGGCGCGCACCCGACGTCCGCCAGGCGTGTATCGAGGCCTACGGCCCCGCAAATGGCGCTTCGGTCGTATCGCTACGGGAGTTGTTGGGCGTTATCGGAGCACACGAGTGGCGCATCAAGGGGATTGATATTGCGGCGGTCGGAGGGCGAATACATCCCCACTATGGGGTGTTCGCGCCGATCCGTCGCGAATATATCGACTTGGTCTCTGCCGCGCCTCTGCCGACTTTGACGTCATCGTGCAGCGTCGCCTTTGACATCGGTGCTGGGACCGGGGTGCTGGCCGCCGTGCTCGCGCGGCGCGGCATCCGGCACGTGATCGCTACCGAGCTGGATCCGCGCGCGTTAGCATGCGCGCGCGAAAACCTCGAGCGGCTTGAGTTGGCGCAGCAGGTGAAAACCGTCCAGGCCGATCTGTTCCCGGAAGGACGGGCCGCGCTCGTGATTTGTAATCCCCCCTGGGTTCCCGCGCGACCAAGCTCCCCGATCGAACACGGAGTTTACGACCCTGGCGGCCGCATGCTGAGCGGATTTCTGGGCGCCCTATCTGCGCACTTGGAGCCTGGAGGGGAGGGGTGGCTTATTCTTTCGGATCTCGCAGAGCACTTGGGTTTGCGGTTGCGGTCGGAGCTGCTCGCGGCGTTCGACGCCGGCGGACTGAAAGTCCTCGATCGAAGCGACGTACGGCCGAGACATCCCAAAGCAGTCGATCCGGCCGACCCTCTGCACGCGGCGCGCGCCCGCGAGATGACATCACTGTGGCGCCTCACCGTAGGGTGAGTGCTAGGGCATTCGCGCTACCGGTACTGGTATCGTTCTGCTGCGCTTGAGGCCGGGCGGTCGCCGCGCCGGTCAGAAATGCATTCAGCCGCCTAGTCGCGGACGACCGCCGTTATGCGGAAGGCCGATCTTCTCGTGGCCTATTGCTTGCGATTTCGCTCTTGGGCACTCGGCTACGCCCTTCATTGCATCGATGCAGAGACAAGTAGGTCGAAGCAGATATTTAAGCAATTTGCCGGCGTGACCTTGAAAAACGGCTAGCAGTCACCATTAAGAGCTGACGAACACCCCCGTGTCCGCTCATAAAAGGAGCGTCCAGTGATGAAGATTCGTCCCCTTCACGACCGCGTCATCGTGAAGCGTCTGGAAGAGAATCGCACCTCGCCCGGCGGTATCGTCATTCCCGATACGGCGGCTGAGAAACCCGTTCAAGCGAAGATTGTTGCGGTCGGCAAGGGCAAGGCTCTCGAAAATGGCCAAGTGCGGCCGTGCGACGTCAAGGTCGGCGATAAGGTTCTCTTCGGCAAATACAGCGGCACCGAAGTGAAAGTCGACGGCGAAGAACTTGTGGTCATGCGTGAAGAAGACGTTATGGCCGTCATCGAGTCGAAGTAGGTCATCGGAAGGACACGGTAATGGCACAGAAAGAAGTTCGATTTAGCGATGATGCGCGCCAGCGTATGTTCAAGGGTGTCAACATCCTTGCGAATGCGGTAAAGGCGACACTCGGTCCGAAGGGCCGCAACGCCGTGCTCGAGAAGAGCTACGGCGCCCCGACAATCACCAAAGATGGTGTTTCGGTTGCGAAGGAGATCGAGCTTAAAGACAAGTTTGAGAATATGGGCGCGCAGATGCTGAAGGAGGTCGCCTCCAACACCTCGGACGAAGCCGGTGACGGTACGACGACGGCCACGGTGCTTGCGCAAGCGATCATCCGGGAGGGCCTGAAGGCCGTCGCCTCCGGTCGCAACCCCATGGACATCAAACGGGGCATTGACAAGGCCGTACTCGTGACTACGGACGAGTTGAAGCGTATTTCAAAACCTTGCAAGGACCCCAAGGCGATCGCGCAGGTCGGTACGATTTCTGCGAATTCGGATGAATCCATCGGCAAGACCATTGCCGATGCAATGGAGAAGGTTGGTAAGGAAGGTGTCATCACCGTCGAAGAAGGCCAAGGCCTTGACAATGAACTTGACGTGGTCGACGGCATGCAGTTCGACCGCGGCTACCTTTCCCCGTACTTCATAAACCAGCAGCAAAGTCAGACGGTCGAGTTCGAAAAGCCGCTGATTCTGCTATGCGATAAGAAGATCTCGAATATACGCGAGATGCTCCCGATCCTGGAGGCGGTTGCGAAGGCGGGTCGGCCGCTACTCGTCGTCGCTGAGGACGTCGAGGGCGAGGCGCTGGCGACGCTTGTGGTCAACAACATCCGCGGTATCCTCAAGGTTGCGGCGGTGAAGACACCGGGTTTCGGCGACCGTCGCAAGGCAATGCTGCAAGATATCGCGACCTTGACGGGTGGTACCGTCATTTCCGATGAGGTGGGCCTATCGCTCGAGAAGGTCACGCTGAACGACCTGGGTGATGCGAAGAAGGTAGTGGTCGAGAAGGAGACTACGACCATCATAGATGGAGCCGGTAAGACTAGCGACATTCAGGCGCGCATCAAGACGATCCGTCAGCAGGCCGAGGATGCGACCAGCGACTACGACAAGGAAAAGCTTCAGGAGCGAGTGGCGAAGCTCTCCGGCGGTGTCGCGCTCATCAAAGTGGGTGCTGCCACCGAAATTGAGATGAAGGAGAAAAAGGCACGCGTGGAGGACGCCCTACACGCGACCCGTGCTGCCATCGAAGAGGGCGTAGTCCCGGGCGGCGGTGTCGCGCTGATCCGTGCCCTCAAGGCCCTCGATAAATTAGAAGGTGTAAATGAGGACCAGACGGTAGGCATCCGCATTCTCGCTCGCTCGATCGAGGAGCCCTTGCGAAATATCGTTGAGAATGCCGGAGAGGATGCGGCGGTCATCCTGAACCAAGTGAAAACTGGCAAGGGTGCCTACGGCTATAACGCGGCGACCGGTGAGTTCGTCGATATGCTCGAAGAGGGCATCCTTGATCCAACGAAGGTCACGCGGCTTGCGCTGCAGAACGCCGCGTCTGTCGCGGGCCTGTTGCTCACGACCGAGGTGATGGTTGCCGAAGCTGCGAAGGACGAAGAGCGTGCCCATGGCGGCATGCCAGGCAGCGGAGGAATGGGCGGAATGGATATGTAAAGACGCCCGCGGGCTGTTCGGCGGGTTTGCCGCCTCGCAGGAAGCGAGCGATGTGGTTCCGACTCAGCGAGTCTGGAGCTTCTGCGAGCCACGTACACCATTCCATCCGAGGGCCAGAAGCGATTGCCGAGGCCTATGGAGCAGCATGGGTACGGTCACGTACAGACCAGCGAGCGCTGAGAGCATATCATTGGACATGAACATTCTCACAAGCTCTCAAAGCCTCGCCCTGTTATTGCAACGTAACTTATCTCAGACGCTGATGGCCGTTCGGAGAAGGGTTGCCATGCGGGGCTGGCTTGTCAAAGCCCGGCCGGAGGTTAAGGCTCCGGAAGCGTTCACTACGGGTCACCAGAACGATGCGAGACAGCGAATCCGTAGCCGGATTAACGCCCGACAGCTACCGCGTGGTCCTGGCAGGGCAACCTATGGCTTGCGCTGCAGTGGAAAGATCTGTGACGCCTGTGCCGGTCCGATCTTTCCGTACCAAACCCAGTACTTGTTAGAGTTCGGGCCGCTGCTATTTCCGACCGAACGACTTCGTATGCATCGCGTGTGCTTCCTGATCTGGAGGGAATACACCCAGACGCCCGTTGTCGAAGGTAAGGCTCTATGTACTGCGCAAGCGCTCGGATAAGTGAACACTGGCCAAGCCGGCCACCCTCGTGAAGTTCCTGGTCCGTGGTGGATGCTCGCGGATCGCGCGCTCGATGGTCTCGAGCCCTGCGCGCCCGCTCCTGGAGGGTCTCCAGGGCGCTCTTAGCGTCGCGGCGCGCCGTAGCTTCTCGGCGGTGAGGATCTCGCGCGAAGGGGATTCGATCTCGAGAACCTGAGCCTAGCTGTGCAGCGTTACCGTGATTTGGACTTTTCCCGGGTCGGGCGGCAGGCGCGAATGCGACATGGGATCGTGGCTTCTTAGCTATAAGGGCAGCAGTGTTATTCGCGAGCGGGCAGGCTCAATTGTAAGGAGGGCGCCCGTTTCGAGTTCCGGCTCCAATTGGCGCAAGGCGCGAAGCACGATTGGCACGAGCTCCTCGGCGCCGAGATTTTCGGCGCGGATCTGAATGACACTCGGTTTGCGACCCGCAGTAGCCGCGAGAATCGCGCTGAAATCGAGATCCTGCGTGAGCACAACGTAATCGTGCGCCCGTGCGTATTGCATGATGTGGGTATCTGGCGCATCGGCTGGCCCGAGTGCGTACCACTGGTCCGTTCGTACCCTCCTGCCTTCAGCGCGGGCAGTCAGCGCGGCGACAGCTTCATGTCTATGAGCAACCTCATCTCACCCCTGGGCGAGCGTGACTTCGCGTTCCTCGGCACGCCAGGCCGCGTATCGCACTGCCTCGAGGATGTCATCGCGCGTCAGATACGGGTAGTGGACCAGGAGTTCGTCGATCGAGCGACCAGCACCAATCTGTCCCACGACCATACCCACCGTCACCCGCAGGCCGCGGATGCACGGCTTGCCGCCCATGGCTTCCGGTCGCTGGGTGATGCGCTCAAACGTCGCCATTGGAGCTCTCCTAAGCGCTCTCTCGGATAGTACCGGATTCGTCGCTGCGGCTGAAAGCTTGCTGCTCGTGGAACCCCGTCACGCTAATGTTTCCTTCCCGATCAATGGCTTACGTGACATAAAACCCATTACACGAGGTTCGATGCACTGCACCTCGCCGCCTTACTGTCGGGGCTTCATGAGTCGACCGTCGCAAAGGCGGCCTGCGTAGGTGAATTGGATCCGCCGCCCCGGAGTGCCGCGATGTCGCTATAGCATCCCCCATCCTGGGGCAACGCCTTAGCACGCCCCGGGGGCGCGCCCAGGCGGACTAGGCGCTCCTGAGGATCTAGCGCGCTCAATCGCCCACTCATAAATCTGCTTGAACTCCAAAGTCCTCAACTGATCACCGGCCGATACGTCCCGCCCAACTTGCAGTTGCACTTCGTGCATCAAGGTCGGATCACTTTTGACGGCTTCCAGGAATCGATCGCCCTCGATCACCTGCTTGTGCGTGATTTGGATTAGCACGGGACCCGGGCTTCCGAGCTTCCCTTCCGTACCTTCAATGCCAATTACATCCGCCACATTTAGAAAGTCTAACCGGTCATCAAGGGCGTATAAGCTTTGCGTCGCCGTGTGAGCCGCTGACATCAGCCGGACTGCTGGCATCGCGACCTTCAATTTGTTCGAGTGTACAGTCCCGATACGCGGGGCACCGAATATCGGTGGAAAGTATTCGACGCGGTTTAGGCCGTCGAGCGACTCGCGCCGTTGCTCATTCACGCGCAGGAATTCGCCAAATCCGAAAAACGGCCCACGCCCCTCGTGGAACTCGACGAAGAGGTGAGGAAACTTGAATTCAGAGTCCCCTTGCTCATCGATGACTTCTATGTCCTGAAATCGGATGAGTCCGTTTCGCACTAAATGCACTCGATGGGCGCGCGGAATGAAATGCCAAAATGCCTCAACTTTGTCTCGAAGGTCTCCGTTTGCCCTCCGCAGTTCGCGTTCTTGCTCCCCATCTTGCCGGGCTAGATCAACGATCTTCGTCATATCCCACTCATTCCGGGAGGCGTCCCGATAGGCGAAATACTCGTTGACGCTGAGTACCAGACCGCGCGGATGAAGCTCAATCGCCCTGTACGCACGCCAGCGGGGCCTTGCGTCAGAGTCTTTGTCACTCGAGTCGTCAGGGTAGCTCGTGTCATTCAGATCCCTGACTAATACCGGCCGATGGCTTGGATGTTCGCCGAAGACCCGAATTAGCTTATTCTTTCGCGCAACTGTGGCGCTCACGTCTTGTCGCCTGGACTTACGGCGAGTGACTAGCGATATTCCGAAGAATGTGAACAGCACCCGATCATTCTTCGGTAGGTGAAGCATGTCCTCTATCGCTGCGCGGCCCCATAAATAGAACTCCATCACCCCGCGCTTGCGCAATTCTTCACGGAACACGTCAAAGGATTTCTTCGAGAAATTCACTGGAGCAGCTAGCACGTAGCCATAGAGACCGTGTTCGGCCTTCACCCCATCGTCGATTATCCGCGCGACCTTGCTGGGGCCGATTTCCGATTCGCGCTTGCATTGGAACATCCAGAGGCTACCCCCCATTGGGTGAGGGAGATCCTCGCCTTCCTCTGGATCCTCCCCCTCTGCCTTCGGCTGGGGAACGATTACGCTCTCATACGCACGGATGTCGAAGCCTTCGTCCGAGCCACTGCGCCCGGTCGCCTCTATGCTCTGCCAGTCCTTGAAATCGTAGACTAGCTCCCGCATCAGGTCCTCAAATCGATGCGGCTCGAGGTCCTCGAAGTGCAAGGGCCCCAGGGTCTTCGTTACAGCCATTACGACATCTCCGAGATGCAACGGCCGGCACGCCCGTTGGTCATCCCGGCCGCCCATTCATGCTAAGTCGCCTTTTGGGTCAAGCGTGGCATGCACCGGTGTGCCTCGACTTAGGTTTAAATGCTTAGCCACGTCGTCGCATCCACATCAGGAATTGTTCCCGGTGCGAGCTGAAGCTGTAAACGATTTATTATCATGTCCGCCATTTCGTCCTTAAAACCCGGTTCTCCGTCGTCGTTATTCTTGCGGTTAATCGCACCGGCGATGATGTCCGCTAGCTGCACAATGTCTGTCTTCTTTGAGTCCACTGACGCCACAGCGTCCATAACGAGCTGGTCCTCTCCATAAGCATTTTTAAATGCTATTTCAATGTTGCGCTTAATGTCTGCCTTGGCGATGTCGTCCAATGACTGTTCGGCATCAACCGTGAGCTCGAGCGCATGAGGAAGACGGATTCGCCCACTCTCGATCTCGTGCTGCACCCCGCGCACTATCATAAATTCGTGCAGCCGGTGCACGATTGAGTCAACGGGGCGGTTTGTTGTCGATTTCTCAAAAGCGATGGCCTTGAAACTCAGCAGCCCCCTTTGTGCGACCACCACGTCCAGGTAGTCGGCTAACGCCCCGATTTGATCGTTTTTGAATTCCGAGAAATGTAGCTCCTTTCGCGCCCATGGGGACATCGGCTTCCAATCCCAGATAGCACGACTTAGGTCGAATACCGATCTCCCGGTCATCGCCCAGACGGCTGCGACACACACGAAATTCTGGGTCTTTCCGCTCTCATCCGCAAATATGTGAATACGGTTAAGTTCTGGTTGGTCTTCGCGTACCGCTTCGACAATTTCTTCAGCCTTAGCAAGGCGCCGCTTCCTTACACCGGAACTTGACGTGAAGAGGTTGTATTCATTTGGGATCTTCGCTCGAACCCGGGCGATATGCGTAAACCGCTCAAGAAGGAAAAGATCGCGTGGCAGCATTCCGGTTGGGTTAAATAAATTCGGCTGATGCAGTTCCCAATACTTAAGCGTCAAGGCGACGTCGCTATCCCTGGTTTTCGGATGCTGGTGAAGGATATAGGCCACGCGATTCTTTAATGTAGTTAGGTCGCCGCTCTGAACCGCCTTGGTCAGCCCGGCCGCTTCCGCCGCAAGCCTAACTGCGCGAGTCACCTGCTGTTCGGCAGAGAGTTTCCTGGCCGCTCGCCAGGGAGATTTTCGCTGACGCTGTCGCGGTAGAGCTCTATGTCGCCTACTCGACACTGAGGAGCTCCTTGTAGATTTTTGCATTGAGTCACCTTGCGTTTCAAGTGCGCAGCGTTGATGGAGTTCCCAGATCCGTAGCACTAATCACTTGCTCGCGACTTTGCAGTGGGACATTGGAAGGTTCAGAGGCAGGAGTGATATGGGCTGCGATCGATTGATCGAGAGTGGCGGGCGCCGTCACAAGCGCCTCGGGCTGTGTCCGCGAGGATCATTTCCATTTGCGGAATGACAAACTATCGCGTGTCCGAAATCACTTGACAGTTAGATATCCACAAAAGTGGTGGATAACATGACAGTCGAGCCATGGCACCGCTGAAAGAGCGGGATCAGGCACGGTGGTGAATCTTTGGGCGACAACGGCCCGGGTGGCCCGGATACGGTGATCCAGGTCATCCATTGGCGCAAGGGCTCAAGCTTACCCACTCAGATTTGAAGAGAGGCTCAATTAAGCATCTCCATGGGCCGCTGGCACTATGGCGAGAGGTTTGATTTCCTTAGACTATCAAGGATTCTGCTGACAACTGATGTCGCGGTAAGTTAATCGTGAACACACACCCGTGGCCGGGTACGTCGCGCACGCTCAAAGCGCCGTGATTAGCCTCGACGTTGCGTCGACAGATCGACAAGCCCAGCCCCAGCCCGGACTTATCCTCTCCACTCTGCGTAAATGGGCGGAACAGCTGTTCCCCATCGCCCTCAGGCAAGCCGCCGCAGTGATCCTCCACATCGATCAGGATACGATCAGCGCTCGCATAGGTGCTCATCGAGACTTCTGTGCCGTGCCGGGTGAATTTGAATGCGTTTTGCAGCAGATTGTTCACCGCCGAGAACAACATCTCTCGATCAACATCCACCGCCAGGTCCGGTGGGACGGCGGCGACCGTCAAGATACAGCCGCGCGACTGCGCTTCCAGGCTGGCCGATAACTGAACATCAGCGGCGAAGTGGGCCAGGCTGATCGGCAGCCCGCGCGCGGGAATGGCGGCTCCGAGTCGGACCTCCGCGAGGGAGCGATCGGCGAGAGTGCCCAAGCCAATAAGGCAACGATCCAGTACCGCCCCCGTCGCCCCGCTCAAACCGACGCCGCCGGTTCTGATTGCCTTCAAGGCGTACGTGGCAGTAGTGATGTAATTACGCAGCTCATGGGCGAATGCACCCAAGCGTTCAGGGAACGCATCGGCTCCTCGATCGGCGACCAACAGGTCACGCTGATAGGCATACTCGGTCACGGCATCGGCGATGGCGTTATCCAGGCATCGGTTGAGCGTTCGAAACTCGTCCACCTGGATCGATATGTTGTCTTCGAATGCCAGATCGGTGATGGCTTGGCACAGATCGCCGTAGTCGTGAACCACCCGATCGACCGTGTAACCCTGCTGCAACAGCTCGTGTGCGTGCAAGCGCGCCGTGGCCCCGATCTCCGAGGTCACCGAGATGGCCCCGCCCGCGGGTCCGGAGACTTTGCGGCTGAGCATGGGCTCCGAGGTGCGCTCAACCTGCAGTGTCTTGATAATCTGATCGAGGAATAGCGGGACACCATAGGCTAATGGCGCATCGAGCGCCTGCGCTGAACGGCGCGCGGCTTTCAACCGACAGTGCTCGATTAAGGTGTTGCGGTTGTTGCTGAGGAATTCATGGAGCAAGAGGCCGCCTTAATTTGAATGCCTTGAATAGCGGTGCCGGCCCTGTGTTTCACGGTCGCACCCTTCCGTACCGTAGCTTCGCTGCTACCAGGGACACTGTCGGTGCGACAGCGTACGTAGCGGGAGCAATAGTCGGATCTTTTCGTCTAGCCGTCCGCTGTGCCTTCAGCCATCGTAGACGCCGCTGCGTTGCGACCGGAAGGGAATATAGATCATGGGGTTACTGGGTTGCGCGCAGAATGCATTGCCCACGCTCCCACCACTGGACCAGTCGAAAGGGCGCATCCACCGAGCTGTTGTCGATGACTGCCGCGACGTCCACGAATGCCAGCGCTTGGTTGGCGTTGCGCTGTGTGCGCTCAAAGCGCGCCTCGAGCTTCTCCGTCGGAACAGCGTGCCCACCGTGCGCCACGCGCTGCGCGACACGAGCCGCCGACAGCTGGGCACCGGAAAGACAGATCCAGAGGAGCATCACGGCGTAACCGGCGGCTTGCGCATCGCGCAGAAACTGCACCTTGTCACCGGCCGGATCGGAGAATACGGTCTCCATGCAAAAGGAGGCTCGCTTGGCCACAAGCGCTCGGCGGGCAGCCTCGGCGATCGCCGCGCCTTCGTAAGAAAAGCGCTCGGGAGTTTCTGGATGAAGCGCGCGGGCAATGAGATCGGCATTGACGAACGGTAGCCCAAGGAATCGCAGGTACAGATCGTAGAACGTCGATTTGCCGGCCCCGTTGCTGCCGGCGATTACGATTAGTACCGGGCGCTCGGTCGCCAGTAGCCGCTGCAGCGACTCCAGCAGCGCTTGCGGCGAGGTCACCCCGCGGCTGAAGCGTTGGCCTCGAACGAGAGCTCAACGGGCACGAACTCCCGGTTCACCATCCGCCCGACGCGCCGTTGCCCGTCGGGCAGCCTCTGGATGAGGAGCCCCGGCATGCTCGGGTCCGTCTCGTAGCGCACGGGATCGCGCGCGGCGATGGCCGCGCGGGTGATTTCCTGGCGGGTCGGCTCAAAGGCGTGCGCCAGGGTGCGCATGAGATCTAGACGCTGGGTCTCATCCAATTGGCCTTCCGAGCGCTTGAGCGCGACCACATCGGTCGTCGTCAGAGCCTGCTCGACGGCCCGGCCGAGTACGGCCCAGTGCTCGATCTGCGCGGCCATGGATCGGTGGTTTTCGGCGGCCGCTGCCCGGGCGGCTTCCATGAGGGCGTTGGCGACTTTGACCGGCTGGGACATAGGGTGCTCCTGGTAGCGGAATGCTACCACAGAGGCTGGATGGATACTTCTTCTAGAGCACGATAAGCGATGGTTATCGTGATTAAGTGTTGATAAAGCAATATAAACAGTCACTTGCAGATCCGACGGCCATGATGCATGCTCAGGCCATGGGCGTCATCGCACCTCTGCCGAGGGCCACCAAGCCTGCGCTGGCGAGCGAGCTGCCGGCTTCGCTGCTCGTTCCCCACACGCTCGCCGAGGCGGCCGAGCGCGCCGCGGCCGCCTTCTTTCAAGAGGCCAGCTCCCGCAATACCACCCGCACGTATCAGACCGCGCTGCGGTACTGGGGCGCCTGGTACGCACTTCGCTATGGGGTCGCTTTAGAGGCTCCGGTCAACGCCGAGGTTGTCATCCAGTTCATCGTCGACCACCTCGAGCATCAGCCCGACATGCCGGCCCCCAAAGTCACTCCTTTCACCCCCTCCTCCAACACCACGCAGCATCTGCTGCCGCTCGCTATCGATCGGCTGCTGGTCGAGCGCAAGTTCAAAGCCGCGCTCGGCCCCTGGACGATTGCGACGGTGAAGACTCGACTGGCGGCGCTCTCCAGAGCGCACGAGCATTTCATCATGAACAATACGCACCTGGGGTTGGGGCCCGAGGCGAACCCTCTACGAGATGCACGCGTACGCCACCTCATCGCAGCAGCACGTCGTGCCTATGCGCACCGCGGCCGCAGTCCCTCCCGGCCCGTGGCCGCCACCCGCGCGGTCATGGACGCCTTGCTGGCCACCTGTGACAACTCCCTCGTGGGCAAGCGTGATCGCGCGCTTCTGCTCTTCGGCTGGGCGAGCGGTGGGCGCCGGCGCTCGGAGATCACGGCGGCCTCATTCGAGAACGTGCGCCGCGAGGCCGAGGGCTTCGTTTACGAGCTCGGTCGATCCAAGACCTATCAGAGCGCCCAGAGAAGCCCTCAGCACTTCAAGCCTATCCAGGGCAGCGCGGCCGCCGCCCTGAGGAGCTGGCTCGAGGTGCTACTCGCCTATCGAATTACCGAGGGGAAGATCTTCAGGGCGATCCGGAACGAGCGCATCTATGAGCCGCTCACCGGCTGGTCCGTGCGCGAGATCGTGCGAAAGCGAGCCAAGATGGGCAGCGAGCCGTTGGGGAAACTGTCTGCTCACTCGCTCAGGTCTGGGTTTGTCACGGAGGCGGGTAAGCAGGGCATCCCCATCGGGCAGACGATGGCCATGACGGGTCACCGAAGCGTGCAGACGCTCATGGGGTACTACCAGAGCGGAGAGCTCGCCGCTTCGCGAGCCGCGCGCTTGATGGACGAACCAAGCCTGGCGGAATCCGAGCCGAAGCCGATGGAAATCAAAAGCCGATAAGGTCGGCACCGAGTGGGCGGCTTCTCGTGAAGCTCACTCACCGCCGCCATTTCGAGCTCAATGCCTTCAACTCGGCGAGCAGAGGTTAGCAGGAGGTTTCAACGCCCTCCATCGGCCTGACGCTGCGCGCCGTACGCACTGAACAGCCTCATCCCCAGCCGTCCCTCCAGCCCGCGCATGCGGAGGCCTTTGGGGGTGGCGAAACGTGAGCTTCGGCAGCCGTCCGGCCGACGCTCTGCTCGTCTGCAACATCGCGAAGGCAGCCTTTAAAGTGGCGGTCGAGCAGATAGCCAACAGCCTCGGCCGTCGTCGCAGCGCACCGAAAGGTCATCGATCGAACTCAAGCGCGTGGGGTCGCCGCAGTCCCAGAAGGGCCTTCCGAATGCTTCACCGGAAGGTCAGGAGCGACCCGCTGAACGCATCGGCCACCCTCCGCTCAGGCCACGACTGCCTACGTCACACGGCAGACGATTCTTTGGTATGCGAAGGTCAGGCTTACCCAAGCGGATGGGTAGGCTAGGGGTGACCAAGCACCGGTTCGTTATGACTGCCATTGTGGTTGACCAGACTGAGCAGGCATCGTAAAAGGAGAGCCAGCCCGGAGCCCTGTCACACTGCCGCCCGATCGGTCCCTTACCACCCTCGCCAAGCCGCCTACTAAACGGAGCGGATCGGCGTATTCGAGCCAGGATTCGGCCCTGGGTGCGCGCGGTCACTTGGTTGGTACCGGTGAGATGGGCGACACCTACGGCTGTGTCGATTGGTTTATGTATGTCAGAGAGTCCCGCAGCGCCGAGCCGGCGGCACCGTCGCGGTGATTGGGCAGATGGTCGCGGACGGGACCAGGATAACCGGTCATGGAACACCGCTGGGGTGAGCGCATAGATATCGAGGAGGTCCCGGTTCAGCTGCGCTGTCTGGTCGGGGCCATCGGCGCCGGTACCATTATCAACGCCAGCTTCAGTGGCGCGTTTATTCGCACGTGCCTCATACCGCCATTGATGGCGCGCATCGATATTCTGGTCGATGTCCATCCGGTGTCCGCTTTTGTTGTGCGCAAGGCACCCGAAGGCATCGGAGTGGAATGGTGCAATTGGGCGTCTGAGATTATCAGCGCCTTGCTGCTGTCAGCTCACAGCAGCGCCGCCTCTGCAAACCGCAACACTCCGAGGACCGCTGATCCGCAGGCGTTCGCTGCTAGGGGCATCGTGGCTTCAGGTCACTAGATCCGTCAATATCCGCGAATCAAGTCACCAGTCCGCCGCCTTTTTCACGGCAGTCAGCGCCGCGAGGCGCCATCGCTGTTGCTCCAATGGGCTAACAAAGCGATAAGCCGCTGGGCATCCAACGGTTTGGCCAAATGCTCATCGAACCCGGCCAACAACGCACGCTCTCGATCCTCGCTGCGCGCGAAGGCGGTCACGGCTACAGAGGGCACTCGCGGGAATCTATGTCGAGGCCGATCTGGCCATGAAGGAGAAGACGTTGAAGTCTCTGCGACCACCGACCGTGAAGGTCCTGCGCTTCCGGCCGTCGGACGAGCTGATGCAGTTCCTCAGCGGCCTGTGATTATGCACGGTTCCTATCCCGCTCGACGTTTCCCCGCCCGTAGTTGGGAGCCTGGTCAGCACTAAGCGTGCACGTCGAGGGAGAGCCCGGTGCGTAACGAAAGGCGCACGCGGGTTCGACAAGGGGCATCCGGAAACCTCTGGGATCAGCACCTCCGGGGCGCCGGATGCCCACTCTCTGTGCGTATGGCCAATCCTCATCCGCCTTACCCTCCGGACAACCTTCCCGCTCCCACAGCACGCCAGCGAGTCGGATACTGAATCCGTCACGAACACGATCGATGATCGAAGTGGTACACGGTAAAGAAGATCTGGAACCGGTCGCTGAAGTACCCCGCCACGCAAGATAGGTTGTGCGCTTACCCACATGCCGCAATTGTCGTCTCGCTGCTACGCTTCGCAATTGAACTATCCAACTGGCTGCGGCAGGAGTCGATCCGTTTCCTTCTTGACCACGCCGTAGCATTCGCAACAGAGCTGCTCCAGCTTTGGCCGGTCCAGCACCGAGATCTGCCCCCGGGCATAGCGGATAACATCGAGCTTCTGCAACTTGCCGGCCGCTTCGGTCACGCCTTCACGACGCACGCCCAGCATGTTGGCGATCAGTTCCTGAGTCATCGTCAATTCGTTGGAAGACAAACGGTCCAGCGACAGCAGCAGCCAGCGGCAGAGTTGCTGGTCCAGCGAGTGATGGCGATTGCAGACTGCCGTCTGAGCCATCTGCGTGATCAGCGCTTGGGTGTAGCGCAGCAGTAATATCTGCATTTGACCGTTGCGATGAAACTCGTCCTTGAGCCGCTGGCCGGGCAGCCGGTATGCGTAGCCAGCGCTCTGCACAATCGCGCGGCTCGGGGTGGTTTCACCGCCCATGAATAGAGCGACTCCGATAAGGCCCTCGTTTCCCACCACTGCGATTTCCGCTGATGCGCCGTCTTCCATCACGTACAGCAGCGATACAATGGAGTCGGTTGGAAAATAAACATGGCGCAGGACATCACCCGACTCGTACAGCACCTTGCCGAGCGGCATCTTCACGAGCTCTAAGTGCGGATACAATCGCTCCCGCGCTGCAGGCGACAGCGCCTCGAGCAAGTGATTTTGTTGGGGCTCGTGATCCCCTGACATGACCCGCTCTCCGCGTGGCTGACTTCAGCGTAGCACGGAAACACTATAGTGCGATCCGCCTTGCACTTGTACGATAGCGTTATGGATCAACGAGTTGGGCAGCCCGAGGAACGCCGAAGGCAAGATCGTCAAGCGAGGCGTCTAAAATTAACACCGGCGCCACAGCTATCGCCCGAATACAAGGATGCTTGCGCCGGATTCGGACGTCAGACGCCGGCGACACCGGGCATCGGGGCATCGTTTATCGTTTTGTGAATCCGTCTTACGTGAACCAGAACCAAAACCGCTTTGTTGACGAAGTGCGCACGCTCGCGGGGTACGCACCGACGCCGGTGCGCGGGTTCATCGTTGTACGGCGCGATTACGGACATCGACTACTCCGCTTAGTCCCTACGCGATTTGCTCGATGATCTGGCCCGCCGCGATCGCTATGCTCTTCGGACGCGTCAGCCCTTATTGGCGGTCGGACATGAACCGTCGTGGCATCACCGCGACTGCCGGAGAGACGCAGAATTTGTCGATGCTCCACGAAGTCATTGTCTCGGCGGGCGACGAGCGCTGCGTGAAGAGTAAGTGCTGAGTGTCGACTACGCCGTGGGCGAGAGCTTTCGCGAAGATCCGGTGCGGCTGCGAGAACTCGAACATAGGCGGCGCGCTTCTCATGCTCGCAGCAAGATCAGGTTTCGTCTGTAGGAAATGCTTTCGGCATGATGTGTCGCCCCTTATTCTCCAGACCCCCCAACACAATAGGAGTCCCGCCGCTGAAAGTGCTGGAATCTGAAAAGGCAGGTCTGCATCGGCGCGTGCGTATTCTCTCCGGCGTGCAGGCCTCTGGCCGGCTCCACGTGGGCAACTACTATGGCGCACTGCGCCAGTTCATCCAGTTGCAGAACGATGGCGAAGCCCTCTACTTCATCGCCAACCTGCACGCCCTCTCAACGGTCCACGATGCGCACACGTTACGCGAACATACACTCGAAGCCGCCCTCGCCTATCTCTCGCTCGGACTTGATCCGAACCATGCGCTTCTCTTTCGTCAGAGCAATATTCCGGAGATTACCGAGCTGTTCTGGATTCTCGGCTCGCTCGTGCCGCTAACCAATCTCGAGCGCGCCCACAGCTATAAGGACAAGATCGCCCGCGGTGTTCCCGCCAACTTCAGCCTGTTCGCCTATCCGGTGCTGATGGCCGCGGACATCCTCGCTTTCGGCGCGGACCTCGTTCCCGTGGGCAAAGACCAAATCCAGCACCTCGAGTTCGCACGCGACTGGGCCACGCGATTCAATATGACTTTCATCGACGGCTACGATCCGCAGGATCCGCAAGCGAAAAAGCAAGGCCATGCTCCAGGCATCCTCAAGCTACCGAATGCTCGCGTCGCGGAACGCGCCGCGGTCGTCCCTGGCACGGACGGACGGAAGATGTCCAAATCCGCAGGCAACACGATCGAGTTATTCGCCTCCGATGCTGAAGTGCGCCGGCAGATCATGGGTATCAGGACGGACTCCGCGCCACTAGAGTCGCCTAAGCCGATCAACAACGCTCTCTATGAATTGCTTGCGCTCATGGCCCCGCCCGGTGACTTCGCGCAGCTCGACGCGAGCTGGAAAGCAGGCGGTAAGGGTTACGCCGAGTACAAGAAAGCGCTGCTCGACTATTTCCATGCGACGTTCGATCCAGCGCGACAGCGGCGCGAGGAGCTGCGACGGGATCTGGCCGAAGTGGAGCGTATCCTCGTCGACGGTGCCACACGCGCTCGCGCGATCGCCACGCCAATCATGGACCAGGTCCGCCGTGCGGTAGGCATACGCTGACCGCAGAGCGCTCGGCCGCTGTCCCAGCTGTAAGACCCTGAATTACCAGGAAGACAGAGTCACATACGATGTTCCACCTCTGCTTGGTCAGGACCTAACAACTCCTCTCAGCGTCAAGAGTGCGGTACCAGTGATCATCCGCCTTGCCCCGCGGACAACCTTCGCGCTCCCACAAGGCATGGGCACGTTCGGACCAACGCTGATGCTGCGCCTGGTACCAGAATTCCTCAGCCCTGCCGTCCGGTCGACCTGCCTCTTCCCAGAGCAGGAAGGCGCGCTCGCGAACGACTTGATCCAGGCCCGCCTTAGTCTCCGCCAGCACACCGAGCCGATCTGGGTCTGGTTCGAGCGGTCCACTGCGGCCGACGTGCATGCTGGCTCGCAAGGTCTCGAGTTCTTTGTTCGGCACCAGCCTGGCGTTAGCCGCGGCCTCCAGTGCCTTCTTCTTGAAGCCCTCTTCGCCCGTCTCGGCAGTCCGATCGCTGACTGTGACCGGAAACGTGTGCAGAACTGTCTCGCCCATTTTGATGTCGACTAAGCGTTCTGGCATGACATCCTCCTTGCGTGGCCCCCGACTATAGATCCCACTGCATTCGGTGGGCGCCGATTGTTCGCTCATGCGTCACACTGGTTGCTGCGTGAGCTCGACGGCCACAATCCACAAGGCAAGCTGCGAACCCACCGCAATCGCGGGTGCCCAACTTCCTTAGCTACTTCGCCCGCCGATGCAACCCATGACCATTCCGCTTGAATCATCTTCGGTAGCGAGCACCGACTTCACGTCCGGCTTGCGCTCGGCCTGGAACGCGTGCGGCCACCGACATTCAACGCGGCGCGTTGCAACACATTGCCCTGCTCATCGACAATTAGTCGAAAGCGCCTGTTCTGCGAAAAGAAAGTCAGTCGATAATGTCCCTTGTCCGCGTCGAGCCCCCGCTCGCACAGGCTGGTGACCGCGCCCTTGCGCATACGCTGCTGCAGCAGCGACGGGTCGATCGCGAGGCCTTCTGCAACGATCGCCGCATCGACCTGGATGGCCCCGTCCTGCATCTCGATCTTCGTCTTGACGGCAGGCTCCTCGGCGGGTGCGCACCCGACCGCAGTGCCGGTCTGCGAGTTTGAAGGACCCTTTCGATCGGCCATGGTTGCTCCGTTCGTCTCAGCGCGCGAATGCGTTTTACTCGTCGTACAAGGGCTTCGAATAGCTACTGCCGGGCTTCGTCGCAGCTGCGCCTTCTCATCTCGCTCCTCAAATCCACATCAAATCAGCCATTGCCCCTCAAACTGCTAGGCTATCGCCTATCGCCTGTACGACATCAGTTCCGGTCGACGAGCGGGCTTAGTTGGCGGCTTGATCCATCAGGCGCGGAAGCTTTGCCGACACCGACCGCCGCCGCGCTGACTGCGCCGATCCGCCGGCCTGGCTTGGCTCTCTTGTACCTGCTGATCCGCTTGCCTTGCCTGTGCCTTCTCCTGCTCAGCCATTCACAGTGGGGCGCGCCAATTGCGTTACTCGTAACCATCTCAGTTGTTGAGGCCTGGATGATCATTGACCGCCCCCCGGCGCAGGTGCCTGCGGAGGGCCGCTGCTGGTAGCCACGGTAGATGGGCGGTTGGACTGCGCCGGCGACTGAGGGCTTCCCATCAGCCATTGGGTGGCCAGCATGATTAGCGTAAAGATGACATAAAAGATTAGATACCTGACAAGCGGAGATTTGGTCATCGAGTTGGTGCTGGGCAACGTTGGAGCCACTGAGACGCAGGACCGCACCCGGCACGGTAAGAGCGAAATCAAGCGCGCAGCAATCGCTGCGGGATCTGCACGCGCGGATGGCCCAGCCGGTAGGGCCGCAATTAGCGAGGTCAACTTTCGCGTTGCAGAGTCTCCCGGCAACCGAGTTAATGTAGCGGCTTCCTCCCAAGGGTCGACTCCCGATCGCGCCAGCGCTGAAAGGACACTCAGCAGCATTCCATTATTGTCCTCACCGACCGGCGCCAATAGAAAATCGTCAAACTCGGAAACTAGCGAAGACACTCGCTCAGAACGCTTCATTTCAATCACCGATGTAACCATCCATGTCGAATACACGGATACGACAATTATGGCGCGTGTTAGCCTTGTGTAACCCTTCCTGCAGATTCATTGCTGCAGCGAATATGTCACTGGTCTCGTCGTGCGATGCGAAGGTCAGAACTGAGGATCAGATCCCTTTTAGCGCATCGATGCTCGAGGGTGCGGGCCGCCATCGTCGGACCCAGCGTGAGGGTGAGTCGATGGCGGTCGGATGCAATAGCGGCATGCGCCGAGCTTAAAGACCGATCGAGCGGCTTCGAAATACGATAGCGTACGACGGGTACGTGTGATGCATTCATCCTCGTCTCCAAGCACTGCGGCGATCAGGAGAGTGAACGTGCCTAAGCGCCGCATAGAGCTGATGTGCTGACAGTAATCGTGTCGATAAAGACCGTCTGTGCGCTAGCCGACGCACGCTCGGGAGTGTCTTCCAGAGGCTGCGGCGCTGCGGCTCGACACGCAGTTCAGAACCACTAGTGAGATATCAGTTTTGGTCGACGTGCAGTTTCCGCGGCGTGATCCGTCCAAAGAGTGGCCATTGTCCCAGCATTGCACGCTGCCCCGCTCGTCCCGTCGCATTAGTTCGGCCCGCGCGATCAGCTGGCTTGCCCGGCCGAGGTTTGTGAAATCGCGCCGAGATTAAGGACGCGGGCTACGGTTCTTGCGATCATGAGTTCCTCGGCGGTGCGTATGACCCGCAATTTGACCCGAGCGGCGTCTGGCGAGATCAGCGGCGCGCTCGCCGCATTGCGCTGCCTGTCAAGTTCGATGCCGATAAAGCCGAGTCCATCGCAGATGCGTTCGCGGATGAGCGGCGCGTTTTCACCGATGCCGCCGGCGAAGACCAGCGTGTCCAATCCACCGAGCGCCGCAGCAAAGGCACCGATCCACTTCTTCGCCTGATAACAAAACAGTGCCAAGGCCTCCGCCGCCCGCACGTCGACGCCTTCCTTTGCGAGCAGATCACGCACGTCGAAGCTAATCTCCGATAGGCCGAGGAGGCCCGCTTCATGATTCACCAGGTGGTCAAACTGCACGGCACTCATTTGTTCTGTGCGCGCCAAGAAGCTGACGAGCCCTGGATCCAGATCGCCGGAGCGGGTACTCATGGGCAGTCCCGACGCTGGCGTGAAGCCCATGCTGGTGTCGATGCTTTTGCCGTCACGCACAGCCACCATGCTGGCCCCATTGCCGAGATGCGCGAGGATCACGCGCCCGGAAGTGGCAGCAACCTCACCGAGGCGCGCGAGCTCTTCCATCAGATAGGCATAAGACAGGCCGTGGAAACCGTAGCGCAGAACGCCTTTGGCCTCGTAACGCCTCGGAATGGGAAGCAGCTTCGCCACGCGCGGCATGCAGTGGTGAAATGTGGTGTCGAAGCAGGCCACCTGGGGAAGCTTCGGGTGCCGCTGCTGGAACGCCTCGATCAGTTCAATCTCACGTGGCAGATGGTCGGGGTCGTAGGGTGTGATGCGATGCAGTTCACGCAGCAATTGCGGCGTGACGGCTTCTGGCTCGGTGTGTTGCATGCCGTGGACGAGGCGATGGCCTACGCCTCGGGTCGCCTCGAAATCTGGCTGTTCCGCGAGCCAGTCCAGCAGGAACTTGACCGCGGACTGGTGATCGGCGGCGGGAAGATTGCGAGTCTGTCGCTGTTTCGTAGCCGAGTCATTGAACGTCAAGTTCGTCCCGTCCAGACCAATGCGGTCAATCTTTCCGTGGGCCGTTCGCTCTAGCGGCTCCGCAGTCCGATAGAGTGCGAATTTGATGCTCGATGAGCCGCCATTGATCGCCAGGATGTGCGCATTGGTTGGTTTCATCAATGATCACTTCATAACGACTGAACGGTCTTTATCGGCTGCTGGTGCACTTCAATCGGTGCTAGATTGTTGACTTCGGGTGGATTGGCTCAAGCTAGGAGGTTTGCGTGAGCGCTCATCAGCCGTCAGGTATGAGAAGTCGTGCCGCAGCAGCTCACCAATACACTCAACGGTCAGGTCAGAGTCAGCACTCGGGTAGCTCGTCAGATTATGCGGATCCAGCGCGTAGTGCCCCTGACGCGGAAACACCGTCGTGAGCCGCTCGCGCAATGCCGCCTTCATGGCAGCCAAGATCCGCAGCTTGTCGTCGACCATGACGTAATGGCGCGCCGAATAGCGACGCTGCACGTCCGTGAGCATCAGCTCTTTGTGGATGTAGATCAGAACCCGGCCGTGCACCGCCCTCCACAGGCCCGAGCGCTGCACCTTACGCGGCTGGAATACTACATCGCCATCGGACACAATGACGGTCGGCCCCCAGCGGTGCAGATGTGCGATGACCTCAAATACATGCGGATAGAGCCGCTCGGTGAATGGGTAGTCCACCAGGAAAGAGGACATCTGTAGCAGTCGCGGCTCGTAGGTGGCCGAGTCACGCAGCTCATCAGTGCGATAGCGTTGCAGAGCGCCCAGATAATCGGTGTAGCCGAGCTCGCTACGCTGCTGCTCGAGGATCGCCCAGTAGCGATCGCGGCTGGCAGTGCCGAACTGATTCTGCAGATGGTCGCGCAGATCCTCCTGCACTCGATCGTTGTCGAGCAGCGTGTTATCGACGTCCAGCAGGAACGCCACCGGGGGCTCGGCCGAGCCGGGCGCGCTAACGCTAACCATGGCGCATCATAGCGTCAGCGACCCCACGTGAGTTGCAGGATGTGCTCTGGGGTGGGTAGAGGCGTGACGAGTTCGCCGCGGTCCTGGGCAAGGCGGCTGCCTTTCTCGGGGAGGCGGCCAGATTATTCATCGCCTCCACTGCCTCAGGCCGCCCTGTAGCTGAGGTTCACGGCCGCGCCGGGACGCGAAAGTAACTGCTGGGAACTGGATATCTGCACACTTCAGAGACGTCTTATTCGCGTGAGGATTATTTGACGCAGTCTCATAAGCCTTTGCGGGTTGCCGCACACCGGCTTCTGCTCTGTCGGATACCGCACAGACGGATGGGAGGTCGACATCGCTACGATGACCGGGGATTTTTCGAGCTAGGAAGTTGCCTGAGTAAAGCAAACTTCCGAATGAAGCATTCGTGAGCAGCCCAAGACGCGGTGACGTCCGACATCAACGATCGTAAATCGCGAATCGGCGCCTTTTAAGCCGTATACGGGGTCAGAACGATGGAACGCGCAGCTGCGGTGTGGCCTCTGGTGCTGTACTGTGCCGCTGTCATTGCTCTCGTCGGTGCTATGACCGCCGCTTCCGCCGTTTTGGGGCAACGACACACGAGCAAAGCGACAGTCCAGCCGTTCGAGTCCGGAATCGTGACCGTCGGCTATGCGCGGTTACGCTTTCCCGTAAAATTCTTTCTCGTCGCGATATTTTTCGTGATCTTCGATCTGGAGACGGTGTTCATCTTCGCCTGGGCCATCGCCTTGCGCGACGTCGGCTGGATCGGATACATCGACATGCTGGTGTTCGTCGGAGTACTGGTCGTCGCCCTTGTGTACCTGTGGCGACTGGGCGCTCTTGATTGGGGGCCTCGGCGGGATCGCCAGCAAGCACTTCATCGGGGCTGATAAGTGATGCGGTGGCGATTAAGTAGCGCGGTAACCGCCGGCGACGGCTCGGTCGATGAGACGATCAAACGTCATCTCATTCTGACGCGGCTGCAGGACATCGTCGCCTGGGGTCAAAAGAACTCGATCTGGCCGTTCAATTTCGGTCTGTCCTGCTGCTACGTCGAGATGGCCACCGCATTCACGAGCAAGTACGACATCGCTCGTTTCGGCGCGGAGGTATTGCGCTCGACGCCTCGGGAGGCCGACCTCATTGTCATTTCCGGTACGGTATTTCTCAAGATGGCGCCGGTCATCCAGCGCCTCTATGACCAGATGATGGAGCCGCGCTGGGTCATCTCGATGGGCTCCTGCGCGAACTCCGGGGGCATGTACGACATCTACAGCGTCGTCCAGGGCGTTGACAGCTTCTTGCCGGTGGACGTCTACGTGCCTGGCTGTCCGCCGCGCCCGGATGCTCTGCTTGAAGGTCTCATTCTGCTGCAGCAATCGATCGGCAAGGAGCGGCGGCCCTTGAGCTGGACTGTCGGTCCGCAGGGCGTGCAACGCCCCAGCCATCCAAGCTTGCGCGACCTAAAACGTCCTGAGCGACAGCGAGCGACGGATCTACGCACGCCGGACGGGGTCTGAGCGATGCTCGCCGATCCCGGTGAGGACCTCTCACTGAGCGTGACCGGGGAGCTCGAGAAGCACTTCGGAGCGAAGGCATTCGTCTCGCAGACGACACGGGATGGGATCCCGACACTCTGGGTCGCAAGCGCGATGACGCACAGCGTTCTCGATTATCTGCGCAGAACAATAGCGCGCCCCTATCGCATGCTCTTCGACCTCACCGCCATCGATGAGCGCCAGCGAGTGCATCGCCAAAACCAGCCGGGTGGCGACTTTACCGTCGTCTATCACCTGCTCTCTTATGAGCGCAACGCGGACTTTCGCATCAAGGTGGCGGTCACCGGGAGCGCACCTTCGCTCGCCACTGTGACGGATCTGTGGCTTGCGGCGAACTGGTACGAGTGCGAAGTCTGGGATATGTTCGGCATCGTCTTTGAGGGCCATCCGCACTTGCGACGGATCCTCATGCCGCCGACCTGGAGTGGCCATCCGCTGCGCAAGGACCACCCCGCCCGGGCGACGGAAGCGGGCCCATTCGAGCTCTCGCAGGCACGAGAGGACGTGGAGCAGGAGGCTCTGCGCTTTAAGCCCGAGCGGTGGGGACTGCGACGTCGCAGCGAGACAGATGAGTTCATGTTTCTCAATCTCGGCCCGAACCATCCGAGCGTGCATGGCGTGTTTCGGATCGTGCTGCAGCTCGACGGCGAGGAGATCGTCAATGCCGTCCCTGACATCGGCTATCACCATCGCGGCGCCGAGAAGATGGGAGAGCGCCAGTCCTGGCACACCTACATCCCCTACACCGATCGCATCGATTATCTGGGCGGCGTGATGAACAACCTCCCCTACGTGCTGGCGGTCGAGACGCTCGCGGGGATCGAGGTGCCGGGCCGTGTGAAGGTGATCCGTGTCATGTTGGCCGAACTCTTCCGGATCATCAGCCATTTGGTGTTCTACGGCACCATGGCACAGGACGTCGGCGCCATGTCGCCAGTGTTCTATATGTTCACCGACCGCGAGCGAGCCTTCGAGATCATCGAGGCGATCTGCGGGTTCCGGATGCATCCGAGCTGGTTTCGCATCGGCGGGGTTTCTCAGGATTTGCCGCAGGGCTGGGAACGCCTGGTTCGGGAGTTCCTCGACTACATGCCAGCCCGGCTCAACGAGTACGACAAGCTCGTCATGCAGAACCGCATCTTCAAGCGACGCACCCAGGGGGTTGGCACCTACAACCTAGATGAAGCGATCGATTGGGGCGTTACCGGTCCGGGGCTTCGTGCCTGCGGTTTTGAATGGGATTACCGCAAGCGGCGGCCCTATTCAGGCTACGAGCAGTTCGAATTCGACATTCCGACCGGGAAGCATGGTGATTGTTACGATCGCACCGCCGTGCGCGTTGAGGAGATGCGGCAGAGCCTGCGCATCGTGCGGCAGTGTCTCGAGAACATGCCGGAAGGGTCGTACAAATCGCGCCATCCCCTAACCACGCCACCCCTCAAAGACCACACGATGCACGACATCGAGACCCTCATCACGCACTTTCTGAATGTGAGCTGGGGGCCAGTGATACCGCCTGGCGAGGCGAGCGTCTGCATCGAGGCCACCAAGGGCCTCAACAGCTACTATCTGATCAGTGACGGGGGCACGATGTCCTATCGGACCCGCATCCGCACGCCGTCGTTTCCACATCTTCAGATGATCCCGCTGATGTGTCGAGGCTCCATGGTCGCGGATCTGATCGCGGTCCTGGGCAGCATCGATTTTGTGATGGCCGATGTCGACCGTTGACGACACCTCTATCCTGAGCCCGGCCGAGGTCGAGGCCGTCACGGCCTTGGCGGGCCAGTACGAGGCGCGTCGCGGCGCCTGCATCGAGGCGCTCCGGGTCGTGCAGCGCTCGCACGGCTGGATATCGGACCAGCGCTTGCGCGAAGTGGCGCGTCTGCTTGAGATGTCGAGCGATGAGCTCGACGGCGTTGCCACCTTCTACAACCTCATTTTCCGCCGACCGGTGGGGCGTCATGTCATCCTGATCTGCGACAGCGTGTCCTGCTGGATCATGGGCTACGAGGCGCTGCGCGATGCGATCCACACGCAGCTCGGCGTGCGGCTCGGCGAAACCACTGCCGACGGCCGCTTCACGCTGCTGCCGATCGTTTGCCTAGGCGCGTGCGATCACGCTCCGACGATCATGATTGACGAGGATCTGCATCGCGATGTCGACGCGGGTCACTTGGAGGCGCTGCTGGAGCGCTACCCATGATCGGACCCACAAAAGAGCGTCCGCTCACTCAAAATATCCGATCGGGCGAGGAGCCCCTTGATATCGAAGCGTATCTTCGAAGTGGCGGCTACGCGGCCGTGCGTAAATCTCTCGGCAGCATGACCCCGAAGGAGGTAATCCACGAAGTCACGGCGTCCACGCTGCGCGGGCGGGGCGGGGCCGGCTTCCCGACCGGCAAGAAATGGAGCCTCGAGCCTGCCGATACCGATGCGCGCAGGCTCAAATACCTCGTGGTCAATGCCGACGAGATGGAGCCTGGCACGTTCAAAGATCGCCTCCTGATTGAGGGTGACCCCCACCAGCTGGTCGAAGGCACCGTGGTCAGCGCCTTCGCAATCCAGGCAAGCGTCGCCTACATTTTCCTGCGCGCCGAATACACGCTTGCCGGCCGCCGCTTGCAGCGTGCAATCGACGAGGCGCGCTCCAAGGGCTACCTCGGCAAGAACATCCTGGGCTCGGGATTCGACTTGGAGATCCACCTGCATCGCAGCGCCGGGCGCTACATCTGTGGCGATGAGACCGCGATGCTGACCGCGCTGGAGGGCAATCGCGCGATCCCTCGGGCGAAGCCACCTTATCCGCAGATCAGCGGACTGTGGGGCAAGCCCACCGTGGTCAACAACGTCGAGACCCTTGCCAACGTGCCGCACATCGTCAATCGCGGCGCCGAGTGGTTCCGCGGATTGGCCCGCGGCCAGGATGGTGGCACCAAGATCTATGGCGCCAGCGGCCGGGTGAAACACCCCGGCGCGTGGGAGCTGCCCATGGGCACGACGATCCGGGAGATTCTCGAGGACCATGCAGGCGGCATGCGCGAGGGTTTTAGGTTTCGCGCTCTTCTGCCCGGCGGCGCTTCAACTCAGTTCCTCCTCGAGCAGCATCTCGACGTCGCGATGGATTTCACGTCGGTGGAGAAGGCCGGCAGCCGGCTCGGCACCGGCACGATGGTCATTGTCGATGATCGGACCTGCCCGGTCGGGCTCTTGCACAACCTCGAGCACTTCTTCGCCCAGGAGTCTTGCGGCTGGTGCACGCCCTGTCGGGATGGACTGCCCTGGGTGGAGCGACTGCTGGCGGCGATCGATGCCGGGAAGGGAGAAATGCGGGATTTGGAGATTCTGCAGATGCATACCGATTTCTTGGGGCCTGGCAAAACATTCTGCGCGCTTGCCCCCGGCGCCATGGAGCCGCTCGGAAGCGGACTTAAGTGTTTCCGGGAGGATTTCGAGCGACACATCCAACTCCAATGCTGCCCGTGGAGATAGAAGATGCCGCGCATCAATGTCGACGGCACGGACTACGAGGTGACAGCGGGGCAAAATGTCCTCCACGCTTGTCTATCGCTCGGCCTCGACGTGCCGTATTTCTGCTGGCACCCCGCGATGGGATCGGTCGGCGCGTGCCGTCAGTGCGCGGTGAAGCAGTTCCACGACAAAGACGATGCGCACGGGCGCATCGTCATGTCGTGCATGGTCGAGACCGCCGAGAACACGCGCATCTCGATCGCAGATCCCGAAGCGGTGAAGTTCCGCGCGAGCGTGATTGAGTGGTTGATGAGCAATCATCCGCATGACTGCCCGGTCTGCGAGGAGGGGGGCGAGTGCCACCTGCAGGACATGACCGTGATGACGGGGCACGCCTATCGCCGCTATCGGTTCAAGAAGCGTACCTTCCGCAACCAGTATCTGGGGCCTTTCATCACTCATGAGATGAACCGGTGCATTGCCTGCTATCGCTGCGTGCGCTTCTATCGGGAGTATGCCGGAGGCCGTGATTTCGATGTTTTCGCCGCGCACAACCACGTCTATTTCGGTCGTCACGAAGACGGCGTGCTCGAAAGCGAATTCAGCGGCAATCTTGCTGAAGTGTGCCCGACCGGCGTATTTGACGACAAGCCGTTCGCGGAACTCTATGAGCGCAAATGGGATTTGCGCAGCACCCCGTCCATCTGCGTGCATTGCGCTCTCGGCTGCAATACGACACCCAACGAACGCTACGGCAAAACGCGACGTATCCTCAATCGCTACAACGGCGAGGTGAACGGCTACTTCCTCTGCGATCGCGGTCGTTTCGGCTACGGCTTCGTCAACAGCACTCTGCGGGTACGCCACCCTCTACTGCGAGGCCACGGCAGCGGCGAACCTGAGCGGGGGACGAAGGACGAGGCGCTGAGCCGTCTGGCCGAGCTGCTCTCATCCCACAAGGTGATCGGCGTCGGCTCGCCGCGCGCCTCGCTCGAGGCCAATTTCGCGTTGCGCGACTTGGTCGGTGCCGAGCGCTTCCATCTCGGACTGTCGGCCAGCGAGCAGGAGCTCCTCGCCCTGATCATCGGCATCCTGCAGTGGGGTCCTTCACGCACCACCTCACTCAAGGACGCCGAGCAGGCGGATGCGGTGCTTATTCTGGGCGAAGATGTGCCCGATACCGCCCCCCGTCTTGCACTGAGCCTGCGGCAAGCGATCCGCCAGAAGTCCCTCGAGATCGCCGACCGAATGAAGATCCCGCGATGGCAGGATGCGGCCGTGCGCAACGCCGCGCAGCAGGAAAGGAGCCCGCTGTTCATCGCCACCCCGGATGCCACGCGGCTGGACGAGGTCGCGGCGCACGCTTTTCGCGCCGCCCCCGCGGATCTTGCGCGACTAGGCTTTGCCGTGGCGCACGAGTTGGACGGCGCCTGCCCTCCCGTGGCCGGCCTCGCAGATGAGGTGGGCGTGCTCGCGCGCGCGATCGCTGCAGCGCTCCAGGCCGCGAAGCGCCCGCTCGTTGTGAGCGGCACCGGATGCGCCAGCGCACCCGTGATCCAGGCCGCAGCCAATGTGGCCTGGGCGCTGAGCCGCGCTGGTCGTACCGCGCAGCTGTCACTCACGGTGCCGGAGTGCAACAGCTTGGGGCTCGGCCTCATCGGCGGTGACACGCTGCAAAACGCCTTCCAGGCGATCGAACATGGCGCCGCGCAGGGGCTCATCGTGCTCGAAAACGATCTGTATCGGCGCGCCGAGCGCGCAGCCGTGGATCGCTGCCTGGCGCGCGCCCACGTGGTCGTGATCGACCACCTAATGCACGAAACGGCTCAGAAGGCCCAGATGGTGCTACCCGCGGGCGCGTTTACCGAGGCCGAAGGCACCTTGGTGAGCAGCGAGGGCCGAGCCCAGCGCTTCTTCCAACTTCTCGTGCCGGAGGGCGAGATCCAGGAGAGCTGGCGCTGGCTGCGAGACGCGCGGCATGCGTTGGGCCGTGCGTCAGGCTGGGCGCGGCTGGACGATGTCAGTGCCGCTTGCGCCGCGGCGCTACCGACACTTGCGGGGATTCGCCAGGCGGCACCCGGTGCGGATTTTCGCGTCCGTGGCGCCAAGATTCGTCGCGAGACGCATCGTCACAGCGGCCGCACCGCGATCCACGCGGCGATCTCGGTGCACGACCCCAAACCACCCGAGGATCCGGATTCACCCCTCTCCTATACCATGGAGGGGTATTACGGGCCCATGCCCTCCTCGCTCATTCCCTATTTTTGGGCTCCGGCGTGGAACTCCGTGCGCGCGGTCAACAAGTTTCAGGACGAGGTGGGCGGGCCGCTGCGCGGAGGTGATCCGGGCATCCGCCTCATCGAGCCGACTTCGGGCGCGGTGCCGCGTTATTTTGAAGGAGTGCCGGAAGCCTTCGCGATGCGGGACGGCGCTTGGCTGATTGTGCCTCTGCACGAGATTTTTGGCAGCGAGGCACTGAGCCGCCTGGCGAGCGCCGTGGCCGAACGGGTGCCGCAACCCTATCTTGCCCTGAACGCCCAGGATGCGGCCCGCTTGCAGGTTGCGGAAGGCGCGATGCTCACGGTCGCTCTGGCGGGAGAGGCGTCTCATCTGCCGGTCAAGGTGCACCCTGGTTTGCCGCCGGGCGTTGCCGGGATGGCTGTCGGGCTGTCCGGGTCGATGGCTGTCTTGCCCGCGTGGGGGACGCTCGCCGTGGTTGCCGCCCAAGGCGCTCGTCATGAGTGAATTGGCCCGCGGCATCGCCAATGCCTTGGGCATCCTGATTGTGCTGGTCGCTCTCGCGGCTCTCCTGACCTGGATCGAGCGGCGGCTACTGGGTTTTTTCCAGGACCGCTACGGGCCGAACCGGGTCGGTCCGTTCGGCCTCTTTCAGGTCGTGGCCGACATGATCAAGATCCTCTTCAAGGAAGACTGGATTCCGCCCTTTGCCGATCGCCTCGTATTCGTGCTGGCGCCGGGGATCGTCATGGTGGCGCTACTGATCGGGTTCGCCGTGATCCCGATCGCCCCCGGCATCGGCGTTGCCAGCCTTAATATCGGACTGCTGTTCTTTCTCGCGATGAGCTCGCTCGCCGTCTACAGCACCGTGCTGGGGGGTTGGGCGTCAAACAACAAATACTCGCTCATGGGCGGAGTTCGGGCGGCCGCGCAGATGCTGAGCTATGAAGTCTTCATGGGGCTGTCCCTGGTCGGTGTCGTCTTGATGGCCGGCTCTTTCGACCTGAGGCAGATCGTGCAGTCCCAGCGAGGCTTGTGGTACATCGTGCCGCAATTCCTGGGTTTCGTCGTCTTCCTCATCGCCGGCATTGCCGAGACCCACCGCCTGCCGTTCGATTTGCCGGAGGCGGAGAACGAGCTCATTGCCGGGTTCCATACCGAATACTCCGGGATGAAGTTCGGCATCTTCTTCATCGGCGAGTACGTGGGCATCGTTCTGATCTCGGCGATGATTGTGACGTTGTTCCTGGGCGGATGGCTCGGGCCCGTGCTGCCGCCACTGCTGTGGTTCCTACTTAAGCTGGCAGGCTTCGTCGGTTTTTTCATCCTCCTGCGCGCCGCGCTGCCGCGCCCGCGCTACGACCAGCTCATGGCCTATGGCTGGAAAGTGATGTTGCCCCTCGCGCTGCTCAATCTCGTCGTTACCGGTGCAGTGCTACTCATTGCCTGAGCTGGAAGAAACACATGTTCAGCGATTTACGCACACTCTGGACCGTCTTTCTGCACCTCTTCCACCGCCGGGTGACGGTGCAATATCCCGAACAAAAGCCTTACTTGGCGCCGCGTTTTCGTGGTCGCATCATCCTGGCGCGCGACCCCGACGGCGAGGAGCGATGCGTTGCCTGCAATCTGTGCGCGGTGGCCTGCCCGGTCGGCTGCATCGCACTCCAGAAGACGCAAGACGAGCACGGTCGCTGGTATCCGGAATTCTTCCGAATCAACTTCTCACGCTGCATCTTCTGCGGCTGGTGTGAAGAGGCCTGTCCAACCTACGCCATTCAGCTCACGCCCGATTTCGAGATGAGCGAATACGAACGACCTAACCTCGTCTATGAGAAAGAGGACTTGCTGATCAGCGGCGGCGGCAAATATCCCGGCTATAGCTTCTGGCGTGTTGCCGGCAAGGCGATCGCCGGTAAGGACAAGGGTGAAGCCGAGCGCGAACAGCCACCGGTCGATCTGCGGGGACTCCTCCCATGATCGGCTCGCATGCGTCGCCGTACGTCGAGAAGAGGCAGGAAAGACAGGACCCCTTCAGGTCGCCATGATGATTGCCTTCTACATCGCTGCAGCCGCTGCGGTGATCTCCACCACCCTGGTGATCATCAATATGAACGTGGTGCACGCGCTGCTCTGTCTCGTGATCTCGTTCCTGGCAGTGGCGATTGTCTTCTATGTTCTGGGCGCTGCCTTCGCGGCTGCCCTCGAGGTCATCGTCTATGCCGGTGCGATCATGGTGTTGTTTGTCTTCGTGCTCATCATGCTCAATACCGGAGGCACCGCCATCCGAGAGGAGCGGCAATGGCTAACGCCCTGGATCTGGGTGGCCCCGATCGGATTGTCTGCGATTCTTTTGGGCGAATTCGTCTACTTGCTTTGGGAGAGTCCGGCCGTGCTTGCGAGCCTCACGCCGGTTTCCCCTCGGCAAGTCGGAGCGCTGCTCTTTGGTCCCTACCTCCTGGGCGTTGAGCTCGCCTCGATGCTGCTGCTCGCAGGATTGATCGGAGCCTACCACCTCGGTCGAAGCGAGCAGCAACCGGACGACAAACGCGGGGAGACCGACCGGTGAGTGTCTTCCCCCTGCAAGACGCACTCTTGCTGGCGATGGTCCTGTTTGTCCTTGGGGCGATCGGCCTCCTGATGCGGCGCAATCTGGTCGTCATGTTGATGTCGGTCGAGATTATGCTGAATGCCGCCGGACTCGCTTTCATCACCGCGGGTTCGCGCTGGGGACAGGCTGACGGCCAGGTCATGTTCATTCTCATCCTGACCTTGGCGGCAGCCGAGGTCGCCGTGGGTCTGGCGCTCATCCTGCGGCTCTACCAGCGTCTCGGCACGCTTGATGCCGATGCCGCGAACAGGATGCGGGGCTGATATGGTCAACCTCCTCGCCTTGGTGCCGGCTCTGCCGCTCCTCGGCTTCGCCATCCTATTCGCGAGCGCCGGCTTGCTGCCCAAGCGCGCCATCGCGGCAATTGGCGTCGGCTCCGTCGGCATCTCGACGATCCTGGCGCTGATCGTCATGTTCAGCTTCCTCGCCTCGCCCAAGCCCTACACCCAAATAGTCTGGAGCTGGATCGCCATCTCTGGCTTCACGCCACACATCGGTTTCTACCTCGACGCGCTGTCGGGCCTGATGATGTTGGTCATCGCCTTCGTCAGCTTTCTGATCCACCTCTATTCCGCCGAGTTCATGAGCGCGGACGAGGGCTACAGCCGCTACTTCGCGTATATGAATCTGTTCGTCGCCTCCATGCTGGTGCTGGTCCTGGCGGACAACCTGCTGCTGCTTTACCTCGGCTGGGAAGGCGTCGGCCTCTGCAGCTATCTACTCATCGGCTTCTGGTATCGCGACCCCGCCAACGGGCTCGCCGCGCGCAAGGCGTTCATCGTTACCCGGATCGGCGACACGGCGATGGCGATCGGCCTGTTCGTCCTCTTCACGCATTTGGGCACGCTCGAGATTCAGCCCCTGATGCAGCAGGCCACCGCGCACTGGCCGATGGGATCGAGACTCCCGATCGCTGCCGCGGCACTCCTGCTCGGCGGCGCGGTCGGTAAGTCGGCGCAATTGCCGCTGCAGACCTGGCTACCCGATGCCATGGCGGGGCCGGCGCCCGTCAGTGCGCTCATCCACGCCGCGACCATGGTGACGGCGGGTGTTTATCTCATCGCGCGTACGCATGTGCTCTATGACCTCGCTCCCCCAGTCCACATTGCCGTCGCGGTGATCGGCGCGCTGACGCTGCTCATGGCCGGTTTCAGCGCACTCAATCAGACCGATCTAAAGCGCATACTCGCCTACTCCACGATCAGTCAGATCGGCTACATGTTCCTGGCACTGGGGGTGGGCGCCTGGTCGGCGGCCATCTTCCACTTCATGACGCATGCCTTCTTCAAGGCGCTGCTGTTCCTCTCTGCCGGCCTCATCATCCAGCGACTCGGCGATGAGCACCATATTTTCAAGATGGGTGGACTGCGGCAGCGTTTGCCACTCGCCTTTTGGAGTTTCCTCGCCGGCAGCATCTCGCTCGCAGCCCTGCCACTCATCGACGCTGGCTTCTACAGCAAGGACCTGATCCTGTGGAAGGCCTGGTCCGACGGCGCCTTGGGCCCCTGGCTATGGGCCGCCGGTCTGATCGGCGCCCTCTTGACGGCGATCTATATCTTCCGGGCCGTCTTTGTCGTGTTCTTTGGCCCCGTCCAGCTCGAACCCACCGGCCGGACCGGCGCTCGCATCGCTATTCCGTTGGTCTTACTCTCCATCCTCGCCCTGATCGGCGGCTTCGTCGAGCTCCCGTCTTACCTCGGCAACAGGCCGGCCTTTTCCGGACTGATGCGATTTGCGCTGCCGGCCCGGCTCCCTGCCGTATCCGCCGGCTCGGGCGTTGCGATCACGCTATCGGCGATCGCCTCCGTGATTGCGCTCCTGGGCGTCTACATCGCCTATATTGCGTTTTGCCGCCGGCCCGCCCTCCTGCAAGCACTGATCCGATCGCCGGTGAGCATCACGTTGCAGCACTTCTGGGAAACCGACTGGGGATTCGACTGGCTCTACGACCAGGCCCTGGTCCGGCCATTTCTCTGGTTTGCCCGGATCGACCAAGGCGACTTCATCGATCGTCTCTACAGCGGCGCAGCCCTGCTCAGTCAAACTATCTATCGGGGACTCAGTGAATCTGAGACCGGTCGCGTACGCCGATACGCGGCGCTGATCACGGCCGGTTCCATTGTCCTCATCGCGTTCCTGGTGTTCGCATGATCCTGCTCTGGCTCATTCTCACTCCACTCATCGGCGGGGTCCTCGCCGCCTTCTGCGCTCGCCGCCACACGGCTTGGCCGCGCTATCTGTCGCTCGTCTGCCTGGCGATCGATTTTGGGCTGATTCTGATGCTCTGGGCGCGCCCCCACGGTGCGGCGTTGATGTCTCACGGGACATGGATTGCAGAGGTCAATGTGTCCTGGATCCCGCAGCTGGGCGTGAGGCTCCATCTCGGTCTCGATGGCCTGAGCCTGCTGCTGATCCTCCTGACCATCGGACTCGGCGTCATGTCGGTGGCCGCCTCCTGGAGCGAGATCACCGAACGCGTGGGCTTCTTCCACTTTAATCTGCTGTGGACCTTGGCCGGCGTGATCGGCGTTTTCCTCGCGCTCGATCTCTTCCTCTTCTTCTTTTTCTGGGAACTGATGCTGGTTCCCATGTATTTCCTCATCGCCATTTGGGGGCACGAACGGCGCACCTATGCAGCAATCAAGTTCTTCCTGTTCACCCAGGGAAGCGGGCTGCTGATGTTCGCCGCCATTCTGACACTCGCCTTCATCAACTATCATCAAACGGGAGTTCTGACATTTGATTATTTCGCGCTGGCGAAGACGCAGCTCGGCCCGACGATGCAAATGGGGCTGATGCTCGGCTTCTTCATCGCCTTCGCCGTGAAACTACCGGTCGTGCCGTTTCATACCTGGCTTCCCGACGCTCACACTGAGGCACCGACCGCCGGGAGCCTCATCCTCGCCGGTCTGCTCCTGAAGACCGGCGCCTATGGTCTGCTGCGCTTCGCGGTCCCGCTCTTCCCCGCCGCATCGGTGAGCTTCGCACCGGTGGCGATGACGCTCGGCGTCATCGGCATCCTCTACGGCGCGGTGCTCTCCTTCGCTCAGCACGACATGAAGCGCTTGGTCGCTTATACCAGCGTCAGCCACTTGGGCTTCGTGCTGCTCGGGATCTATGCCTGGAACACCCTCGCATTGCAGGGGGCAGTCATCCAGATGCTGGCACACGGCCTCAGCACCGGAGCGCTATTCATTCTGGTCGGCGCGCTCCAGGAGCGACTTCACACCCGCGACATGCGGCAGATCGGCGGGTTGTGGGCGAGCGCGCCGCGTATGGGCGCGATCGGGATGTTCTTCGCAATCGCCGCGCTCGGGCTCCCCGGACTCGGCAATTTCGTCGGCGAATTCCTGGTTCTCTTCGGCACCTATCGCGTCGCCAGCGCCTTCGCGATCGTCGGGACGCTGGGGTTGGTGGTGTCCACCATCTACGCCCTCGCCTTCGTCCAGCGGATCTTTCACGGCGAGAGACGGGGAGAGGCGACGCTGGTCGACTTCTCCTCGCGCTACATGATCGTCATGGCGACCATGATCGTCGTGCTCGTCGGGCTCGGGTTGTATCCGCAGCCGGTGTTCGACATCGCCGGCCCTGGCCTCAGTAACCTGCAGCGCATCGCCGCAGCACACCCTCCTGCCTCTCGGTGAGCCATGAACGGCATCGACCTCATCGCGATTCTCCCGTTTCTCGTTGTGGGCAGCACCGTCATCCTTGTCATGCTCGCAATTGCTTTCTACCGCAACCACCGACTGACAGCGTTACTTTCCCTCCTCGGCCTCATCCTCTCTCTGCTTGCCATCGGGCCGGCAAGTCATGGCTCACCGCGTCAGGTGACGACGCTATTCGTGATCGACCGTTACGCGCTTTTCTACATGGGTCTCATCTTGGCGGCCAGCATCACAGTCCTGCTCCTCTCCTACCGATATCTCGCGGCCAGGCGCGAACAACCGGAGGAGTTCTATCTGCTGGTCCTGGTAGCGACCTTCGGCGCGATGGCGTTGGTGGCCAGTGATCACTTCGCCTCCTTCTTCCTGGGCCTCGAGACCCTCAGCATCGCATTGCTCGGCTTGATAGCCTATCCGCGCGATCATGAGCGCTCCATCGAGGCCGGCATCAAATACCTGATTTTGGCCGGGGTTTCCTCGGCACTGCTGTTGTTCGGTATGGCCCTGATCTATGCCCGGTTGGGAACTCTGGAATTCGCCCGGCTCGCGGCGTTGCTCAACAGGTCCGACGGCGGTTCTGCCGATCTTTACTGGCTAACCGGTCTCGCCCTGATCTTCACCGGCATCGGCTTCAAATTATCGGTCGTGCCGTTTCACATGTGGGCGCCTGACGTCTACGAAGGAGCACCAGCCCCGGTGTCGGCCTTCGTTGCCGTCGTCTCCAAAGGCGCGATGTTCGCGCTTCTGCTGCGTTATTTTGTTACCGCCAGCGCCGACGCCTTCGGTCCGGTGTCGATGATGATCCAGATCGTCGCCATCGCCTCGATACTGGTTGGGAATCTGCTCGCGCTGCTGCAGACCAACATCAAGCGGATCTTGGCCTATTCATCCATTGCACATCTGGGTTATCTGCTGGTCGCTTTCCTCGCGAGCGGCGCGCTGCGGGTCGAGGCGGTGAGCTATTATCTGGTCGCCTATGTGGTGATGACCCTGGGGGCCTTCGGCATCATCACGGTCCTGTCCGCCTCGAGCGCCACGGCCGAGGTCGAGGAGCTCGACGCATATCGGGGCCTCCTCTGGCAGCGTCCGTGGCTTGGGGGCACCTTCGCCGTAATGCTGCTGTCCCTCGCCGGGATCCCGCTGACGATGGGGTTCATCGGCAAGTTCTACGCGATCGACGCCGGGGTGAGCGCCGCGATGTGGCCCGCGGTGATTGCTCTCATCGTCGGCAGCATCATCGGCTTGTTCTACTATCTACGAGTCATCGTAGCGCTATGCACGCCAACTCCCGAAGAGCTGAGCGTGTATGCCGGCGCGGTCTCGCGCTCTGGCGGCGCGGCAATCGCAGTGCTCATCTTGGTGCTGATCTGGCTGGGCACCTATCCGACACCGCTGCTCCAACTGATCCGCGCAACCGCAGCGCAACTAGTGATCAAGTAAAGCATGGCTGCATTGGTGGATCTGGCGATGGGTGCATTGAATGGGCTCTGGGCGTATTGCACCCATGAGTACGGCGCCGGACTGATGATCGGCGGAACCGATCTCGTGCCCGCGGCGGAGGCGTGGTAGATCATGGTGGGGACGCGTGATCACTACGACGTGATCGTCATCGGCAGCGGACCGGGCGGCGCATCTTTGGCGCACCGGCTCGCCGGCTTCGGCAAGCGTATCTTGATGCTGGAGCGCGGCAACTACCTACCCCGTTCCAGCGACAATTGGAATTCCAAGGCCGTTTTCGTCGATGCCACCTATCAAACGAAGGACACCTGGTACGGCCGCGACGGCAGCGCCTTTCACCCCGGGCTGCACTACTTCGTCGGGGGCAACTCCAAGGTATATGGTGGCGCCCTGTTTCGCTTGCGCGAGCGCGACTTCGGCGAGCTGCGTCACGAGGACGGGATCTCTCCGGCGTGGCCGCTCGGCTACGACGTATTTGAGCCATATTACACGCAGGCCGAAGCGCTGTATCACGTGCACGGCCAGCGCGGAGAGGATCCCACCGAACCGTGGTCCAGCACCCCGTATGCCTATCCGCCGGTCAAGCACGAGCCGCGTATCCAGGAGCTCAGCGACGCCCTGCAGCGCGAGGGCCTGCACCCCTTCCATCTGCCGCTCGGTATCAAGCTCGATCAGAACCCCGACGGCAGCGCCACCACCTATAGCCCGTGCATCCGCTGCGACACCTTCGATGGCTTCCCGTGCCCCTTCAACTCCAAGGCGGACGCTCAGGTGATTTGCGTGGATCCGGCCCGCGTCGCGTACCCCAACTTCACGTTACTGACGAATGCCTACGTCACCCGCTTGGAGACGGACGCCCCCGGCCGCAGTGTCAGCTGCGTGCATGTGACTCGAGACAACCAGCTCGAGCAGTATTCGGCGGATATCATCGTGGTCGCCTGCGGGGCACTGAGTTCCGCGCTGCTGCTGCTGCGCTCCCGCAGCGACAAGCATCCCAAGGGACTGGCGAATGCGTCGGACCAGGTCGGTGGCAACTATATCCGGCACAACATGTCGATCGTGATGGCGCTGCTGAAAGAGCCGAACCACACCGTGTTCCAGAAGAGCCTCGCGGTGAGCGACTTCTATTTCGGCGCAGAGGACTGGGAGTATCCGCTGGGGTTGATCCAGATGTGCGCCAAGTCGCACGGTGAACAGATCCGCGGCGAGGTGCTGCCCGGGTATCTCTCCTGGCTGCCGGAGATGCCGTTCGAGAAGATGGCCGAGCACTCCGTCGACTTCTGGTTGCAAAGCGAGGATTTGCCGCGGCCGGAAAACCGGATTTTCTACGACGGCGAGCGTGTCGTGCTGGATATCCAGGAAAACAACCAGGAGGCCGCTAAACGCCTGCGGGCGAAACTGGAAGGGCTGCTCACGCCTTTGGGAGCATGGCCGCACCTCATCGAGCGCCGCCTGTATCTGGGCAAGGACATCCTGATCGGCGGCACTGCGCACCAGGCCGGCACCTGCCGTTTCGGGACGGAGCCGGCCAGCTCGGTACTGGACCTCAACTGCAAGGCGCACGAGCTCGACAACCTGTACGTCGCCGATGCGAGCTT